>Ga0209084_1003536_pt1 | contig 11425 bp, 21 predicted proteins | sample C_130820_MF_Meta_FD_187309 | JGI IMG/M metagenome (GOLD analysis project Ga0209084, IMG submission 187309) | Freshwater microbial communities from Lake Croche, Canada to study carbon cycling - C_130820_MF_MetaG (SPAdes) (version 2) | ecosystem: Environmental > Aquatic > Freshwater > Lake... | reverse complement strand
GACTGTGCAGCCTATTATCGGAAGTCGAACCCACAATGTACACACAGCCGCCCTGGTTCGATACCCTTCCAAAGATTCTATCGCCCTCTTCTAGCGGCCCGAGTTGACGGACTGGTCTGCGAGATTCAAATTCCACGACTTACAACCACTTAAGTAGTATACATGTTTTTTTTACTATGTCAAGTATAAATAATTATATGATTTGGGAAAAAATAAAAAATCGCTATTATCGCAGTCCTAAGCCGATAATCTTTGAAGGGGAACTTACGCTTCAGAGCATACTACCTGAATCACCTTGGTGGGATAGAACTATACGCTGGGTAAATATTTTAAAAGATTTAGCAGCTTTGATTTTTTCTACCTTGTCTATTCTTAGATTTTTTGGTAAGGTCTGAAAACTGGCGCCCTCGGCAGGATTTGAACCCACAACTTCTTGGTTCGAAGCCAAGCACTCTATCCAGTTGAGTTACGAGGGCATATAAATATATCTATGAGAATTTACGAAATAGAAACCACCTCATCGTTGAGGACAATCAAGCAGTTAGCTCCGCAAATTGCTAAGGTAGCACAACATGCGTATGATGAATGGAATGAAGAAAACAAAGACGTATACGCTGGTGGAGGCATCTGCCACATAATCGCAGACGCTATATTAGAAGTACTAGATAAGAATGGTATTACTGCTACTACACAAAGTAGCAGCCACGAACAACATGTTTATGTAGTAGCTAAAGTTAGTGATGGTGTGTATATGGTAGATATACATCACAGTATATATGAACGCGGAGGGGGATTTAGTTGGACTAAAATACCTGGAGTAGAATTTAGTCCCGAGGATATCACGTTCTACCGTATATCTTCTGATCCTAATGAATTTGAGTCAATAACAGCAGAATACTAAAAATGACCCGTGTTTGGTGCGAGTGGAGAGATTTGAACTCTCAAGCCGTTAGGCATGGGCTTCTAAGACCCACGTGTATACCGTTCCACCACACTCGCAAATAAAAACGCAACATGTCAACCGACAAGCACTTGACACTAGGCACTGGGCATGACCCCTGTCTTGCTGTTGCGAAAAAATTGTCCACCCTGTTAATTCAGGCTATCGTTGTTCAACACAACGCCACCGTATTAGGTGCGGGTCATTTCCCGTACTGTAGAAACCCTTTGAGGATTGCTGTGAACGTAATAAGTATCGGGCTTCACACCCGACTTGGACATTGCTAGCGCACTCAGTCTATGTCTAATCATCAACTGGCTGACATGGCTGTATTTGAACCAGCAACCCTCTGATTAATAATCAGATGCACTACATTGTGCTACACACCAAAATAAATGACAGAGTTTATAGGCTGTATTGGTTAACCTAAGAGCTTGTCACACTCTTGCTGGGCCGTAGAGCGAATCTACACTGCGCCAATATTTGGCGACCTCGGCAGGATTTGAACCTGCGACAAGTGGAGTAGAAATCCACTGCTCTATCCGGACTGAGCTACGAGGCCGTGTTTGGTAGGCCCGGAAGGTAATGCTCCTTCTTTTACTGGTTAAAAGCCAGTTACTTTACTTTTAAGTTACGAGCCCAATTAATTGGTGAACCCGACGGAATTCGAATCCGTATTATCGCCGTGAAAGGGCGATGTCCTAACCGTTAGACGACGGGTCCAAAAACAAAAATATTTAAAGAACTAATCAACAGAAGAGAAGTATAGCAATTAGTTCGTATCAAGTCAACCTTTTATATTTTCTTTATAATTCAAAGACTTAGCGTTGAATCTAGCACTATTTAAACCTTGGGCCCGTAACATATACTCCCAATGTTTCTCTTCTTCCTGAGATTAACGGAGTTACTCTATGTACCATATACCCTGGCCAAATGTTAATCAATCCTTTTTTCTTTTCAGCAGTATGTATGCCGCCATCAGTCATAACCTCTACATCACAACCGGAATATTCATCAGGATCTGATAACTGAATGACAGCGGTCAACTTGCGTGGTTCAAATATAGTACTAGTATCGTATTCTTTATCTTCTCCCTCTGACTGATCCCAGTTAACCCAATTCAAATTATCCATGTGCCATATAACTTATTTATTAGACAATACTCAAGCAAATCTATATATGGCGGAAGCGGTAGGATTCGAACCTACGTACCCTTTCGGATAGACAGTTTTCAAGACTGTTGGTTTTCAGCCACTCACCCACGCTTCCGATGATGTATTTATTTGAGATTAAGTAGACTAATTTAAAATCCCGCTTACCCAATGCGGGGACAAGATAACGTTTTGTCGGCTCTAATAATCACGCTCTCTTGGTCTTGTAAGAGAGCCCTCACGAAATGAGGGTCTTGTCATATTTTAAAATGAATGAACTAAACCAACACTCCAAGTATGATAATCACGATCACCGTGTTCATGTGCATACTTAGCAGTGACAGCATCTTTTTCACCAAGCTTCAACTTGGCACCAATGCTATTTTCAATAGTACGATACGCATCTGGTCCACCCATTGAGCTTTCGCCAAACGGTGTACGCAAACGAGTAGCGACATTCATATCTAGGCAGGAAAGAACTGGATACTTCAATCCGCCTTCAACTACATAGTAGTCAAAATTAGATGAAGCCTCGCTCTTGTAACCAACGGAACCTGCAACATAAGGGGTAACCTTATACCAAGTACCGACGTTCCAACCTAACTTAGCCTGAACTAAACCTTCATGCTTACTAGGATCATGGGCAATTTCATCTTCCATGCGTCCTTCAACATACAATGTTCCCATGGTCCTACCTACGATAACACCAAAAACATCGTGCTGTTCCGCAGAACCCGAAAGCTGCCTGCTGGAATAATCAACTCCAGCATAATCTGCTGCTAGGGCTGCACTTGAAAGTACAGTACATGCTAATACTAATAATAACTTCTTCATTACATTTATCTCCTGTTATGACAACCTACAGTTATGCAAGTTGCAGCTTATTTAGCTAGGACAAAAGTGTAATAAAGTTAATATTATTGCGTAAACTGCGTAGACATGGGAAATACTTGGGCAATCACATTAGCACACTCTTTGGCAATATCCATATGCTCTAATTGCGTACCATTTGCGCTACGCAACTGAATATAATGAATCCAAGACCGTAATGTCCCTGCCATATACAAGCGTGATACTGTAAGACCTTCGGGTAAAACTGCTCTTGCTTGTTCTTTAGCAATACCGTTCTCAATGGCCCAGTCATAAGCATCATTAGCAATTGCAATGACATATTCTTGCTGTCGTTGCCATTCCATAATAAGATTTTGCTGAGTCAGCGTTGTGCCGGCAAGCTTTATTGAATTTTGGCGATTATTGGGATCTTGCAATCTAGCTTCCCTAGTTACAAAAGTTAACTCCTTAGTTGGATCAGCATATCGCTGACTAAACTCTTGAAATGAGAACGAACGATGCCTAAGCATTTGTCGAGCAATGTCCCTAGTAGTTTCAATCTCTAGCGTGACATGGCACATCTCCAACGGAGACCAATGCTGATTGTCAATCAAATACTTAATCAATCTCTCTGCGGTTTCTTTGTTAAATTGATTGCTAGGATTTGATACCCTAGCACAATATGCTACCAAATCAGTTGGAGTTTCAACTCCCTCAAGTACTGGTTTTGAATACGATACTAAACTCACCTTCATGCTATATCCTCTAAAAATTTATCGGTTGATTTTTTCCAAGAAACATCTTTAACTGTATTATACACTGCTTGATTGTCTAATGCAAAACATTGTAATACTGCATTTGACAAACTATGACTTGTATATCCGTTTAGACCGTTAATAATTTGATCTTTAGGCCCAGTTACTGGATAAGCGGCTGCCGGCGTTCCGCATGCCATAGCTTCTAACACAACTATCCCAAATGTGTCTGTCTTACTTGGAAATACAAACACATCTGCATCTTGATAATATTCTGCTAAATCTTTTCCAAACTTATAACCAACAAATTCTACATCCGGATAAATCTTTTTTAATCGTTTCTTTTCAGGGCCGTTGCCAACTACCACTTTATGTGTTCCCGGAATGTATATACTGCAAAAATCTTCAATGTTCTTTTCCTTGCTTACTCTACCTACATATAATAGCGTTTTAATTTCATTAGCTTTTTTAGTAATTGGTTTGAATACTGTATTATATCCTTTACCAAGAATCTTTGTGTGCCAATTAGGGTTTTCATATGCGACAGATTCAGAAGGCACAAAAACAAACCTAGACTTTTTGTGAAACCAATTGATATATCGCTGTGTTAAACTTTTTGGAAAGAAAAACATTTTCTTTAAATAATCAGGAAATTTTGTATGGTACGCAGTAGTATAGCCCATTCCCCATTCTTCTAGCACACGCTTTGCTGCCACACCCAATGGCCCTTCAGTGGCAATGTGATACCGATGCACAGGATTTAACTCTTGTAATATAGTTCTCATTTGCGATCTAGTACAAAATGATAGTTGTATTTCTCTATAGAAAGGAAAGGGTATTCTTTTAAACTGCGAGGGTTCAATCACTTCTACCTCGTAAATATCACGGTCAATATTTTGAATGATATTAGTATATGTTGTGACTACCCCATTAACTTGCGGATACCAAGCATCGGTAATGATTACAATTTTCTTTTTCATAAACAATGTATAATCTCCCAGCGACCATCATAATGTTCAACTAACGCCGTGCAACTTTCTACCCAGTCACCATCATTCATGTAAGTTATTCCATTAATATCTTTAATGTCAGCCTTATGTATGTGACCACAAATAATACCATTGGCATCTCTTTTCTTGCAGTAATCTGCTATTAATTCTTCAAAATCTGACATGTAGGCTACAGCCTCTTTAGTCACACCCTTAAGGTATTTGCTTAAACTCCAGTACTTAAGACCGAATATCTTTCTGAAGAAATTGACAACAACATTTAATCGTAATAATACATCATAAAGGAAATCACCTAAGTGGTATATCCATTTTAGTTTGTTACGAATGGCAGTATCAAACATATCACCGTGAACAATTAGATACCGCTTACCGTCTATTCCAGTGTACATATGTTGATTTTCTATCGAAATGTTTCCAATAGTGATATCAAACTTTAAAAACTTTCTTAACGCTTCATCGTGATTACCAACGATATACATAACATTAGTATCTCGTTTGGCTGCTGTTAAGATTCTGCGTATAACATTAGTGTGAGACTGCGGCCAGTAAAAGCTACGTTCTAATCTCCAACCGTCAATAATATCACCAACTAAGAATAAGTTTTCACAAGTATTATTCTTTAAAAACTCGCAAAGAAGGTCGGCTTTGCAACCCTTAGTACCCAAATGTATATCGCTAATTGCTATTGTTTTATATTTGGTTAAAGGTTGTGACATTACTCACCTATCCAAACGTGCTTGTCACCGCCGTTATCCATCATCTTTTTAAATAGTTTGAATCCAGGAACTCTACCGTAATTATCAAACCAACCAGTGTCTTGTCCTATGCGTTTCCTATACCAACATATTTTTCTTGCCCATTCCCATTTCATATCTTGCATTTTGCGACTGTTTAAATCACTTTCATTATTTGGAGAATTTTCTAAAAACTCACGTTCGTCATATGTTTTATCTTTATTGTTTCCAGTAAGATCAAACCGATCATGCATAACGCTAGGTGAAATTTTCTCAATGCAGTCGGTCATATATGCTACTTGACTTACCCAAGCATCAATAGCAGAAAACGGACTAAGATCATCAAATAAAATTAACCATTCTCTAGGTATTACGGGAAAAATAGCATATGGGTGTCCACCGTGATTGTCATTAAGCCCTAATATCTTAAACTGCCCATCATACTTTTCAATTTCTAAATCCCAGTTTTTACTGGTCATTATGGCATCATCGTTCCAAGCCAACATCCATTTTCCTAAACTTTTTTTAGCCAAATTATTAAAATATTCGTTGAGCTTTCCATATCCAAGTCTGGAAAACCCAAAAACTATCATGTTTATGTTTAGTTTATCAAACTTGGGAGTTACAATATTTTTAAAATGATCTATAGATTTCTGGTCGTCATAATCTAGAGCAACTAAAAATTCGATACCTTCTACTGAACTAGCAGTATCAATTAACGTATCGATACTTCTCTCTGCAAGTTGGGGCCTGCCCCTACTAGGTAATAAAACACTGATTCTTCTAGTTGCTTCTAATTGCAGGCCACTATCGTTAATCATCCTGCTTCTCCGTATGGTATATGTTCAATATTAGTATCTTCGGTAAGTTGCTTTCTCCAACCTTCGTACATGCCACTCATCAATGCGCTGAACTTTTGAGTAGATTTGCTGCAATGATACACACTACCGCTTTCATTATGAAAGTCGTAATGGTCATCGTTATTTACTGTTAAGGTGATTCCGCTGCTCAATCGCCATTCATCAGCACCAAGATAACCACCGTACCAACCGGCTAATACTTTGCGTAACTTTTCCCCTTTGGATGTCATTTCAACAATTACCCAACAATCTGGTGTATATTCACTCATAGATTTAACTTCCTCATAGATTCAACTTCTCATGTTTCTTAAGGGCGCGAAGTACTGCTAGTACAGTTCCTAGTTCATTACGCCCAGTATCCTTTGACCATTTGACCGCTTCTATACATTCTTTAACAATGTTATCATCCATGCTGTAGCTAAGTTCTTCATAGCCATCACGGACATTACCTACACGCCGTAGATACTCCATGCCACCGTCAACTGCAACTTCACCACATTTGCAGGACTTATAATCATGTCTGTGAGCAGAGTACGGTTCGTCACCGCACTTCTTACAACGAATCTGATTCTGTAAAATCATTTGTCACCTAGGTTAAAATTTTTGTATGGAATCCCATAATGTTCTTTAAGTTTTTCCCCCAACCATTCACCGTGATAGTCATGTTCTGTCATGACCACAATAGCATCCTCTAGCAATGCCTCAGCGAATTCTTCAATTTCCGCTAAGTCCGCATGTCCGTGAACAAAATAACGACGCGGAGTTTCGTTATCGATATAGTTTAGCAAACCTGCATCAAGTGCTAATTTTTCAATATTTTTGTTCATGGTTCAATTTCAATTCCTACCGCACGATATCTTGCATAGATATCGTGTCCGTCCCAATTAGCCGGCATAGTTTTTACTAATCCTGCTCGTTTAAGTCTTGCATCTTCATCCTGTGTAATGTTTACAACTGCAATGTGTCCTTTTGCTACTTCAAGCAGGTCTTCAGGATCCATGTTATGCAAGTTATCTCGTACATTATGACTGAATAAACTAATAGGAACCGCATGCTCAGCTATTCCTTTAGGAGGTTTAATACCTTGCGCCTTTGCGTTCTCGATTTCATTTTTTAAAGCAACTGAGAATTTAGCAGGCGGCTTATCATAAGCATTTAGTTTGACTGTTATAGCCCGCAATGCCATATTAATATACCAAAGAGTAGTTGGCGTTCTTGGCAACCCAGCTATCATAATAGCGATTGCCGCGTTTTCCCTAGCATTTCTTAATTGAACTGCTGACTTTTTCTTTGCTTCTTTAAGGTCGTTTGCTCTCATGATAAGTTGTTCCTATTTTATGATTTAACCTCGTAAGAACGTTCTTCTACAAAGTAATTCAATTCTTTGTGAGGACCAATAGCCTTCATCTCGGCTACTTTCCGTAGAGCCTGATCATAGTCACTGTAGGGTTTTAAGTCCTGCGCAGGAAACGATGGGTCATCAGGATCGAGGTATCTAATCATAAAATATTTAGTCATTTAAAACATCCTACACCGGCTTGGTGTTCCCATGTGAGTAATCCTGCTCTTGGAGCACTAGGATTAGTACAAACTCCCCAATCATTATCCCAACTATTCTCAGTACGATCATGCAAACGATGGAAACGTTTGCAACTGCTGCAATCAGGATAATAGCCTTCTACATCTTCCCAACGCTTAATCTCACCGCCGTACTCTTTATAGTCTGTTGGTAATCTTTTTACTATTTGCCAAAGCAAGTCAGTCATAATTATATCCTTAGATACATTATCGCACTAAAGAATCGAATCTTCAATCTTTTAGGGTACTTTTTCTTACCTTTTTTGATTTGGTTTTCTTTTTTGCAGTTTTCTTTTTTACCAATGTCTTTTTTGCTTTTGTTTCAACTACAGGTTCGGCGATAGCATCGTTATATCCTCGATTCCATTCCTTGAACTGAACAAGTTCTTCTCGTCGAGGTCTATCATTTAGATAGGGATTGTAACGTCCAATCCCTTTACTCTTAATACTGAGTTTACCCTTCTCGTAACCTTCATCATATTCTTTACTCATTGGGAAAGAAAATCCTCAATAAATCGCAAACGGTCCTGCTCTTGTAGTAATCCAAACTCTACCCGGTTCTCATTGATGTAGTCAACTAACGGATAGTATTCCTCGTCAATCTTCTGACGATTATCTTCCAACCACTGAGAGCAAAGACGCTCACGCTTGAGCCGAGCAAACAACTTTTTGGTTAAATAGTATGGGCTCTTCATCTTGAGTGAAGTATCTTTCCCGTAAACTACAAACCCTTCGTGTCTACAAGCCTTGGTTTGCTGCACCGCATCTGAGAAGCGGCCGCGCCACCAGCCCGGACGAAGGACACTTTGTGTTTCAGCAACTGAATCTAATACATCTTCAGGAAGCATTTCTCCAGTTACAACATTACGCCCACCAATCAACCAGGCGCCCAAATCCTCCTGAATAATGTGGGGGTCTGCCGCATCACAAATCTCAAACAACCAAGTAATTGGTTGACCAAAATGATGCGATGGTACAAAATACTTGAGGTGCTGTTCTGCTAATCGTGTAAAATCCGAATCCAATGATCCGGTAGTTGAGTAGATGATTTGATTGCGTTCTGGACGCCAAGTAACCGCACCCATAAAACCATTGATCTTACGAATAGCAGTAACTGTCTCATCTAACGGAATATCAGTATCTCGTTCAAAACGATTGTAAATCTTACGAAAGGGCCGAACAATAACATTCCAATTCTCATCAACCACTGTACCGCGGCACTCTTCTAGTTCAGGAGTCCAAAGGTTATCGTAAAACACGCGATTGTGGTATTTAAGCACGTACAAATCTGGATACCGCTCGGAAGCTTTACGCAACACTAAGCGCGGATTATTCTCTACAAACTCGCGGAGATTCATCTTACACCTTTCGGAAACCAATCATTCCCTTTACTACTTCGGGACCGTAACCTGATTCAATTTCATTGTTGTCTACAAAGCGAGCCTTCATTTGGTCTAGCTTTTCTGATGGAACACCGTGTACGTTGTCCCACGTCCCCGTACATTGAATTACTTCAACTCTAGCATTATGCTTTAATGCTGAAGAAATGTACTTTTCTAATTCCCAAACTTGAGTAAAGGTGTTGCTAACTACTACAGAGTTATCTTTGCTCAGTTCTGCATTAGTAACGGACCAGCACCATTGATGTGCGGCACCTAATTTTCTAGGGTCAAATTTATAGACCCCGTCACTTTCAAAATACTGATCAGCCTCATAGTGCCTAATACCTTTATCTCTAGCCAATTTGGTAGCAAAGGTACTTTTGCCAGAGCCCGGTAGTCCACGTACAATATATAATGTAGCCATTAGAGTATATCCAAATTTATAATCAAGTATTTATATTACACTAACTCTTCAGCAATACCAAGCATTTCGGCAATAATAAGTAAAAATCCACCAAGTGCGATTTCACCGCAGCAGAATACAATACCTGCAGCAATACGAACTACACTCTTAATAAGACTAATCTGCTTATGTATTTTTGGGTCTGGAATTTTATCACTCATAGTCGTCATCCTCTAAAACTTCATCATCCTCTAAAACTTCATCATCCTCAAGCCATCCTCTGCCATCTTCTAGTGCATGTTGGCGACAAAGTGTACGAATCCAGCCGCCACCTAATGTCTTACCCGGAGCGCCGCACACTTCACAAGTAACCGCACTCATGGCTTCTGCCATGCGTTCCATGCCGGCAATCATGTCATCGCCTCCGTCGTAGTAGAAACGTAAGGTGCCGTATTTTTCTTTGACTTGCGCGGCCACAACCTGCGGAATCTCTTCTTTTAGCTGTTGATAAGAAGGAATCTCTCCTTCTAAAATTTCCTTGCGCCGCGCTTCGATATATTTCAAATCATCCTTTAGATAGTCATAATGCTCATCAAATAGAGTCCAATTACCGGCGCGGGCAGCAATAACCATGTCCTGATATTTTTGGCATCGTTCGTTACTTTGGAGACGCTGATCAATGTGATGCTGAATGTTGGCACACAGTCGATCAATAATGTTGTACCAACCATCATCGTGGTCAAATCCCCAACACATGGCTGTTTCTGTCATGGCAGCATGTCGATCTCGAAAAATTTTGGGATACTTTTCGCACAGTTGTTTGTCTAGTTCTTCGCGCATTAGAAACCCTCTTCCGCATCATTGGGTCTAGCACCCAATATAATTTTAACTGTTTTCCATTCTTCGTGCAAGTCTAATTCTTCAATACCGGTTAATTCCCGATATTGAAGATAGTCTTTATTTGTCTCGCAATCTCTTACGATTCTCAAATCAATATGCAGCATATTAATGTGCATTCATAATGATTATAGGTGGATGAGCGGGAGTGCATTCTGGAAGTTTGAATCCATCCTTAACTAAACGCTTTGCAGCTTTAGTATGATTTAGGACCTCACACGCGGCTTGAGAATGTCCGGTTGACTGATATGCTTGTGCCTGCATAAACAGATAACACTCGTCCGGAGTCCATCCAAATCCTAAGAATGCACTACCATGAATGTCAGACCCGCCGGCGTTACCGACTACACTACAACCTGCGATAGCAAATGACCCCTGTGCGACACTAGGTGCCTGACGAACCTGTTCGTAAACAGAAGTCATAGTGTTTCCACCGCTGTTAGATGTTGCGTCTCCGCCTGCACCACCAGTTGAACTACTATTGCCACTATTACTCACCGTTCCACCTGTAGCATATCCGCCACTAGCAGTACTATTACCGCTATTAGAAATAGAACTTCCTGTAGAAACACTACTAGAGTTGCTAGTAGTAGTATTGGTATTGGTGCTATTACCACTATTAATCACAGCCTGACTCTGAGCTTGAGCCTGCGCTTGGTGAGTCACGTTGGTGTTGGTGTTAACATTACTATTGCTTGGACTATTGTTTGGACTATTGCTTGGACTATCGTCTGCAAAAGCAATTCCCGAAACAACCAGCATAGTAGCCAAAGTAATCATCTTCTTCATTATCATCTTCCTTTTGTGGTGTACTGAATCTATTTAACAAACACCTGCGGTGTCAAACATTTATTAATCTCAATAAATTGGTGGGCCCTCAGGGA
>Ga0209084_1003525_pt1 | contig 11445 bp, 21 predicted proteins | sample C_130820_MF_Meta_FD_187309 | JGI IMG/M metagenome (GOLD analysis project Ga0209084, IMG submission 187309) | Freshwater microbial communities from Lake Croche, Canada to study carbon cycling - C_130820_MF_MetaG (SPAdes) (version 2) | ecosystem: Environmental > Aquatic > Freshwater > Lake... | reverse complement strand
CATCAACGGCCTAGCACATTGGTGGGGATACCGCAATGGCCAAACTCGAGATCATAGTCGTAACATCAGTCCCTGGGGTATCGTGATCGGCGGCGAAGAGTTGCACAACAATCACCACCTGGCACCGGGCAGTGCTCGACTCAGTCGTCATTGGTGGGAGTTTGACATAGGCTGGATGTATATCTGCATCCTACGAGTTGCCAAACTGGCCACTATAAAATAATTTGGTGGTCATAAAAAAGCCTGCCGAAGCAGGCTTTGTGGCGTCAGTTGCGATTACTTAGCAACAGCTTCTTTGGCGTTGGCACGAGCCTTGATAGACTCCATGCTGGGCTTGGCAGCCTTGACCTTGGCACCAGCGACTTTGACATCACCGTTGTACTTGTCGTCTGCGGCATCGATAGCGGCACGGTAATCTGCATTGGCATACAGATCTGTGGTCTTGAGATGAGTAACCAACTCAGGCTTGGTCATTGCACGTGGCAATTCCATCAACTGCACATCAGTGTCAGTCTTGGCCAAGATCTTGACACGAGTCATATCGGTTGCAAAACGAACCTTGTAACCACCTTTAGATTTACTAACACCACCAACTGCAAAAGTTTTAGACATACTATTTTCCTTGAAAAGTTAAAATTGAAAAACACACTGGTACCTTACCAGGTGTATCTATTATACTGCCTTTTTGATTTAGAGTCAACCTCTTTTTGGTAGGCAGTTTAACCAAAATTCTCAGTTCCGATCTACAGGAAGTGTGCGGGCCTCGTGCTTGATCAGGTTGACCCCACGATCAGCCACCTGAGCCACGCCCGAAAATCCAATGGTAGAAACCACAATACCTAGAATAAATGCTATGATGTAACCCATTTTTGGTCTCCTGAATAAATTATGCCGTTTCTTCAACAGTGGTCAAAGCCTCTGCCAAAGGTACCAATATCTTGCTCAACGGATGACCCACGTCGTAGGTGGTGCCCACATACCAGGTATCGTTTTTCATAACGTAGTAATACTCTGCACACGATTTGTCGCATTGGTCCAAGAACTCTGCAAACGTGTGAGCCACCTTGTATTCGGTACCAGTCTCGCCACGATCACGACCATAAAAGGTACACATATTTTCTGTTGCTCTCACAAAGTCTTCGCGATCTATTTCTTCCAATTCAAACTGGCTGAACGAATGCGGAGTGCCAATATCAGAACGCAGACTACTCATGTCACCCAAAGAAACCAATTCGTTGGCCTTGGCCGAGTCATAGTGTTCCTGTAGGATGGCACCATTGTGCTCAAGATAACCGTCCCAATGACAATAGATTGATTTACAGACTTCACCGTGCATGACTGCAATTCGACTGCGTGTTCCCATGATTAATCCTTTTTAGTGATAGAAGTTTTAAATACGCCGGCCAATGCCATGGCCGCCAACCAAGTTTCAAAGGTGTAGGGTATAGCCAACACAGGAAACAAAGTGTTCAAGGCCCAGATGCTCACCAGTGGGCCGCCAATGACCACGGCAACAACGAGTCCAAGCCACAGCAAAATTTTAGTATCAGGTGACATTGCGATCTCCTTAGGCAAATTCGTACATGAATTGAGACACGGTGGGATCCAAACGGATCAGCTCACGAGCGGCAGAAGTCAACTCACGATAGCGACGATTGACTTCGGTGCGTGATAGTTCGCCATCACAGGTCAGGTTCTCAGGACTGAGTTTGCCATCAATCATTTCAGCCACACGTCGGCGACCTGCGGCTGTGACGACTTCGTAGGCCACAAACTTAGGGTTGAACATACTGGACCATTGGTTTTCGTGCGTGAGCAGAGCGTTGAGTGCTTTCATTTTGAATTCCTTAAAAGATTAATTAAACTACCAACTCACCAAACTTGGCTTCCCAAGTGGCAATGAACTTGGCGCCGACATCACAGCTGACATAGGCATCACCTTGCATACCCTGTTCGCTATAACTGACGTCGGTGCTGTCAAGACCTTGTGCTGTCAAAAAGTTTTTGAGTTCTGTCATAAACTGACTGTCTGTGTAGATCAAACCGTCAACATCAACATTCCAATCAGTGGTGTTGAAGTACACACACAACTCACCAAATTCTTTGGAGTCAGACACATAGCCAATGTCTACACCAACGATGCCAACTGCTCGGGCGGCGTTGCTCCAGTAGCCAGTGCCTGCGGTATTGAGAACGGTGTTTACTGATTGCATTGTGAACTCCTTTTTGCTTTGTATGTGACTATTATAACAAATTCCCGAATTATGAGCAACCATTAATGGCTGTTCAATGCAGGTTTTGCGCCATTGATGATTTCACGTTCCACAGCGTGAGCAGGCTTGCGACCGCGCACAATGTCAACTAAAAGTACTACAAATGCTTCAGCACCGTGATTGCGTATGCTACGGCACAGAGCCCAATCTTTGCGTTCTGTAACGGCACGGCGAACGTGTTTTTGGAAGCGAATTTTGAGTGCTCGCTTGGGGTTATTACCGCAAACGGTAATACCAATGTAGTACTCATTGGTCACAGTGTTGACCAGTGCATATACAGCGTGGTTTGTATCTTGGCGGCGTTTTCTTTGCATCATGTCTATATTATAGCAAATAACCGAATTATGGACAAGCCCCGCCGGGTTGGCGGGGTATTACAAAAAGTAATACTTGAGTATTACACTGCTTCCAGCATGTTAGCGGGCACTTTCCACAGGGTTGAGCCTTCTTTTACAGTCACATACTTAATAGCTACTTTTGTCACAGTGCCTGTTACAGTGATTCCACCGCGTTTGGTACTGGTAAATTTGACAGCGTCGCCCTTGCTAAAAGTGCGTATTTTCTGCTTACCCAGCTGAGCACGGGCAAATTGCACGGCACTGATGATGCTGGACAGCTCAGTGTTGGTAAAATTACCGAACATGATTGCAGAATTGATCTGTTGGATTTCAGAGAGACGTTCCATTTTGGGCTCCGTTTTGTTTAACAATGCCTAAAGTATAACAGAAATGGGAATATTGGTCAACTCGAAAAGTGTTGTATTTTTGCAACAAATTCTGCCTGGGTGTCCCTGGTGTAGAACAGGTGGTGATTGTGCTCAACGATGTGCCGGCACCGTGCATACAAATCAGCAAGATCACTTTCGGCCAAGGTGATCAAAATCTGTGCAACAGCCTGCAGTCTTTGCCAATTGTTTTCTATCTGATCGTAACTTTCGTCTATGTGGTCACCGAAGGTTTGATATCCACGACTGCGAAGATATGCCAGAGTGCCAGCCGGTGCCAGCATGACAAACATCTGTCCGTGAGCAATGGCTGTGTATACTTTTTCACTCACAAATAGGTCGCCTTCAAAGTAGGTATCAGTTATCATGTTGACATAACTGTCTAACAATACCTGCCGAGGCAATTGGGGAAATTCAATAGAATTGTCCAACACTGGCCAAGGCAATCTTGAATCAACCCGGTTGGCCACATCAACGATGTGATCTATTTCTTCTTGACTGTAGTTTCCTACAGTGATGGCACCGGTGTTTATTTGTTTGTAACTGATATAGGCATTCGAGTCAACACCGTGCTCGACTATTTGGCTCAGTATGTATTTTCTTGTAGGATAATCTTTGGTACCCATCATGGTAAACTGTTTGCTTCTTGGCGCGGCAATATCACACTGCGACCAAGTGCTTCTGACTATGTGTTCAAAATATGCAAACTCCGAGTAGCCACACCTGAGTCTAGAAGTGTCTTTGGCAGAATAGTTGCCATTGAACAGCACCACCGGATTCGGGATAGATTCTGCAAATTGATTGATTCGATCAACACACTCAGGGTACAAGTGCAGTCTGTTGGGTGCGCCCCACAACACCACAACATCTGTGTTGTTTTGTATGTTGCCGCGCACACGATCAAGCAGATGGTCTATGCCGCCGGGCCAAAAGTCTCCGGGACCAACATAGTTCCATGATAGATCAATGTTATGTGGAATGTAGAATACAGTGCGTGAGTAGTCGCCGGGGTCAAACTCTTTTAAGTTCGCTGACATGGTCTTGTTTGATTTCACGAACTGGGTCATCCAGCAGTTGGGCTATGCGATTTTTGATAGTGACTCTTGAGTTGTTTAGATCACGTATGTCCAGGGCACGACGCCCTATTTCTGCCAGGTCTACACCATCCAGTCGACATTGCTTGAAGTCATCTTCCATGGCCCAGATGTCGGCGTGTAATTGAATAAGTCTAGCGACCTCGTACTGTATCAGACCTATGTCTAGTTCGCGCATCTGTGCGGTGTAAAAGTCCAGTTCGGCCTGATTGGCACCCTGTGTCTTTTGATGTTTGACCACTGCAATGGTATATCTATCTACCAGTTCGATTACAGGAAACTTCATCTGCCCTCCGCTTCACTCTTACAGCCTTCCCAAAAACTATTGCTGCCGCCATACGGACATTGATTGGGATCTGTGATGCCGTGATTCTGTGCCCACTGATCTCCGGCATAGTGACCCGAGCAGTCCTTGGTACAAGGATAGCCACGATGCATCAAGGGCTCGGCCTCTCGGATACGGCGTCTACGTCGTGCTTCTGTGACAATTTCATCAATCTTCATATCATCACCGGCACTACTTCTATCTGTGTCATGTCTGAACCTTCGGGGGCATTTTGTTGCAACCATGTGGCGGCTATTCGGTTGGCATCGGCCTGACTGTTGCCTACGCCACGGAATCTATAAAGTTCTTGACCTGTGTCGGTGTCTAGGATTCGCCATTGTCCACTAAAACTGTTGCCTGGCGGTGCTGAACTGGCCCGACCTGTTGCACCATACACATTGTCCGAAGCCTGTGGGAAGTTCTGTGCCACATCTAGAGGCACTTCTGGAATTTCCTGCTGTGCCGCCGCTGGATTGAATATCACCTGCAGGCTCAGTTGACTGGCATCAACACCATGTCTGCGGGCTGTGTCGGCTCGCACTGCTTCAGCCTGATCTAAACTGGCACCACGTACGGTGTTGAGTGTCTCGTCAGTCGCACGATCCACTATGCGCCAGTCACGTTGGATTTCAGAAGGTCGCTGGGCAACAGATCGCGGTCTGATCTCTTGGAATCCATAGTCTTCAGTGGTTTGTGGCAGGCCAGCGGCTGCCAGCCAAAGACCATATATTCTGTTGGCCTGGTCTCTATCGACTGCACGGAATCTAAACACTGGATCAAGATTTTGGCGATCCACAACTGCATAGTTGGAGTCGTCTGGTTGACTAGGCATACCCAAACGGGCTTCCATTTCACGTTGTGTGCCTATGTTGGATCCACTAAGTGTGCCTCTAGTTCTCACGCCGTAGAGATCGTGCCGTCCAGCGGCAATGAGATTCATGGCCAAGCGTTGTGCTTGAGCACGATCAGTTATGGGTCGACCACCCTGCACAAGGTTCACCGTACTGTTGCCAGTGTCTCTGTTGTACACTTCCCAAGGGCCGGGACCTGTGGGTCGCAGACTGTTGGGCAGGATACCTTGGTCAGCATTAGCACTGCCTACAGGTCTGGCGCCAAACACTAAACGAGCATCTACTGTGCCTACGCCGTGGGGGCCAAAATTGATATAATCATCTAATCTTGTGTTGACATCTGCTTGGTTGCGAGCCGTGAATTCAGTGTCGGGAACGGCCTCACCAGTGCGTCTATCAAACAGTTCATAGGTTCCTGTGCCGGTCTGTGCGGCGGCAGGTTGACCAAGACTTTGTTCAGGATCGTGTGTGAATGTCCAGTGTGTTGTACCGGTATTGGCAGCGGCCCATTGACGCATAACCAACAAGGCATCGTTGGCGTCAGAGGCCATGTAACGATACACTGGTTTAGTTGGGCGGGCTTGATCTATGATCACATAGTTGCCATCGGGGTTACTCGACCGACCATTCAATTTGGGACCATCGGATCTTGCATCAGGCTTTTCATCATAAGGTCGCAACACTTCAGCGTCCATGCGACTCTTATACTCTTGTGAGAACAGGCCCCATTCGGCACCGGCCTTGTCAATGGCTTCTTCTTTACTGGCGGCAACCACTTCTATCATGGCACCGTATCGGCCAGCATTCTTGCCGTCTTTATAGACTCGCCACCACATCTTTTGGCCCTTGGTCTTGCCACGTTTGATATCACGTTCCAACTGTACCTGCCGAACAAAACTCTTCAAGGCCTGTTTGGGTATCTCGCCAGCCACATAACGAGCAAAGTGACTCAATGTATCTTTTTCGCTTTTGACTTCCAATATCTTGTATAACTTTTTCAAATATTCTTCACGATACAGTTCGGGTTTGATGGCAGCATCCAGAGCCACAACAAAACGCAACAGAGTTTGTTGGATCTTATCACTTGCGGCCAACTCGCCCAACCAGTCGCCACCAGGGCTACGGAATTCGATGTAGCCATCCTTGGTATTGATGCTGGTGTATTTTGATGTGATGCCCGAGTGTATGGCCTTGCTGGCCATGTCGCTCAAGTGTCCACGCATTTGATCCAATAGATTTTGTGCGGCATCAGGATTTTGTTTGACACGTTCTTTGACAATGGCCATGGCCGATTTGGCATAGGTATTGCCCATACGACCAAATTCTTTTAATACATATTCGTCGCCCAACAGCAAGGACAATTTGACATAGTCCAGACGGCTAATATCATAGTCAGGAACACTGACATTGATGTGTAGTCCTGTTGAATCATTGGTATAGCAACCGTACGCCGTGGCCCACTTTTGAACCTTTTCGAGATCACTCAGCAGTTCACTTAATGGTAGTGGTGGGCTCACAAACTCCAGGCCTCGGTCGTCGGAACTATCTGGCTCCAAACTGCCATCAGGTTCTACAATATAGCGTTGTTGTTCAAGACTGGGCCTCAATGTGCTACCCGAATGATAGTTACTGCTGGCTCTAGTATCACGACCTATAGCATTTTCAAAATCTTGTGCTACATCAGAAATTTCAACTTGGCCGCCACTATAGGGGTCGGTCCAGTGTGGCCATGTCATGCTGTAAGCATTTTCAATCTCACTCATACTACTTAGATCTGCGTCGTCCAACCAGTCGCTTTCGTCATATGATTCCTGGTTTTCTTCGCGGAACTCTTCGTAGGCTGATTGGTATTGATCACTGCGATCGTCGGCATGAACATTTGCTGAGTATTCTTCTAAGGCTTCGTTACGGGCTTCACCCTCTAGATCGTCAGGATTCCATTCCGATTCGTCCACATTGTTCTTGACCCAGTCGGTGATGAAGTCATCGCCACCTCTGTCCCAGTCTGTGGCTATTTTTTCATCCAACCATTCTATATAGTCGTCTCGCATCTTGTCACGCATCTCATCGCAACTGCGTCGACTGTTCCAGTCACCATCATAGAAAAAGTCGTATGCGTCTTGTATGCTACGGCAACGTTCATCCATGTCATAGTTGGGCTCCTGGTCAGCATCACCGCTGCCGCCTTCCACATTGGGCACAATCATTTCAAATTCCATGCCGGCTCGAGCATCAATGCCGGCAGACAATTTCTTCAGGCTGGTGGGGCTCATGTTGATTTCCATCAACTCTGCTTCGGTCAATTTAAAATCTTTGAATCTCATTCGATGATCTCCGGATGCTCTCGCCCATACAGTTTCATTAGATATCCGGCTTCGGCATCAGCATCGCGTTCGTTGGGACTGCCTGGTGAACTGTGTCCGTGTATGCGACCTTGTGTGCCTTGCTTGTAGTGGCGCAGTTCATGGGCCACTGTGCGTAGGATATCAATCAGATTGCGATGGCCAGTGTAGACCCAGAGCTTGTTTTCTTCGTGATTGTACCAACCAGTATGATGCATACCCTCAGACTCTTTTTCGTCAGCAAAGGTGATTTGGGGTGGATCACCTTTTAGATGTTCTTTTTTAAACACCCAGTTTATGAAGTCGTTGATACGATCACGGTACTGTTCGTAAGGGTGTGAGTTGGAGGGTTCTATTTCGTAACGGCGCATTTGATATTTATGTCGCCCAAAAAATTAACAGCGCGAAAAGTCTTGATGTCGGAACCAACGACTTTGACTGAATGAAGTTTTTAGTGTCAGTCCGTAGTGTGCGAAACGGTCACGCCACATGAAAAAGCTGGGACCGTGACCGGCAGAATCGTCATACATTCTACAGCCATATCGGCTTTGGTATTCCCAACGATAAACGTCCCACTGATATTGATGCGCCATTTCGTGTGCCAGCACATTCATGAACCATTGTGGACAAAACCATTTGTTGCTGAGCCAAATATCACAATGTGATCCTGATGCCTGCTGTTGGCTGCTCCAGGTACATACTCCCCAGGCAGCATTAAGGCGGCCGGTAACAATCTCTGGCCGTTGTAGTTGACGGTCAAATATGTAACGATTTAGAATATTATATGCGTAGTTTATACTAGCATCGTCAGGGCGAAACAGTTTGCGTCTTTGATAAGTTCTGCTGGGCAAGGGTGCCTGCATGATATTTCGAACTGGGTTGGGTCTGGCCATGAGAAAGCCCTCTTTTGGTATTTACATACCTAGAGAGGGCCAGTTAAGTGCAGTGTTTTACTGTACTGTGGTTTGACCAATCACTGCATTGGGCTTGGCCAAGGCTTCGTCACGCTTTTTTCGATATTCGGCATTGTCTACATCCAGCAACTTGAGTTCAGACGATACTGGTACTGCAGGAGTCACCACCGGCTTGGGGCCAATTTCTGTACGAAGTTTCACATCTGCGGCTTCAGCGGCACGAGCATCTGCTTCACGCTTCTGCTCTAGCTCTTGATGAGCACGGGCACCACGTAGTTCAGCTTCTTTGCGTGTCTGTGCTGTCTGCTTTTCGGTACGCAGAATATTGTTGGTGCCCAGGGGCAGACGTAACAACACATAAACACGATAGTAGCGACCATCAAAGGTCACACGACTGTCCACACGTTGGGCACCGGCCAGTTCACCGTTGGCAGATTTCTGTATGGTAACACTGGTACTTTCAACCAAGGTGTCACCGGTGTCAGTGCGATGACTTTTGGTCAAAGTATCAATTTTAGCACCTTGCATTTCTACCAGTTTGCGTTCGGCCTGCACACGAGCCTTGTCATAGGCCATTTGCTCGTCGACACTGACACCCACTGCGGCCGCAAACACCATGTCTGGTGTATCTTCGGGCAGTCGTACAAACCACTCAGGTGCCGCTGGCAGAGCCACAGGCTCTGCTTTCTTCATGGCATAAGGATGCTCTTTGATCACAGGAGTCGCTTTGACTTCTTCATCTTTGCCAAACCAACCGGCTTGCACAGAGTTAACAGACACCGCCACTGCAACAGCGGCAACAATTCGAGAGTACTTCATATCAAACCTTTACGGTAGAGTTAAACATAGAACAATTATAACACAATCGTTCACCACTTGTCAACCACTTGCCAATCCGTTTTGTTCAGTTGACGTATAACACCACGGATCAGTTGGCCACGCTCACCGGGCTCAACAAATCTACGGTATGTATAACCATCTGCCATTCGAATGGGTTGTGGCCATTGAAGATCGGGATTTACTTCGCTTTCACGAACCACTTCTCCGACCTTGACTGTACGAGTTTTCGGTAACGATTGGTCCGTACAAACCATTTCTTCCTGAGTGGTCAGCGATGAGCCACCGACTTCGGTCAGAATCTTCACAGTGCCAGAATTCAAGGCTTGGGCGCAGGCCTGAGCTTGATTGGCGTGTATTGCTTGGCCTTCGGCGGTGTGCCAATGTCCTTGGATCTGTGTCCTAAATGTGGCAGTACACCTGAACTGCCCAGACGGCAATGGTACCACAGTATTCTGCACATCTGCTCTGCGTTCAATCACATCCTTGGTTGATGTCAAGGTATTGGAACGTATGTAACACTCAGCCGAGGCTGATGTGGCCACTGCAATGGCTATGAGGGTCAGATATTGGCGGGGCATGATAATTTGATATCCCATATCATACTTTTGACATTGCGGATATAATCGGGATTCTTACTGCGAGCAATTTCGGTTTCCAGGTATGTCACGTGTTCGCGGGCTTGATTGCAATAAACAAGTACGTTCCTACGACCATCGTACAAGACCATGTCAGAACTGGCACAGCCGGCCAACACCAAAAACGATAACAAAATCGGTTTCATCGTGTTTTGTGGAATGTGATGACCGCACGAAATGTGGATTGTGCTTCTGCAAGATCAACTCCGGCATTTCTGCGAATGTAACGAATGGCTTCTGCAGAAGGCATTTGCAGGGTGTAAACTGCCTGGTTGGCAAAGTACTCGGCTTTTTGGTTCATGTAGAACTCCGGTTAGTTAATATGTCGCTAGTATAACAAATATCGGAATTAAGGTCAAACAAAACGGGCCGAAGCCCGTTGTGTTTTAGCAACAACAAATTAATACTTTGGTATTAAAAACGTTGGTTAAAATTTTTGTAGTTCCATTCTTTGTAAAGATGTTCCACTTCGGCCGCATTCTGTGGATTACGGCTGGCAATCCAACGTTCAAATTCGCTGGGCGTTTTGAACATTTCTTGTATTCTTTCCCAAAGTTCTTTTACAGAGGACATCACTTGCCTCCTACAAGATTACGGGCCTCGCGCCAGTATCCCAAACGAGTTAGAGTGGTGGCGGCGCGGGCAGTTCCGTAGGCTTCAAAATAGGACCAAACAGTATCAAAAAATTTACTCATATTATTTTGATTTTGCTGGAGCAAACGCCTTGGCAAATGTATCGTAAGCGTCAGTGATGTGCTTACTGTAGTCATATTTTGCGGCTTTGACAACTTCTTGACCAATCATGCTTGCGGCATCTGTGGTGTTCTTGACTGCGGCTACAGTGAATGAAGCCTGTGCATCAACCAAATTGGTCAATGACTTGGCAATATCTTCGTGCTTGACGAAAGTTTTGATTGCTTCTTTTTGTACGGTTTGTACGGTTTCGATAACGGTTGTAAACATTTTTTTCTCCTTTAGACGAATGTTTGAATTGCGTGACCCATGATTGGCATCACAGTGCAATTATACATTTATTTATGCGGCACTGCAACATTTTCTAATGGTTTCTACTGAGTTTAGTAACAGCTCACTAATTTTTTAAAAAATATCAATAATATATTTTACGGTTAAATAGTTATAGCATTTTTTCAAATAGGAGATAAAAATGGAAACCATCATCGTATTGATAGTTGTTGGCTTAGTAGTCGCAGTCTATCTAAATCGTAAGTCAGTTATTGCACCCAAAGTGGCGCCTACACCAGAACCAACACCTGCCCCAGTGGTAGAGGTAGTTGTTGCACCCGAAGTGGCACCCACCGTTGAAGTGGCACCCACCGTTGAAGTGGCACCCACAGTTGAGGCAGCGCCTGCTAAAAAGGCTCCTGTCAAGAAAGCCCCGGCAGCTAAAAAGGCACCAGCAAAGAAAAAGACTGTTAAGAAATAATGA
>Ga0209084_1003524_pt1 | contig 11446 bp, 13 predicted proteins | sample C_130820_MF_Meta_FD_187309 | JGI IMG/M metagenome (GOLD analysis project Ga0209084, IMG submission 187309) | Freshwater microbial communities from Lake Croche, Canada to study carbon cycling - C_130820_MF_MetaG (SPAdes) (version 2) | ecosystem: Environmental > Aquatic > Freshwater > Lake... | reverse complement strand
TATGACGTTTGTCCAAGTGCATATTGTAATGGTGCAGCTGCAAAACATTATAAATCAAAAGGTGGTGGTTGGAGAAAATCTAAATAGATGAACTTACAAGAGAACATACAAAGGATTAAACAAATGATGATTTCTGAGGAGATGGTACAATCTGACGCTTGGAAATCCTTAAAGAAAACATTGGACGTTCTTAAAAATAAGAAAAAAGTTTTACTATTAAGTTGCTCAAATAGACATAATTGGGACAAAAATGATATTGATATACCAAAATCTAAAATGATTGCGATGTATCTTAATGACGAATTGGGTGATAAGTCAACATTAATAGATGTTTCTGAACTAAATATAGTTCCTTGTGAGGGTAATGTATCAAGGAAGGACGGTAATGGTTGTGGAGTCTTAAAGGCTAAATTAAAAGATAAAGATAAAAACCCGACCGGTCATCATAGATGTTGGGCTAGTATTAATAATTCAAAAGACGAACTTTGGAAAATAAGTAAAGAATTATTTGAATCTGACGCAGTTGTATTTTTCAGTTCAATTAGATGGGGACAAACAAATATGTTTTATCAAAACTTGATTGAAAGATTAACTTGGATTGAGAATAGACATGAGACATTAGGTGAATCAAATCTTGTTAAAGATATTGAAACAGGTTTTATATGTACAGGTCAAAACTTTAATGGTTCTAATGTAAATGATTTACAAAAGAAAATTCACGAATTTTACGGTTTTAAAACAAACAATGACTTATATTGGAATTGGCAATACACCAAAGATGTATATGATGAGACACAAAAATCATATAAAGATTCACATAAAAAGTTTATAAAAGATACTAAATTATAATATGAAAATTATCATAACCGAAGACCAAAAAAATAAAATTATGAATAGTAATGATTGGGTGGAAACAAACGGTAAATTAATTAAAACATTTTATTTTAAAGATTATAAGGAAGTTATGTCATTTGTAGATGATGTGATGAAAATTGCGAACAAACAAAATCATCATCCCGATATGACGGTTCATTACGATAATGTAAAGTTATCTATTACAGACCACGATAAAGGTAAGGTATCCGATAAGTGTCATAAATTTGTTAATGAGGTAAATAAAATTAAATAACATGAAAATTATTGTTTCAAAGGAAGATAAAGAATATATAAACGAATGTCTTAAATCAGGTGAGGTTTTAAAAGAAGATCTTACAAGGTGGTTTAAAGAGAAGTGGGTAGATGTTAGTAAAAAAGTTAACGGTAAACACCCACCATGTGGTCGAAAAGATGCTGACGGTAAATCATATCCAAAATGTAGACCTTCTAAAAAGGTATCTAAAGAAACTCCAAAAGTTGCATCGTCTTATAGTAAAAAAGAGAAGAAATCAATGACCTCACAAAAAAGAAGAGCTGAAAAGAAAGATCCAAAAATAGGTAAAGGAAATAAACCAACAATGACACATTATGATGAGCAAATAAAACCTAAAAATATGATTATTACAATTACGGAAGAACAATTCCAAAGATTATTTGAATATAACGAAGAAACACCCGTTTTAATATACGAAGACGAATGTGGATCAGTTCAAAATACAAATTACGACCCAAGTAATTTATTAAACGAAGCTGAATACCAAGGACGTAAAGTTCAACTTGGTAAAATCATGCAAGGTGATGTAAAGAAATCTAAAGTTTATGTTAAGAACGATAAAGGTAAAGTTGTAAAAGTAAACTTTGGTTTTGGTGGTAAATCTGCCAAAGGTAAACGAATGGTTATTAAGAAAAATAACCCCGCAAGACGCAAATCATTCAGAGCACGTATGAATTGTGATAATCCAGGACCAAGTTGGAAACCTCGTTATTGGGCTTGTAGAACTTGGTAATTTAAAGTAAAATTTTATGGGTTATTTATTTGATAGTATGATGGTAATAGATACTATGTTAATTAAAGAAAAATTTAATTATGATATTATAATTGAAACCGGTACACATAAGGGAGAATCTTGTGAACTTTTACAATATATGTTTAAAAAAGTTTATAGTTGTGAAATAGATGAAAATTATAGATATAATATAAAAAAAGAAAGAACATTAGAAAATAATGTTAATATTGAATTTGGTAATTCTCCAGATCTATTAAAAAAATGGTTTACTGAGATTGGAAATGATAAATTTTTTTTATTTTTAGATGCACATTGGAAAAAATATTGGCCTGTATTGGATGAATTACAACAACTAATCAATTTTAATTATAAACCTATTATAATAATTCACGACTTTGATTGTAAACATGAGGGGTGGGCACATGATTCATATCAAGGACAAGATTTAAATTGGGACTATATTAAAGATAAAATAGAACAAATATATGGTTCTAATGGATACGATATTAAAATTAGTAATAGATCCTTCCAACCAAATACTCCTTTAAGAGGGTGTATATACATTACACCTAAATTTTATATTAATTTTTGACTAGATATAAAATATATTCTATCTGAAGCATAGAGACCCTTAGAGGACGCCTCTTTCTTTTCCACTAACTTACCCATCTGTATTAAATGAGGTCCATTTTTAAGGTCTATACCCACTAATAAACGACCTTCATACTTTTCGTAGGTTGTCTCTCGTACATATTTTCCCTCATCGTCCATTTTGAGGTGTTCAATTATTATTTCTTTCTTGTTTTTACACGTAATACCCCTCTCATCTATAAGTTTGGTTAGAACGTCTAATCGTAGGTTTTCATATTCCATTTTACAAATATACGACTTTTATTGGAATATCCTAAAATTTATTTGATTTAGATATATTTTCACCTCCCCACATAGGTTGGAGGTTTTCCAATGACCAACATTTTTTAAACTCCTCGTCGGTAATATTGTTAAATTTAAAGTAAGTAATTGGTAGTTTATGGTCAACATGCCACTCACCATAATTATCCCACGACATACCATCTTTAAATTGTATTTGTAAACGGTTTATTAGTTGTTCGGGTTGATATCCTAATATTTCAAAATAGTGTCCGTATTTGGTTACGTTATTTTCTTTTAAAACCGTATAAATTGCAGTTCTAAAATTTCCAATAAGTTTATATATCGGGTCGGTTGATTTTCTTATTTTTTCGTAATTACGTTTAGTTTCTTTTATTTTTTCATAATTTTTTTCTCTATATTCTTTTAGATATTCTTTTCTATGTTCTTCGTTTTCTTTATACCAATTTTTGTGTTTTTCTTTTAAATATTCTTCATTTTTTTCTCTCCATCTTTTATCGGCAATCTTTCTACCACCGATATATATTCTACCCGAACTTCTTAAAGTAACATTTTTTTCTTTTAAAATTTCTAAAACTCTTTTTTTAGGAATATTAAATTTTATTGAAAGATCATTAGAACTTATTAAATCTACTTCATATGATTTTATAAGTTCATTTATATTATCTTCTGTTATTAATTTTTTTCTCATACTAATAAATATACACAATTACACCAAAAAATCTGTTATTTTTATTAGATAAAAAAAACCCCCGATTTCTCGAGGGTTTTTCTATTGATAGTTTTAAGATTATCTTAAAGTATCCATATTGAATGTGTTAATACCAGAACATTCAATAATGCCAAAGTAGCGATTATTTACCATTTTTTTCGCGTAACGAGTCATGATACCTTTAATTGGTGTCATGTTAAATGGATTGTACATTGTTGGAGTTAATTGTAATGGCACATATGGTGCGTATACATATCCTGCATCCAATAAAGATTTACCTTTATGACCGATCAAGATTTTACCTGCTGGGAAGTAAGGATCACGGTAAACTTGGTAGCGACCTGCTACTGAACCGATTTTCTCGATACCCATGTTGTATTGATCTTGCTCTGGTTCTGCGTTAGAAACGTGGAAATACTCTAAATCATCAAATACTGCAGAAACTTCTGAAGAAACAACGATCCAGTTAGCACCACCTCTTAACGTAGTTTTGTGGATTTGAGCAGAAATTTGGTTGATTTTTGTAACCAAAGTTTGGTTCCAATCTTTCTGAGTGTAACCTTGTAAAGTTGCACCTGCAGTTCCTCCGTATTTCCATCCATTATAATCCCATTTAGCTTTCCATGCTGCACCTTTACGTAAGTCACGTAAGATTTCACGGTCAACCTCAGCAGCGATTTGCTCTGATAATAAAGCCGTCAATTCTGCCTCAGCATCGATGTTGTGGAATGCACTAACGTCTTGAGCTAATTCAGGAGACCAGCTTGCTCTCAATTTTCTTTCAGTTACAGAAACTGTTACTGATTCCAATTGGAAAGAAACTTCACCCATTCTTTCTTCAAATTCTAAAGATGCATACTGACGATAAGTCGCAGCAAATTCAGCTTTAGCTAATGTAGAACCTGTAGTTCCATAATCACTAAATCCTGCAGTTGCACTGTATTTTTGTACATCGACTTGTACGTAAATTGCACCTGTTGCGTCACAAATATCGTAATATTGACCTGTGTTACCATTAGCAAAACTACCGTATTCAACAATACCTTTTGCATATTTTTGAGTTACGATGTTGATAGGTAATGATGTACCTGTAGTTGCACCTAACCAAGCTAATAAGTTAGCATCGGTAGTTGTAACTGTTAATGAAGCTAAAAATTCTTCAGTATCCATTTCGTTACCGTTAGGACCTGATAATTTACCAGCACCTGCACTTGTGAAACCTGTAAGTTTTAAAACTACATAGCTCAATGATGTACCAGTCGCAATTGGGTTAGCTGAAACTACTTGTCCTTGTGAGAAAGTAACGATATCCGCAACAACCATTGATTCAACTGAAAAAGAACCTTTTGAATAATCAAAAAGACCTTGATTAACATCATCACTATTTTCGTAGAAACGATCGTAAAGGTTTTTACCTGTATTGTTCGCACCTACTGCGTTTGGATAACCTGCAGTTGAACTGTTGTTTGCTGTTACACCACTAGGTCCACTGTATGGAGAATAGTGGTTAGTACCGTCTAATTCTTGAATTTTAGGTACAAAGAAGAATAATTTACCGATTGGTAAGTTCATTGCTTGTACTGAAACGATATCGTTCGCTAATAATTTAGAGAACACACGACGAATGATAGGGAAAACCACTGTCTCGAAAGAACCAGATGAGTCAGACACAGCTGCCTCATTGATTAAATAAGATGCTTGGTTTTCGTATAATTGTGCGATGTTATCTTTTTTGTGACCTTCTAGACCTTCTAAGAATCCTAGTTCGTCCCATTTTTTGATGGTATCTTCTTTGATAACTCTAAGGTGTTTTAAACCGATGTTACCAACCATACCTGATTCTAATAATGCTCCCATTTTGAATTGTATTTTGTTTTTTTTATTTTATTTTTTTCATCATTTCTTTAATTCTACTAAATTGTGGATTTTCATAAGCTTTTGACTCAGATAATACACCTGCAGAAGAAGAAGTTGATGGTGTGTTAGAGATTTTATCCGCCACTGTTTCGGTTACTGTTGTTTTATTACCTAATTCAGTTTTGATTGTCGTGAATAAAGTCTTAGACTCATTCATTGTAGAAACTGTATCAAATCTCTTTAATATGTTCAATTTCTCTTGTTTTGTTGTTGAATGTTCAGTGAACAAACGTGTAGCGTAAGCTAAGTTTGCATTGAATACTGCAACTTCATTAAGTTTGTCTTTGAAAAGAATTAAAGCTTTCTTGTACTCAGCATTTTGCTTTTTCAATGTTTCAACTTCTTCATTCATTTCATGACGACCTGCTTTATATTTTTTACCTTGGTTTGCTGGAGTTCTAACATCGTTAGCAAAAGTTCTTGATGCTTCTTTAGCTTCAACTTTCTTAGGGTGACTTAAACCTTTAAGTTCACTTTCAGTAGCCTCTTCTTCAGTTGCCTCATCTTCTTCGTCTAATTCAATTTCGTAGATTGTTTCTTCTGAAGGCATTTCTTCTTCATTCCAATCTTCATCTACATCTGAATCAACATCTGAATCAACATCTGAATCAACATCTGAATCAACATCTGAATCAACATCAGCACCCATATCGGTATCAACTTCAGGTGATTCCTCACCATCTAATTTGATAATATATTCGTCTTCACCATCACCAAATTCTACAGTGTTGCCGTCTTTTTTTACTACAATACCGTCTTCTGGTTTCATAGCTTTGAATACTTTAAGAACTTCATCATCTGAAGCACTTGTCATATCCATAACGTCATCATCGTCCATTGAACCTTCGTCTCCCATAGATTCTGAATCAGTATCCATATCGGTATCTGTATCAGTATCTGTGTCAACGTCAGCATCAACATCAGTGTCAGTGTCAACATTATCGAGGTCTGTATCTGTATCAACATCTGTATCAACGTCGTCAGCAGATTCATCATCTGTAGCCACTTCGTCGTCAGCTGTTACATCTTTTTCTTCCTCTCCTTCAGGATCAGTTTCGTCTTCTGGTTGTTCCATAGTGTCCAACTTCTCCTCTTCTTCCAATGATTCTTTTAGCAAATCTTTAAGTTCTTCCTTCATTGTTGAAGCAAGTATACCTTTTGCATTTTGCTTTACTGCTTCTTCAAGATTTTGTACTTGAAGTAACGCTTGTTCTAAAATTGATTTTTCGCTCATTGTGAAAATTAATTGTTTTTATTACCTTATAAATACTACGATTTTAAAGAAAATCGTGTTTTTTAATGTTCCTGCCCCTAAAAAATTTATTATTTAGATAGAAATGTATCTAAATTGCCCATTAACTTAGACATACGACTGTCTATAGTTGGTTTTTTAATTTCTGATTCTTGATATTGCTCTCTATCAGAAAGATCTTTAAACACATATGCACCAGGGGTTGATGGAGATGATACTAAATCAAAACAAACTAATTCAAAATCATCTTGTACGATGTTTTCTCCTTTAACTTGTTTAAGTGATCCTACACCACGTGAAGAGATACCAAGAGTTGCTCCGTTCATTAATAACATTGCGGCTTGGTCTCCTTTGGTTGAAACGATACCCATCTTCTTCCAACCAGGAGAAGTGAATAATTTAATTTTACCCATTAAAATTTTACCGTCCCACCAAGTTTCCAAAATTGAGTGTGATACTCGATCTAAATCGATCAATGAAGATGAAGGGTGATTTAATTCATTTAAAGCACTACCCTTCTTAATAAGTGTTTGATATTTTTCGTTTTCTCTCATAAGAAGAGACTTAGGATAAATCCTTCCGTTCTTATTTGGAGTGTCGTATTTTTGTAAAACAGCAAAAAGGATAAGGTCTTCAGAGAAGTCCACGCCCTTCATTTCCTGTATAATTTTTTTATTGTCGTCTGGAGATACGTGTCCTGCGTCGTATTCAATTAAAATACCGTGTCCGATTTCTTTTGGTCCTAATATCTTCATCTATAGATTTTATTACTATAAATACATCGATATCCCTATTATTTTTTAGTTTTGTAAAAATTGAATAAGTTTTTATCTGAAAGACCTTTTTCGATAACTAAAGATAATATATCTTTTATGTTATTTTTAATATCTTTTGACTTTACATCGAACTGTTTATCGACATATAATGTGATTTCTAAGTTCATAAAAGATCTCTTTTCTAATTTAATACCTTTGGTTCTAATATCTAAATCAACGATAGATTGTTGTTTAAAATAAGGATTTCTAATATTATAAATTAGTTCTTTAATTCTTCTTCTTGTTTTATGAATCATATGATCAAAATCATCTGTTTCATTTTCAGGTTGTAACCACGAATTTAACTTTAAATAAATGGTTTTAAGATTTTTAAAATCTACGGTACCATAACCAATTTTTACATCATTGTAAGTCCCTAATGGGATATACTTACCTGTTTTCATTTGTTTTTCATATTATTTTTCTTATGGTGTTTATAAAAAATAAACAAAAAAATCTAGATTACCAAAATATTTTTAGTATATTTGTAATATATTTATCTATATATGATTATAATTGACCTATCAAAAGAAAAAAGTATTGAGACTGCTTTAAGAACTTATAAACAAAAAGTTCAAAAAACGAAACAAGTTCAAAAGTTAAGGGAAAGACAACAGTTTGTAAAACCCTCTATTAAAAAAAGAACTGAAAAATTAAAAGCGGTTTATATACAACAAAAAAGAAATGGACTTAGTTAAGTCCATTTTTTAATTCATTTAATCTGTAATAATTATATCTCGAAGGAAACATTTGAGTTACCTCATCTTTAACTGCATTTAGTTTAGTGGATAGATCCGTATCATTTGATTCACTTAAAAGTGTTGATACTTGATTCACAATTGATTCTTTTAATTCAGTCGTTTTAATTAATAATTCATCATAGGGAATTGATAGAATGGTTTTTAATTCATCTTTTTGTGATTCCGATAAAGTATTAGAATAAAGGACATTAAAATTATTTGTTAATACTGCGTTTAATAAATTTTCATTTGGTATTAAAGTTGAATCTTTAGATTCTTTAATTTCTTTTTTAGTTGTTAAATGTTCTACTAATTTCTTTTTTGCTTTTACTTTATTTTCTATGTTTGATAAACTATCATTTTCAATTAAAATATCTAATGAATTGTAAATTTCATTTTCGTTAATAGATTCCACATTAATCATCTTATTTAATGATGTACAGAAATTGGATATTTCATCCATTTGTTGTTTCAAAATACTAGCGATACCCTCTACATATAATTGTGCGGTTTCTTTATCGTCAATGTATTTGTTTTCAATTTCTTCATAAAACAAATACATTTCTTTAAAATCTTTATTTTCTTTAATTGTTGTTAAAATATCTTTAATCTCCGCTTTGTTTTCATTAGCGTATGATTCAGTTAATTTATTTAATAATTTTGTTTTTATAATCCCGAATTTCTTCATTTTTAATCGTTTAAGATATCATTTATTTTAGTCTCTATCTCATAAATATTCTGTTGTGCTCTTTCCATATCAAACAAAATATTAAAATCTTCTTTTTCTTCACCTAACATACCTAAAATCTTTGATTTTTTAGATTTTTTAGCTAATGTATTTTCACTCAAAGGTTCTTCACCTCCACCTGCCGCTCCACCTGCCGGTGCAGCTGGTGGTTCGGATCCTCCACCTCCCATTTCCATTCCTCCACCCATAGCACCACCCTCACCTCCTTCAGGAGACGCATTTGCCATGGCCTTTTCTCTATCTTCTTCAGGAATACCATATTTAGCATCTACCTCATCAAATACTCCTGAACGTTTAATAACATTTTGAGTATTTGTTAATTCAAATCCTAATGCACGTTCTAATCTTTGTTGTTGTAAATCTAACATAACTTCAGAATCACTAAATCCAAGAATATTCTTTTTAGCCCATGTATGTGATACTGGTAAGATACCTACTTGAGATTGATCTGATGTTGCATCTTTATACAATGTAATTTTTTCCTTCCAAGTTTCAATTCGTAATAAATCAGATTGAGCAGATGGATTAGTTAAAGATAATTCAAAATTGTTTAATTCATCTTCCATACCCAAAAGGTATAATTGAATTAATGCAATTTTATTTAACTCTTGAATTAATGATTTTTGAATTCTATTAATTGTTCTAGCAAAACGAATATCCATTAATGCTAATGATTTACCTTCACCTACCACTTCTTCAAAACCTAAAAATGCTTTAGGGATACGAAGTGCAGCTAACATTTTCTTTTGAATGTATTCAATGTCGGCAATTTCACCTAAGTTTTGTGCTCCAGGTAAAGTTTCAATTGGACTACTTTGTGATGGGTCACGAACAGGAATAAAATAGTCTTGATCTACCGCCATTTGATTATATCTCATATCCACATTACCATTTTGTGGATCCGCAACTTGTTGTCTTTTAAATTTGTTTGCAACACGTTGTACATAAGATTCAATATCTTTATCATCCATATTACCAACAAATACTTTGAACACGCGTCTTTCAGGTGCTCTAGATGTTCTGTAAATTAACATCGCATCTTCAGCAAGTAAAAGTTGTTTCCAAATTCTTCTAATTTTATCTAACATAGATGTTCCATAAGGTAACTTTCTGTCGTCACCTAATAATCTAAAGTGAGCAACTTCCCACGCTTGAAACTCCAAGTCCTTATTCTTCCAATGAAATCTTAATTCTCTTGAAGGTATTTTACTATCTCTTGATTGATTTGCAATCTTTGCAGAAGCTCCCTCAATTCTTTCAATTTCTATATTTGGTAATTGTTGACAACCGACAATACCTTTTTCAGGATCTAATTTTAAATAAACAAAATTATCACCATACTTACAAAGACCTCTAGTCCACATTTGTAAGTTTGTATTGATGTCTAATCTGTTCTTGAATAGATCTTCCAATATTGATTTAATTCTTTCCGATTCTGAATATATAGTTAAAATTTGACCCTTCTCTGACATTGTAGTGGACTCTTCTGCATATATGTCTAATGCAGCTGAAATCTCAGGAGTAAATTCCATTGATTCATAATCGTAATATGCCGCTAATCTACTTGGTTCGTAATAAACTGATTGATTGTAAAGAGATTGATCTAATTTAGTCCATTTATCAGCAATATATTGACTTTGTTGAGCCTGCAACATTGCTTTCTCAAACTCTTCTTTACTATCTGTTTTTAATAATTCATTCTTGTTAAAACTAAATGTAGGTGCCTGTGTATCTTGGACTTTACCAGGATAACCAAACATCTTAGTTAATTTCTGAAAGACGGTTAAATTTTGATTTGCCATTTATATAAATACTTTTCTTTACAATATAATATATTTTTTCGGTATAAGAAAGATTACCTCCATTGTTTACCACTGAATAACCAACTATATTCTTGATATGCTTGTTTAGATACATTTGTAGGATTATTTGAATGATACAATTGATTGTTATCGGTACCCATAGAACCTATTTGATCAAATGCGGTTCCGTATGAATAAAATGATTTGTTGGTTTCATATGACCTTTCACTCATAGTCCAAGAGTCTAACATTGCTTTATTGGCATTTTCATTCTTTTGTAAAAGGTTGAACGAAACATCAGCAGCATATAATGCCATTGACATACCCATAATGGCGTCATCGTGTGTACCTTTCATATGATCAGGTCTTCCATTCATATAAACAAACGTATTAAGTTCATTTAATAATCTAGCAGATCTAACAATAAAACCTTTTCTAAGTTGTTCTTCAAATGCCGCTACAATTTGGGTTCTTTTGTTATTAAAGTTAAGACCTGGTATTTTCTCCATTGCCTTGGCGTTATAGTCCCAAATGTTTTGAGTATTAACCCCCTCAACGTATACGTTTTTGTAATTTAATTCGGTTAATTTTCTTGATGTTGCAACACCCATACCACCGGTAATATCCGTTACAATAAATGCGTTACCATATAGGATAGCCCATTTGTAAGCAACTGCGGCCAAATC
>Ga0209084_1003521_pt1 | contig 11458 bp, 9 predicted proteins | sample C_130820_MF_Meta_FD_187309 | JGI IMG/M metagenome (GOLD analysis project Ga0209084, IMG submission 187309) | Freshwater microbial communities from Lake Croche, Canada to study carbon cycling - C_130820_MF_MetaG (SPAdes) (version 2) | ecosystem: Environmental > Aquatic > Freshwater > Lake | place... | reverse complement strand
GGTATATTAGAAGGTAGAGGAAAAACTGCTGTACGATATATTAAAGAAATAATGGCAGAGTATAATCAATTTGCACAAGATAATCCAAAACTTGCCAGATATGCTTTAAGTGCTATCTCTATGACCTTAAAAACAACTATAGGTGCTATACAAGGTGCAATTGTTGGTTCGGTTATTCCCGGAGTAGGCACGATAATTGGTGCTATTAGTTCCGGTAGTAGAAGTTTTGCTGTTGCTGCGGTTGATGAGGTAAGAGGTGAAGTAATTGCTGCAGTAGCAGGTGATGAGATTGCCGCAGGAATACAAAAAGGAGCAGAGCTTACAGCACCGGCGCTGATGAAAGCTGATTCTACCCTTAGTAAAGATGAGGCAGAGTTATTGGTGAAATTTACGGCACTGGCAACAATGAGTAGTCACGATCTTGCTCAAGGTATGAAAACACTGGCAAAGACCGTTAAACCAAAACATGCTTTTGCTGAAGGCATTGACATCGATGACTATCATGGCAAGAATACTCATGATTCTTTAGATGATATCGCAGTTTTTAAAGATCGACACGATTTGCTTGAAACTGTACAAAAGGTTGGCTCAAATTATCCAAGAAATGCTAAATATGCTGAAAAAGTATATCACGCTGGGGATTTACCTTCGTATGAAAATATATTAAAAGATAAAGCAAGCTTTATTGGTGAATTTGATTTTCATAATTATGGAGTTCTAATTGAAGAACACGCTAAGACTTTTACCGGACATAAGTATAAGACGTATTCTTTAAAAGAAGATATTGTAGTTTACAGAGCTGGATCTAAAAATTTTCCTTTAGGAGATTATTTTTCTTTTGAGAGACCTATAAGTGAAATACAAGTAAGAATCGACAAAGCCATACGACATCAATGGCCCAATGGCCAATTATCTACTATAGATACAGTTTATGAAATAAAAATACCAAAAGGTACTGATATTCATATTGGAGATATAAAAAATCAAGGGGAGTTTTATTTTGGTGGCACAGAGCAAATAATTATACCAGGAGCTAAAAATATACAAGGGATAAAAATAATAAAATCTTATCCATTAAATAAATAGGTAATTTATGAAGTTAAATGAAATAAGAGAGCTGCTTTTAAAATTAAGTACTTTATTAGAAACAAATGGAGCTAGCTCACATGCAAAGACTTTAATATATCTGCATAATAAGTCCTTTAATTTTGAAGGTAAAAATTATGATCATTGTTTTATAAGAGAAATAATGAGTTTGTACGGAGGTATGGGATCTTTTTTTGATATAGGCTTTGGAGGGTGGGGAACTCCTCTTATAGAACAGAACAAGGAGCTTGATACATTGAAGCATGCATTATACGAAAAATGTATTGAACTGAGAACGTCTCAAAATAATCAACAGCAATAACCCAGAAAAAATACAAATAGCTGTCGGAATAGTTGAAAAATAAAATTTTTGATGACAAAAGTGAGGAATTCAAGTTTTTATTGATATACGAGAAATATCATGATCTAGGCGGAATATTTTAACTATTAGATTAATAAACTTGTTATTTTTAGCAAGGGTTATATAACAATGCCTAAAGAAGTATTAAAGAAGGGCTTACTAAGTGCGAAGTTTGTAGGTGATATAGCTTTAGTAAATTAGCAAGCGTATTTAACAATATTATAAACTAATATCAATATTAAAAAAGAGTAGAAGTTTACGTATAATAATAATTAATTATTTCAAGCTACTTTTATTTTGCTTGGATAATTTTTAAAAGAGAGAAAAATGTATAAAGAAACCACATACCTATTGCTTATCATATCTATCTTTATTTCAGCAGTAATTGAAACAGATATTTATCTTCCTGCATTCCCTGATATGATGAGTTATTTTAGCCAAACTGAAATAAATATTCAAAAAATACTTACATGGAATTTTATAGGTCTTTGTATATCCTGTTTAATTTATGGACCTATATCTGACTCTTATGGTAGAAGAAAACCTCTTCTTGTGGCACTTAGTTTATTTTCCCTTGGTTCACTAATTACTATAATATCTAGCAGTTTTAATTTATTATTAGTTGGACGTATTCTACAAGGTCTTGGAAGTGGAGGCTGTTTTACACTTGGAACTGCAATTATTTTTGATGTATTCCAAAAAGAAAAGGCAACAGATGCTTTAAACAAAATTAATACAATAGTACCTTTTATCATGGTTTTAGCTCCACTTCTTGGAGGATATTTAACTCAAAAATTTAGCTTTAGAGCTAACTTCTACGCAATAGCAATTTGTGTTTTCGTATGTCAGACTTCATGCATATTATTTTTAAAAGAAACATTAAAGCCTGAGTTAAGAGTAAAATTTAATCTAAGTTATACTTTAGAGAATTTTGTTAAAGTAATAAAAAATCTTGATTTTCAAAAGTTAACTATCATAATTAGTGTAGTATTTGCAGGATTTCTATGTTTCTTGTCAACAAGTGCGGTACTGTTTGTTTTGGAGTTTAATGTTCTTAAAAGCACTTATCCATATTATCAATGCTCACTACTTGTTACGTATCTAATAGCAAGTTTATACTCAACAAAACTAATGAATAAGTTTGGAGTTTTATTTATAAAAAAGATAGGATTACTCTCAATAATTTTGGCGAGTTCATTACTAGTTACAGTGACTTTTTTAAGCCCAGCAAATCCTATATTATTAACCATTGCAATGATTCCGTATGGAGCGGGATTTATTTGGATTCAAACTCCATACATTACAGAAATTATGGAACTTGTCTCAGATGTTAAAGGAATAGCTGCTAGTATACTCACAAGTTCACGTCTCTTTATAACAGCAGGAGTTATAGAAATAGTGGCAAGATATTATAATGCCACTATAATCCCAACAACAATTGCTGTAGTTTCGATTTCTATTATTCTTATTATTATCGTAATTTCTTATGAAAAATCAAAAAGAAAGACCATTTAAGTACCAGGAATATATAAAAATTATCTAAATACTAACTTAAAATGAATTTTACTGTCAATTACAATTACCTTTTTTACACTATTTTAACCTAGGTCAGGTTCAAGGATCTGATACAACGTAGTTGCGAAAAGCTAAAGACTCAAGAGGAGCAAAGGTAAGCCAACACCTTCACAGGGAGTTATTATTAATGATATTCTCCACCCAGTCAATATGAGATTGAGAGAGTGTATTGTATTTGACTTTAATAAAGTTACCAATATTTCATTACTTTTCTCTCCTTTTTAAACTTTTTGTTAATTTAATCCCTTGCATTAACCATTTTTTAACTTTTATATGTTAGATAATTACAAATTAATGATTTCTGAAAGATAAAAATTATTAAGAATTAAGAAGAATAATTTTTTAGTAAGTAAGTTTGTAAAATACTAATGGGAGTTTTTTGCACATAATGGAAAATTGTACTTTAAATAAAAATTACTGGCCAATTAACACAGATTTAAATTATGAGTGTTTAAAATACTCAGATCAAATTTCTTTGAGAGAGTTTTATCAGCAGTCAAGTGATAATGAAATTGCAAAATGGGTTTTTTTAGAAATTGATGGTAGGAATTTTCAAGCTTTAGTTTCCTGTAACTATAGTCTTTGCTCAAATTTACTTAAAAAAAGATTTAGTGCGAAGAAAGTTAATGTTTTTCCTGCCTCACATAATTTAATTATGTTTAATAAAGATAATTATGAAACTATTATAGACTTTAATTTAGCACTCAGTTTAAAACAAATAGCAGTTAAATCTGATTATGAGGATAATTACTTCTTAATTAAAGTTGATGAGGTTGAGAAAAAAGCAAATGCTAAAGTTATAGATTTAGGAATTCTGCCAATATACAAAGCAAAAGTTAGTTTTGTTTCTCCTATTTCTATGCGTGAGAATTATGAAAAAGTTTCACACCCCTTTTTTGGTATTAGTTTACAAAATAGTAATTTTATTCGCCCTAAGCTTTTAGCTTCTCTTGAATGGATTTGTAATAGATATAGCAAATGTAGTGTCTTGGTGGGTGATAGTATACATAGAATTACACTGCAAGCTAATCAAAATCTATCAGAAAAAGAAGCTTTGAATCAAGCTTTATTCTTGGGTAAAAAGTTTTTACAAGATGAGCAACATATATTCAATAAGTTTACCCAAAGATGTTCTTTTGATTTTATCTTTTGCTCGGAAGTTCAAGAGTATCCAGATTATAAAGTATATTATAATTCCTTAAAAAATTTATTTTACTCAAATGAAGCTTTCAGAAATTCTGTAAGATCTTTTGCAGAAAATTATCATATGAAATGTAAAGATTTAGTATCATGTAAAGACTGGGAAAAACTAATATTAGATTCTTGTAATTATTTTTTAGAGGAGTTTGCAATATTTTCATGTCTTAAGAAAAGAGGTAGATCAGTAATGATTTATCCAGGATCATTTAGCACTTTATCTGAAATTGCTGCTGGTGAACATCCTGAGGCGTTAGAAGAATTGAAAGAGCTAACTGCGGTATCTCTGCATATTAAAAAAAGATAAGGGAGATTTTAAAATGAGGCCAAAAAAACTTGAAGCAGGATATATATATTCTGATGTTATTAAAAAGCGTCTAGATACGTCTTCTTTTGAAATGGATAATAACTTACAGAAAGCATATATTGCAAATTCAGAGTTATATTTTGAAAATATTAATGGTTTTGAATTAGCCATGCAAGAAGGCATATTTATGCTAAAAATACCAGATGATTTAGATTTATCATGCTGTGATTATTTTGCCCAAAATTTTTATAAAAAGTTATCTAAGGAAGAAGAAAAAACTGAAGGTGAGTTTACAAAATATAAAAAATTTCGTGAGTATACATCACAAAATTTTGATGAAGATCCTCTTTTAGGATTTCATGAAAGGGTTGATCAAATAGAACAATTTCTACTAGAGAAACGTTTCTGGGAGAAGTGGTACCCTGAAACTATTACAAAAATAGGCTATAAGTTATGTGCTATATCGGCAATTATTATTAGGAGAATTTTATGTGAAACAGGTATTAGTCAAAATGATTATCATATTGCAACAGGTGGTTGTACAAATGAGCAAGGTTCATATCATTTAACTTTTAATCATTATCGCCCTCAAATAAATACAAAGGGTTTAAGTTCTCATAAAGATGATGGTTTCGTAACAATATTGAGAACAGTTTCTCCTGGCTTAGAAATTAATAGATATGAAAAATGGGAGAAAGTTGGAGTTGATTCTAAATATTTTATTATTAACTTTGGACTTGCTATGGAAATATTAACAAAAAATTCATTATTTCCGGTATCAGCAATTATGCATAGAGTTGTTCAACAACAGATTGATAGATGGAGTTGGGGTCATTTTTCTTCTAGTAAATGTGTTTCGGAATCAGACCAAGGAATTTATGAATACTCTCAGAAATATGGTTTAAGACGTATATGTAATTCACGCGATCTAATTAATAATAATGATTATGAAATTTATTATGGAACAAAAATTACTAAAGGTAAAAATGAAACATTATAATGAATACACTACTCCTAAAACTCTTCAAAAAGCTTGTATAAAAAACAATGAAGTTTGTTTTGATTATACTCAAGGCTTCGAGGAAGCAATTAAAGATGGGTTTTTTCTTCTTGAAATACCTAAATATATAAACTTGGGATCTGGAATTAAATTAGGAGAATCATTTTACAAAGAGCAGCAAGAAGTATTTAATCCATATTTTGGGTTTAAGAATAAAGAAAGTATATATTTTGACAGAGAACATTTTCAAACTGAGCATATACTATTGGATCAAAATAGTAGAAAGGAGCTTTTCCCATCTGAATTAAATGAATTATGCAATCAAATGAATCAAATAGGAATAATTATTTTAAAATACATTTTAAAAAAACTTGAAATTCCAGAAGATGTATGGTCTCAAGTAACAGGTGGAGCTATAGAAAATAAAGGTACTCACTGGTTTGCTTGTAGTCATTATAGAACCTACTTACAGCTTCCGGGATGTGCAACTCACAAAGATACAGGATTTGTAACTGTATTATACATAGACCAAACTGGATTGCAAGCATACATAGAAAGAGAGTGGGTGGATATTGAGCCAGTAAAAGGTTATTTTTTAATTAATTTTGGTGCTTCACTAGAAATATTAACTCAAAATCTTAAATATCCAATCAAAGCTATTTTACATAGAGTTAAAGAAATTAAATTTCAGGAAAGTGTGAAAGATAGATATTCTTTTGCTGCATTTTTAAACCCTCCCTCAAATCTTGATCTTTATCAATATAATCAAGATAAAACTTTGAAAGTTTATATGCCAGTGCAACAGTTTTTAGATGAGTTTAATAAAACTGTTTGGAATGATAAGCATGAACAATTTGGAATACTTCTTAAAACTAACTAAATAATAAGGAACAAAAAATGAAAAATCATTTAGCATTAGAAACACCATATCCAAAAGCTGAACTTCATAACAACAAACTTGTGTTTGAATATTCTCAAGGTCTTAGCCAAGCTTTAAGAGAAGGGGCATTTTATGTTAAGATGCCGGATGATTTTGACTTTGATTCAGCAAAGAAATTTGCAACTAATTACTATTTAGATAAAGATGGTGTGGACGATGACTATAAAGGGTTTAGAAATTCAAAACTTGAAGAATCAATTTTAGGGTACTCAAGTCCAAACGATCAGGTAGAACTCTTACAGTTAGAAGTAAAATTGTGGCCTAAATATTTTCCAGAAGCTGTAACAATAATGTTAAATCAAATGAATGAAATTTCTAAAACTGTTCTAAGAGCAATATTTATTGAAATAGGTGTGAAAGCGCAAGATATAAATAAAATTACTGGTAATATAGGTGATGATACTGGCTTGCAATATTGTATCTTTAATCATTATAGGTCTAACCGAGATATAATGGGGTTTACTGCACACAAAGATAGTGGGTTTATAACAACTTTATATAGTATTGAACCAGGGCTTGAAGCTTATAAAGATGGTAAATGGGTTCCAATAGATCCAATCCCTAGTTATTTTACTGTTAACTTAGGACATTCGCTTGAAATTTTATCAGCCAAAATGAAAAATACTGTTCATGCTGTATATCATAGAGTTAGAAAAACCGAAAACGCTATGCAAAATATGCCAGATCGTTTTTCAATAGGGTCCTATATCGGTCCTAGATTTGATATGGATTTATTTCAATATCAAGAAGATGGTGAGCTTAAATTTTTCCAATCATTTATAGATTTCCAAAAAGCTAAAGCTAAAGAAATGAAATATGAATTCCATCCTAGAGTTGCTAATCAATAAGAATATGACAAAACACAATCAAGATTCTGATATTCAATATGAAATAAAAGGTAGTCAATGTCCTTTTACTATAGGATCTGGGATATTTTTGAATCTTTCGAATAATATATTTAAGAAATTTTTAATTAAAGTTAACTTTTTTGGTATGAAATATTTTGGCAAGTTTTGGATTTTACAATATCTTGGTTCAATATATCCTTTTGTTTTAGCACATTTTCCAGGACAAAGACCGGCTGATAAAATCTTTTTTGGGCATAAGAATAGTTTTCATAAAGCAACAGTTGTAGAAGGTAAATCATCTTCTACATATTTTTTAGAATGTGGAATAGATAAATATGCAAGACAGAATGGCGGTATTTGCACATTTTGGATGGGTTTTACACCTGCAATATATCAAAATAAAAACATTCCATTAACATATGATGAAAACTTAGCCCCACCTACTAGTCAAAATTCAAGTCTTTTTGGTGATTTCATGGGGACAATGCCAGTTAATTGTAAAGTTAGAAAAATGAAAAGGGCTGCAATAGAAGCGTCATTAGGGAATATGTCTTTTATGATCAGTCTTGAAGAGATAATTTTAAAACAGATATATGACTTATTATCTACATATAAAGATAAAAAAATAGATTTAGAAAATTTTTGTAGAGAGATTGTTGCAGATATAGACAGTTTAACTCCAGGTATACTTGACTTTAAGATAAAACCTCTAAGCCATTATATTAGCTCAAAAAAGTATAAAAACATAACTAATAGCTTTTTTGATATAGCATCAGACGTTATTAGCAAATTAAATCAAAATGCAACACGAGAATTTGATACAATATCTCCTTTTGTAAGAGATGTTTTAATAAAAAATTATAAAAGTATTAAATCTGCTCCTGACACTAATATTATAAAACGTTATTTTAAAATTTGGGATATACCATTAACATTAAGTTCAATAAAAAAGCTAACTCAAAGCAATTTAAAAGAACTTGGAACAATTATAGTAGCAATATATGACACCACTTCCTTAAGTCTATCTTGGGCCTTGTCATATATTGAGCATAATTCTTTAATCAAAAATAAAGTTATTAATGATTCAAAAAATAAAATTAATCCTAAAAAACTTTCATATATTGATACAGTTGTTTTTGAAGCCTTAAGATTAGGTGGCAGCAATCCTACTGCTCTATGGAGAAAAGTAGAGACTCCCTTTGAGCTCCAATTTGGTGTACATAAAATTATAGTTCAACGTGGTACTATGATGTGGCTTGATAGAAGAAATGCAAACCAAGATGATGAAATATTCCCGAAACCATCTCTATTTGATCCCAAAAACATAGTTTCTATCGTGGCATCAGATAAAGAAAATATCAGCTCTATCATGTCAAGAAAAAGGTATGAAATTAACTCTTTTAGTATGATAAATACTATCAATAATCCCAGAAAGTGCCCTGGTAGAATATTCTCTGTATACATTCAATCTTTGATACTTAGAGTGTTATATAATAATTACAAAGTTCAACTCTCAGAAAATAATACAGATTTGAGAAAGCATTGTGCTATGCCAAAACAAGAATCTCCTGGTTTTATCCAGTTAACACAAATATGAGGTAGGGTAATGAAAAATACTGCAAATTTTATTTCAAAACCAAATAGTGTTACATTTCATGAAAAGGTAGAATTACCTAAGATGCCATCTGATAATGATGAATTCGATAACTTGCCTTTAATAAAAATGCCTAGAGCAAAATTAATAGAAGGCAAATTAATCTTTGATATGGAAAATGGTATTGAGGAAGCACTACAATTTGGCTTTTTTCTTGTTAGAATATCATCTGATATTGACCTTACATCAGGTGATTTATTTGTTCGAAATTTTTATAAAGAAAAAACAGGAACTTCAGAAAATGATAAGTATCGTGGGTTTAAATATGTAACACTTAATGAATCTTATCAGGGTTACTTTGATAGAGAGTTTGACCAATGGGAAAATTTTTATATTGAGTCTGCTAATTGGGATAGGTATCTTCCTTCAGGATTATGTTTACTTGGCCATAAGATGACTGATTTTGGGATCAGCATTTTAAAAAACATATTTGAGTATTTAAAAATACCTAGAGATATGTGGTCAACAATTACAAGCGGATTATCAGAAAAAAAAGGACATCAAATGCTTGCTTTTAATCATTTTCGTTCTGATAAGGCTGTAAGAGGGTCTAAATTTCATAGAGATTCTGGATGGATAACAATTCTAAGAAGTACAGAGCCAGGACTGGTAGCATTTATAAATAATAAACTATATGCCGTAAATCCAGAGCCAGAATATTTTATTGTTAACTTTGGTAGTTCTATTGAAGTTCTCACGGCTAAGCTTAAAACACCTGCTAGAGGTAATATTCATGGTGTCGTAAGAACAATTCGTAATAACTCAGAAGAAAATCGTACTTCTTATGTTGTATTTCTCGATTCAAATTTGAAGGGCAATATTTATCAATTGGAAGAAATTGATAAACCTGTAATTGTTCAAACTGTTGCTGAATTTGCTATTCAAGAAGTAAATAGAACTTATGATGAAAATAACTCTGACCTTTAATTTGCGAGATTTTTATGGAAAAACCACATGAATTACAAACAAGTCAAATTATCAATAATAAGCTTGTTTTTGAAAAAGGTAAAATTGGTTTCAATAAGGCACTTAGTGATGGTTTTTTTTTCTTAAAAATGCCTATTGATATCAATTTAGAAAGTGGGGATTTATTTGCTACAAATTTTTATAAAGATAAAATTGCTAATACTAATGCTGATAAATATAGAGGTTTTAAAATATATACGCCTGATAAATTAGCTGAACACGAAGGATACTACTCTCGTGAAGCAGATCAAACAGAGCAATTCTTTTTAGAACAAAGGTTTTGGGATAAAATTTACCCTAAAGAATTAGTTGAACTAGCTAAAAATCTTAAAAAACTATCAATATTAATATTAAATGAGATATTAACTCACTTGGAAATACCTGAAAATATGTGGGCTAAAGCCACAGGTGGCTGTTCTAATGATGATGGTATGTACCACTTAACATTTAATCATTTTAGACCTGAAAAAAAAATTAGAGGTTTAAATACACATAAAGATTCGGGATGGATAACCATATTAAGGTCATTAGAACCTGGCTTAGAAGCATTTATTAATGAAAAGTGGACTGCAATCATACCAAAACCAGATTGTTTTATTATAAATTTTGGCTGTGCATTTGAAATACTTACTCAATCTACAGAACAGCCAGTAGCAGCTGTTATTCATAGAGTAGTGCAACAAAGTAAAGTTAATTTAAGAAAAGAAGATAGATTTTCTTATGCGTTGTTTGCTGATAATTCACTTGACCCTATAAAATGCAAAGGACTTTACGAATATAATAAAACGAAAGGATTACAACTAAAAATGGACTTCAAAACCTTTTTAGACAATATTCTTAAGGCAACTTATCAAGAAGACACTGTAGGATTATACTAGGTTGTATCAGTAACATTTTTATAAAAAGGTATGGTTTGGGAATAAGATAGAAAAGGCTGGGTTCCCTTACTTTTACCGATAAGAAAAAACTCTAACAAATTCATGATAATTGAATATAATAACTCAAAAAGAACATTTGTCAGCCCCCAAAATAAAAAATACTTTTTAGAATTTTGAGTAGAAAAAATTATACAAACTAAAAAATAGGTTTAAAACCTTGTAAATATTGGTTTCGTCAGGAATTTATGGGTAAAAAATGACTTGTAAAAAATACAATCTTTTTGAAGCCAAGGGCTACGTTTATCAAGTGTTTAAGACCTACTTTTCGCTTTTCAAGAGTTCGTTAAAGTTACCACAAGTAAGGTACTACCATTACTTAAAGTAACACCTTACTCTACTATAAGGTGTATAATGTATATCGGATAGCAATGATAAACAGTAATAGAGGTGACGATCATTAGAACGGAAAGTAGCTCTAAGGACTTTTTATTTCATTTAATTTTTTTAAAATGACAGTGATTAATTTTTGCTTTAAAAACATTCCCTAAAGTGCCCTATTTAGAGAAAGTAACAAGAATTTTGGTTATTTACTATAAGGTAAAAGCTAGACTGAGACTTACAGTCATTAAAGTAAAAGTTTACATTT
>Ga0209084_1003520_pt1 | contig 11459 bp, 13 predicted proteins | sample C_130820_MF_Meta_FD_187309 | JGI IMG/M metagenome (GOLD analysis project Ga0209084, IMG submission 187309) | Freshwater microbial communities from Lake Croche, Canada to study carbon cycling - C_130820_MF_MetaG (SPAdes) (version 2) | ecosystem: Environmental > Aquatic > Freshwater > Lake... | reverse complement strand
TATAAGTCTATTGGGATAAATTGCATTGCTACTAACCTTCGGTAGCTGATCGCATCACACCCAGCCCACCAAGGAGTTGAAAAATTGCGTCCGAAACGTCCGGGACCATCAAGCAGCGCCAAAAATAGTTGGAAATCGTCTGGCTTGCCACTGTGAGGCGTAGCTGTCATGAGAACAAAGTTCCGTGCCGCTTCACTAAGTGCCTGGCCTAGTGCGTAGCGCTTTGTGTACTTGATCTCGTCACTCATTGAATAATGCGCGGACATTCGATGTGCTTCATCGACGATGATGACATCCCATGGAGTGTTTCGAATTTGCTCAATGAGTTCTTCATCGCGGGACAGCATGTCCATGCGGGCAATTAGGCGCGAACGTTCCTTGAATACATTGCCAGTGACAGAAAGATCCACCATTTGCCGAGTCAAAATCTCAAAATGGAGACCAAATTTCTCGTTTAACTCATCTTGCCACTGCGTTGCTAATCCGCCTGGTGCGACGATGAGAATTCTCTCGGCTTCGGACCGTAACATTAACTCCTTGATGTACAAACCAGCCATGATGGTTTTTCCTGCACCAGGATCATCGGCCAGCAAGAATCTGAGTGGTGCTTTCGGGAGCATGTGTTCGTAGACTGCCCGCAGCTGATGTGGCAATGGGTCTAAATCAGAGGACGTTACAGCAACCATTGGGTCGTAATAGGAGGCGTTATCAATGCGCAGGGCCTCAGCTGCTAAGCGCCAATCGGAGTCGTCTCCATCAAATGCTCTTGTAGGTGCTTTGCTTAGCAGTCGCAATTGTGGCTCATCGCTTCGACTTACAAGCCGATCATGCAAAGCTCCGTCATCATCTCGAGCCGTTACCTGGATTGTTGAAGTTCCGAACCAAGTAACACTGATTATGTCCACAGGCCGGGAGGGAACTATCCCTAAAACCCGTGATCCAGCAACTATATTTTCAAGGATGACATCTGGCTTGCTGTCATCCATGAAATCCCCTCGAATACATTTAGTTGCTTATTAGTTCTAGATGCAAGAGTACCGATTGCATCTGACAATAACCAGTGGGATTTCAGAATTATGCCCTTGCTGAAGTCGAGGATTACCTAGTTGGGCCAAATTTAGGGATCATAGGTTTGATTGGATTCAATCCTTCGGATTATTTGTTGGGTTGTCAGCTACATCCTCTCTCTTCTCCTGCTCGCGGGCATGCTGCAGAAGTGGCAGCAATGAAGATGCTCTGCCAGCCTTGGTTTCAGTTATCAATGGATTTTCTTTCGGGAACATGTGTCACCTCCTTTGGTGCTTGGATTCTGGGCTACTGCATTATTTGGCCTCCCCATATCTGTCGGAGACACCAGGTGTACAGAGCTAGTTAGTCTTGTTAGTACTAACATTTGTGCATCGATGTGTGCGCAGGTCCATTAGCAGTTGAGCGATTTTTGCTCTTATCATGTAGTTGCGTAGTAAATTCCGCGTTTACGAAAGTCGGGAAATCCGCTGTTAATATATAACAGTGTTCAATGCGCCAATTGGACTGTCGTGTACTAACCATTTCGGTTACTTCTACTTTCACTAAGAAGATCATTCACATACTCTTGCATCGCATCGATTGGCACTCGCCTACTTCGGCCAAGTCGAATAGATTCGAGTTTTCCCTGTTTGATTAGCGTGAACACTGTTGATCTGCCAATGTGCAAAATGTCTGCTACTTCCTCCACTGTGTAAAGTATCGGTAATCGAGTTTCGGCCATCTGTGATCCTTTCTGGTTGTCATACTTCTATGGTGACATCTAATGCGCTATGAGTCTGTCTAAACGCAAATGGATTAAAACACTGGGCATTACAACTTCTGCGACCTCTACAACCTCCACCCGCTCCGAGTAGCGCAAAACATAACTACTCGGAGTTTGGGTGTAGATAGGTTGTGCAGGTTGCTTAGGTTGTCTCGCTATGACGGAGCCTGAAATGCCGTGTACCAAGTTTTAGGACCTGGACTAGCACTTTCTGCCCGGCGACATTTATAGTCACGTATCGGTCTGTGAGCGTCTTTAAATACTTGCCGGCTTTGGTAGCTTGGCCACGTACACCAAATCCATCCCACTCGCTCACTAGCTCGCATTCTGTAACCTGCTCAACAATAAGTGTGGGGGTTACTTTGGCCGTCCCAAACCTGTCGTACCATTCCTGAATAAATTCCCGAAGCAGTTCGGTTTCAGTATCCACCGAGCCTTGCTGCATCGAAGTATCGGATAGGAATCCAGGCAATCCAGCATGCTCGATGATTCCACCAAGAATTGCAGACCAGCTTTCATAACTGCCCATCAACTGACCAACAAACTTTGGCTTTCCTGCGTTTATCCAGGCAATCACAATGTCGTACAAGTAACTGACGATCTGTGCACGGTTTTGCTCAACCCAAGCCATTAAAGGCTCGTGCTTAAAGCCAGTACGAAGCGCAGGTGTGTCAGTTTGGGGAACCAAGCGAACACGAGCAATCCGCCTACCTATTTGGTTTGAGAAAGTTGGGTTATTACCCGTTGCAAGCCACAATCCTTCGTTAGTCAGCTCAACTTGATTTGAAGTTCCCAAAACTCGATCTGAATAGGTTTGTGAAGTCAAAACACTGGCAACCGCATCACAATCAACTTGCCCGCTGATGTTGTCCCACAGATACACAGCTGAACCAGTCATCAAATGTGCTGTGATTTGCTTGCGACGTTCATCCGCGCTTGCCGACCATGTTTTGACTGGGATTGACCGGCCCAAATACGGATAGCAAAGCGCATTAGCAAGTAGCGATGCCCCTGTACCCGCCAATGGTTTATCCAGAAGGTACAACGGAGATGGCCCATCAAATAATTCGCGTGCTATCGGCTGCAACATTATTGCCAATGCGTTAGCCCTGGATGAATCATCAGCAAATGGGAAGTCGTACAACATTTCCTCAAAAATGAACCTGACGGCCTCGGCTGCGTCTGATTGATCCGCGTCATGGTTAATCGCTATTTGCTGTCCGGGCTTCGGTGCGATAAAAATCTGGGAACTCGCGTCATAACCTGGCGTCGATACAACAACTCCGTCCTTCGTTAAGACAGGCAAAGCGCTTACCCTGCGCAAGTGAGGCAAAGGCAATTCTGGTGTCGCCATGACGTCCTTAATTACTATCGGACTCGGGTTTGCAGATGTGAACCCATTTTTCTTGAGTCGAAGCCAGGTAACAATTCGCGCAAGCGCATAAGTTGCGGCCGATGCATCGAGCGCCACAATTTCCTGTGTTTCTCGGTTAGCCCGCGCCAGCTGCCCATTGGCTTCGAATAACTTTGGAGGGTCATTATTGACATGAACCCCAGCCCAGACCTGTGCTGTTTGCTCATCTAATTGCTTGTCACTTATTAGAACGCTACGACGTGCAGGTTGACCCAACTCGACAGGAGATGTGACACCTCCACGAAATGCACAATTAACACACGCGCCATTCATTCCAGAAATCTGGGCAAGTGACTCGCAGGTACGCGCCGCTTTCTCTGGATCAATCTGCTCAAATTGCCTGATACATTCGTCCTCATCAAAGCTTGGGTGTGCGGATGAGTATTCAAGAAACTCTTTCAACCCATCAGGACTAAAAGATAGCAAAGAACCCATTGCAAACCATTCCGCATAAGATGCCTTTTGTGCGTTCTCATGCGCGCATTGAACCCATTTGCATCCTTGACTCATTAACTCAATCGAGAAATCTGGTTTCGCTACCTCTGATGACTGGCCCAAACCTAAATTTCGGGGTTTGTACCTACTGGTGCTCACAGACTCAATGTCTGCAATCGTGTGCTTCTGATCCGAATCAATGTAGATAGCTTCAACAATCTGCGGGATTGTCGGGTCCTTCAGATTTGTGAACCCTGGCACGCGGAACACTCGAGCGAGATCATGAGTGTGATCAAAAGCAAATGGCAGAGCATAGTCAGCAAACCCTTGATAGAAATCTGCCACTATTTTCTGACCAGAGCGCAGTCCTTCTGATGACGCAATCAGATAGTCCGAATCAAGTACCCAATAAACATGTAGCCCTGTTCCCGAACGAATTATGGCGCTTGGTTTCAGTTGGAAACCTTCGACAAGATCGATAGCGGCTTCCAGTGACTCCGGGTAGTTGCGCTCAGGTTTCGATGGATCAGAGATGTCAATGTCCATTCCAATAACGCTGAAACTTCCTACATCAACAGATTTGCCACGGCCTTGCACCAGTTTTGTATTCATGCGGCTAATTCCGATGAATACTTGGTTGGACTTCGGGATAGTCGCTAGGTAACCAACAATTGAATCGAGATCGTCCGCTGGGAAGAATTCTGTCTTCAGTGTTTTCATTGATGGCGCTGATGTACTACTAATCGCAATGTACCCGTAACCAGAGCCTGCGATCATAGAGACGAAGTTACGTAGCATGTCCGAATTACTTGCCTGCACGGTAACCACCTCCATAAATGGCCCCTGGGAGCTGCCCAGGGCTCTGCAGCATGTCTTCAACGAACCAACTAGGGATACGAACCGAATGTCCCACATGCACTGCAGGAATTTCACCTACTGCCATCTGACGGTAAACAGTTGACCGGCTCAGTTGAAAGAGTTCGCAAAACTGTCGAATTGTATAAGTTGCATTGCTCACGGCAAGCCTCCTTATTTCATAATGCCTGGAACTTTTCCGGGCACCACTAAGAATTGACAATTTTTGGGGTTCTCAATTCTTGACGACTCACAGTCGCCAAAATAGATACATGAAGGATCAAAAACCGAAGAAAAGTAACGAAATCTCTAAGATGTTTCACGCCAATTATTTAGACCATCGGCAACGCTTGGCTGATGACTATTGGGACGAACGTGTCGCTGATTTAGTCGCGGAAGGCCAAGACAAGCAAACTCAAGGTACACGCCTACGGGAACTGAAAAAAGACCCATCGCGGTATCTGGAAAAACTTAGTTTTGCCTTAATGCGCGAAGGTGAAACATGGACCCCTTACCAGGGAGAGCCACTGCCAGTTCCTACTAGAGTCCGAGCTGACATCGTTGAACATTCTGGTCTTCCAGTCGGAGTAATTGAGCAACTAGACCAAGGAAGACGTGAACCACTGCTCAGTGAAGCTCTAGCTATTGCCTACGCACTAAACATCGACCTCGCCTCATTAATAACGCCTAGTATTGAGGCCCTTGAAAACGACGAACTCGTGAAAGTGGCATTCCTCAAGAAGAACGCACCACGTGCGCATGAGTGGCTCTTGTGGGTTCGAGGTCTCCGCGCGCTACCCACACAGAATCATGACTACTTTGTCCAAGAACTTTCGATTCCATCGCTTGACATAGCGAAGGTTGATTACTCTCAGCGCTTCAGTGAAGACAGGATAAATGACAGATTGGTGCGGTTGAACTCAATGGTAAGTGCGCATGAATACTCAGAGAGCGATGCAACAAGACAGTCAGTTCTTTATTCAAACAACCCATTTGAAAAGTCTGTGCAGTCACGATCATTTGGGATTCATGATGGAGTCCTGATTACAAACAATGTGTTCAAATTCTTCACCTCAGTCCGTAACACAATTCGCCTCGTCAATACGAAAGACACATTGAAGCAGAAGAGTGCACGATTTACTCTGGATTGGCGGAGGGCAAGGAGCGCCATAATCTCAATCATTCAGACCCTGAGGGCTTTCCATCCCTAAGGGCAACGCCCATCTCAATTGAAGTAGGCAATCAGAATCAACGTATTTTGACGGGCGACGAGGGTAGCATGTTGCGTAAATGCGAAGGAGAATCATGTTTATTGACGTAGAACAATTCCAAGAGGACTACCCAGGTTTGCCGTTAGATGTCGCTCTAGGTATTCCGAGAGGCTCTATCCAGTTTTTATTGGAATCTTTTAGTGACTTACAGAAGGCTGTTATTAATGAGCGCTTCGGGCTCCTGGACAACAAGCCTAAAACGCTTCAAGAATGTGCTGCTTCAATGGGGCTGGAAGATGCGGGTCGGGTCTTGGATCTAGAAAGAAAGGCCATGAGCAAGCTCTATCATCTGGCTGCACAAGTCTCATTGAAATACACAAGTGCCACTTGGAGGCCAGTCGAGATCTGCAGCCACGAAAATTGCTCAACCCAAGTTGAGGAATTTATAGAGAAAGCTAAGGAAGTCCAAAGGGAATACCAGGCAAAGATGGACGAGAAGCTTCGAGTAGCAGATGCTTCGGAAGATTAGGGTGTAATTTTCGGCCTATCTATTTACCACTCTTAAAAAGCGGATACTTCCGGGCTACTGCCTAAATCGAAATTTTCTTGAGCACCCGAGTGCCCTGGAGCCGCCCCAAAAAGAAAACCACTTAATGGTGGGGGGGTCAGTTTCGCACCAAAGATTGTCTCTGTATCAATTCGTGTATTAAATAAGTGAAACAATCTGCGACAAACTGGCACAACCTATCAAAATGTCAGCCCATTGTGAGATATTCTTTTTATAGAAGAGTGAAGCGCTCGAAGTTAGCAAAACTCAATAACTACACATGAAAGACAACGTAAGAACTAGAAACAGTCTGGTCAAGGCCAGGTGGTGGCAGGTAGTGGATTCGAACCACTGTAGCTTACGCGACGGATTTACAGTCCGCTCCCATTGGCCGCTCGGGCAACCTGCCACGCTACCAAAATTGGCAACTCAACGAGAATACCGACACATAGCCCCTTACTGCCAATCGCCCTCACCCGAAACGGTATTCTGACACTTAATAAGTAATTCCAGGTGAGGTAAAAATGGCTGATTCCAGTTTCGATATCGTTAGCAAAGTAGATCGCCAAGAGGCAGATAATGCCTTAAATCAGGCACAAAAAGAACTAGCTACTCGCTTTGACTTCAAAGGAACTGACACCACGATTGAGTGGAAAGGCGAGCTTGGTGTTGAAATAACTTCATCAACTGAGGAAAAAGTTAAAGCCGCGCTCGAAGTACTTCGCGACAAGTTAGTTAAGCGGGGCGTAAGTCTTAAATCTCTGAAATCAACAGACCCTCGCCTTTCGGGCAAGGAATACAAAATCAACGGCGACTTTTTGGCTGGCATCAATCAGGAGCAAGCCAAGAAGATCGGCAAACTAATTCGCGATGAAGGCCCAAAGAGTATCAAGACCCAGATTATGGGCGAAGAACTTCGGGTTACTAGCAAGAGTCGCGATGATTTGCAAGAAGTACAGGCACTCTTAAAAGATGCCGACTTAGATTTCGCAGTTCAATTCACCAACTACCGCTAAGCCGAAGTTACTTTTTGCGCCGACCACTTGGTGGTTCGTCAATTTGTGGTGCAGCGCTTCCATCTGGTCTTTTAGCTAAGGGTAAATTTTCGATAAGTCGCTCGATTGGATAAATTAATCCGTCGCGCTGCGTGCTAGCAGCTAGTGGTTGCGCCGACCAATGCAAAGCATCAAACGGACACACATCGATACAGATACCGCACCACATGCAGTGACTGAAATCGATCTCAAACGAATCTAAAACATTCTTCATGGCTGGGCGCCGGGCATTACTGTACTGCGGCGCATCAGCATCTGGCTCTGAGTGAGCTTCCACTGTTATGCACCAGTCTGGGCATTCGCGCACACACAACATGCACGAAGTGCAGCTCTGCGGATGCAGAGCGATTGATTCATGTGGCCCACTCATTACAACCACTCCTGACGCACACCCGGGGCAAGTGCTGGCCGGCGCTTAGTTTGCTTCTCTGGGTCTACTTGCCCTGGCCACTCGTGTTCCGTGCGTTCGGTTAAGGCAAAGTCGCGGCGTAATGGGTGCCCAGCGAAATCTGCGCTGAAAGCCGGACTTTCATCTGTGGCATTTTTAAAATTAAGCCCCAGCATCTGGCGAACTTCACGTTCGTGAAATTGCACAACTGGGTAAATCTGCTCAAGTGATTCAATCTCTTGGTCAACTTGAGTCACGACAAGCACTTTTTCGTTAGCCAGAGAATCGCTCACACACAAAGTCACTTGAAATTGATCTTCGGCTAAGTGAACTGCAGTGAGCCACTCGCACCTAACGAACTTGCGCGCTTTTAACCAGCTGGCGCAGTCGAGCCAACTGTCCGCAGTAATCCACAGCCAGCTAGCATCGTGGCGCGCTTCGAAGCGAGTTGCACCTGGGTAATTAATCATGGCTTAATCAACCTCAGTGCTTCACCCAGAGCCGCAGCCAGATCTTCTGGCGCAGGCGGACAGCCAGGAACCATCAGATCGACTGGCAATAGTTGGCCAGCACCATTTAAGACGCTGTATGAGTCCCAGTAAGGCCCGCCGCTAATGGCACAAACTCCAAAGGCAATAACAACTTTAGGTTCGGCTAACTGCTCGTATGCGTGTTTTACCGTCGGCGCTAGCGCATGGGTTACCGTACCGGCAATTACCAGAATGTGAGAGCTAAATTTTTCGAGTTGAGTCACATCAACAAGTGATGCCGCAGTCTCTAGTAAATCCACTGAGGAAGCCTCGAGCGCACAGCAAGCCAGACCCAATTCCAAAATATGGGGCTTAGTTGCGGGAGTTTGCATCACACTACGACTTTAGGCGATAACTAGCTGGGAAGTTCCACCTGTTTAGGTTTACCCTGCGAAAATTTGCACAGCCAGCCCGCACCTACGTTCACGGAAAAACTGTGGGCCGGGAAAAACCCAGGCCCACAGCAAGTCAATTTCTTGGATTAATGTCCACGCTTCTTATGGTCCTTATGGCGCTTTCCATCCTTCGGTGGGACTGGTGCGCCAGTCTCGCCTGGCGCAGGCGGCATAGGATCAACATGGGTTTTTACATCTACATCGTCGCCATCACGATCGCCACACTTAAACACAGTCAATCCACCATCAGCGACCAATTGGTCGTAAGCCTTGTTGGAAAGATATACAACTGCTTCGTTTGCATCAGCGAGTACGGCATTAAGTTTCGCTTGCTGAACTTCAGTAGCTAGTCGGAATTCGGTTTTTGCTTTGACTATCTCAGCAAAAGTTGTTGCAGATGCATATGCTTCATCAAGCGCTGCTCTTGCATCTGATGTTGATGCATTGAATTCGGCTTGGGCAGCTGCAACAAAATCTGTGTAATCAGTATTTGCTTTGGCAAGACTGTCATAGTAGGTGGTCCAAGCCGCAGAGTTGAAGTCCCAGTTGTACCAGTACCCCCCATTTGAGCAAGGATAACCAGTTGGTTCTTCGGTAGGAACCGGATCAATAATTGGGTCGATTGGGTAAATCGGATCGATCGGGTCAACAACCGGGTCACAAGAATCAACTGTTGAGTCGCAAGTTGGATCAACAACAATTTCACACCAAACATCTACTGCAGGATCACAAGTTGGATCAATTGGTTGGCAGAGCTTGTCGATCATCGGATCGCACGGTGGATCACATACATCAACTGCTGGGTCACAAATTGGTTCGCAGACATCAACATCTCCGACCCTAACTACCGAGCAATATGGTGTCGGGTCTGGATCAACAACTGGGTCGCAGACATCAACATCGGGATCGCACAGCGGCGCATCTGTTGGAGTCGGTTCGGCAACTGGCGCGAAATTTGCTACGCGTTTAGCTTTCTTGGCAGCTTTTTTAGCCTTCTTAGCTTTCTTGCCAGCTTTTTTAGCCTTCTTTGTCTTTTTGGTCTTTTTATCTTTCTTCTTAGTCTTGTCCGCTTTGTGAGTGGAACTGACTGATGAACTCTTGGTTGGCTTCGAGGTATTATTCGCTGAGGCCGGACTTGTTCCCACAAACATCAATGACCAAACTGCAACTAGTGCAATCATCATTTTTGCTAACTTACGCATACCTGCTCCTAAAGCCGAAAAACTCTTAACTTCATTGTGGCGGGCAAACTGGGCAATTTCTAGTGGAAAAATGGGATTTGGCTAAATCTTGGCTACTTGTTTACCTATAAGAGGCGAAAAAGCCCGAATTACCTAGATTTTTCGATCACTCACGTTGTCAATGAGCACATTCAGGGCCGAGCGAGCCTGCGTGTCTGGCAGTTTCTGTAACAGGTCGCGGGCCCGATCTGCCCACTCATTCAAGACATCGCGGGCAGCACGCATTGCAGGATGCTCGCGCAGTAAAGTTAGCGCCCGTAGATGGTCGGCATCATTAGGCAACGGGCGCGATAACAAATCGCGTAATTCCTGTGTGGTGGTTTCATCCTGCAAAGCCAAGAGCGCGGGCAAAGTTTTAATGCCTTCTCGCAAATCAGTGCCCGGTGTTTTGCCTGAAACTTCAGATTCAATATCTAATAAGTCATCGCTAAGTTGGAAAACTACGCCGACACATTCGCCAAACTCGGCAATTGCATCGGTTGTTTCTGCGTCTACCCCACTCATCATGGCGCCATAACGACCAGCAGCTGCAATAAGCGAGCCAGTCTTATCCGCCAAAACCTGCAGGTGATGAGCAACGGCGTTTTCGCCGGCTTGCGGTCCAACACTTTCGCGAAGTTGGCCAACGACTAAACGTTCGAAAGTTTGTGCTTGCACACGTACTGCCTCTGGCCCTAAATCTGCCAGAATTTTTGAGGAACGAGCGAATAAGAAATCCCCACTCAAAATTGCAACTGTATTACCCCAACGACTATTAGCTGACTGTGCGCCGCGTCGAACGTCTGCTTCGTCCATAACATCGTCGTGATACAGCGTCGCTAGATGGGTAAGTTCAACAACAACCGCAGCAGGAATAACGCCCGGTGAATCTGGATTACCAAATTGCGCAGCTAGCAGCACAAGTAGTGGGCGAAATCGCTTTCCGCCGGCTTCAACTAAGTGACGAGCCGTGATGTCTGCCAAGGCATAATCACTGGCAATTTCGCCGCGTAACAAATCTTCCACGGCAACTAGTCGGACAGACAAATCTGCCTCAAGTGTTGCTAGCTCTTCTGGGAAAACAGTCACATTACATCGTTGGCGGGTGCCAATTCCTATCGTACGAACAAACCGGCATTAGTGACCGCTTCGAGAACTTGTTCAGGCAGGATGCCCAATAGCAAGGTGACGGCGACACTAATAGCAATAGCAATCTTGGTGAATGCACTGGGCACGACAACGGCGACATCGTCTGCTTTGCCTTCCGAGAAGAACATCAAAACTATGACGCGCGCGTAGAAGAAAGCAGCAATCGCGCTCGAGATAACAGCGGTAATCACAAGCGGTGTTGCTCCGCCTTCAATAGCTGCGCCAAACACTGCAAACTTTGCGGTGAAACCACTAGTTAGCGGAATGCCAGCTAGTGAGAGCAGGAACAACGCAAAAATCCCAGCCACCAAAGGTGACTTCTTGCCTAGGCCAGCCCAACTTGATAGGTGTGTTGCCTCGCCAGATGGATCGCGCACCAACGACACAATGGCGAATGAGCCAAGTGTGGTAAATGAGTACGCAAATAAGTAGAACAGCGAAGTAGCTAATCCTGCCTGCGAAGCGGCA
>Ga0209084_1003516_pt1 | contig 11465 bp, 9 predicted proteins | sample C_130820_MF_Meta_FD_187309 | JGI IMG/M metagenome (GOLD analysis project Ga0209084, IMG submission 187309) | Freshwater microbial communities from Lake Croche, Canada to study carbon cycling - C_130820_MF_MetaG (SPAdes) (version 2) | ecosystem: Environmental > Aquatic > Freshwater > Lake | place... | reverse complement strand
AGTTTCACAAAGTCCAGTTTTTCTTGGCTAAAGCCTGGCACACTCACATTGATATGCAGGCCAGTTGAATCGTTGGTGTAGCAGCCTTTTTGCTTGGCCCAGGCCACAACCTTGTTCAGGTCACTCAGCATGTCATCTATGGGCAAGGGCGGTGACACAAACTCCAGACCTTGATCGTCATCACTATCAGGATCAAGACTGCCATCGGGTTCAACCACATAGTGTCCGGCTTCGCGACGCCCGCCATGATATCGGTCGCTGGCATTGACCGGTCGGCCAATTGCATCACTGAATTCGTCGCCTATTTCATTGATACTGACCGTGGACTCTGGACTGGTATAATATGGCCATGTAATGGTGTACTCACGCAGCACGTCACTCATTTGGTCAAGTCCGTTGTCATTCAACCAGGTGGATTCAGTCCAATCATCTTGCATTTCAGATTCATATTCTTCTCGGGCAGCTTCGTAGATGCTACCGTCTTGGCCCGACCATTCTTCTTCAACAAATTCTTCCAGCATTTCACCTGTGCGCTTTTCAACCATCTGGTCACGTTCTGCTTCAGGCAGCTCTCGATAGAACAAATCTTGTTCCAGTTCTTCACGGGCAGTGGCTTCGGCCTCGCCGCCGTCAAACTCGTTGTTGTTCACAATGTAATCACGCAAGAAGTCGCGACCTTCTTCATACCAGCCTTCGCTGATCTTTTCAAATTGCCACTCGCGGAAGTCATCGTATAACTTGTCATGGAGTCTGCTAATCTCGTTTCTAGAGTTGTAGTCACCATCGTCGAAAAAACGAACAATGCTGTCAATGTCACGGACGTTTTCGTCAAGATCCATGTCTTCTTCCATGTCGCCGTCACCACCGCCAGTGCCAGGCACAATCATTTCAAATTCCATACCGGCTAGAGCACCTGTCTTGGCAGCTTCCCGTCGCAGGTTCTTGCTGCCCATGTTGATTTCAAACAGGTCTTGTTCTTCAAACAGAGCCAGTTCACGAGCTAGACTTTCTGCTAACGTGTTGGTAGTCTTCATCAACAGTGCAGGATGTCCCTGTGCGTCTGTTTTGAGTCCCAGTTTGTTGGCTTCTTTGCCCACAGCACCGGGACGCACATCTTGGGTCAAGGCCATAGAAAATCTTGGGTCCCGGGCTTGTTTCCGAGTAGGAATGTAACCCGATGCTTCTTCCAGTGTGACACCATCAAACATCTCAGGCTGCTCATCGGCCCAGTCTCGCATGACACGACCTGCCATGGCATTGGCTTGATCTTCCCAAGGGCTACCTGTCGCACCAGCATCAATAGGCAAAGGCTCACGCTCGTCCTGTTGACGGTGTGTCATTTCATGTGCCATGGTGCGGAGGATGTCTAACACATGGCGTCCGGATGTGGCCAGGATCAAAGTATTGTTTTCTGATTTGTATTGACCAAAACTACCATTTTCTCTGCTCCAGTCCGGAGTGGTTTCCAAATGCAGTCGAGGTGGGTTCTTGAGTTTGAGTTTATCAACACAACTAGCATAGAAACGATTCAGTATCTTCTTCAACTGATTGGAATCTGCTGATTCGGTCATGCTGGGTTTGGCGAATTTTGACAAGGCTGCGTTGGCCACTGCTTGATAACTCACAGGATGCAGTCGATCCCGGGTGGTTGATACTTGGGCAAGATCCACATAAGCATCATTACCAATGGCCGATTGCACATCTCTGGCAGCATTTCTATTGAACGGCAGGATCCAAACATATTGCCTGGCCCTTAGGGCTTTTCTTATCTGACTGATGTTGTTTATGGTTGCGTCTGGATTGGGATTCATACCACCATTGGCCAATGGATAATCATTGGTGCCTGCACTCACTATAGCCTGATCGGCGCCTTGCACTTCTGGATTTGATGCAGCAGCCGACAATATGGAACGAGTGCTGCGACCCACCACAGCATCACTTGGTAGACCAGCAGCCTGCGCGATGCCCAATGCAATGCTGTCACCAACCACTACTGTTTTAGGCGCATACGCAGTTTTTACTACAGGTGTATCGGTTTGCAAAGGCACAGACGCACTGCTGCCAAATTGTTTCAGTGCAGCACGGGTCAATCGTCCCATGATGCCGTCAACACCGTCTTTGGCAGGACCAGTGTTGCCTAAGTTTGCACCTTTGGCTTTTAGTTCTTTTTGTAATTCTATCACTCTGGGATCGGCCACTGCTTCATCTATCTGTTCAGATTCAGTGCCAGCAGGATGATCTTGACCAGCATAGGCCGTGCCCGGATACCAGTAATCTCTCATGCCATAGTTGACTGTTTTTCGTTCACGGGGTCGTGCAGTGAGACTTAGTTCTCGATCTCGGGCTGCTGTCTTGGCAGCAACCAGGTCTGCAATGCAGCCTTGATTGCGTAGCAGTTTGAACGCAATGTTTTCGCAGCCAAACTCGCCGTGTTTCTCTAGGCCGGTCTGGCGCATGGTCTTGATCTTGTGCCAGAGCGGGTCCATGACTTCGAGATTTTTTGTCTTTATGGCAGCATGAATTCTAGCGTCAAGGTCAGCTGTTTTGCTTTGCACACAGTTGTCATCAATTTTGGCTCGACGACGTTGTGGCACCTGCAGCCAGTCGGAGTTTTTTACACTGTAGATACCCTGTGAGTGGTGCGCCTGATCAGCGGGTTGCACATAGAGTTCTACATCAGCGCCGCCAATGCGAATGTTGTGGGTGTCGTTGTATTGATATTTCTTGGCATCAAACAGTTCTTGATACACAGGATCAGTGGGCATTTCTACCACCAGATGCAGGTCAATGTCTGAATTTGCAGTGTAGGAATAAGCAGCATTGGAGCCACTGAGTGTGATGTCTACCAGCTTGAGATCATCAACACCCAGAAACTCGCGGAAGTCATCGGCCACTGCCAGTAGTTTTTCGCGAACCTCGGGCAGCAGGTGCTCGTCTGCGCCCCACAATGCAGGGTTTAGACGGCGATGGAATTTTACAGCATCTGCAAGATTAAAGGAGTTCAGTTCGTTGATGTTCATACGAACTGTATTTACCGTTACTCAGCAGTAGCAGTTTCTTGCTTGGCTTTCTTTCGGCTGCTGGCAATGACTTTGGCTTCAACAGCCGCTTCCGGAACTGCCACTTGTGTCACACTGGTGTCCACAATTTGCGGCTGTGCTGCTGCCTGATTGCTCAGAGCCATTTGATGCAGATCTTGATAGAGCTTGTCCTGTGTTTGATAGTCAAACACATAGGTGCCGGTGTGCCGGAGCAACACACGCTTGTCAACCCAGACTTGGCCACCAATATCACGCCAGTTTTCACAGAATGTCCAGTCTTCTGAATAGTAGCGATTTTCACGTACTGCTGTGTCAAAGTAGGTTTTCATGTAGATATTCAGCGCAGGATCAAGTCCAATGTCATTGGTAAAGGATTTTACCGCAGGGTGAGCATTGAGTTTGTCAAATACATCACGTTTGATCAGCAAAAAGCCTGTGCCAGTCTTGGTAACTTCAATCAGGCCCGATGGATCGTTTTGATCAGCATCAGGAATACCGTTCACACACCATTTGATTGGCAGGCTTTTCATGGGGTACAGGCCGCCGATCACGTCTTTTTGTGCATTCAACATCACCAACAGGTGCCAGGGTTCCCAGCCAATGTCAGCGTCGATAAACATCAGGTGTGTGGATTCTTTGGTGTGCAGGAACTTGGCAGTGAGAGTGTTTCTGGCACGACTGATCAGACTTTCATTGGTCATTGTTTCCACTGTCCAGTCAATGCCAAGTTGTCTTGCAACATTGGCCCACTTGATAAAGCTCATGAATGTGCTTTCAGTGAGTTGTCCCCCGTAACATGGCATGCATATGTGGACTCGGGTGGTTTTTAGATAATCAATGTTGACTTGAATGCTTTGTTGTCCACCATTTTGGTCCACAGGTGATGCGTTCTGATAAGGTAATTGTTGTTCGTCTGCCATTTGTTACTCCGTAAAATAGTATTTCTATTTACAGAGTATAACAGGCCACCAGATTTTTTTCTACCTGGATTCGTCCAGATAATCTGCTGTATCGTTGGCCTGTTGTTTCAGCGACTGAATCTTTGTTTTCAAGCCAGCAATCTCTGCGGCCATGCGTCGAATCTTTTGATCCATCTCATGATCATCCACGTTGCTGTGCATGAGACTGCGTTGCACCCACTTGTCAAATGCTGATTCAGGGTCTACTGCCAGGTTGGGATAGTGGCGTTTGGCATAGGTCTTGATGGCATTTAGTTCAGAGTCATTGGTTTGATTGCTGGCTTCGTTGACACCTTGTGCAATTGCTTCTCTGGCCTGGCGTTCATTTTCTGCTTTGAATTTTTGTATAGCTTGACTGTCAGTGAGTTGTCCACGATCCAATGCTTGCCAAATTGGTAAATCAAATGTAAGAAGTTTTTTTTGTACTGCTTGTGCAAAACTAAGTTCATTGGTGCCGCGGCCCTGCCAATCAGGCTTCTGGCCCCATACAACTGATATAGACCTATCGTCGGGCAGTGTAATCCTCATACGCTCGCCGTAAAAAACATATTTACTACCTTGCCAGGTAAAAGCAAGATCGCCATTCACTGTTCGTCCCATGTTCCAGCCGTGTTTTTTTATCAAAGCATCAACTGCGGCTTGATCGCTAGATTCGGCCATACCTTGCTTAATGAACTGAACTTTTAATTTAGCATCGGCCCACAACGGATTCTTAGGATCCATTCTTTGTTGTAACAACCATATAGCAGATACTCGGTGTGCGCCATCTTCAAACTTATCATTCAACACCAATATAGGAGGTAATTTTGATAAACTTTCTGGATGTTCTTTTAGATAGGTGGCATATTCTATTACCTTCTTGGTAACACCCCAACTGTAATCTTTTGCGTCCCAATCATCAACAACATTGTTATAGTAAGGCACACCGGGTATAGATGATATAATCTGTTTTACAGTCATTTGGCGAGTTTCTATCTTTGCGTCAGGACTAAACTTTTTAGGAGCACCAGAACTTTCTCCTGGCTGTGGAACACCTTCCGCCACACCTTGTTGACCTTGAGCAACTGCCACATAAGCAGGGCCGGTATAGCCGTTGGGATACTTGGCAAAGTGTTGTATTGTTCTATGCCAACCTTCTAATAGTTCATAACCTTGGGGAGTTTTTATCAAGATTACAGGTTCTTTTCTAATGCCGCCTTGTTGTTGTGCCAACGCCGCTTGTGTAGCATGTCTTTCTTTGTCTCGAGGTATACCCATACCTAAATCACTGTGGCCACCGGCCCGCCCTATCAATTTTTGTTTGTTTTTTGGATCAAACATGTCTAATGTAAACTTCATGTTGGGAACAAGTTGCCATTGAGTGTCAGGACTTAGCCCAGAATCCTTAACCATCTTTAAAATTGTTTCTTTGTTAAAACCCCATTTATCAAAGTCAGCATCAGGTTTAAAATAAACGCCAGCCTGGTGATCTCCACGGGCAAGACCATAAACCCAATCTTTCAACACATAGTCAGGCCAGCTTGGCAACACACTTTTAATGTATTGATACATGCTGTTTCTAATTTCAGTAATCTGTTCAGAGCCTTCTGACACACCTTGTGCTTCTGCACCCATGGCAGTGTCTAGCATTTTGACCACCGTAGCAGCCAACTTGGGATTGCTTTGTGTAGCAGGATACAGGCTCATTACCAGGGCGGTTTTGCGTTTGGGGTTGAGAGTGGGCCATGCCGATCGTATTTCTGTGGCCGATGTCATACCAGGACCAAACTCCACAGTGGGCAAATACGCCATGTAGGCATGCTGAGTCATTGGAGCCATGTCATCACTGATGGGCTGCAGATATGCAGGCGTGCCATCTTTCTTGATACCACCTGCCACAGGAGGCTTGTCGGCGTCTTTTTCACTGCGAACAAAGATCAACTGTGTGTCTGCAGGATCGTAACTCTTGGTAATCTCATCTGCACGGAATGGGCTTTTGACTTGATAGAACTTTCCTGCCGGAACTCCGGCCAGTTGTGCTAGTTTTTCTTTGAGTTTGAACGGAAATGGTCGAGCAGAAGTGTCGTTGGTGGCAGCAACCTTGACATCGGCGCCAGGAAACGCCTGCTCAGCAGATTGATAGAGTGCTAGATGGCCTGCGTGAAAAGGGTGAAATCCGCCCGCAATTATAACTAGTTGTTTCATACCCAGTATTTAGCTCTACATGTGCTCTAGTAACCAGAGATAGATTGGAGTGGTAAACTTCAGACTCACAGTGCCGTTGCAGCCCAGTTCGCCATAGAACTTGTGAGTGGATAGTTCTCCTGAGCCGTTGAAATTGTGTTGATATTCAGCGAGATCTGGCACCAGTTGATTCAGTGCAATGCCATCAAATTCAATATCACTCACAGAAATTCTAGCATCACTCACAATTGTGTTGTTGGCATCCACCTGGGTGTGTTCACTCAGTTTGTTTTTTAACACCAAGCGCAATTCGTGCTCACCGTCATTGTCCAACAAGTCTGTGCTGATCTGATGGCTTTCTTGAACATGTGCCTGATCAAAAAGTTTTTGATCGTCTATCCAAACTTCCATGCCCAAGGGCACAGCAGCCGTGGTAGGTGTAATAGTGCAACTAAAACTAACAGTGTCCATGCTAGTAGGTGGCTTGCACAGTTTCAATAATGCCGTCAGTGAAATTTGTTACCACGGCCCGTAGCCATGTGAAATTTCCTGTGACTGTTTGATAGTAGGTATCAGTTATTGTGGTGGAATCAGCCGTGGATCCATCCCCGTACACAGCAACATCAAACCAGCGTGAATCTGCAGGATCAGGATCCAGAGTGGCCTGCACAGTTACTTGGCCCTGGACTCCGCGATACACCCAACGCAGAGTTTGTACGCCGCCGCGACCGCGATAGTAATTGGCTGCTTTTTGTGGCGTGCCAATAAAATCTTCAGAGCTGCCATCGTAGTTGCCTGATGGCACACCGTGTTCGGTATAGGACAACAGAGCAACTGTAGTAGTCATTACGCAGGTACAATTTCTACAATGGTACCGTCACCGGCCAGAGCTTCTACCACTGAAGCAATTTCAGCAAGATTCTCCGGGGTCAGCGGGGCTGCAGAGGATTGGGCACTGTTGGGCACCAATTTGCTCACAGTAATCACAAGTGTTTGTTCAATTAACTTTGCCATAATAATATTTATCTCTCTTTAAGTGCTATTATTTAGCCTGTATGGGAAGTGTTTTGTTGATTATTCCTGGGCACACCAGACTCAACATCAGCAGGAGATCTGGGTCGTCGTGGTCTACAAAATGATGGTCGCGTGTGGCCAATCTGCCGGGACGTTCAAGTTTTTCGCAAAATGCTCTGGGAATTCTAAACAAATCTTGTCGCCCCAGCAGGAACTTTTTGACTCGAGCACTGGTGTCCGGATCCCACCATCGACTCTTCAAAAACGTACGATACTGATTCACAGGGTTCACTAGCATCACAGTGTCTTTGGGGTACACCACCACTGCTTCGCCAACCAACCATCGATCAATATATTCAACTCGACTCATGTACTCTAGGGTGGTCAGTTCGTTGGTGTACAAGAACACATGATCATATTGAATCATTATTTTGCATGATTTGGGCAGGGCTCGCAACAGATCGCACATGTCGTGCAAATCACCACGCTGCTGAGTATCAGCTAGAGACGGAGCATTTGTGCCCATCCCAATGACATCACCACGATAGCGGCCATAGTAGTTTTCCAGTCTACGATCAAGATCCGCATGATCAAAACTGCGCATGCACCAGGCAAACCTCAGATAAAACTGCATGCGATACTGATACTGATCAAAGAACAGTCGGTCGCGTGGTTCCTGCCGGATGTCTTTAATCTTGCTCACTGACTGGATCCAGTAATCTAACAATGTTGTCTGCTGTCACCGCAGAAATCACATCAAACTGCACCACATCATCTGTCGCACCTACTGTGATGTCGCAGTCACTGAGTCGATCAAACAAGATTCTCTTGCTCAAGGGCACACGAATCAGTTCATCAATCTTGCGACTCAGAGGCCTTGCACCCATCTTGCTGTCATAGCCCTTGATAGCCAACAGTTCAATCACCGGCTCTGAGAAGAACAATCGGATGTGTTTGGATGCCACTGATGTCTTGAGTTCGTCCAGGAACTTGACCACAATCTTCTTGATGGCCAAGGTATCCAGTTTGACAAACTTGCAGATCTTGTCGATACGATTACGCAGTTCAGGTTTGAAGAACTCTTTCAATGCACGATCTTCTTCGCCGGATTTTTCCAACTCACTGGAGAATCCAATGTTGTTGTTTTCATTGTCTCTGGCACCCAGGTTTGAGGTCATGATAATGATGGTATTTTTACAGTCTACTCTTTTGCCATTGGCACCTGTGAGATGTCCTTCGTCCAGCATCTGCAACAAGATATTGGTAACGTCAGCATGTGCTTTTTCAATTTCATCAAACAAGATCACAGCAAATGGATGTTTGCTCAGATCACTGATCAGTTTGCCGCCGCCCACATTGCCATCTTCAAAACCCACATAGCCCGGAGGTGCACCAATCAGGCTGCTGACTGAATGCTTTTCCTGAAACTCACTCATGTCGTATCTCAACAGGTGCATGTCTAGATTTTCACTCAGGAGCTTGGCCAGTTCAGTTTTGCCTGTGCCAGTTGGGCCCAGGAACAAAAAGCTGGCCATGGGCTTGTGTGTGCTGCCAATGCCCGAGAAGTTGATGTATACTCGTTCCAGCACACTATCAACTGCACCTTCTTGACCATAGAGCTTTTGTTTGATATTGCTTTCAAGTTCCACAATCTTGGTTGAACGTTCGTTTTGCAATCTGTCAGTGGGCACACCTGTTACCCGGGCCACCTGCTGTTCAATCATGCTCTTGTTCACTGTGACCATGCCTGCATCCTTCACACGCTCTCTGGCACAGGCAGCATCCAACAGGTCAATTGATTTGTCTGGATTCTTTTTGTCATGAATGTATCGACCCGCCAGTTCAACTGCTGCGGTCATGGCCTCTGTGTCGATCATCACATTGTGGAAGGCTTCTAGCCTGGGTGAGAGTCCAATCAGAATCTTTTCTGTGGTTTCGGTATCTGGTTCATCTATGGTGAGCCTGTAGAATCGTCTCATGAGTGCGCGATCCTTCTCAAAGCTCTCGTAGTATTCTTCCCAGGTGGTTGATGCAATTACCTTTAGATTGCCCTTGGTAATTGCAGGTTTCAACATGTTGGCAAAGTCCAAGCTGCCTGAACTGCCGGCGCCTGCACCCTTCATGGTATGTGCTTCATCCACAAACAAGATACATTTCTTCTTGGATTCTAGTGCAGCAATCACAGCCTTGAACTTTTCTTCAAAGTCTCCGCGATATTTTGATCCTGCTACCAGAGCTCCAATTTCCAGGCTCCAGACTTCGTAGTCCTTCAAGAATGCAGGCACACGCCCTGCCACAATCTCCTGTGCCAGCCCTTCAATGATAGCAGTCTTGCCCACGCCAGGATCGCCTACCATGAGCACGTTGGCCTTGAAACGGCGTGCCAGCACAGCAATCATTTCTTCCAGTTCTGTGGTGCGACCAATTAGCGGTTCCAAAGTATCTGACTTGGCCAGAGCTGACAAACTGGTGCAGTATTCTTCCAGGATCTCAGTGGCCTGTTGATCATTGAGACCAGCCACAGGATCCGTTTTGTAGTTCTTTCTCCAGAAGTCCACAAACTCGGCTTTTTGCACGCCAAACTTCAGCAAGAAGTAGTGTGCATGACTGTTGGTTTCGCCCATGATGGCCAGATACAGGTCAATGGTCACAATCTGTCTGCGTCCACTAAACAACACCTGTGTTATGGCACGGTTGAATACTCGTTCCAGGCCGGATGTTTTTCTAGGAGTAAAATCTGGAATGTCACTGATTATGCCCACCAGGCTGTCCAGGTAGCCGCAGAGTTCGTTTTCCAACATGGCCACATCGCAACCGTACTTGGTCAGGGTGTTTCTAAAAGGCACATGCCTGATCAGGCTCAACAACAGATGTTCTGTCATCACGTATTCGTGTTTCCAGGTCTGCGCAATTTTTATAGAGCCATCAATGATGGCTTCAATTTCGGGGTTGTCTTGCATAGCGTTTTGTCCGTGTGGTGTGCTCATAGTTTAGTATACAATAAATTAAGGATTAGATCAACCTATTAGATACTTATTCGGCAGATTCTTGTTGAATAGCAGCCATTAATTCTGGGGAAATTTTACCTGGGATTCTAGCAGCCACACGAATCAACATGTCTCCGGGCTGTCCAGAACGATCCGGCAATCCGCGACCCTTTGCTCGCAGCATGCTACCAGGTTGTGTGCCAGGCGGCACAGTGATTTCAATCTTGTTGCCCCGTATGTCCAGCATGGTAATGGTGCCACCCGCAATCAGTTTCCAGACTACTGTGGTGGCTTCGGTCACAACACTACTGCCATTTCGTTGCCAGTTTCGGTCCGGATGCACACGAAAGGTCACCACCAGATCCAGCCCATCAGGACCAATGCCACTGAACTGCACATTGTCGCCATCTTCGATGCCTGTGGGTATGTTGATCTCAACATTGTGTGTGCCAGTCTGTGTGCCAATGCTGACCACTCTGGGTCCGGGTGTGGCCACATCCTGGATGCGTATCCACAATGTCATTCTGGAATGAGAACTGCGTTGTGGCTGCTGGAACTTGGCTCCAAACATGTTGAAGATTTCATTAAAATCAAACTGCCCACCAGGGCCCTGTCCAGGATGCCCGCCAAACTGTGGTCGCGGATTGTCGTATTCGGCCCGCTTGGATGCATCGCCCAGCACAGCATAGGCTGACTGGATCTCTTGAAATTTCTTTGTGTCACCGCCCTTGTCTGGGTGATGGGTACTGGCCAATTTTCTAAAAGCCTGTTTGATTTGGTCTGCGGTGGCTGTTCGAACCACGCCTAGAGCAGCATAATGATCGGTCATGAAAAAGTCCTGTACAGTAATTATACAGGACTAGGAGCATGAAGTCGATTACTTCTTGCCCGGAACCACAGTTCCTTCCAGCTTCTTGTGCTGCTTGACCTGTTTGCAGTTTTGTTTGGTTTTGCCTGATCTGGGATCAACAACTGTTTTGCCGGCCTTGTCTTTGACGTCAACACAGACCTTTCGGGTCTCTGTGTCTGCGGCTGTGGCTGTGAGTGCGAATAATGCTGTGGCTAAAACGATTGCGTATTTCATGTGTTATCTCCAAAAGAACAAAATTGTTTTCAGTCGATCAATCGACTTTTGCAAATACTTGGTCTGAATCGTTTTGGCAAACTCGGGCTGTGGAAAGTTCCAGCCGACGAATGCTCCTAGTGCTATCCAAAATAATGTTTCTAACATGATATCTCCTTATCTTTCTGGGAATGGTGGAATCACAGGAGCGGCCTTGCCGCCAAATCCTGACATGATA
>Ga0209084_1003515_pt1 | contig 11468 bp, 10 predicted proteins | sample C_130820_MF_Meta_FD_187309 | JGI IMG/M metagenome (GOLD analysis project Ga0209084, IMG submission 187309) | Freshwater microbial communities from Lake Croche, Canada to study carbon cycling - C_130820_MF_MetaG (SPAdes) (version 2) | ecosystem: Environmental > Aquatic > Freshwater > Lake... | reverse complement strand
CTTGCAGCCTGGTTTTACCAGACTGCAGCGAGCAGACAATCTGGCTAAGGCACTTGGCATCACTGGCACACTCTGGGTTAAAGATGACAGTGGCAATCCAACTCATTCCTTCAAAGATCGTGTTGTGGCCGTAGCGCAGAGTGCTGGAATGCAGTTGGGTTTCACAACTCTGGCTTGTGCTTCGACGGGCAATTTAGCGCACGCGGTTGCAGCAGCAGCTGCCCGTGCTGGGCAGAAGTCAGTTGTGCTAGTTCCGTCCAATTTGGAGCAGCACAAGATTCAAGCAACTGCTGCTTACAACGGTCATGTCATAGGCATTGAAGGCAACTATGACGATGTGAATCGACTCTGTGGTGAACTGATCGGTGAAAAGGTTTCGGCCGACTGGGGTTTCGTAAATGTGAATCTACGTCCTTACTACGCCGAGGGTTCTAAGACTGTCGGCTACGAGATTGCCGAACAGCTTGGCTGGCGCTTGCCCGATCAGGTAGTAATTCCAGTCGCCTCAGGAGCTCTGCTCACCAAGGTTGATAAAGGTTGGCGAGAGTTCATTGAACTTGGGCTTGTTGCTGGTCACAACTACCGCGTCTTTGGCGCACAGGCCACCGGCTGCAATCCAGTGGCGACAGCTTGGCGTGATGGTTCCGAAGTAGTTCGCCCCGTCAAGCCCGACACGATCGCCAAGTCACTTGCAATCGGCAATCCTGCTGATGGTCCTTACGCACTGGACGCAGTTCGTCGGACTAATGGTGCAATCGGCGACGTGAGTGATGAAGAAGTCGTGGAAGGTATCCGCCTGCTCGCGGAATGCGAAGGCATTTTTGGTGAGACCTCTGGTGGTGTGACCGTAGCAACAACGCGCAAACTTCTCGCACAAGGTTTGCTCGACCCAACGGCCGAAACAGTCATCGTGAATACCGGTGAAGGACTCAAGACGCTAGATGCAGTGGCCACTGGTTCCGGTTTTACTGCCACTATTTCTCCCAATGTCGAATCCGTAACACAAGTAATCGAAGGTGCCTCATGAGCGTTTCTGTCCGTATCCCAACCATTCTTCGCACCTACACGGGGGGCGAGGCAGTCGTTGAAGTTGAGCCGACTACCGAAACCTTGCAGGGCGCTTTTGATGCACTCGATGCAGCGGCTCCAGGCATTCTTGCTCGACTGCTTGATGATGCTGGCGCTCTGCGTCGTTTTATCAACATCTATGTCAATGATGATGATGTGCGTTTCTTAGACGGTTTGAATACTGCGACTCCAGCGGGCGTTCAGATTTCGATCGTTCCCGCTGTTGCCGGGGGCTGATTTCGCGCAGGCGAGTGGGCCTGATGTTGCTTTAGCGGCCCTGAACCAGCAAAAAGAAGACAGTAACTAAAAGAATTAATGCGGTTTTCACCAAAATAATGCCATTTTCGTCATTTGTTGCTTCCAAATTGGCGTAGGGTGAGAAGCGGTCGACCGTAAGCGCAATTCGTTAGAGAGCACGACTCGAAGACAAAAGATTCGCGAGCACGAAGCGAACTCTCACCTTGGTGGGTAGGGAGCAAGACCCGCACTGGCAAACGTTGGTGCGACCCCGTTAAGGAAAGAGATGCCATGTTAGGCACAGTTAAGTGGTTCAACCAGGAAAAAGGCTACGGCTTCGTAGAAGTAGATGGCACCGAGCGCGATGTATTCGTACATTACTCAGCCATTGAAGTAGATGGATTCAAGACCCTGGAACAGGATCAGCGAGTCGAGTTCGAAATCGGTGAAGGCCCTAAGGGTCCTCAGGCAGAAAACGTTCGCCCGGTTTCCTAAAGAACTTAATCAACATGAAGGCTCAGCCAAATGGCTGGGCCTTCGTGCTGTTCGGGCACAATCTTGGTCATCGAGTCAAACACTACAAAGTGGGTTGCTAGTTAAGTGCCGCCGTCATGAACAAGCGAATCTGAATGCATCAGCGAAAATGGCTGCAAGCTGCAAGATGTAACCAGCAATTTGAAAATTGCCCATTTACTGGAAATTTTGCCCCTCGATTTGCACTCGGACCCCTAGAGTGCCAACAATAGAGTTAGCACTCGGCACCCCCGAGTGATAATTCAGACCTTGGGACCCCGATCCCACCATTTGGCACAAAAGGAAATTACATGTCCAAGATCATTGCATTTGATGAGGAAGCCCGTCGCGCTCTAGAGCGCGGTATGAATACCCTCGCAGACGCTGTCCGTGTAACGCTTGGCCCTAAGGGCCGCAACGTCGTATTGGAAAAGAAGTGGGGTGCTCCCACAATCACCAACGATGGTGTTTCCATCGCTAAAGAAATCGAACTTGAAGACCCATACGAGAAGATCGGCGCAGAGCTCGTTAAGGAAGTTGCCAAGAAGACTGACGATGTCGCTGGTGACGGAACTACTACTGCAACCGTTTTGGCTCAGGCTCTCGTGCGTGAAGGTCTACGCAACGTAGCTGCGGGTGCAAACCCAATGGTGTTGAAGCGCGGTATTGAAAAGGCTGTCGAAGCCATAAGTGCTGAACTACTTGCGATGGCGCAGAAGGTTGATTCAAAGGAGCAGATCGCTGCTACCGCTTCAATCTCAGCCGCTGACCCACTAATCGGTGAAATCATCGCTGAAGCCATGGACAAGGTTGGCAAGGAAGGTGTTATCACCGTTGAAGAGAGCAACACTTTCGGTCTTGAACTAGAACTTACCGAAGGTATGCGATTCGACAAGGGTTACATTTCCCCTTACTTCGTCACCGACACCGAGCGCATGGAAGCGGTACTTGAAGATCCATACATCTTGATTGCTAACTCCAAGATTTCAGCAGTGAAGGATCTTCTGCCAATCCTCGAGAAGGTTATGCAGTCAGGTAAGCCACTTGCGATCATCGCTGAAGATGTTGAAGGTGAAGCCCTTGCAACTATCGTCGTGAACAAGATTCGTGGAAACTTCCGCTCAGTAGCTGTTAAGGCTCCAGGCTTTGGCGATCGTCGTAAGGCAATGTTGCAGGACATCGCAATCTTGACTGGTGCACAGGTCATCAGCGAAGAAGTCGGTTTGAAGCTTGAGAACACTGGCATTGAACTTCTGGGTAAGGCACGCAAGATTGTCGTTACTAAGGATGAGACAACAGTTGTTGAAGGTTCAGGCGACAGCGAGCAGATTGCCGGTCGCGTAAGTCAGATCCGCTCCGAAATCGAGAAGTCAGATTCTGATTACGACCGCGAGAAGTTGCAGGAACGTCTAGCCAAGCTTGCTGGTGGCGTTGCAGTCATCAAGGCTGGCGCTGCTACCGAAGTTGAGCTTAAGGAACGCAAGCACCGCATTGAAGATGCTGTGCGTAACGCTAAGGCTGCTGTTGAAGAAGGTATCGTCGCCGGTGGTGGCGTGGCTCTCCTTCAGGCATCAGAGAAGGCATTTGCCAAGCTCAACCTTGAAGGCGAAGAAGCAGTTGGCGCAAACATCGTGAAGGTTGCTGTTGAAGCACCTTTGAAGCAGATTGCAATCAACGCTGGTCTTGAAGGTGGAGTTGTAGCAGAGAAGGTTCGTAACCTCGAGCCAGGCTTTGGCCTTAACGCTGCGACAGGTGAGTACGTTGACCTGATCGCTGCTGGCATCATCGACCCAGCCAAGGTGACTCGCTCTGCACTGCAGAACGCGGCATCAATCGCAGCTCTATTCCTCACCACCGAAGCTGTTATTGCAGACAAGCCTGAGAAGTCAGCACCTGCAATGCCAGGTGGAGGTGAAATGGACTTCTAGTCCATTTCACAAATCAGTACCGCTTGCTGGCCTCGGACCTTTGGTCCGGGGCCAGTTTGGACTTCTAGTCCATTTCACAAATCAGTACCGCTTGCTGGCCTCGGACCTTTGGTCCGGGGCCAGTTTCATTTGTGGTTCATTTTCGACTTCTATGTTGCTAAAGGTGTGTCAGTTTCGGGGCTTGGGGCTAGTTGTGCTGATACCGTGAGCACTATGTGGAAGCGAATAGTTGTCCTTAGTCTCGGTCTCGGCGTACTACTAGCCGGTTGTAGCAGCAAGGACTCGGCAATGCCGACGCCCTCAGCGACTCCAACTGCATCACTAACAGCCTCACCGACGCCAACTGCGTCCCCGATGGATACGGCTTCGTGGCCCAAAGATATTCAAGCAAAGGCTCAAGCCTTCTATGACGAATACATGCTGTGCATGACCAAGCCGCCGGCTGAGGCGAAAGACCATGTCGGCGATTATTGTCAGTCACACAATTCGAATGCCACTAAGGATTTGCCGGCCAATTTGAAACGTGGCGGCGTATCCGATGCTGGTGCAGATCCGGTCGTCTGTGCTCAGAATTTCCCAATGAGCTATTCGGTGAATCTGGGACACTTAGATTCAAAAGGTCGGGGACGAGCCATTGTTATTGAGAAATTTGGGGCTGGTTCCAGAGTCTTAATCGATGCAACTCTCCTGAATACTTCGGGTACATTCCTGGTCGACAACCTGACCTGTCCTGTGGAATAGTCCTGGAGCGGCGTTAAGCCGCCAACATGTTTCTCTGGTTAATGTTGTTTGTTGGTTTGCATCAGTACTCCGATAGGTTGTTGTCATGAGAAAACTCGCCCTAGCCTGCTGTGCAATCCTGATCCTGAGTGGCTGTGCTCTTACATCCACTTACACAATTGATAGCACTGGCGGTGTGACCGGAACTACTTCGTTTGGTGTGCCAAAGTCAGCACTTCATAATGTGAAAACGCTTGAGCAGTGGTCCAAGGTTCTCGAGGATAACAACGCCCCTACTCCTACGCCTTCTCCTTCAGACCCGACAGGTGCAAGTCCTGCCCCCATAGCGAGTTGTGGCCCAGGTGAGGACCTAGTCAATGGGCTATGGACTTACGGCTGTTCAATCAGTGGCAACATTTCTGCATTGTCCGATGCCACAAATTTCTCAGACATCACGGGCCAAGGCGGGTCCAGCGGGCTCGAATTCTCGAGAATTGGTTCAACAGTTACGGTAACTCAACCAGCAGGCACTGCAGGCGGGGATATGGGCAGTGGCCTAGATCTCAAGGGTATTTCGCTTTTCTACACCAATTCAACAATCACGTTCCCGGGCACTGTCGGCACAGTCACGGGTGGAGCCGTCAAGGAGGATGAGCACACTGTTTCATTCCCATCGGATGAAAGCCAGTCGACAGCCATGAGTGCGACTGTGGACATTCCAGAATTCTCAGGTACACCCACGAGTATGACTTTGCGTGTAACTGCCGGTCCTTCCGCAGTTGGTGATGTTGATTTGAAATTTGCGGCTCAGTTAACGAAAACTCTCGCCGGCAAGATTGTGTTCTTTGATGGTGATAAAAAGATTGGTACAGAGAAGCTTGACGATTATGGTTTAGCGAAATTCTCCTTCACCTCAACTGGGAATAACGGTCACCATGATTACAGTGCCACTTTTCTACCCGCTGATTGGTGGCAATTTGATCAGACTGATGCGCAAGCAAGTATTGATTTGAACATTTTCACCTTGAGTAAAGCAGTGACTATTTCCGGTGCTGCGCGAGTTGGTGGGAAACTCACGGTAGGCAAGGTGGCTTCAGTGCCAACTGCAACCAAGTTGACTTATGAATGGTTACGCAATGGAAAGCCCATCAATCAGTTTGGTGTGGTTCACAAAGTAACCGCTGCCGATATTAATAAAACTTTGACTGTTCGCGTCAAGCTGCAAAAGGATGGGGTCATCGACCGAAGTGTTGTCAGCAAGCCAGTTAAGGTTGCCAAGAAGTAGTTCTAGGCACTTTCCTCAGGCTTCGGACCATACAGCAAGTCATCTGCATCCAGGATGCGGTAAGCGTATCCCTGCTCGGCAAGGAAGCGTTGGCGGTGTGCTGCAAAGTCAGCATCAACAGTGTCACGAGTGACGATTGTGTAGAAGTGTGCAGAGCGCTTGTCACCTTTTGGTCGCAATACTCGGCCTAGGCGTTGAGCTTCTTCTTGGCGTGAACCAAAAGTTCCACTGACTTGAATGGCAACGCCGGCTTCAGGAAGGTCAACACTGAAGTTGGCCACCTTACTGACAACGAGCACGCGTGTTGAACCGTCGCGGAAGGACTCGAAAAGGCGCTCACGTTCCTTTTGCGGAGTTGCACCAGTAATCAGCGGTACATCAAGCATCGTGCTCAGTTCATCTAATTGGTCGAGATACTGACCAATAACGAGCACATGGTCATCTGGATGCGCATTGACCAGATGCTCAACGACACGGTTCTTGTATGAGGTCGTAGCTGCCATTCGGTAGCGCTCCTCAGGCTCAGCCATTGCGTAGGCAATTCGATCAGCGTCAGGTAGTGTCACACGGACTTCAGCACAGTCGGCTGGAGCGATGTAGCCCTGAGCCTCAATGTCCTTCCAAGGCGCGTCATAGCGCTTAGGGCCGATGAGCGAGAACACTTCACCCTCCATGCCATCTTCACGAACTAGCGTCGCTGTTAGGCCGAGACGGCGTCGTGCCTGGATGTCAGCTGTGAAGCGGAAGACCGGAGCAGGCAGCAAGTGAACTTCATCATAAATAATCAGTCCCCAGTCGCGTGCGTCAAAAAGTTCTAAGTGTGCGTACACACCCTGACGCTTTGTCGTCATGACTTGATAGGTGGCTATGGTGACGGGGCGAATCTCTTTGCGAGCGCCGGAGTACTCGCCGATCTCGTCCTCTGTCAGATTGGTTCGCTTTAGCAGTTCGGACTTCCACTGCCGAGCTGACATAGTGTTCGTGACGAGGATCAGTGTGGTGGCCCCAGCGGTTGCCATAGCGGCGGCTCCAACAATGGTCTTGCCCGCGCCACAAGGCAGCACTACAACGCCACTGCCACCGTGCCAGAAGCCTTCAACTGCTTCGCGCTGGTAGGGGCGCAAGTCCCAGCCGTCGGTCTTGAGGGTGATGCTGTGGGCCTCACCGTCGACATACCCGGCTAAATCTTCAGCTGGCCAACCAAGTTTGAGCAGTACCTGCTTGAGGTGTCCTCGTTCACTCGGATGCACAGCAACGGTGTCTTCATCCAGGCGTGCACCGATAAGTGGAGTGATCTTCTTTGAACGCAGCACTTCTTCGAGCACGCTGCGATCAGATGACTGCAAAACCAACCCATGTGATGGATGCATGTGCAAAGTCAGTCGACCATACCGAGCCATCGTCTCAGCAATGTCAATCAGCAATGCATGTGGAACGGGGTAGCGCGAATACTTCAGCAAGGCATCAATAACAGCCTCGGCATCGTGATGCGCTGCTCGCGCATTCCACAAACCCAATGGGGTGATGCGGTAAGTGTGAATGTGCTCAGGTGCGCGCTCAAGTTCGGCAAATGGCGCGATGGCATGTCGACACTCGCTACTGAGTTCGTGATCGATTTCTAACAGCAACGTCTTGTCACTTTGAACAATGAGTGGTCCATCTGTCATGAGACACTCCCTTCTACAGAATCTTGGACATAGGCTGCACCGGTAATCCGACTGATAGTGAAGGTGTGCACTTCACTGTTACGCACATCAAAAGCAGTGAGGAACCCTGCCGTTATTGAAAGCGGTTCGACAATACGTTCAGTGGTCATGCCACTCTTGTCGGCATAACCAATCCACACCTCGCGCTGCTTGAGCAGAGCCTCATTCAGCAATGCCATTGTCTCTGTACTGGTTGCACGCGGGCCAAGGCCTGATTCAGGTTTCTGCTCTTCCACCCGTTCACCAGCACGTAGTGCCTTCACAGCAACTGTGATGAGTCGCGGTGATGGACCAGTGATTGTGACGGCACCCGCGGCAGGTTTGGCGGAAGTCCGCTTAGTCTCAGGTCGATGAATCAAGACCGTTCCCTGCGCCGACTCTGCCACCGGGGCGTAACCAGCATCGCGTAATTTGTCCAGCACTACATCAGCTGGCGAGGCGCTGACGACAATGCCTGGTGCAATCTGACGTAAATGCAAGGAGGTCAAGCGTCGATCGGCTTGTACTTGATCAATCAGATGCTGATCGTCACAGCGCAGGTAGACCGATGCGACACCTACGCGAAGGACGCCATGTTTACGTGCGACATCTTCAACAAGATAGGTCAGAGGTTGAGGGAGTGGAGTCTTCGAAAGGTCCTTGAGGAAATCCAGAATCTCATGCGCGGATTGACCTTGGTCAAGAGCACGGCGAATTGAATTCTCGGTAAAACGATATGAGGTGGCGACACCTGTTGACTCGACCTCAGCAAGTACGGCCATTGTTCGTCGGGGAACTGCTAGCAAACGGCCAGGTGCAAGTGCTGTGAGGTCCGCCTGAACAATGATGTGTTCCACTGGCGCTGGCAGATGCCCACCGAGAGCTGCAGCTGCTTGTCCAGAATCCAAGAGGATGTTGCGCCCAAAAGTCGTTAGCGAGTCCATGGAGGTAACGCCGAGCAGCGCAGCCTCCTTCAGGATGGCTGCAACTGCCCGCGCGCGCATTGCCGATGCTCTGCGCGGCCGGTGCCAGTCGAGGTACTCAATAACCGTCGCAGTGTCAGTGGCTGCATCTTGGTCAAGATCGGACAACACGTTGAGAACTGTCATTCGAAGTGGCGCAATGAAACTACGTTCCACTCCTGCAGTCAGCGCATTGATTCGCTCACCACCGTCGCCACCCACAATGTGTGCAGCACGCGAAGAGTCGCGCCAGGTAGTGGCGAGGTGTTCCCAACGTCGAGCGTCATCCAGTGCAAGCCAGCGGTCGTAGGCGCTGGTTGGCACCCAGCCTTCATGTGAGTCAGCGCCCACAAGTCCTGCAGCATACGAAAGTTCAATCACAAGTGCGGCGCTGTGTTCATCAACCTTGAGCAGATTCACCACATCAGCAAGATCACGGATGGCCAAACCGCCACCACGAAGTTGCGTCGGTGGTTCCAGCGACCATTCTTCAAGCAGAGTTTCAACAAGTCGCACAACATCTAGTGCGCTGTGCGCTCCGAGGCTGTCGCGGTGGTCTTCGTTTATGGTCTTGCGAACGGCTGAAGCGGAGTCTTTACCGACGGTCTGCAGAAGCTGACCTCCGCGCAATGCCAGAGCGACTTCACGAGGAACTACAACCGTGGTGTCTCCAACTGGCACTATGAGTTCACGTGACAACAACCAGTCGAGTGGACTGCGGACTTCCTCTGGGCGAACGGCGCGATTAGCTTGGCGCATTGTGCCGGACGGGTTATCCCACAGAAGTTGTCCCAGAATGCTCTGCGCTTCCGGTGGTGCTTCACTCAGCACCTTGTGAACGAGTGCTGGTGTTTCGCCGTACTCACGTACCGTTCGACGGGATTGACTAAAGCTTCCAGCTAGCCCGCAGGCGTAAGTGCCGAATGACTCGCGTGCTACACGTATGAGATGCAAGTCGTCATCAGCACCCCACACCAGGGCAATCGCTAGTAGCTGGTCTATCGCAGAATCCACCGCAGGCGTTGTGTATCCCACGGCCAGGTGCAGACCTTGATGCACGTCATCTCGGGATGACGGATCTGGTAAACCTGCGAGTGCTTGGCACACGCTCAGTTGCAATTGGTTGAGGCCGTCAAGAGCAGCGCTCACACTTGGACCAGTTGTCGCGCGAACTGCGAGTTGGCTGATGTCCGCGGGAACAGGATGAACAAGATCGGGCCGCTTAGCGAGCAGAAACTCTAACTGCCCGTCTGAGCGCAGGCGTAAATCATCAGCCAACGACCGAGGTCGGGTTGTAGATTCACGCTTAAAAGTGCCCATCTATGCGACGTTACGCTGTTTAGGGGTAGTAGCGCTACTTGAGACGCTTCCGGCTCCCGGACGAACGGCGTAATCCGAACAAAATGAGTGCCAAACCAAGTCCGCTAGTCATGGACAGTGGCCACAAGAAGCTCCTTGCGTGAAAGTTGGAGTTGAATAGGGGCAGCAACGCCATCAGGGCGCACAACATCCCAAAAATGGTCAAAGCAATGCCTAATCGCATCAAAAAGTCGCCACGCATGTGCCCAAGCATAGTTAGGATTTGGTTTGGGAACGTCACATCTGTCCTCTACGCTAGGAGAACAGTTACGCGTGACGTAAAGATTAATTCAAGGAGAACGACCGTGCCTACAGGCAAAGTGAAGTGGTACGACACCGACAAGGGCTTTGGCTTCCTCGCGACCGATGAGGGTGAAGAAGTATTCCTGCACGCCTCGGCGCTTCCAGCTGGCGTTTCCGCCTTGAAGAACAATACGCGTGTTGAGTTTGGTGTCGCTGAAGGTAAGCGTGGCTTGCAGGCGCTGTCACTACGTATCTTGGAAGAACCACCAAGCATTGCTAAATCAGGTCGTAAGCAAACTGAAGACATGGCCATCATGCTTGAAGATGTCATCAAGTTGCTGGATGGATACTCCAACACCCTGCGCCGTGGTCGCTATCCAGATGACCAGCAATCGGGTCGTCTTGTTGCTGTGTTGCGCGCTATCGCCGATCAACTCGACGTTTAATTCTCGCGCTCAAGCATTACGGCTCAACAAGCCGCTTGGTGCTCGTTTTTCTTGCGAGTGAGTAAGTGCGCCTACTTCAGGGTCTCCTACTTGCTGACGAGCCTGAATACCCAGATGCCGCGCGGTGCAGTTTCTTTAGGTTGCGTACTCTGGGCGATGATCTGAAGTGGAAAACTTTCTGCCTGCATTTCGCTTCTTGCCAAACTGAAACGGTAGTAGGTGCTGTACACCGGAGCGGACATCAGGACACGGTCACCAATAGCGGCGTACCAGCCAGCGTCGGCAATTTTGGGATCCACACTGATGCTGATGGTTTCATCGCTGACAATCTTGACGCTCGGCGTTTCGGGATTGCTTAAAGCGCCCGTAACGATGCCCTGAGCACAATTTTGTGCTGAGATAGCACCCGTCTCTGACCAGCAAAGGGCCGGACCATGGGCCGAGGTGGTCCCTGAAGTAACGGTGACTTCAGGCTTTGGCTTTTCGCAAGCGGTTAGAGCGCAGGCGAGCATGACTGCTACGCCACTGGCAAGAATTTTGGACTTCAACACGCTTTTAGATTATCGGACCTCCGCACAATCTGCCCTCTGGGTCTAAAACGCGCTAAGGATAGGGCAGAATGCCATTGTGACTATTTATCAACTTGCCATGTCCGCTAGCGACCTAGCGCGGGCTGCGATCCTTGAATCTGTACCAAGTGAACATGTTGGTGCAGTCATTGATGTTGTGGCACTTGACTCTGATGACGCCAATGTATCCATCGCGTTGCACACATTTGAAGCGAAGTCGCCCGCATACCCTGGCTGGTACTGGGCTGTAGCAGTCATTGCGATTGATGGTCAGGAATACTGCACGGTTAGCGAAATCAACTTGCTTCCAGGTACGGATGCTCTTGTCCCGTCTAGTTGGACTCCCTGGTCTGAACGAGTTCAGGCCGGAGACCTTGATGTTGGTGACCTATTGCCGACTGATGAAAATGATGAACGACTCACCGCCGGCTTCACTGGCCTTGATGAATTAGC
>Ga0209084_1003506_pt1 | contig 11495 bp, 10 predicted proteins | sample C_130820_MF_Meta_FD_187309 | JGI IMG/M metagenome (GOLD analysis project Ga0209084, IMG submission 187309) | Freshwater microbial communities from Lake Croche, Canada to study carbon cycling - C_130820_MF_MetaG (SPAdes) (version 2) | ecosystem: Environmental > Aquatic > Freshwater > Lake... | reverse complement strand
CTGGATTGCTGCCAGGAGACCGACGGCGGGGTGGCCATCGTCGTGACCACACCCGAGCGTGCGCGTGATCTCAAGCACCGGCCGGCGGTCATCGAGGCGGCATCGCAGGGTTCAAGTCCTGATCAGTATTCGATGGTGAGCTACTACCGGCCCGAACTCGACGGACTGCCCGAAATGGGCCTGGTGGGCCGGCAACTGTGGGCACAGTCCGGGCTTAAGCCAACCGATATTCAGACCGCGATCCTCTACGACCATTTCACGCCGTTCACCCTGATTCAGTTGGAGGAGTTGGGTTTCTGCGGTAGGGGCGAGGCCAAGGACTACATCAAAGATGGTGCGATCGAGATCGGCGGACGGCTACCGATCAACACCCACGGTGGCCAACTCGGCGAGGCCTACATCCACGGCATGAACGGCATTGCCGAAGGCGTCCGGCAGTTGCGCGGCACCTCGGTGAACCAGGTCAACGCCGTCGAGCATGTGCTTGTCACGGCCGGCACCGGTGTGCCGACGTCAGGCCTGATACTCGGCTAAAGAGGCCGCTACGCCGGTACCAACTCCACATCGGAGAGAACGGCGGCGTTGTCCCGGCCGGGTGCGGTGACGACGCCGACGTAACGGCCGCCGTCGTGCCACACCGATGCCTTGAGGGTCTCGCCCGGAAACACCACGCCGGCGAACCGCGCGCCGTAGGAACCCACCCGGGTGGCATCGGCGTCGAGCACGGTGTCCACGAGCGCCTTACAGGTCATTCCGTAGGTGCACAGCCCGTGCAGGATAGGCCTGGGAAAGCCTGCGGCGGAGGCGAATTCGGGATCGGAGTGCAGGGGGTTTCGGTCGCCGCAGAGTCGGTACAGCAGCGCCTGCTGCGGCAGTACGGGGATGTCGATCTCGTGGTCCGGCGCGCGGTCCGGCGTGGCCGTCGACGTCGACGGTCCGCGCTCACCGCCGAAGCCGCCTTCGCCGCGAGCGAAGATCGAACGTTTCACCGTCCACAGAAGTGCGCCCCCGGGATCGGTGACTGTCGTCTCGTTGAGGATCACCGCGGCCTTGCCCTTGTCCCAGATGTCGGTGATCCTCGTGACTGCGCGCCCCGAGCCGCTCGGCGGCAAGGGGGCGGGAACCCGCACCGCCTCGCTGGCGTGCAGGACCCGACTCAACTCGATTTCGATGCCGGGAAAGCTCACCGTCGGCGCCTCGGTCATATGGAAGGTCGCGGCGACACTGCTGAACGTTGGCAGCACCTGCGGGGTGTTGTCAGTCAGGTAGCGAAGTTCGCGGGAGTCCATCGGGTCGCGGCCCGCACCCAGGGCCAGCTGGTAGAGCTGCACGTCGCTGCTGGTCCAGGAGAACTCGACCGGCTCCAGTTCCGCGCCGAGTGCGACATCGAGATCGATGGGCACGTCAGCTTTTTCCGGCGATATGCAGGGCTGCCAGGTAACCGAAGGTCATTGCCGGCCCGATGGTGCCGCCGGGCCCCGGATAGGTGTGGCCCATCACCGGCGAGCTGACGTTGCCGGCCGCGTACAGGCCCTCGATCACTGAGCCGTCGTCACGCAGCGCCCGGCCGTGGACGTCGGTGCGGATACCGCCCTTGGTGCCCAAGTCGCCGGGCACCATCTTGGCTGCGTAGTACGGGGGGTGACTGATCTCGCCGAGATTCGGGTTCGGCTTGTTGGTCGGGTCGCCGTAGTAGCGGTCGTAGGCACTCTCACCGCGGTGGAAGTCCTCGTCGATTCCGGAGCGGGCGAAGCCGTTGAACCGCTCGATGGTTGCGCGCAGGCCCTCGATCGGAAGATTCGTCTTCTGCGCCAATTCCTCAAGAGTGCTCGCCTTGACAATCACTCCGGAATCCAGCCACTTGGTCGGAATGCGCTGGCCCGGTTGAAGCCCGGCGAAGATGAAGCGGTCCCGATACTGCTGGTCGAACAAAAGCCAGGCGGGGATGTTCTCGCCCGGCCCGTCGCCGTGGCCGTATTGCCCGCCGTACATGTGGTGGCAGGCCTCGACGTAGGGCATCGACTCGTTCATGAATCGCTGGCCCGACATGTTCACGATGATCGAGCCAGGGGAGTTGCGCTCCGACAGCGCGAACCAGGGCGCACCCTCAAGTGGCACCGTCGGCCCCCACCAGGCGTCCTCCATGAGTTCCAGTGCGGCACCGAGCTTTTCGGCCGCGACGATACCGTCTCCGGTGTTGGCGGCTGCACCGACGGTCCACTCGGTGGTGATCGGCCCGCGCTGATACTTGACCCGCATCTGCTCGTTGTGCTCAAAGCCACCGGAGCCCAGGATCACCGCGCGACGAACTCGGATCAGTCGGGGCTCAGCGATTTCCGGCTCGTTCATATCCCGCACGTAGACGCCGCGTACGACGCCGTCCTGGACGTAGAGATCGGTGAGGGCGGTGTTGAGCAGCACCGGTACTCCGGCGTCGCGAAGCCCGATGCGCAACGGGGCGATCAGCGCCCGACCCATTCCGACCAAATTCTTGCCTCGCATACCCGACCAGACGGAACGTGCCCCAACCTTGAGGCTGCGCAGTACGCCGCGGGGGTGGCGTTTTAGTTGGTTCAGCCGGACGTAGTCCTGCTGCATCACGACCACGTTCAGCGGCACCTTGCCGTAGGCCGGTTCCAGACCCGGCATATCGGGACCGAGTTTCTTCGCGTCGAACGGCAGTGGTTCGACCGACCGCCCCGCCGGCCGGCCACCCGGGGTCTCGGGGTAGTAGTCCGAGTAGCCCGGCACCCAGCACATCTTCAGCGGCGTGTTCTTGAGCACGAACGAGAGCATCTCGGGTCCGCGTTCGAGGTAGGTGTCGATGCGTTCGCGCGGGACGACGTCGCCGACGAGGGTGTGCAGGTAGGTGCTCGCCGCCTCTTTGGTGTCAGTCACCCCGTCCCGCTTGAGGATCTCGTTGTTGGGGATCCACACGCCGCCGCCCGAACGGGCCGTTGAGCCGCCGAAGTGCGCGGCCTTCTCAATCACGATTGCGGAAAGTCCCTGATGAGCGGCAGTAAGTGCGGCAACCATCCCGGCCGCGCCGCTTCCTACGACAATGACGTCGTACTCCTCGGTTGTCATACTAGAACACGTTATAGAATCGGGCCGTCCGTCCGCTACTGGCGCCCCTGACGATTGGAACCGGCGAATGCTGAGCAGCGCCATCCGTGCCGAACTCGCAGCTGCCCTGGCCGACGCCGAGCGCAGCCGGGTTCCGACCACACCGCTGACCGCCGCCCACCCCGATATCGACGTTGTGGACGCCTACGAGATCCAGTTGATCAACATCCGCGCCCGTCTCGACGACGGCGCTCGGGTGATCGGACACAAGGTCGGTCTCTCGTCGGAGGCCATGCAGAAGATGATGGGCGTCGACGAGCCGGACTACGGGCATCTGCTCGCCGATATGGAGGTGTTCGAGGACGTCCCGGTCGACACCTCGAGGTTCCTCTTCCCGCGCGTCGAGGTGGAGGTCGGGTTTATCCTCGCCGAGGATTTGCCGGGCGCGGGCTGCACCGAGGATGACGTGCTGGCCGCCACCGCCGCGTACGCGCCCTCGATCGAACTCATCGACACCAGGATCAGGGACTGGAAGATTGCGCTGTGTGACACCATCGCCGATAACGCATCGTCGGCCGGCTGGGTGCTTGGGCCGCAACGGGTTTCACCCAAGGACATCGATATCAAGACCATCGACGCGGTGCTGACCCGTAACGGTGACGTGGTGGCCGAGGGCCGCAGCGATGCGGTGCTTGGCAACCCGGTCACCGCCGTGGCGTGGCTGGCCCGCAAGGTCGATAGCTTCGGCGTGCGACTGCGGGCCGGCGATATCGTGTTGCCGGGTTCGTGTACCCGAGCCATCGATGCCCGCCCCGGTGACAAGTTCGTCGCTGACTTCGCCGGTCTGGGCTCAGTCCGACTGTCCTTCGAGTAGGGGAAGCTTCATGGCATCAGGGAAGAAGACGGTCGCCATCGTCGGCTCGGGCAATATCAGCACTGACCTGCTCTACAAACTACTGCGGTCGGAGTGGCTGGACCCGCGCTGGATGATTGGCATCGATCCGGAGAGCGAGGGCTTGGCACGCGCCCGGAAACTGGGCTTGGAGACAAGTCACGAGGGTGTGGACTGGCTGCTGGCCCGCGACGAGACACCGGATTTCGTGTTCGAGGCCACGTCTGCCTACGTGCACAAAGCCGCAGCTCCGCGCTACGCCGAGGCCGGCATCACCGCCATCGACCTGACCCCGGCGGCGATCGGCCCGGGTGTGGTGCCACCGGCGAACCTGCGCAAGTACCTTGATGCGCCGAACGTCAATATGGTCACCTGCGGCGGGCAGGCGACCATACCGATCGTCTACGCGGTGTGCCGCGCGGTCGCCGAACAGGGCGGAGTTGTTCCCTACGCGGAGATTGTGGCGTCGGTGGCCTCGGTCTCGGCCGGCCCGGGAACCCGGGCCAATATCGACGAGTTCACCAAGACCACCAGCAGGGGAGTGGAGACCATCGGCGGTGCTGCGCGCGGCAAGGCGATTATCATTCTCAACCCGGCTGATCCACCGATGATCATGCGGGACACCATCTTCTGCGCCATCCCCGAGGACGCCGATACCGACGCGATCGCGGCGTCCATCAGAGAGGTGGTGGCCGACGTGCAGACATATGTCCCGGGTTATCGGATGCTCAACGAACCGCAGTTCGACGCCCCGTCGATGAACTCCGGCGGCTACGCGATGGTGACGACGTTCATTGAGGTCGAGGGGGCGGGCGATTACCTGCCGCCGTACGCGGGCAATCTGGACATCATGACCGCCGCGGCGACCAAGGTCGGCGAGGAGATGGCGAAGCAGGCCGCACACGTCACGGGGGTCGCAGGATGAGCGACAGCATCTGGGATGTGCGGATCACCGACACATCGCTGCGCGATGGTTCGCATCACAAGCGCCACCAGTTCACCCTCGATGAGGTCGGCGCGATTGTGGCCGCCCTTGATGCGGCCGGGGTACCGGTTATCGAGGTGACCCACGGCGACGGCCTCGGCGGGTCGAGCTTTAACTACGGCTTCTCGAAAACCCCTGAGCAGGAACTGATCAAGTTGGCCGCCGAGACCGCCAAAGAAGCCAAGATCGCCTTCCTGATGCTGCCCGGTGTGGGCACCAAGGAGGACATCAAGGAGGCGCAGAACAACGGCGGATCGATCTGCCGGATAGCCACCCATTGCACCGAGGCGGATGTGTCGATCCAACACTTCGGTCTGGCCCGCGAACTTGGGTTGGAGACGGTGGGCTTCCTGATGATGAGCCACACCATCCCTCCGGAGAAACTCGCCAAACAGGCCCGAATCATGGCCGACGCCGGATGTCAGTGCGTCTATGTGGTCGATTCGGCAGGTGCCCTGGTGCTCGGCGATGTGGCCGACCGGGTGGCTGCGTTGGTAGCCGAACTCGGCGACGACGCGCAGGTGGGCTTCCACGGCCATGAGAATCTCGGTCTGGGAGTGGCTAACTCAGTGGAGGCGGTGCGGGCCGGAGCCAAGCAGATCGACGGTAGCGTCCGGCGCTTTGGCGCCGGTGCAGGCAATGCGCCGGTCGAGGCGTTGATCGCGGTATTCGACAAGATTGGCGTTAAAACCGGCATCGATTTCTTCGAGATCGCCGATGCCGCAGAGGAAGTGGTCGCGCCGGCCATGCCCGCGGAGTGCCTGCTGGACCGCAACGCACTCATCATGGGTTACTCCGGTGTCTATTCCAGCTTCCTCAAGCATGCCGTTCGTCAGGGGGAGCGCTACGGCGTCCCGGCCCATCAGTTGCTGCACCGCGCGGGCCAGCGCAAACTGATCGGCGGCCAGGAGGATCAACTCATCGACATCGCCCTTGAGATCAAGCGCGAGCAGGAAGAGGCCAATGACTGAGATGGCGTATTCGCAACCCCTGCAGGACGCCATCGCCGAATCCGAGCGACTGGTTCGCGAGGCTCCGCACATCGAGACTGAAGCCGATCTGCTCGAAGGCCTGCAATACCTCGCCGGCTGTATCGCGGCGTGCACGCATCTGGCGTTTGACTATGACCGTGATCATCCGTTCCTGCATTCCGGCACCGGACCGTTCACCAAGATGGGCCTGGACAACCCGGACACTCTCTATTTCGGAACCCGCGTGCAGACCGGGAATGAGTACGTCGTCACAGGAAACCGCGGCACCACGACCGATCTGAGCTTCCAACTGCTGGGCGGGGAGTACACCGAATCGGTAGTGCCCGACAGCGAGACGGCGTTCGACGACCGTCAACTCGATATCGCCGCCAACGGAGACTATGAATGGCGGTTCACCCCGAAAACCAATGCGCAGTTGGTTATTCGCGAGGTATACAACGACTGGTCGGCGCGGCGCGGCACGGTCGCCATCGCCCGAACCGACACCGCCGGGACCGCGCCGCCTCCGCTGACCAACAACCTCATCGAGAAACGTTTCGCAGTCGCGGGAAAGCAACTGGTCCAGCGCGTCAAGACCTGGCTGCAGTTCCCACAGTGGTTCTACATGAATATCCCGGTCAACACTATGGTGGCGCCGCGACTGACTCCCGGCGGCCTGGCCACCCAGTATTCGTCCGCAGGCCATTTCGACCTTGCACCGGATCAGGCGTTGGTTCTCACGCTGCCGGTCACCGACGCACCGTACCTCGGCTTCCAGTTGGGCAGCCTGTGGTACGTCTCGCTGGATTACATCAATCATCAGACTTCTCTGAACGGCACTCAGGCACAAGCGGATCCGGACGGCAAGATCCGCATCGTCGTCGCCGAAGGGAACCCCGGGGTGACGAACTGGGTTGAGACGGACGGGCACCGCAAGGGATTCCTGCAGTTCCGTTGGCAACGGGTGTCACGTGAACTCACCGAGGCCGACGGACCCACCGTCGAACTCGTCAACGCCGGCGACGTGGCGGCCCGGTTGCCCTACTACGAAAGCAATAGGATCTCTACCGAAGACTGGCGAGCACGAATTGCACTGCGACAGAAGCTGATCGGCGACAGGATGGTGGGCTAGACAATGACCGGAATGCTCGACAACAAGGTAGTGGTTATCAGCGGTGTCGGCCCTGCACTGGGAACCACGCTGGCCCGGCGCTGTGCGGAGGCCGGTGCCGATTTGGTGCTCGCTGCACGTACTGCCGAGCGGCTGACCGAGGTTGCCGACCAGGTGAAGGCACTGGGTCGACGGGCAGTCGCGGTAAGCACCGACATCACCGACGATGAGCAGGTCGCCAACCTGGTCACCCGAAGCCTTGAGGAGTACGGCAGGGTCGACGTCCTGATCAACAATGCCTTCCGGGTGCCGTCGATGAAGCCCCTGGCCGACACCACCTTTCAGCACATCCGTGACGCCATCGAATTGACGGTGCTCGGTGCGCTTCGGATCAGCCAGGGATTCACTCCGGCACTGGCCGAGGCCAAGGGCTCGGTGGTGAACGTGAATTCCATGGTTATCCGGCACTCCCAACCGAAATACGGTGCCTACAAGATGGCGAAGGCTGCGCTGCTGGCCATGTCGCACTCGTTGTCCACCGAGCTTGGGGCACAGGGTATCCGGGTGAACACCGTCGCCCCTGGCTACATTTGGGGTGGCACGCTGCAGAGCTACTTCGCCCACCAGGCCGGAAAGTTCGGTACGACGGTGGAGGAGATCTACAACGCCGCCGCAGCCGGATCCGACCTGAAGCGGCTGCCGACCGAGGACGAGGTGGCATCGGCGATTCTGTTCCTGGCCAGCGATCTGGCCAGTGGTATCACCGGCGCCACCCTGGATGTGAACTGCGGGGAGTACAAGCACTGATGGCGGGGCGTACCGATGTGGGGACCGTCGATGATTTGAAGGCGTCCGCGGTGAAGACGGTCGGTCTCGACGACTTCGGCACCGACGACGATAACTACATCGAAGCACTGTCGGTGCTGCTGGAGTCCTACCGGCGGGACGCGGGCTTCACCGAACTCGGCAGCAAGATGTCTCGCTTCTTCGTGCGCAACGCACTGGTGGCTCGACTGCTCAGCGAGGCATCGTGGAAGCAGTACCCGCAGTACGCCGAGGTGCCGATCACCGCGCCGATCTTCGTCACTGGCCTGCCGCGCACCGGCACGACGGCACTGCACCGACTGTTGTGCGGTGACCCCCGCCACCAGGGCCTGGAACTGTGGCTCGCCGAGTTTCCGCAACCGCGGCCACCGCGCGAGACATGGCCGGACAACCCGGTCTTCGCACAGTTGGCGTCGCGGTTCGCCAAGGCACACGAGGAGAACCCGGACTACACCGGTCTGCACTTTATGACCGCCGACGAGGTGGAGGAGTGCTGGCAGCTGCTTCGGCAGTCGCTGCACTCGGTGTCATACGAGTCTTTGGCTCACGTTCCGACCTACTCCAAGTGGTTGGCTGCGCAGGACTGGACGCCGCCTTATCAGCGGCACCGCCGCAATCTGCAACTGATCGGACTCAACGAACCCGAAAAACGCTGGGTGCTGAAAAACCCCAGCCACCTGTTCGCACTCGACGCTCTGTTCGCCACCTACCCTGACGCGCTGGTCATCCAGTGTCACCGGCCGGCCGAGACCATCATGGCCTCGATGTGCTCACTGGCGCAGCACACTGCCGAAGGGTGGTCCAACAGCTTCGTCGGCCCGACGATCGGTGCCGACTCACTGGAAACCTGGTCACGTGGTCTGGAGCGGTTCAACGCGGTTCGGGCGACGCAGAATGCGGCGCAGTTCTGCGACGTGGACTACTTCGAACTCATTAGAGAACCGCGGCGGACCGTTGAAAACATCTACACCCATTTCGGCATCGAGATGACCGACGCAGCCCGCTCCGCAATCGCCCAGACCGACGATGAGAGCAAGCAGGGCCCACGGGCCCCGAAGCACACTTACTCGCTTGCGGATTACGGGCTGACCGAGGATCAGGTCACCGAACGCTTTCGCGGACTCTAGAGGGCGCGGAAGGTAATCTCAGCCGTCGCCCGGGGACGGTGCGCTGGAGTACTCCTCCAGACAGCCCTCAGCGACGGCATGCGCGATGCTGTCGGAGAGCTTCGGGCACGACCGAGCCTGGGCGGTGCTGCCGCCGTTAGCACGGATCTCGTTGAAGTACGCGCACCGTTGTTGAGACTGAGTGCTCCACTGCACTGCGGTGTGGGGTGCGCCGAGTTTCTTCACCCGTACCGAGGCATGGCAAAAGCGGCAGTCGATGTCGGCGAGGCCGGCGGTCAGATACCGTTCGCGGTCACGGCGGGTCGCCTCGTGAATGGCCGCCGCGCGTGCGGGGTCGTCGGCGAAATCAGGAACCTTGGACCATGCGGAGAGATCGTTGTCATCACCGACATGGTGATGGTCATCGTCGTGCGCGCCGTGCAGCAGGAGCATCGACCGCGCCAGTGCGGCCGGGTCGGGCATCAACTCGCCGGAGTTCACGCCTTGCTGGCCTGCTCGGCTTGCCGGCGCAGGTTCTCCTCGACTTCCACCTGCCACTTCTCGTTGGCCTTGGTGGTGTCGACCTCGAGTTCGAAACGATCCGTCATATCCGGGCTCACGTCGGCGACGTCGACATAGAACTGCTGGTACCAGCGGCGCATCTGGTAGACCGCGCCGTCCTCCTCGACCAGCAGGGGATTGTCAATGCGGGTCTTGTGCTTCCAGATTTCGACGTCCTGCAGGAAGCCCTTGCTGACACCGACGCTCATCGCCTCGGACAGTTTTTCGGACATGGCCTCGTCCATGCCCTTGGGCTTCTCGACGATCACACCCCACTGCAGCATGAAGGAGTTCTGGGTGACCGGGTAGTGGCAGTTGATCAGGATCGACTCGGACTTGAATCCGCTGTAGTTGCTGTGCAGCCAGTTGATCATGAAGGACGGGCCGAAGTAGGACGCCTCGGAGTCCAGGTTGGATCCGCCATACGCCGAGCCGCCCAGCGTCACATCCGGCCGTCCGACGTTGTGCAGGTACTGCGTGGCGATCTGGCCTTCGAACACGTTCTTGAAGTACGTCGGCAGACCGAAGTGGATGTAGAAGAAGTGCGCCATGTCGGTGACGTTGTCGACGATCTCGCGGCAGTTGGCGCCTTCGATCAGCAGCGTGTTCCACTTCCAGTCGGTCCACTCGTCGGTTCCCTGCTCGGGGATCTCCGGGATCCGAACCTCAGGCTGCGGCGGGTTGCCTTCATGGTCGTGCCAGACGAATAGCAGTCCGGCGCGCACGTCGGTGTGCCACGCACGCGTGCGGGCAAGTTTGGGAGTGCGCTTGGCGTAGGGCACCAGGGTGCACCGGCCGTCACCGCCCCAGCGCCAATCGTGAAACGGGCACGCCACCGAGTCGCCCTTGATGCTGCCCTGGGAGAGGTCGCCGCCCATGTGCCGGCAGTAGCCGTCGAGCACGCGCAACTCGTTCTTCGAGTCGGCGAACACCACCAGCTTGGTGCCGAAGGCGTGGACGGGGTGCGGTTCGCCGTCGAGGAAATCCCGCACCGGGCCCAGGCAGTGCCAGCCCCGGGCATACCGATCCGGAAGAGTCCCGGTGTCGATCTCGCGAATGTCGGTAGTCATGTTGCCCTCCGCAGTCAGCCTCTAACTAGAACACGTTACAGTTTTCTGGTTCCGGCAACAACCCGGTGATCCGTTGGGTTCAGACCTTGGACGGCTTCTCGCTGCCCACGACCCACATCGAGTAGTACTGCGAACCGCCGCCGTAGGCATGCCCGAGCGCCTTCTTGGCACCTTCCACCTGATGTGCCCCGGCTTTGCCCATGACCTGGATCGCGGCCTCGGCGAAGCGGATCAGCCCCGAGGCTCCGATGGGGTTCGAGGACAGCACCCCGCCGGAGGGGTTGACCGGAAGCCGCCCGCCGATCGCGGTTTCGCCGGCCTCCGTCAGTTTCCAGCCGTCACCCTCCGGGGCGAAGCCCAGGTTCTCCAGCCACATCGGTTCGAACCAGGAAAACGGGACGTAGATCTCGGCGACGTCGATCTCGTCGATCGGACTGGTGATTCCGGCCGCTTTCCACAGCGCGGCGGCGGCGTCGCGTCCGGCCTGCGGGCTGACCTGATCGCGTCCCGAATAGGCCAGCGGCTCGGTGCGTAGCGCGGTGGCGTGAATCCAGGCCACCGGCTGTCCCTCGGCCACCCGCTGATCGGAGATTTCCTCATCGCCGATCACGATTGCGCAGGCACCGTCCGAGGACGGGCAGGTCTCATCGAAACGGACGGGGTCCCAGAGCATCGGGGAGTCCAGCACCTTCTCCAATGTGATGTCGGGCTGATGCAAGTGCGCCAGCGGGTTCTTCGCGCCGTTGAGCCGGTCCTTCACCGCAACCATTGCGCCGATATGCGCCGGTGCGCCAGAGCGCCGCATGTACGCGCGGATATGCGGGGCGAAGTAGCCGCCCGCACCGGCGCCGACCGGTTTGGTGAACGGCACCGGAATCGACAACGCCCACATCGCGTTTGACTCCGAC
>Ga0209084_1003504_pt1 | contig 11498 bp, 15 predicted proteins | sample C_130820_MF_Meta_FD_187309 | JGI IMG/M metagenome (GOLD analysis project Ga0209084, IMG submission 187309) | Freshwater microbial communities from Lake Croche, Canada to study carbon cycling - C_130820_MF_MetaG (SPAdes) (version 2) | ecosystem: Environmental > Aquatic > Freshwater > Lake... | reverse complement strand
ACTCAGACAGTTTTATTGATTCAGATTCTGAAGATGAAATACCAAAAATTAATAAACAAGTAGATACAAGTAATAAACAAGTAGATACAATTACTAAACAAGTAGATACAATTAATATTAATAAAGATGATGAAAGTGATGATGAAAGTGATGATGATAGTTCAGACGAAGAATTTGTAGTAGCACCAACTCCTAATACAAGTAAAATTGTTGAAGTAGATTCATCAGATGACTCAGATGAAGAAGAAGTTCAAAAACCAGTTAAACAAGTTATTAAAAAAGTAGCTACTAAAGGTAAGAAGTAAATTATTTATTTAATAAAAAGTAAATTATTTATTTAATAAAAAGTAAAAAATTTATTTAATAAATATTTAAACGATAAATATTATATTATTTTAATATGTTAGAACCATATAATATTAAAATAATAGATTTTAAAAACATTATTATAAAAAAAACAAAAACAACTAATAATAAACAAATATTTTTTTTAAAATACAAAGATAATAAAACTAATAATTTTGTTATTCAGTTATCTAAATTAATTAATAATAATATTATAAGTAGTAATGAAATTGAATATGAAATTAATAATACTAAATTAATTGAATTTTTAAATAAACTAGATGATCATATAATTAATATAGGTAAAAATAATGCGGATGAATGGTTTAAACATTTAGTTGATAAATCAACAATTAATTATCAACGGATTATACAAGATAATAATACTATAAAATTAAAAATATTTGATAACGAATCATTAAAAACTGTAGTATCATTAAACGGTGATTTAATTTTAGATTTTAATGATATTGATGTTGATGTTACCCAAGCTAAAGTTATATTAGAAATATATGCAATATGGATAAAAAATAATAATTTTGGTTTATTAGTAAGACCAATAAATATTAATATTACATACAATGAAGCTAAATTATATGATTATAAATTTTTAGAAGAAACAGAAGAAAATAAAACAGAAAATAATCTATTTATTAAAAATATACAATTTGATATACCAAGTTATTCTCTTACAACTTCTGATGATAATGAATTAAATATAAATAATTTTATTATGAATGATTAATATTTAAATATTTAAAGGTTTTATAACTTATTATTTTATATAAAATGAATATTGAATTAAATAATAAGATGTTTGCATTAATTCAAATAAATTCCCAAGAAAATATGTTATTAAAATCAGTTGAAATATTTTACAATACATTAAATTATATTAATGATTTTATAACAATAATTAGTTCAAATTCAAAGATATCAATACGTTTAATAGATTATTTTGTAACTAAATATTCTAAAAAAAATAAAATAAATTATAAAATAAATGAAGATACATTTAATATATATCAATCATATAAACAACAATTAAAATCTTTTCAAAAAAAAAATTTTGATCCTTTTGCACGAGGTTTAAGAATACCATATTGTATTGGTGGTTCATGGGTTATAACAACAATAGGACAATTAAATTTTTTTAAATGGTTTATTTCTAAAAATATTTTAGAATATGTTAATAAAAATAAAGATATTATAGAAAATGATATGAATAAAAATAAAAAAATAAAACTAGATATTAAAATTAAAAAGAATAAAATTTATAAAAAAAATAATTTAAAAATTTTAAATAATATGACATGCCATAAAATGTCTAATGTTAAAGTAAAAAATAATATATTAGTAACCTTTTAAATTATATAAAAATTGTATAATTTAAAAAGATTAAATTCCATTAAATAAATAATATCATCTAAAAGCATTTAAATTTTATCATCTAAAAGCATTTAAAAAATTGATAAGTATTTATATTAATACCTATTCATAACTTATAATGGAAACCATTAACAATATTAATAATAAATTAAAAAAAGAACTTAAACAAGCTAAAATTCAAAAAGCAAAATTACAAGAACAATTAGAAGCCGTATCAGTCAGTTCTGACTCTGATAGTGAAACAGAAATAGATGGTTCAGATGTTTCATGTGATGAATCATCTGATAGTGATGATGATTCGTATATTGAATATGCATCTGCGGATGAATCAAACGTATGTATGGAAGAACACGAAATAAATAATAAAGGTAAAAAGGAAACATTAAAAGAAAAACTTAAAAAGTTATCATTTGATGAAATGTTTTTAGAAATAACAAATATTATTAATGAAGAGATACAATTAGAATCTGAAGTATCAGAACTTAATAAACAATTAATTATTAAAGAAAAAAGAAAAAATGTAATTAGAAAACAAAAAAATAAACTGTTAGTATTATTCCCTAAAATATATATTGATGGATGTAATAAAGCTAGAAAAGAAAAGAAGAAACGAATTAATAAATCACAAAGTGGAATTTTAAAAGAAAATGCGGTTCCATCTATATTAATAAAATTTCTTAAAATTCCAGAAGATACCCTATTAATGCGACCCAAAGTATTCAGTCTATTAAATAATAAATTTAAAGAATTAGGACTAAAAAAAGGACAGGATACAATACTTGATAAAGAAACTGCAAATCTTTTTGGTTTGCCAGTAGGTCATATTATTGGTTTTAGAGATTGTCAAAACTTTTTAGCCGGTATATATAGAGATGCAAAACCAGTTCCAGCTAGTTTAATGAAGTTCCTTAAAATTCCAGAAACTACATTACGTTCAACGGTATTAAGTTTATTAACTAATAAATTTAAAGAACTAGGACTAACAAAAGAAAATGAAACAATACTAGATAATGAAACTGCAATATTATTTGGTCTTACTGAAGGTCATATTATTATAAATTATCATACATTTTTAGCGGATATATATGGTGATCCCAAGAAAAAAGAAATAAAAATAGAAACAGAAAATAACGAAGTATTATAACAATTCAAATAAAGTCATACGTGCCGAATTAAAATCAATAAATTCATTTAACTCATTTAACTCATAAATTGATATTAATTTAATTAATTTACTATAATTTATGGATTTTACACCTTTGCACATTTAAAACGCCGACTTTTAAATATGCAAATTATAAATAATTTTTTAATGTTTTTTTTCTATTAGAAGGTATCTTATGATTTTTTTCTGTTCTATTATAAGTTCCTTTAATTATATTTTCATACTTTTCTTTTGGTATATCTTTAATGACTTTTTCTATATTAGTTTTTAATTCTTTGTGAGTTAATCCATCTAATTTCTGTAATCTGGATTTCATCATACTAAAATAATTTTCTATTGAATTTGTAAAATGTTGATATGGAACACTATATAATAATGTATTATGCTTATTTACTAATTCTTTTATTTTAGCGTTTCTATGACTACTTGCATTATCCAAAATAATTAATTTATTTTTGTATTTTTTAGTTATATATTTTTCTAAAAATTCATATAATCTATCACTATCAATTCCACCTTTATCATATAAATCCCAACCTAAAACACCATTATAAGAAATTGCAAATATACCAGTATATTTTTTGAAGACTTCTTGTGATTGAGTTTTTATTACACATCTTTTACCTAATTCACTATAACAATGACTTCTTTTTTGAAGACTGCTTATAGATGTCTCGTCTATACATATTATATCTTCTAATTTATGTTTTTTAATTTCATCATAAAATTCTTTTAAATTTTGATTTATATTTATTTCTTTACCAAATCTTTTTTCAGGTTCATGACGTATTCTTGTTATTTTTAATGTTATATTATTATCATTTACAATTCTATTAATATGAAACCTACTTAATTCAATATTGAATTTATCTTTCAATTTATGCTTTAATTCAGTCATAGTAATAGTTTTATTTTTATTGATTTCATCTAATAAAAATTTAACATGTTCTTTATGGACTTTGTATGCAACTGGTTTTCTATTTTCTCTTTTTATTTCATCCTTCCTTTTCATATTTTTTAATCCATCTCATTAAACTTCTTGGACTGCATTTAAAAATTTCACATACTTCTACTTGTGATTTATCACCAACTAAATAGTATTCAACAGCAGATAATTTATAATCCTCACTTTTATGTTTTGATGTCATTTATATTTAATATTATAGCATAAAATATTTAAAATTATGTTATAATATTATTATAGTAAATATATAATGAATGAAGAAATAAATAAATTAAAACTTGAAATTGAAGAACTTAAAACTAAAAATAATGAATTACAAGAAAAACTAAAATCATATACAAATCCAACACGGAATAAAAAATATTATGAAAAAAATAGTGATATAGTAAAAGAAAAAGCAAAAAATTATATGGAGAAAATAAAAGAAACTAATCCAGAAAAATTAAAAGAATGGAGACATAATGCATATCTAAATCGTAAAGCAAAATTAAAAACACAACAAGATAATAAATAAAAAATTGATTTAAATTTATTTAAATAGTTTAAATCAATATATAATGTTAAATAACAAAATGGAGGAAACTTTTACACATATTCGCAATTATTGGAAAGAAGAAGAATACAAAAAATGTGAATTAGAATGGAAGCAAATTCAAACATTTATATCAAAGGAAAATACACCATATCAATGTTGTAAATGTAATACATATTGGAAACAAATTACATTTATATTTATTAATGATCATGAAAATATTTGTCCAAATTGTGATACTCATTGTCAGCCATTTCTTTGTAATCCTATCAATTACGATTTGGTATTAAAATATATTGACCCCAAATATCATCATTATCTAATTAATGATTATCTTAATGAAAACCCAATATATAAAAAAACATCTCATTTTGCTAATATGTTAGAGAATACAAAAGATATAGAAACACATAAATATACAGAAGAACAATATAATGCTGATTTTAAAAAATTATTTGAAGATGTAAAACAAAATGAAAAATATACTAAAGGACAAACTAATTATACTAAAAAATATGCACATATTTTCAAAAAATTAAGTGATCTGTAATAAGTAAAGATAAAATATCTATTTTACCGCTGAAATGATCTATATGTTAAAAAATTAAAGTTTATTTATGCAACTCAATAATATTAATAAATAAAACACACGATATTTTTAATAATATACAACCAGCAAAACAAATTATTAAATATATACAAAATTTAATAAAAAATGAAAGATAATTATAAATTATTATTTAATATCTTTACAACAGACTTATAAATATTTTCTCTTGACATAAATGTATAACCTTGTTTTTTATAATCTTTTTTCCATTTTTTATTTAATTTTACCATTTCTTTCATACTACATTCTCTTTTTATTAAATTTGTTATTTGTTTTATAAAAAATTCATTATTATTCATTATATCATTTATTACCTGATTATCTAAGTGTGATGGTAAATCATCAGTTATAAAACGAATACATTTTTGTTTTAATATAATTTTATCATCAATATCTATATAGAAATTATATTGTGAATGAACATTATAATAAATATTTTTTGTTCCAAGTATATTATCATTTAATCCTACAAATATAATAGGTTTCTTTTGTTTGTTTATGAAATCATCAATAAATTTTTGATATTTTACTTCATCAATAGACCAATTTTTTGAAGTGTTATATGTTTTCTTAATATGTTCATCTCTTAAAATATCTAAATCTTTTACTACAATTTTACTTTTGAAATGTTCTTTTAGTTTGTTGCCTAATGTTGTTTTGCCGGAACCTGATGCACCAGAAATATGAATAATAAGTGTTTCCATTATAATACAATGGAGATATAATAAATTATTTTAATTTTTTTATAATTAAATTTTAATGCGTTAAACTATTTAAAAATAAAATATATAGTAATATTATATAGATATGAAAAAATCAAAACCGAAAGTTAAAGAAAAGAAAAAAGATGAAGAAAATTTTGATTTTATGAAAACAAATAAGGATAATATTAAGAATGTTCTAAAAGATAATAATATTAATCCTATTATTAATGAATTAGTTTCAAGAACAAATAAAATTGTAGTTCATTCTTACCAATTTTTGAAATTATATTTTATTCATTTGTTTCATAATAATCAACCTTTTACAACATTAGATAAAGAATTTATTTGTGATATTTTTAAGGTAATTACTAAAAGAAAATGCAATTCTGGAGGTTATAGAGATGATAATATGCCTGAACAATTAAAAATTTTAACAACATTTTATAAAGAACATTATTCTAAAACTATTATTAAAGATGAAACACTTTATTATGATAAATTAAGTTATATTTTGGCGTATGAAGCAATTGACATGATTACAAATATTAATAATAATATTCAAGAACATTTTATAGACCATCTTCATAAATATATCAATATTGTATTTGATGTTAAAAAACAGCGTGATGAAATAACGAAAGCAAATAAAGATAAAGAATTAAGAAAGCAATTACATAAAGCATTATATGAAGATATAAACAAAATTAAAAAAGATTTAGTTTCATTTGATACTTTAACAAGTAATGAAAAATATCATAAATGGATAACAGAACAAAGAATTAAATTATTTCCAAATAAAATAAAGTTTGAAGAAAATAATATTTATTATGAACTTAAATCAAATACACAATACTTTTTACATTCAATGTTATATATTTGTAATGAATTAGAAAAACTTAATAATATAAAAATAGAAAAAGAAGAAAAACAAATAAGAATGTTTAATGTATTACCATTAAGAACCAATATTATCCCTAAAAATATTTGTATTGATACTTGTGCATTAATTAGTAATTTTTTAGGTGATGAAGCAACAAGTGAATATTTAAAAACATACAAAAAAGAAAATAAATATAATGAATTATGGAGTAAATTTTTTGATTTATCAAAAAGAGTATTTAAGAAAGGTAAAAAATATACATTTAGTCATATGATAAGAACAGATGGTATTTCAGTATGTATTCTATTTATTCGTGTAGATGTAAATGGTAAGCCAATGTCAAAAACATATCAAAATAAAAAATGTTGTCAAGAAGAAAATATTAATTATATTGAAAAAACAGAGATTACAGAAGAACTAAAAAATATGAAGGTGGTTTGTGCCGATCCCGGATTGAGTGATTTGTTGTATTTTGGTTCTTATAATAAGGAAGATAAATTAGAAACATTTAGATATACACAAAATCAAAGAAGATTGGAAACAAGAAATAAAAAATACAATAAAATTATTGATAAGGTTAATAAAGAAACTTTTATAGATGATAAAAGTATTAAAGATTTAGAAACAACATTGTCTAATCTTAATTCAAAAAGTTGTAATTATGAAAAGTTTAAATTATATTGTATTGAAAAGAATAAAATAAATAATCAACTTTATACTCATTATGAAAAATCATTTTTTAGAAAATTTAAATTAAATGCTTTTACAAATACACAAAAAAGTGAAAGTAAAATGATTAAAAATTTTGAAAATAAATATGGTAAGCCTAATAAAACTATATTAGTTATTGGTGATTATGATAAAGGTGATAATAATATGAAAGGAAAAGAACCTACAATATGTAAGAAATTTAGAAGAATATTTAGAAATGCAGGTTATAAAACATATTTGGTAAATGAATTTAGAACATCAAAACTTTGTAATTGTTGTAATGAAGAAATAGAAAAGTTTTTAGAAAAGCCAAGTAAAAAACCAAAAAGAAAATGCGAAACAGACTTATGTCATGGAATATTGAGATGTCAATCTATTAAGCATAAAAGCGAAATATTCCATAACAGAGATAAAAACGCTGTGCAAAATATGTTAAAAATAGTAAAATCTATATTTAACACTGGTAAAAGACCAGAAGTATTTTGTCGCAGTAGTTGAGACTTCATACACATTTCACGATGTGTTATAACCAAATTTTTATATTTTTGTATATTTTTTAGTCGTTAAATCGGCGTTTTAAATGTGCAAAGGTGTAAAAATATATCATCAAATAATATTTCATTAAATACTATATTAGTATTAATAAAATATTCAAATATAAATTTTTTTAATATAAAGTAAGAATATGCCGGTGATTTTTGTATTATTATATTATTACTTGTTTTATTCAAATGACAGGCTATAAAATTAGCTTGATTATAAATAAATTTAATTTCATAATTTAATATACTTTTTATTTTTTTATTTGTAATTAATGATAAATAAATAATATTATATATAATTGCTTTAAAATCAGTAATAGCCTCAAAAAATGATGTAGGACCATTTATATTTATTGGTATATCTATTGTTTCATGTCTATGATCTTTATCAAACAAATGAATTAACTCGTGAAATGATACCTTTTCAAATTCTTCTTCCCGCCAAATAAATATTTCTCGTAGCTTTGTATTAGTATAACCACTATTTATATGTTTGGGTGCAATTACTTTATTTAATTCTACTTTCTTTTTTAGTGGTGTTAAAACCATATATAAATTAACATCAATAACAGATGAACCTTTAATATAAGTTATTATTTTTAAAAATTGATTTAATCTTTTTTTAAATTTTATAAATTTTTTCCTAGTAGTTTTTATAAATATATTATTATTAGACCATTTAATATTAACATCATATGTTAAATCAGACCAATCTAAATTATCAATAACCCAATCAGTATTTGCTAATTTTAATAATTTTTTATTTGATATTTTATATTCAATAATCTTATATTCAATATCTGGTATATCATTAATATTATTTCTAATATCTTTTATTTTGTTAATGAATAAATTATTAATAATAATATCATTATTATTAATTAATTTAATAGTATTACTAGTAAATTCAAACCACATTAATTAAATGTATAAAGTAAATTTAATTATAAAATAATATATTAATATCCTAAATATAATAATTCATCAACAGTACAATTATTATAAAAATCTTCAATTAATGTTGTTCCATTAAAACTGGATAATTTAACACTTCTATTAATTCTATTTTGAATGGATGATTTAAATTCATCATACTTTGGAGAGTTAATAAAAGCATCATTATAATCATTATAACTAATAAAATTTAAACTATCAATATTTTTTTTATAATTAAATTTAATAAAAGCTGTAATTTCATTTTGAATATCTATATATAAATATCCTAACTTTTCTAAATGGTCTATTATGGCTTTTTTGGGTTCAATATTCATTCTTTTATCTCGGGTAATATACATATTAACAATTTCATTATGTTCTTGGTTCTGTTCTAGCATCATTGTATATATAATTATATGTCAATAATTATATAAATCAATTTTTATTGGATGTGATATAATTAATTACTTTATTTTGGACAAACATTATTTATATCAGAACCTAGCTGTTTAAGTTGTTCGCATACTAAATTATTATTATTTTTAATATAATACATTAAAAAAATAAGTAGTAAATAATATGGTAATTGATATAGAACAAAATGTTGAAGAGCAATAGATAATGAAGGTTTATTAGATTTAGATTTATCACTAACTAAAACTGATCCAGGTAGTGTTAAATAATACCAAACAAATAAAACTAACTGAGAAACCACTAAATACATTATAGATTCTTGGACGTCCATATTAAATTAAATTAGAAAATATATTTTTTATATATTTTTATATTTTTTTATAAATCTAGTTTTTGATTTTTTATAAATCTAGTTTTTATATATTTTATAAATCTAGTTTTTGATTTTTTATATATTTTATATATTTTTATATATTTTTATAAATTTAGCTTTTGATTTTTTAAAATCAACAATTGGTGGATAATATATAATATTTTCTTTTAGATATTTTATGTGACTAATTTCCCAAGAATGTATATCTTCATTAGGAACATCTTTTAATTCTGGTAACCATTTTTTTATATATTCACAATTTTTATCATATTTACGACTGTGAGCTTCTGGTGAAAATACCCGAAAAAAGGATTGAGCTGATGGGGCGCAATCTGCTATATTAGTCCATCCCCCCCAATTATTATATATATTATAATCTACCAAATTTTGAGCAAAAAACTTTTCTCCTTTACGCCAATCAATTAATAAATTTTTAATTAAAAATGATGCAACTAACATACGCATACGATTATGCATATAATTACTAACTGTTAATTGTTTCATAGATGCATCAACTAGAGGGTATCCTGTACGCCCATTACACCACGCATTAAAATGCTTAACATCATTAGACCATAATATATTATCACATTTAGGATAAAAATTATTATGAATTACACGTGGAAAATTATGAATTATTGTATGATAATAATCCCTAAAAATTAATTCTCTAATTAAACCATGATTTTTATTAAATGTTTTAACTATTCTATAATAAACTTCTCTAATTGAAACAACATTTAAATTTATATATGCCGATAACATTGTTGTTTTATATGATAATTGATCTCTAAATTCAACATATTTATTAAATTGTTTTAAATGTTTTAAAATTTTAAGTGCTTCATATCTACCACCATTAACATTTATATTTTTATTTATACTATATAATGAATCTAAATTATCAAAATAATATTTTATTTTTAATAATGCATTATTTTTATGAAATTTGAATTGTGTAAAATTATTAATTTGTCTAACTTTTAAATTATTATGTAAATAATTAAAATATAGAGTATAAACTAAAAATGGCTTACCATTTTTGGGATTTAATGTTTGTTCGTTAAGAATATCATATAATAATATATCTTCTTCACAATAAATTTTAATATTATTTTCAGTAGCAAATTTTTTAATATTATCATCACGTTTTTTACCAAAAGGGGTATATTCATAATTAAATCCAATTGAATTTATACCAATTTTTTTATTTATATATTCTAAAACTTCAAGTGTTGAACCATACATATAATATAATTCACCGTCTTTCTTTTTTAATCTGATATTATATTCTTTTAATGTTTCTATCATAAATTGTACTAATGCATTTGAAAAATAACTATTTAATGCAGGTTCTATTTGTATAGGATCAAATATAAAAAATGGAGTAATATTTTTTTCTTGTTTATATTGTAATATCATTGTTGTATTATCTTCATAACGTAAATCTCTGTGATGTAAAAAAATATTAAGTTTTGTCATTATATTATATATATATATATAATATAAATGGGAAATATAGTTTCGTTATATAAAAATTATAATATATTTACACTATATAAAAAATATAATATATTTACATTACTGAGACTAAATAAAACGACATCTATCATTAGTACAGTATTTTATAGTATTACATTATTATTAGGTATTTATGAATCTATACGGAGACATAATATAGTGTATTTAGTATTTGCCTGTTGTTGTCCACCGTGTTTTTTATTATATTTTGCTGTAACTACCTTATTATCTTTTAATAAACATCGTAATAGATAATAATAAATATATAATTTTTCTCATTATAATGTATATATATATAAATGGGTAATATAAATACAACAAATAACCAATCTAGTACATCAAGTACACCAAGTACACCAAGTACACCAAATAATCAATATAGTGCTGGAAGTATAATTAGAACAATACTTTA
>Ga0209084_1003502_pt1 | contig 11506 bp, 10 predicted proteins | sample C_130820_MF_Meta_FD_187309 | JGI IMG/M metagenome (GOLD analysis project Ga0209084, IMG submission 187309) | Freshwater microbial communities from Lake Croche, Canada to study carbon cycling - C_130820_MF_MetaG (SPAdes) (version 2) | ecosystem: Environmental > Aquatic > Freshwater > Lake... | reverse complement strand
TGGCAATCCCGAGGCGCGCATCATGCTCATCGGCGAAGCTCCGGGTTATGAGGAGGAGCGCAAACGCGAACCCTTCAGCGGTCCAGCCGGTCAAAAACTCGACGGCATTCTCCAAGCCATGGGCTTGCAGCGCAATGAGGTGTATCTCTCGAACCTCGTCAAGTTCCGTCCCGCCACCGCTCGCCAGTCAACCAATAGCCGCCCCGCCACATCTGCGGAAATCGCCGCTTGCCTACCTCTGCTGCGCGAGGAAATTGCCATCGTCGGCCCGCAGTGCATCGTCACTTTGGGTGGCAGCGTGGCCGATGCTTTGCTAGGTAGTGGCGGCGACGTGCCTGCGCTGCGCGGCGCTTGGCACGACTTTGCGGGCGTGCCGGTGCGGGTGACCTATCATCCGAGCCAGTTGCTGCTGGCTGCGTACGACCAGCAGATCCGGCGCTTGCTGTGGGAAGATATGTTGGCCGTGATGGAGCGCTGTGAACTGCCCATCTCTGATAAACAACGCGGGTTTTTCCTGCCGAAAAATTGAATTGAGCCTGCAAGCTGCACTGACAAAGTCGCCGCTCGCGAGCAAAACCGAGTCGTATGGCTTAAGTAGATAGATTGAGGTCTTATTTTCCGTGTAATCCTCTGCAATCGGTGTAATCCGTGGTTATCAAACGTCTCTGCAACCCTTTCTATTTTCCTTTCTAGGCTTATCGGCCGCATCGACGCCCTGCTTGACGTCTTCGGGATGCCGCTGAAATCCGGCGTACACCAGATCTTTTCGGCGCGCGCCGCAAAAAAAGTCGCTGGATTCGAGGATTGCGGGTTGCGTATCTGGAAGTGCCCCCCTAGCTTCAAGCCATGCACACCCAGTTCGCATTCATTAATTCACCACAAGATTGGATTGTCATCTTGCTGATTGTTATGTTGTTGTTTGGTGCGAAAAAATTGCCTGAGTTGGCGCGCGGGGTAGGTAAGAGCATGGGTGAATTCAAAAAAGCCCGTGAGGACTTTGAGCGCGAGATCACCACAGCTGCCACCGAGGTCAAGACTAAGGAGCCCGCTGCCAAGGAGCCCCACGTGTCCTGAGCCAGGCCGCTTTCTCGCTGCGTTCCGTTGCGGTTGAAAAAACGCTGCGGCAATCCCTTGCGGGGTCTTTTTTTAGCGCCAGAACCGGCGCTTCGGCTGCTGTGGCACCCGGAGTAACCTGGGCTAAGGAGCCACCAAATTCGTGTGGTGGTAGCGGAAGAGCGGCCCATGAATGAGTGCCGAAGGCTCGGTTCATGGGCGTTGCTTCCGCACAACGACAGTAAGGTCGTCGCTCCCTACCGTGCCGCAGCCGGGTCAAGTTGCTCGCGAGGCTAAATTTTCCCGGCCCGCGAATCCGGCTTGCCCTTGGTGCCAAGTCCGTTCATTGAAGGGGCGCGATGCGAGACCTTAGCGCCGAACCGGCTTGGCAGGACGAGGATCTGGGGCAGCCGCTCCCGGATTCCACGCACGCGTGTTCGGTGTGCTTGCCAACCTGGAAGGCCATTGTCGGCTACGAGGAGGGCTTGGACAAGGTCAAGCGGCGGATGCGCAGCGGCTATCCACGGTTTTTCCGCCATCCGGCGGTTGAACGCTTGTTCGCTGCGGCCAAGGCCGAAGTTGCCAGTGAGGGTGAGGAAGTCATCGTGCTGCCCACCCGGCTCGCCGTGCAACGCGCCCATCGCTGGGTGGAACGACGCAGCGAGACGGCTGTGCGCAGCACCAGTTTTCATGGTTTGCAGGTGCTGGTGGTGCCGGCCAAGGCCAAGTCGGCAGCCGATGACTATTGGCGGCTTAGCGGGGAAGTGGTCAGTAGCCGCCAAGCGCAGGATTTTCTTGAGGGCAATTTGCGGGAGGGGTCAAAATCCCACCTGATTGCCCGGTCGCTGGCTAAATTCTGGGGGGCGGAGCCGGCAGAGCAATTTGTATTTGCCAGCGGGATGGCGGCGATCACGGCGGTGCTGCGTGCGCTGCCTGGGCTGCGTGAGGGGAAAAAGACGCTGCAACTGGAGTTTCCTTACGTCGATTGCCTCAAGGTGCAGGAACTCTTCGGCCACGGAGTAGTCTATTTGTACGAGGCGGCCGGCGAATCGTTCGATGAAGCCTTGCAGCGAATCCGCCAGGGCGAATTCGCCGGGGTGTTTACCGAAGCCCCTAGCAATCCGCTGTTGCGCAGCGTGGATTTGCAGCGGGTCGCAGACGCCTGTGCCGATGGCGCCACCCCCCTAGTGGTCGATGATTCCGCCGCAAGCCCCTGGAATGTAGATGCCTTGCGCTTTGCCGACGTGGTGACCTCCAGCCTCACCAAATGGATCTCCGGCGAAGGCGATGTGATGGCTGGTATGGCCACAGTGCGCGCTGATTCGCCTCTGGCCAGCGCCCTGCGTGAGGCGCTGGCGGCCGATTCGGCCGACTGTGCCCCGCTTTACATAGCTGACGCGGAGGTGCTTCTATCCAATCTTCGGGGCTTTCCCAAGCGCATGGAAAGCGTCAACGCCAACGGGCTGGCGCTGGCTTCCTGGCTGGCCGCGCATCCGGCGGTGGAGCAGGTGTGGCATCCCTCGCTGACCACCCCGGAGCATTATCAAGCCGCCATGCGCAAGGGCGGCGGGTATGGCGGCTTGCTGTCGTTTGTGCTTAAAGCCGGAAAAAAAACCCCGAAAGTCTATGATGCCTTGCGTCTGAGCAAGGGGCCAAGTTTTGGTACGCCTTTCACGCTGGTGTGTCCTTACACGATGCTTGCCCACTACCGCGAGCTGGAGTGGGCGGAGGGCTGCGGCGTGCCTGCCCATCTGCTGCGCGTCTCGTGCGGCGCGGAGTCGTTCGAAGTGCTGCAGGCAGCCTTCGAGGAGGCCCTCGCGCAGGCCTAAGGCTAAGGAGCCACGACCTTATTGTCGTGTCTTCCAACCCACGCATGTCTCATCTCTAAGAATTAAGGCGACTGTGTCGTGGTACGGACCGGTGAAGGAAGAGCCTAAAGTCAGCTCAGAATTCGCGCTGCTTCAACTTTCGACTTTCAGACTTTCGGCTTTCAGCTCCATGGCCGCGCATGCCATTTCCCAGGAATTTGTTTCAGGCACGCCGCCGTGCATGCCAACGCGAGGTATCCGGATAGAGGAGGGATTCCAGCGGCTCATCCAGCAGTGCATGCGAATTGATCACGTGGCCCAACAAAACGAGCGAGGCCATCGCGTCGAATAGCGCGTCGTGCCAGCTACGCAGGGCGACCAAGGCCCGGATCGCTGATGTCAGTCCGTGGACTTCGCAGAGGGCACCCAGCGAGTGGTCGGCCAGTTCGGGCCAAGCGGCGCGGGCCAGTAGCAGGGTGTCGATCCACGGGCCGAAGCCGTGGCCGGGGAAGGCCCGCAGAAATCGCTTTTCGGTGCCCTTGCCATGCGCGATGACCACTGCGCCGGCAAGGCGGGATTTCACCTCGGGCCAGAGGGCGAGGAGCGTCGGCGCGTCGGCGAGGTCCAGCGCGCTGATGCCGTGGATTTTTTGAGCTGACCAGAGGATCGGCTGGTCGGTTTGCAGATAGGAAACGAACGCCTGGGAGTGGCCGGTGGCGGCGCACCACGAGGCGAGGCCGAGCTGGACCGGGCTATCGGATTTGCCGCGGCTGGCCCCGGCTGACTCAAAGTCGATGGCGGTGAAGCGGCAATGGCGGATTGGAATGGTGGAGCTCATGGGCGATGCGTCTTGGAGGCAATGGCGTGGCTAAGCGCCAGCGCATAGAGGTCCTCGTCGAGATTAATGGTCAAGCGCATGAGTGGACCCTGTTGCAGTGCTGCGGATGTGTCAACCGGGGGCATCGGGCATTTTTTGTGCTTGGCATGAGTTGGTAGGTGGCTTGAATGACCGAGCATGTTTTATCCACCCTTGGATCATTGGTTGTGGCTGGTACCGGCGTTTTCGCTGGGGGCTTGCATCGGGTCGTTTTTGAATGTGGTCATTTACCGCGTCCCGCTGGAGCTGTCAGTGAATAACCCGAAGCGCTCGTTCTGCCCGCAGTGCAAGGCGGCGATTCCGCTTTGGTTGAATGTGCCGCTGCTGAGCTGGCTTTATCTGCGGGGCAAATGCCGGGATTGCGGGCAGCCGATCGCGTTGCGTTATTTTGCGGTGGAGTTGCTCACCGCACTGGTGTTTACCGCGGTGTGGCTGAGTTTCGCGCCGCTGGCGGTGGAGGTGGTGGTTTTGCTGTGGGCACTGGCCGCGCTCTTGATCGCCATCGCCTTCATCGATGCCGAGCACATGATCATTCCGGTGAAGCTGACGTGGACCGGCTCGGCGTTAGGCTTGATGGCCTGCGCGGTGTGGCCGCATGTATCGGCGTTAGCCGGGGGCAGTGGGACTTGGCAGATCGGCCTGCTGCGCGGCGGCGTCGGCTGGGCCGCGGGATTTTTCGGCTTGGGCATGGTGGTCGAGTTAGGCAAGCTGGCCTTTGGCAAAAAGGACCTGCGCTTTCCGCAAGCCGTGGCGTGGTCGTTGCGCGAAGCGCAGGCAGAGGATGATCCGATGTGGTTTGTCATCGCCGACGAAGAGGTCGCTTGGTGGGATATTTTCAACCGCAAGTCCGACCGCTTGTTAGTCGAGGCGGCCGATATCCGGGTGGATGGTGAGTCGGTGGGCGGCGGCTTGCTGACGATCCGGGAACTGGAAATCCAGCTGCCGGATGGTACGCTCAAACGGCTGGCGGCGCTCAAATCGTTGGATGGCACAGCGACGCGCGCGGTCATTCCGCGGGAAGCTATGGGTTCGGGCGACGGCTATTTGCTCGGGATGGTTGGAGCGTTTTTCGGTTGGTCCGGGGTGTTGTTCACGCTGTTCAGCGGCTGTGTGGTGGCCTTGCTAGGGGCCTTGGTCGGACGGATCGGTTTTGGCAAACAACTGCCGTTTGGGCCGAGTCTGGCCGTGGGGGCGGCGCTGTGGATGCTTGGCGGCTGGAAATTGTTTGCTTGGTATATGGACTTGCTCGGGCCCTTGGGCGTCCTGCCGTGACGGGCTAAGGAGCCACGACCTTATTGTCGTGTCTTCGCCGATGTGGGATAGGGGGTGGCAGGAACCACGGATTACACGGATTGACACGGATGAATAATTTGAGAGGGAAGGTTGGCGGGACTGGTGGCGCGAATGCGACAAAGAAACCACTGAAACACTGAATGCCACTGATGCCACTGATGGCACTGATGGCACTGATGGCACTGATGGCGCTGATGGCACTGATGCCACTGATGCCACTGATGCCACTGATGCCACTGATGCCACTGATGCCACTGAGAAGAAATTGATAAATATTTCAGTGCTTTCAGTGGTATTCAGTGCCTCACTGGTGAAATTCTTCACCAACCATCCCCAAAATTCCTTAGCTTGACGGGCATGGCCGGGCGGCAATTTTGGGATTGGAAAATTGTGGCGGAAGGTGTGAGATGGGGCTATGGCCAATGGCACAATCAATGCGTGGAGTGTTTGCAAGGGGCTGGCGGGGCAGATCCTGCGCACGCGGACCGAGCGGCGACGACTGATGAGCCAATTACTGATGCTGGCGTTGGGGATGATGGCGGCCGGTCTGTGGTGGCTCGATCATTGGTTGATGGCCAATGTCTGGCGATTTTTTTTGTGGTGGGCGGCTTGCGCGGGTGCCTCGTCCCTGACGATGCTGTTTGCCATTTACGATTGTGTGGCGGTGATTCGCGAGGAACGCAACGCCCGCCAGTCCAACTCCGACCCTCACTGAGGGCCACGTCCCGTTCCCTATGAGCCCTCTGAGATCCCATCTTCCCGCAGCCGATCGCGTCCGGCCGCTGATCTATCAACTCATGCCGCGCTCCTTCGGCAATACCCGCGAAACGCCGGTCGTCAATGGCAGTCTAGCGGAAAACGGCTGCGGCAAGTTTAGCGACATCAGCACCGCTGCCCTAAGCGCCATCCGGGAGTTGGGCATCACACACCTGTGGCTCACTGGGGTGTTAGAGCAAGCGAGCGGTACTGCCTATCCGGATCGTCCGGCAGACGTGGCGGATATTCTTAAAGGGGTGGCTGGCAGCCCGTATGCCATCAGGGATTATTTCGACGTGAGCCCCGACTACGCGCAAGACCCGCCGCGGCGTCTGGCGGAGTTTGTGGAGTTGCTAGAGCGATGTCATGCGCAGGGCCTGCGGGTGCTCATTGACTTGGTGCCCAATCATGTGGCGCGTTCGTATGACTCGGACGTGTGTCCGGAGTTATCGTTTGGGGTGGGGGATGATCGCCGCGCATTTTTCGCCCGCGACAATCATTTTTATTATCTGCAGGCGGGCGATCCCGGTGGCGGCCCGCCGCTCAAGTTGCCGACCGTCGGCCAACCCGGATGCAGCGGTGGCTACGCGCCGGAGCGCGAGTATGGCCGGGTCACTGGCAACAACGTGATTTCCTGGGCACCCGGGCCATCCGATTGGTATGAAACGGTGAAGTTAAACTATGGTCATGATTTCACCACGGGGCGCGACACCTCGCATCTTCCGGGGCCGGACGCCGCGCTGGCTGCGGTGCCCAAGACGTGGCGCACCATGGATCAGATTGTTGCTTACTGGCAAGGACTGGGCGTTGACGGTTTCCGGGTGGACATGGCGCACTTGGTGCCGATGCCGTTCTGGCGCTGGTTAGTCAAGCGGGCCCGCGAGCGCCACACTGGCGTGTTTTTTTGTTCTGAAGCCTACGACAACGACCCGGCGAAGCTGACTGACGGTCAGGTGTTGGATGAATTGTTGGAAGCTGGCTTCGACGCGGTTTACGATGATCCCGCTTACGATGTTTTGGAGGGGATTTACGACGCGGGAAAATGGGCCAACGACTTGGATCACTTGATATTTACCGGCGAGCGATTCCACAAGTCGTTGCGCTACGCCGAGAATCACGACGAGGTGCGCTTGGCCAATCCGCAGGTGTGGGGGGGGCTGGGAATGCAGGTCGGCAAGTCGGTGTGTGCGGTGTTGTTTGGTCTGGGGCGGGGGCCGCTCATGATCTATCAGGGCCAGGAAGTCGGGGAACCCGCGCTGGGAGTGAAGGGGTATTGTGGCGACAACGCCCGCAGCAGTATCTTTGATTACGGGTCGCTGCCGGAGTTGCTCAAATGGGTCAACGGCGGCCAATTCGACGGCGCTAGCCTCAGCCCAGAGCAAAAGGGTCTGCGCGCCTGGTACGCCAAATTGCTCGGCGTCATCCAACAACCGGCATTCATCGCGGGCGGGTTTTACGGCCTCAATTTCGCCAACCGCGACAACCCGCACTTTGGCCGATTGGACGGGGATAGCGTGTCCGGCCACTGGCTGTACGCCTTTTTGCGCCACGACGCGGTCACCGGACAGGCGTTCTTGGTGGTGGCCAATTTCCATGGCAGCGCCACGCTGTGCCAAGCGCGGCTGCGCATTCCGCTGGATGCGATGGAAATGCTAAGCAGGGCAGCGGTCGGATCATGGACGTTTGCGGATCGCCTCGTGAGCGGGTGGACGGGCAAGGTAGCAGGGGCCGAGCTTGAATGCGAGGGTCTTGGATTGCCGGATATGAGCCCGTGCACAGCGCTGATGCTGGAGATCGGCTGAGCTGGGAGGATGCGCGTCATTTGGGGATAGTTCGTGACGAATTTTGTCACTGAAGTACTGATTGCCACTGAAAACACTGAAATATTTAAAAATTTCTTCACAGTGTGCTCAGTGGTAATCAGTGTTTCAGTGGTTTCTTTGCCATCCACCGATCCCACACGGGCGAAGACACGACAATAAGGTCGTGACTCCTTACTTGGCTAATCACCGCCGCCACCTGGATTTTGTGCGAATTTTCAATTGCATTGGCGGCGTCCAGGGCTTTGACTCCCGCCCGTCTGCCCGAATGTGGCGCGGGCTGCGTCAATCTCCGGTATGAGCCATTCCCCAGAATCGACCTCCCGTCGTAAAGCGCTGTTAGCTCTCGGAGCTTTGGGCGTGGTTTACGGCGACATCGGCACCAGTCCCTTGTATGCCTTGCGCGAAAGCATGACCGGGCCCGGCGGCCATGGGATGGTTGACATCAATCCCGCCAATGTGCTGGGAATCTTGTCCTTGATCATTTGGGCGCTGGTGAGCCTCATCGCCGTCAAATATATCTCGGTGGTGATGCGTGCCGACAACGATGGCGAGGGCGGCTTGCTGGCCATGTTGGCGCTCGCGGTGCCGCAAACCACCAAACTCGGCAGCCCGGTGAACCGCCGCAGCTACGTGCTGGTGTTGCTGGCCTTGCTGGGTACCGCGTTTTTGTTCGGCGACGGCATCATCACCCCGGCCATTTCAGTGCTCTCAGCGGTCGAAGGACTCAAAGTGGCCGCGTCGCCCGCCATGGAAAGCTGGATCGTGCCGATCACCGTGGTTATTTTGTTAGGACTGTTTTCAATTCAATATCGTGGCACTGGGCGGGTGGGGATTTGGTTTGGGCCGATCACTCTGGTGTGGTTTTTGACCATCGGCGTGTTAGGCGTGCGCGGGATTTTGATGTATCCCGGTGTGTTGATGGCCATGAATCCCTGGTGGGCCTTGCAATTCTTGATCCATCACGGGCTCGACTCCGCCGTCACCTTGGGCGGCGTGTGCCTGTGCATCACCGGCGGCGAGGCCTTGTACGCCGATATGGGGCATTTCGGGCGCAACCCGATCCGTTTGGCCTGGTTCGCGGTGGTATTGCCGGCGCTCTTGCTCAATTATTTGGGCCAGGGGGCCTTGGTGTTGTCGAATCCCTCGCCGGAAACGCTGGTTTCGCCGTTATATCAATTGGCACCGGTCTGGTTCAAGATGCCGCTGGTCATTTTGGGCACGCTGGCGGCGGTGATCGCCTCCCAAGCGTTGATATCCGGGGCGTTTTCGTTGGCGATGCAAGCGGTGCAGATGGGGTATTTGCCGCGTTTGGCCATTGATCACACCTCGGAGAGTGAACACGGGCAAATTTATGTCGGCCAAGTCAACCGCGCGATCATGGTCGGCAGCATCGCGCTGGTGATCGGGTTTCAAACGTCGAGCAATTTGGCGGCGGCCTACGGGATAGCGGTGTGTTTGACGATGCTCATCACCACCCTGGTGTTGTGCTCGATTGCGCGGAGGCTGTGGTTGTGGCCGGTGTGGAAGGTGGTGTTGGTCTGCGGCAGCTTCATGCTCATCGAACTGAGTTTTGTTTTACCCAACTTGCTTAAAATCACCCAAGGCGGCTGGGTGCCGATGCTCATCGGCGCGGCGCTGATGCTCACGATGCTGACCTGGAAGCGCGGGCGGGCGGTCTTGGCGGGGAAATTTGCCGCCATGAGTTTGCCCTTGAGTGATTTGATTGAGTCGCTGAACCGGGGTGGGGTCACGCGTGTCCAGGGGACCGCGGTCTATCTGTCATTGGCGGGTGGGTCCGCGCCGCCGGCCATGTTGCACAATCTGAAACACAACCAGGTGTTGCATCGCACCACCATTATTTTGACCATTCAGGCGGCTCGTACGCCGCGGGTTAGCGATAACGAGCGCTTGGAGGTGTCCGAGCTCGGTTCTGGTGTGTGGCGGGTGGTGGCGCGCTCGGGCTTCATGGAGCGGCCCAACGTGCCGGAGATTCTGGCGGCCTGCGGCGAGCACGGCTTGTCCTGCCGCGCCGACAAGGTGAGTTTTTTCCTCGGGCGCGAGACGATTTTGGCCACTCACGAGCATTTTCCACTGTGGCAGTCGAAGTACTTTGCACTCCTTTCGCGCAGCTCGCAAAGTGCCATGGAGTTTTTTAACTTGCCGCCTAACCGGGTCATCGAACTCGGCGCGCAGATCGAGGTGTGATGCGCAGGGGATTGGGCGTGACGAATTTTACCACCGAGGTACTGATTACCACTCAAATCACTGAAATATATGTCAATTTATTCTCAGTGTGATCAGTGGTAATCAGTATTTCAGTGGTTTCTTTGCCACGGATTAGGGTAATCCAACTTGCTATCTCGCTGCGCTCGGTTGTGGTTTATCTAACCTAGAGTTTTGTCGAGCTTCGGTTTCAGGGCAAGGGTTCCGGGCGGCGCTGGCGCTTATCGAAGAGCACTGTCTCCCGGTAGCCCGCCGCCCGCGCCACGCCGATGGCTTGGGCAAAATCCCGCCCAACCTGGGCCGGCGCATGGGCGTCGGACGAAAGCACCAGCGGAATGCCCGCCGCGCAGGCCAAGTGTAGAAACCCCGGATCCGGGTAGCATTGGCCGCAGGGCTTGTGCCAACCCGCCGTATTCAATTCAATGACACAGCCCGCGGCCGCCACCGCGTCAATCACCGGCGCGTAAAACCGCTCCAAATCACCCGCCGGTGTAAACCCGAATTTTTTCACTAAATCCGGGTGGCCGAGGATATCGAAGAGGCCGCTGGTGGCCATGGTGGCATAAGTGGTCCAATAGTTCGTCCAGATGCGTTCGACGTCTAGGCTCGCCCAGCGTCCCAACCATTTGGGGTTGTCAAAATCCCAGATGCCAAGCTCCTCATCAGGCAAGTAGTGGACCGAGCCAATCAAATAGTCCCACTCATGGCGTGTGCTGAGCTGGTTGATCCATGTCTCGCAGCCCGGCAGCCAGTCGCACTCCAGTCCGGCGCGAATGGCCAGGCGTCCGGCGGCGTGGCTGCGAGCCCGCTCGATCCAGTCGAAATACTCCGGCAATTCCCGTTCCGACATGCGCCAATCATCAAAGGGTTCCGGCAGCAACGGAGCGTGGTCGGAAATTCCAAATTCGGAGACGCCGGCCGCTAAGGCGGCGTCCACATAGGCATGCGGCTCGCCCTCGGCGTGGTGGCAGAGGGGGGTATGGCTGTGATAATCGGCTGGCACGGGAATGATTTTCGGCTGGAATGGGAGTTGAACGTACGGCCAATCTCATACTAGACTCTGCCACGGCGCAAGCACCGGCCTTCCAAATGTCTGATTGCCATCCACAATTCCCAGCTCCAAATGGGCTTACTGCGCAGCTTCTCGACCAACTGCGCCGCCATCCCAAACGCGTCGTCTTCACCGAGGGCGAAGACCTGCGCGTCCTCCAAGTGGCCGCATACCTCGTCAAACAGGAAGCCGTAGCTCCCATCCTGCTGGGCAATCGCGAGCGCATCCGCGCCTTGGCCGCCGCTCATGGCGTGCCTCTCACCTTCATCCACATCGTCGATCCTCCCACCGCCACGGATTTCGGGCTGTTCTGCCGGCGGATGGAAAATATGGCCCGTTATCGCACGCTGCAAGCGGCTAATGCAGCGGAAATCGTCGCCCGCCCGCATTATTTTGGTGCGTTGATGGTTCAATACGGTCAGGCCGACGCCATTGTCGGCGGCAATCAAGCCTTGCCCGCCGCGTTTTTTCGCGCCTTGATCCAGACGATCAAACCCCTTCCTCATGTCGCCAAAATCTTTGCGACTAGCCTCATTTTCGGTAATCACCTCAAGCACCTCAGCCATGACGGTGTCTTATTCCTCGCCGATTGCGGGCTCATCCCCAATCCCACAGTCGAGGA
>Ga0209084_1003500_pt1 | contig 11517 bp, 16 predicted proteins | sample C_130820_MF_Meta_FD_187309 | JGI IMG/M metagenome (GOLD analysis project Ga0209084, IMG submission 187309) | Freshwater microbial communities from Lake Croche, Canada to study carbon cycling - C_130820_MF_MetaG (SPAdes) (version 2) | ecosystem: Environmental > Aquatic > Freshwater > Lake... | reverse complement strand
ATCCGCGCATCAAGTCTTCAGCGATAGCCTCGCTGATGTTAGACCTGAAGTCATTCGCGGGGACTTTCGTTATGAACAACTTGATCTTGAATCGGCTTCGCAAATCTTGTGGTTCAGGGTACTCTGAACGATTAAACATGTCGCCTTGCTTGAATGCCGCATCGCTGACCATCGTAGGGTATGACGCAATGAACTTATCAAACAAGTCATCAAAGGCTTTCTCATGCCCCTCGTATTCTTTCTTGAACTTCTCAAGGTTGATCATGGGCAATAAGCGCATCGCTCCCGCCCAATCGTAGGTGCAACGCTGAAGCCAGTTATAGACGGTTTGCCGATAGTTAAGGAGGGCTTTGTGGTCGGGCGAGTTAGCGAGCAAGTTCTTGGTGAACTTGCCAGCTTCAGAGGATGCATTCTTAGAAGATGTAACCTCGTCTGAGATAGCGCGGTCTTGCTTGGTCGCAGTCCACACATTTACATCCACGTTAACAATGAGCGCAGATGTCGCAAGTGAGATCACTTGGTTGGGTTGTTGTAATTCAAAGTTCATTTCAATGACTCCCTTTATGAGATGAGTTAAGGTTAAGTAACAAGGAACGATCAGTCACAACTATGTAGTTGGACTTGGGCATCGGCACGATTGTGTGTTTCACAGAACGTGCGTGTAACTCGCCACATGGCATACACAATGTGTATCCATGTAGATGGCGAGCAGTAGAATACGATTCACCACAGGCTGAACAACTAGGTGTCACAGAACTGAGGTGTTTAGCTGTCGGGCAATGACTCGCCACTCGTGGGGCAAGCCTTCTTCCGCGTCTGCCTTGATGCAGATATACATGTCATACATGGCGGTCTCTTTGTTGGTAAACACATCTGTCACAACACCATCGCACAAAAGTAGATATACTTTGTCAGGTAATTGTGAAGAGATAGTCTTGCGCATTGCATCGCGCACAGACTGATGCACATTGGCATCATTGGCGATCTCTTGCAAGATCGTGTGGATTTGCTTGAACTGTCCCATAACTGATTCCTTACTGTAAATTTCACGATACCGTGAATGACTAACTTAGACTATTGAGTAGAGAACTTCCCCACTCAACTTACATTATACCATAACTTTACAAATAAACATAGGGATTTACCCCAACTTTGTTGAGTCATAGGTCTAGTGTTAAAGGCTCTTGCGGTACGGGATGCAATGTGTACCCGAGCTTCTTGATGTACATGAGAGTTGAATCAGTCAACGTCTTTGTACCCGCGATAGATGCAAATAACTTTGCCTTGTCGCACACGGGGTAGACCACTCGTTTCCCATATACATCTGTTACGCGAACAAGTACTACGAATTCATTTGTCATTTGATTACATCCTCGTCTGTCATTTCCCACCATGTAGGGAATCGCTTGTTAGTATCATAGAAGTGCCAAAAGTCGCAATGCCAACATCCTTGTTGGTAGATACGGCATCGTTTGGTTTGGCTCATGCGTAAGAACTTGAACGCACCATTGGATTGGTACTTCCCCTTGGCTCGTTTTCGTATGTCTCTGACTTTCATTTCACGGTCTCCTGAATTGCTAAGTGATACATGTCTAAGACCAAGGCTGGCACATCCTTTGTATCAACCTTATCCCATATATGGTTCTTTTCTTTGTTCTTCCAAAACCAAAATACAGGGGGGTTGTCAGCGAGTGCGACAGTCCACAGGTCATAATCCACTTCGATGACAATGTAGTCATTCCCGATTGAATAGTTTGTTCTCACAATGTTCCTTTGTTTGTTGTTTACAGGATGTTGTAGCCTTTGAGCCAGCGCCTTGTGTCTTTGCCCATGCTGACTATCGATAGACCCTCGTACTCGTTGTCGATGTCTTTGAACTCATCAAAGTCGAATGCGGGGTCGGTCGTGTTTGTGCAGAGATAGTCTCTGTCGTTCAGGGGGTCGTGAATGGCTAACCAATCAGACACCACCTTGTCAGCGTCTAGCTGAGTCGCAGACTGATGCACAGTCCGAGGGGTTGTAACGCGCAATGCTTTACGCATCTTGCGGGGTAGGTATTGGTGTTGCTCCCGATTTGTGGGATTGACCAAAAAGTGAACTTTCATTGCTTTCTCCTAGAATTTTTTCACTACCCCCTGAATGACTAAACAGGGGTTCGATGAGTCTAATTACCCACCGAACTTCCATTATAACATGTATACCTGATTACAAGAAGTGTTTGGGTCAACTATTTTGAAATGGGTTTTTTTGGAATTGAGAAGGGCTTTTGTAAAGTGGCGTTGGAATTTGGAAAATGGTTGGAATTTATTTGGAAGAAGTTTCACAAGGCTAACTACACTTATATAGTATATATATAGATATAATAGTATTCTTTTTTAAAAAAGAGTGCTGATGTAAAAAGTGCAAATTCCAAAATTCCAAAATTCCAAGGGGGTGTGCGGAGAACGAGGAGGTTGAAAAAGTAGAGGAGTAAAGTAATTTTAGACCTTGCCTTGCACTAGCTGATGAAGAGAAGCTAACGTGAATAACTCTAAGATGTCGGCTCTCCTCCACGCAAACTGGAATTTTGGAATTTTTAGCCATGATTTGCCAAAAAAGCCTTATAAAACAAGGACTTGCGCGGTTCCAATTTCAGTTCCAGTTTTGGAACGACTTTACAAATAAGTGGAATTTCTAGGTAGTAACCCTAGTTTCAGATTTGGAATTCCAAGGTTCCAGCTCAGTTCCAGTCGTGTTGGAATTACATTGGAACATTGGAATAATTTCACTAACCCCTGAATGACTAAGTTAGAGCCTTGCCCACGCACACGCTCGCTCACACACGCGACGACAAGTAACTGGTCTCGTAGGGTCGGGACGAAAAAAAACCCGCCAGACCTTTCGATCTGGCGGGTTGGCTTGCTGAATTACTTGTTCAGCGCAGTCTTGAAGGCATCGATTGCCATGCGCAATTTAACCTCGGTTGGTGCAGTTGCGTCATTTCTTGCAAGGGCAGTCTTGCATCGGGCTTTCATGCCATCGAAAGTGTCTTTCTCGAAGTCTGTCCAAACTTTCGCTTGGATGCGCTCTCTGACCTTTCCCTTGTCCAACTCTTTGCGGACAGCGCGTTTCAAGTCTGACAGTCTGTTGCTGACATACTTGCTAAACTCGTCGCGTATGCCCTTGATAACGCCATGTTTTACTGGGTTATCAGTCTTGATCTGACCGAAGGCTTGCTGACTGTAAGACAAGCAATATGCCAGACTGACACTATGCTGACCCTTTGGGTTTGGCACCCATTCGTCAGAGTAGATCGTCGCTGGGTGCAACTCTTGCCAACGAAGCGCCCAACCCGATTTCAATTCTGCACCAACTTCGTCAGAATACGAATTCAGGAAATCAGGACACTTGCTGATAACGAAAGCCGCGACGTTCGTCATGCGCTCACCGGAAAGGGCGGACTGATAACCCGCGTCTTTAAAAGTGTTGATGACGATTTCAGCGGGTACTACGGGAGAAGTTGCTTTAGACATAATGTCTCCTAATAAAAAGCAATTTACAAAAACCAAACAAACAGAATTGATTGTCTGGTGTTAATGTTATACCGGATATTCAGCGGGAAACGCAAATTTTCACGGCATGGTGAACGACTAACCTAGAGAATCGGGCACGCACACGCCTTCGCGCGGCGACAAATAACTGGTATCAAAAAGCTGGGCACAAAAAAAGGGAGGCCGAAGCCTCCCTTAGTTACCTATAGATACGATCCATGTCTTGTTTGTATTCCATATCAGCCCTCTTATACATGTGTTTTTGTTTGTGTACGATGCTACGAATGTCTTTAATAAAACAATATGCATCATAATTTGCTTGCTTTATTTTTGGTAGCTCGGCGCTAGTCAAGCTCATTGCGTACTGTATGTCATCCATTGTGTCAAATAATCTAAGCTGTACCATGTTTCTCTCCTATGTTAATGAACAAGACCGCATCCCTGCGGTTTCGGCTACTCAAGCCTCATCAGTTGTTCTGTTCATATTTTGCCATTGAGTGTTCGTGTTCAGCGGGTCTGCTGAGCGCATCGAGCTCCTCTACTAATTTAGCGTCAGACCATCCTGAGATGTCTATCCAACGTGGACGCACGTTGTACACTTCTTTGTATGCATCCCACCATTGAAGTTCAAGTTGACGGCGCTTCTCAATTGAAGCGTTGATCTTGTCACGCAAAAGTTCACCTAATGTTTTCATGTCATTCTCCTAAGTTAAAGAAGAGGGGCCAAAGCCCCTCGCGTTACCACTCGCCGCGAGCCGCGACTAGTCTGCCTCTGATGCCGATCAGCACCGTCGTGTTAGCGAGCCGATACTGCTTAGCCCACGTCAGCGCCTCATTCATCGTGTATGCATAATGAACGAAGAGCTTGTCTTCCCACTGCACTACAACTTTGTAGTGCGACAACCAAACCCACAATGACTTGATCATTCGATTCTCCTAATCTGCATTGCACTATTGCCCTGCATTGATATAGTTATAGCTGATGGGGTGCGGCATTTGCAAATCCTGACGGGTTGACCCCACCTATACCCGGCCCCCCCAATCTGCGATCTGGTTCCATCGCGTCCTATACACTGAGACTTGCACAAATCACCACACATTTTTCAAACACCCCTACCCCTTCTTTTCCTACGCACTGTTGACTGTCAAGTTTTCACAGGAAACACCCCCCTATAGGATTCCTACCACCCTTTACAAATATGTGGTATATTTAAAAAACATTAACGGAGTGCCACTTTCCTCCTATGCTAGAAAACATACCAGACGTTGAAGAGAACGTACCATTGCCAGCCTCGGCTACTGAGGCTATGCCCGAACTTTCCCCAAAGGAAGAACTAGACATGATGGCTAGAACAGCCAAGATGTTGTCGGACGTAACAGGGCAACCCCTTACCCCAACACAAGAACACCGTGGTCAAGCCATGCAATTAGCCGAACAGGTCATTGCAAACAAGACTGACATGAATCTGGCGCAGTATCCCAATGAGACGATTGCCTATTTAGCAGGCATGGTGGCTCAGTATGACTATATGGTCGTGCGGGAACTTGCAGACCTAAAGAAGTATGTCGTAAACAAACTCTTACAAGACACTGACAACCCAGATCCCAAGTACAGAATAGCTGCGGTGAAAGCTTTAGGAGAAGTAGATGGCGTTGATGCGTTTAAGAAACGCTCAGAAATCACAATCAAGCACCAATCTCTTGAAGAAGTAGAGAGTGAACTGCTTGCAACTTTACAAAGACTAGAAAAACGCACAATTGACGTTCAGGCCAAGGTTGTAAGCAATGAAAATAACGCCTGAACAGCTAAAACTCATTCGAGATGGCCTGCCATTCATGGCAGAAGAGGAAAAACGCCGTAATTTAGAGCTTTTGAAGATCTATGACAGCAATTCTGTACAAGAAGTGGGTACAAGCGACTTCCTTACCTTCATAGATCACGTATATCCGGGCTATAAAGTAGGCCCACACCATAGAAGACTAGCCAAAATCTTTGAAGACATTGCAAATGGCAAGAAAAGACGGGTAATTGTAAACATTGCACCCCGTCACGGCAAGTCTGAGATGATTTCTTACCTTGCACCGGCATGGTTTCTAGGTAAATACCCTCATAAAAAGGTCATTATGGCCTCCCACACAGCGGATTTGGCGGTCAATTTTGGCCGCAGAGTACGTAATTTGGTGGGTTCTGAGTCCTATAAAGACATCTTTCCGCAGGTTGAATTGCAGTCAGATTCCAAATCAGCCTCACGTTGGGGTACTAATTTCCAAGGAGAATACTTTGCTATTGGTGTCGGAGGTGCTCTTGCTGGTCGTGGCGCTGATCTATTTATTATTGACGACCCTCACTCGGAACAAGATGCTAAGACTGGGAGACCGGACGTTTTCCTTCCTGCTTGGGAGTGGTTTCAGTCTGGCCCTCTCCAGCGTCTTATGCCGGGTGGCTCTATCATTATCGTGATGACCCGCTGGAGTAAACTGGACTTGACAGGGATGATTGTCAACCAGATGGGCAAAGAGGAAGATGTAGATCAGTGGGAGATTGTTGAGTTCCCTGCCATCCTGAACGACAAACCCCTGTGGGGAGACTTCTGGTCGCTGGAAGAACTACTGGGTAAAAAAGCAGGTATGGATCCCCGCTACTGGCAAGCTCAGTACATGCAGAATCCTGTATCTGAAGAAGGTGCGTTACTCAAACGGGAGTGGTGGCAGATTTGGGAAGAAGATGATCCTCCTAAATGCGAGTTCACCATCATGTCGTTAGATGCGGCGCAAGAGTCTAACAATAGGGCTGACTACAACGCGTTGACAGTATGGGGTGTGTTCTTTAACGAAGAAACAAACAACTATTGCATTATTTTGCTCAATGCTATCAAGAAACGGATGGAGTATCCAGACCTTAAAGCGATGGTGCTTGAGGAGTACAAGGAGTGGGAGCCTGATGCATTTATTGTGGAGAAGAAGTCTAATGGCTCACCTCTCTATCAGGAGTTCAGGCGTATGGGCTTACCCGTTGGAGAGTTTACTCCGGGTAAAGGACAAGATAAGATTGCGCGGGTGAATGCGGTGTCTGCGCTGTTCCAAGGCGGAGTAGTGTTTGCACCAGATCGCAGATGGGCAAGAGAAGTTATTGAGGAGTGCAACGACTTTCCATCTGGCACTAACGATGATTTGGTTGACTCAACAACACTAGCACTCATGCGGTTTAGACAAGGCGGGTTCATACGGTTACCGTCTGATGAGCCTGAAGAAATTAGATACTTTCGCAGCAAAAAAGCTGCTTACTATTAAGGATAGATATGGCTACCAGCAACATTGACAAAGCTCTTTACCCCAGTGATGGGGGACTCCCGGATTTTATGGACATGGGTGATCCAGCACTTGAGATTGTGATTGATAACCCCGATGCCGTAACGCTGGCTGATGGCTCTATGGAGATTACGCTTGAGCCGGGTAAAGAAGCCAATGATGAATTTAGTAGAAACTTGGCCGAGGACATGGACGACAGCGAGTTAGCTGGCCTTGCATCTGAGTTGATGGAGTATGTTGACTCTGACATTAATTCACGCAAAGACTGGACTGAAACGTACGTTAAGGGTCTTGAAGTATTGGGGATGAAATATGAAGAAAGAACCGAGCCTTGGAATGGCGCTTGTGGAGTATTTTCAACCGTTCTTACTGAGGCTGCAATCCGCTTCCAGAGTGAGACTATTACTGAAACGTTCCCTGCTGCGGGCCCAGTCAAGACGGAAATTATTGGTGCAATTGATCGCCTTAAAGAGGAGGCGGCAAACCGGGTTCGGGAGGATATGAACTATCGACTCACTGAGCAGATGCCCGAGTACAGACCAGAGCATGAACGCATGCTGTTTAATCTGGGACTTGCTGGTTCAGCGTTTAAGAAGGTGTACTACGACCCGGGCATGAGAAGGCAAGTATCCCTTTTTGTTCCTGCTGAAGATGTGATCATTCCTTACGGCTCAAGCGGGGCAAGAACTGCTGAGCGTGTGACGCACTTGATGCGCAAGACAAAGAATGATGTAAAAAAACTACAGGTCAGTGGTTTTTATCGTGATGTAGATTTGGGCGAGCCTGTTCAGATTCATACTGATGTGGAAAAGAAAAAAGCGGAAGAGCAGGGCTATTCAGTCACTGATGATGACCGCTACCAAATTGCTGAAATTCAAGTTGATTGGAACTTAAAAGGATACGAGCATGAAGATGAGATTGCCCTTCCATACATTGTTGCAATTGATCGCGGCACGACCAAAGTTTTAGCTATTTATAGAAATTATGAAGAGGATGATGAAACTTATGCAAAGCGTCAGCACTTGGTTCAGTACGATTATGTACCGGGCTTTGGTGCTTATGGCATGGGTCTTATCCATATCATTGGTGGTTATGCTCGCGCTGGCACTTCTCTTATCAGGCAACTTGTTGATGCGGGTACTCTAAGCAACTTACCCGGCGGCTTAAAGTCTCGTGGTCTAAGACTTAACAAGGGTGACGATACACCAATTGCTCCCGGAGAATTCCGTGATGTAGATATCCCTAGCGGCTCTATCAAAGACAACATCATGACCCTGCCGTACAAAGAGCCTTCACAGGTTCTAGCGGGGTTGTTAAATCAAATTACAGAAGAAGGTCGTCGTCTTGGCTCTATTGCTGACATGAAGGTCAGTGACATGAGTGCGCAGGCTCCCGTAGGTACAACGCTTGCTCTTTTAGAGCGACAGCTTAAGATCATGGGTGCGGTGCAAGCCCGTGTTCACAACTCAATGAAAGAGGAGTTTAAACTTCTTAAGAACATCATTAGAGATCACGCGCCCGCGAGCTACGACTATGACCCAGTAGCAGGTGATCCAACTGCGATGCAAACCGATTACGACATGGTTGAAGTTATACCTGTCAGTGATCCCAATAGCTCAACAATGGCTCAACGCATCATGCAGTACCAAGCTGTAATGCAGTTGGCTCAGCAAGCACCTCAAATTTATGATCTTCCAATTTTGCATAGGCAAATGATTGAAGTACTGGGTGTAAAGAACGCTGACAAGCTTGTGCCGATTGATGATGACATGACACCGCGTGATCCGATAAGTGAGAACATGGCGTTCTTGCGAGGAGAACCTACGAAGGCGTTTATCTATCAGGATCATGACGCACACATTGCGACTCATACAACGTTCATGCAGGATCCAATGATCATGCAGACAATGGGTCAGAACCCTGCGGCTCAGCAGATGATGGGGGCAATCATGGCTCACATTTCTGAACACTTGGCGTTTGCGTATCGCCGTAAGATTGAAGAGCAGTTGGGCGTACCCCTCCCACCACCCAACTCAAAACTTCCTGAAGAAGTTGAGGTTCAGTTGTCTCAACTTGTGGCGCAAGCATCAGTACAGTTGTTACAGCAGAACATGGGACAAGCTCAGCAACAGAAGAACCAGCAGATGCAGCAAGATCCCCTTATTCAGATGCAACAAGCTGAGTTGCAGATCAAAGCTCAAGAAGCACAGACCCGTGCGCAGAAGACTCAAGCTGACATCCAGTTGGCGCAGGAGAAACTTAAGCTTGAGGCTCAGCGCATCATGATGGATGTGCAGAAAGAACAACAACGAGTTTCTTCGCAAGAACGTCAAACTACTCAGAAGCTTAAGGCTGATTTAGTTAAGAACATAGTTAAACCCAAACCCGGGGGTGTTAGATGACAGAAATAGAACTGCTTAAGAAGCAAAACGACGAATTTCGCCAGTCGGCGATAGACAAACTCATGTCCGGTGCAGTTAAAGACTACGCTGAATATCGAGAATTGGTAGGGGTTATTAGGGGTCTTGACCACGCCAATTACAACCTTCAAGACCTCAAACAACGTATAGAAAGACAAAACAATGAGTGAAATACTCGTAAGCCAAGACGGTGCCACAGCCACTGTACTTCCCGCGACGGCTGAAGAGAAAGCTAAGCAGGTTCCTGATCCTGCTACTTTTCATATTCTTTGCATGCTTCCTAAAGCAGAAGAAGAATTTAGTGAATCCGGTATCCTTAAATCCGCTACTTCTATGTACCACGAGGAGCTTCTTTCCCCCGTGTTATTTGTAGCCAAAATAGGGCCAGACGCATTTAAAGATGAAAAGAGGTTTCCCTCTGGGCCATCATGCCAAGTCGGAGATTTCATTATCACCCGTCCCAATACTGGTACTCGTATGAAAATACACGGTACAGAGTGGCGTTTGATCAATGATGACTCTATCCAAGCGGTAGTCCAAGACCCCCGCGGTATTCAACGCCCTTAAGGAGAAATCATGGCTGAAATTGAAAAAACAGAATATCTCTTTCCTGATGAAGTAGAAGAAGCTGAGAAAAAAGCTAATTCTTCTTTAAAAGCTAAAGATGACGAATTTGACATTGAAATTGTTGACGATACGCCCCCCGGCGACAGAAACCGTGGTGAACCGTTGGATACGCCACCTGAAGAAGTTACTGAAGAAGAACTTGACAAATACTCTGATGTCAAGCTTAAAGAGCGATTGTCTAAATTAGGTCGCGGGTATCACGATGAAAGACGAGCCAAAGAAGCAGCATTTCGTGAAAAAGACGAAGCTTTGCGTCTGGCGCAGTCAATCATTGAAGAGAACAAGAAGCTTAAAGGTACTCTTAGTACTAGCCAAGAAGCCCTATTGGAGCAGGCCAAACGGACTGTCTCAGCAGAGGTAGAAGAGGCTAAACGAGACTACAAGAATGCTTACGAAGCTGGTGACTCAGATGCTTTGGTTGCGGCGCAGGACAAACTAACCTCTGCCAAGATCAAATCGGAGCGAGTAAATAATTTTAGGCCCGCCCCTTTACAAGAAGATAAATCTGTTGTACAAACTCAACAAATCACGCAAGCAAACGCGGTTGACCCCAAAGCATCTGACTGGCAAGCCCGGAATAGTTGGTTTGGAAGAGATCGTGAAATGACCGGCTATGCGCTTGCGTTGCATGAAAAGCTGGTCGTAGAGGATGGTATTGACCCTAAGTCGGATGAGTATTACCGGAAGCTCAACGGCAGGATTCGCCAAGTATTCCCAGAGAAGTTTGCTTCTGAGGAATCCGCTGATGCACAAACATCTCAGCGCTCGCCAAAAGCAAATGTTGTTGCACCAGCAACGCGCAGCACTGCACCTAGAAAAATCGTGCTGAATGCAACGCAGGTACAACTAGCCAAACGGTTGGGAGTTCCATTGGAACTGTACGCCCGTAAGGTTGCAGAAGAAATGAGGAAATAAAAATGGCTGAACAAAATCGATTGAAACGTGAACTTGAGACTCGTGAAAAAGAGAGCAGACCCGCTGCAAAGTGGACTCCGCCTCAACTTCTTCCAGAAGTAAATGAGGAACCTGGCTACGCTATGAGATGGATTCGCACCAGCATGGGTGGTGTGGGTGATGCTAGAAATGTTTCCGCAAAACTTCGTGAAGGATGGGAGCCCGTAAAGGCTTCTGATCACCCTGAAGCACATACATTTGCCGATCCAAGTTCTCGGTTTAAAGATGCGATTGAAATTGGTGGACTTATCCTTTGTAAAACACCTGTTGAATTTATTGAACAACGCGATGCGCACTATCGGAAACTTTCCGACGCTCAAATGCAGTCAGTAGATAACAGCTTCATGCGCGAAAGCGACGCTCGTATGCCCCTGTTTAGCGATAAACGCACAACAGTGACTAAGGGTTCAGTTTTCGGTTCTGGGTCTTAATTTTGGAGTCTAACGATGGCATATCCTACCATTGACAAGACGTACGGTTTCAAGCCAGTCAATCGACTGGATGGTCTACCCTACGCCGGAGCGATCCGTCAAATCCCAATCGCCCCTTCCTACGCAACAGCAATCCTGAACGGTGATACCGTTAAAGTGAATACTAGTGGCTACATTGTTGCCGCTGATACCACTGACTCAGGAAACATTGTTGGTGTGTTGGTTGGATGTTCTTATATCAACTCT
>Ga0209084_1003498_pt1 | contig 11518 bp, 14 predicted proteins | sample C_130820_MF_Meta_FD_187309 | JGI IMG/M metagenome (GOLD analysis project Ga0209084, IMG submission 187309) | Freshwater microbial communities from Lake Croche, Canada to study carbon cycling - C_130820_MF_MetaG (SPAdes) (version 2) | ecosystem: Environmental > Aquatic > Freshwater > Lake... | reverse complement strand
GTCGCTCGCCCGCGACTACAAACTGCTGGCCAAAGCGGGTTACCGCGGAGTCAGTTGCACGGCCATCGACCTGTTTCCTCACACCTCGCACCTGGAAACTGTGATGACTTTGGAACGGTGAGCTGGGTTTGCTAGTCTTTGAACAACGAACCGAAAGACTCCCTGGCGGCCTTTTTTTTGGAAAGGTCGGTTGGGCCTTTGGCAGGGGCAAAGCGGAAACCGTCGCAGAAGTTGGACGCTTTTTTGTCGGTTACACGTTCCGGAATGGTTTCGCGGCACTCCCAGTGCGCGTCAGGGTCGTAGAACTGGCAGTTGCGGCAGATCTTCAGGTCGTTGCCACAACCGGGGCACTTGGAGGAACGGTAGACTTCGGTGATCGAAGACAGGTCGGCGTTGCAAAAGGGGCACATGGAAAGCTCCCCTTTAATCCTAGTACAGTCTCTCCCCGTCGTCACCTACGTTTTGCAGAAAGTACGCCACATCGGTAAAAAACTCGTCCATTTGTTGCCGGGCCACTTCGGGAATGCCCACCTCGACGAGAGCCTCGCGCATGTAGCCCAACCATTTGTCGGCGTGGGCGCGGGTGATAGAAAAATGCTGGTGACGACCGCGCAGGGCCGGGTGCCCCTTGCGTTGGCTGTAGAGCTCAGGGCCGTGCAGGCGCTGGATGAAGAACTCGTACTGGTTTTGAATGGCGCCTGCCTTGTCTTTGGGGAACATGCCCCGGAAACTTGGCTCGGTGTCGGCATACACTTTATTGTAAAAACAAGTGGAAAGCTCGACAAACTTGTCGTGGCCGAGCTGTTCGTAAAGGTTCACTTGGTCGATGGCAAAATTGCTCATAGCCGCTCCAGTTCAAACTTGGTTCGTGCGGGGTCGGTGGTATAGACCACGAGGTCTTGAAGGCTGGTGTTCCCTCGCACGACAATCCGCCAACCGCCAACCACTTCATGGAACTTAAGGCCCGCCTTGCCCTTGCCCAGGCTTTTGATCAGGCCGAGGGAGATTTTGCTGACTTCTGGGCGCTGCTGCAAGTGATCAACCACGGGTACGGCCGCGTCGATGAGGGTGGTATGGCTTCGGGTGAGCTTTCCCCCGGCGCGATGGGCTGGCATTGGTGCTACCGGCAACCTGAGGTCAGCGTCGGCTCAGGACAGAGTTCCATGATCGAGTTCATGCCATCAAGATACGCACATTTTTCGCCCGCGTCTTGGGCTATTCACCGTAGGGAACCCACACTGTTTTGACCTCGGTGGCAGCGCGCAAAAAGGTCCGGCCCTCGCTTTCGGCTCCGAACCAGTCGCGGGCGCGAGCGTGGTTGACCCAGGTGCGTTTCAGGTTGCCGGCTGCTTCCTTTTCAATGAGGGCCGAGAGTGGGGTGGAAGAGAAGCTCCACAGCGCATCGACATCCAGGTGTCCTGCAAGGGGTTTGGCAAGCTCAGCGTGCGAACCCGTGACGATATTGACAACTCCCGCCGGTAAATCAGAGGTTTCCAACACCTGATAGAAATCGGTGGCTGCGAGGGGCGCTACCTGCGAGGGAACCAGAACACACGTGTTGCCCATGGCGATGGCCGGGGCCATTAAAGAGACCAGACCCAAAAGCGGGGCTTCATCCGGGCATAGGGCGCCAATCACGCCGCAGGCTTCGTTCATGGCTATGGCAACACCGCGGATGGGTACGGACTTCACAGCGCCGTCGAACTTATCGGCCCAGGCTGCGTAGGTGAATAGCCGACCAATGGCGGCCTCCACTTCGGCTTCTCCCGGCTTGCCGGTAAGTTCGAGCAGGCGCGCCGCAAACTCGGCCGCGCGGGCCGACAAGTTTTCGGCGATGTAGAACAAAATCTGGGCCCGGTTGTGGGCGGTAGTTTTCGCCCAACCGCGGGCGGCCTGCGCGGCTTCGACGGCGTTACGGATGTCTTTGCGATTCCCGAGTCCGTAGTGGCCGAGCAAGCGCCCCTTAGCAGAATACACAGCCTGAGAATAACCCCCGTCTGGGCGAGCCTGCTTGCCGCCAATGAAAAGTTTGGCGGTGCGGTCGAGGCCCTCTACCTCCGGGTTAACTGGCTCGGGGGCGGGGTGGGCTTGCAAAAGCGTCTTGGTCTTGAGGCGGGGTTTGAGATAGGCTAGCAACCCTTCCCAGCCACCTTCGCGCCCAAAGCCACTCTCGCGGATGCCGCCAAACCCCGCCGCGGCGTCAAAAAGGTTGGTGGCGTTCACCCACACAACCCCAGCCTTGAGTTTGGGAGCCACGTCGAGGGCGAGGTTGATGTTCTCGGTCCAAACGGTGGCGGCAAGGCCATAGCGGGTGTTGTTGGCCAAGTCGACCGCTTCGCCGGGGGTTCGGAAGGTCGTCGAGACAAGTACGGGCCCGAAAATCTCTTCCTGCATAAGCTTTGAGGCCGTAGAGAGCCCAGTAATCAACGTGGGCGGGTAATAGCAACCCGCTGGAACCGGTGTCGCGGCACGATAAACTTCGCCATCCTTGCAGCTATCTACCATGGCGGTGATGGCGGCCAATTGCACGGGGTCGACGATGGCGCCGACGTCTATGCATTTGTCCAAAGGGTCGCCGAGGCGAAGGCCGTCCATGCGGTGTTTGAGTTTGGTGTGAAAGCGGTCGGCGACGCCTTCCTGCACCAAAAGCCGCGAGCCGGCGCAGCAAACCTGACCCTGATTGAACCAAATGGCATCGACAAGCCCTTCGACAGCCGAGTCAAGGTCGGCATCTTCGAACACGATATAGGGCGACTTTCCGCCGAGCTCGAGGGTGAGAGCCTTGCCCGAGCCTGCAGTGGCCTCGCGGATTTTGCGGCCCACGGCAGTTGAGCCGGTGAAGGCGATTTTATTCACCTCGGGGTGCGCTACAAGGGCGGCTCCGGTGGCGCCATCGCCCGTGACGACATTGAGCACACCCTTCGGTAGACCCGCCTCGCGGCTGATTTCGGCAAACAGAAGCGCCGTGAGGGGTGTGTATTCGGCCGGCTTGAGCACAACGGTGTTACCGGCGGCCAAGGCCGGGGCCACTTTCCAAGCCAGCATCAGGAGCGGGAAGTTCCACGGTATCACAGCGCCGCACACCCCAAGCGGCTCGAGGTCCGGCTGTTCGGAGGGCAACAACTGGGCTAGACCCGCATGGTAATAAAAATGGCGGGCGACCAGAGGCACATCGATGTCGCGGCTTTCGCGAATGGGCTTGCCGTTGTCGAGGGTTTCTAGCACGGCAAACAGGCGCGAGTGCTTTTGCACGAGGCGGGCCAGAGCATAAAGGAACTTGGCACGGCTGTGACCAGACAACTTGGCCCATTTGGGCTGCGCACGACGAGCGGCGGCTACGGCGGCCTCGACATCGGCCTGGTTCCCCTGGGTTACCTGCGCTAACTTGTGGCCTGTGGCCGGGTTTTTGGTTTCAAAACTGTCGTGGGGTGCGGTGAAGCTACCGTCGATCCAATGGCCAAAGTTGCCTTTGTGGGCGGCAAGCCAAGCTAGCGCCTCGGCGTTGCTTTCTGGTGCCGGACCATAGTCCATGCTGTGAAAGATGTCGCGGACGGTCATCTCTTGCTCTCCTTGTTGTCGCAAATCCGTCGAAGTAGGGCGAGGCCTGAGGTAAAGGTCACCTCTTACCCCAGGGGATGGCGGTTGGCTGCGGAATAACGGCCGGTCAGGTGGTGCTCCAATTGGCGTTCAATATCGCCCAAGAGCGAGGAGGCACCGAAGCGAAATAAATCGGGTTGGAGCCAAGGAACGCCAAGTTCATCCTTCATCATCGCTTGATACAAAAGCGCATCCTTAGCCTTGGCGATGCCACCCGCTGGTTTGTAGCCAACCTTGATGCCAGTGCGGGCTTCATAATCGCGGATGCAACGAATCATGGTCAGCGTGACGGGCAGGGTGGCGTTAACGCCTTCCTTGCCCGTCGAAGTTTTAATGAAATCGGCCCCCGCCATCATACAGATGAGCGAAGCACGGGCCACATTGCGCAGGGTGCCAAGCTCGCCTGTGGCTAGTATCGCTTTCACATGGGCCTGCCCGCATTCGGCGCGCATTTGTGCCATTTCGTCATACAGGGCTTGCCAGTTTTGAGTGAGCACGTGTCGACGGGATATCACGATGTCGATCTCCCGCGCGCCCGCTTTCACGCTATCATTAATTTCGGCCAAACGAAGGCGGTACGACGACAGCCCCGCCGGGAACCCGGTGGAAACGGCGGCAACCGGAATGCCACTGCCCTCGAGGGCGCGAACGGCGGTTTCCACCATTTCGTGGTAAACGCACACAGCCCCGGTGGTAAGACCCTGCAAACCTAACTGCTCCAGCAAACTTTCGCTCACCGGTTGGCGGGCCTTAGCGGCAAGCCGTCGCACTCGACCTGGCGTGTCGTCGCCAGCAAGGGTAGTCAGGTCGATGCATGAAATCGCTTTGCAGAGCCAAGCCGCCTGAAACTCTTTTTTCACCGTCCGCCGGCCACCTAGGGTTGCGGCACGCCTCTCCACGGCAGAGGTGTTAACCTGCACTGAAGCCACCCAGTCCAGATCGAGCGGCATTCCAGGATTGCGGGGCCAGGTGTGCTCAGGGGGCGTGAAGGTATTGTTTTCTGATACGGTTCTTGTATTCATGAACATTCCTAAGTCTGCATGGTGCGCACCGAGTTGGCAAGGCCTGAGAACCCTGACCCCTACTGTCCCCCTTGGACACGGCCACACCTCGCCGGAGTTTGTGCGCCGCCAAAGCCATCGGAAAAAATTAGGTGTCAAAAGATTCCCGTTCTGTTTTGCTGGCTCTGTTTTACCCGGGGCTGCCTTGGAATCCCACACTCCCTCAACAATGCTCTTGAACGCACTGACACCGCTTGGTTGCTTACAGGTGGTCCTGTGGTTATACTTCGCTCAAACCCGAGGAGGGCTTCATGAAAGTTCTATTGATTGGTGCCACCGGCGCCACCGGAGTGGAAATCCTTCCTCGTCTCTTGAAGGCTGGTCATACTGTTACCGCCCTGGTTCGTAGCCCGGGCAACCTAAAGGAAAAGAGCGACCACTTGAGAGTCCTTGACGGTGATGTGAGGGACCAAGATCTTCTCGTGAAGGCCACCGAAGGACAAGACGCTGTGATCGCTGCCTTTGGGCCACGAAGCCTCGAAAAGTCAGACCTCCAAGAGACCTTCATGAGAAACCTTGTTTTTGGAATGCAAAAGAACGGAGTGAGAAGGATCGTGAATCTTTCAGCCTGGGGAGCCGGGTCCACAAAGCCTTACATGAATCTCATCCCCAAGCTATTGCGTTTGACACTCCTGAAAAACACTTTTGCCGACAAGGAACGTGGCCAGAAGCTTTTGACCGATTCTGCCCTGGAGTATGTCAACGTGTGCCCCGGCCGACTCTTGAACGATGTTTCAAGGGGCGGGGTGAAGGCTTCAGTGGACGGTAAGGGATTCAAACCGGAGATGACCAGAGTGGACTTGGCACAGTGGATGATTGATCAGCTTACCTCGGACACTTGGGTCAGGAAAGATCCTATAGTCGGGTACTGAACCACTCAGGTACCGCCCCTGGAAGTTCCCTACACGCCAACGCAAGAACCAACTCTATCTCCTCGGCCCGAAGGGTCAATCTAACGCCTAGTTGACTTGCGCCCGGATCACAGTTCCTATCAGTTAACCTTGGCCTAGCCCGCTGGAGTAGGTGTACCCCTCGAGCAAGCCGGTCAGGTTCTCAGTCAGAGCGAAGCGATCCCGTTGACCGGGCGAATGGACAAGACCAAAGGGCGTCCATGCGTGGGTTTCCATCGCTCTAGGATACACCAGGGGCGGCTTCGGCTAAAGATGACACTGGCAAAACTGCCCGAGCGGGCTATACTAAGAAGGTATCTTCGGAGGTTGATCTTTGCCGCCGAGACCCCCAAAGCCTTGCCGTTCGCGGCGGGTGCCGGAATCGACTGGTCTCAGGCCTACATCGGCAACCTCATCGACGGGAACTTCCCGTTTATCCACCTTGGGGTTGGCGCTCAGGTGGGGGCCACCACGATCCCCTCGGCCTCCGTTGTTCCTCTATTGGGGCTGATACGCCTGAAACTACCGCCCGGCCTAGCTTTCTTGCCTCTGCCCTTTGTCGTGGCTAACGCCCGCCTTGGCGGTCTGATCATTCCCTTCGACATCGGAATCAAAGCCGGCTTTCTGCCGCAAAACCTGCAAAACGCCGTCCCGGGCTACACGTTCGGGTACCAAAACTTCGGCATCGACGCCCGCTTTCCCCTGGTGCGAGAAAACTTCCTTCTGCCAACCATCAGCGTTGGCGGCGGCCTGAGCTTGATGAGAGCCATGGTGCAGGCCGATCAGCTTGCGCAAGACGTTGTGGTCACTACCTCCGCGTTGCCCGGTCGTGAACTGACGCTGACGGCCCCGACCCTGATCATGGAGCTAGGTGCCTACAACGTTGAGGCCAAGATCCAGATCAGCAAGAATATCTTGTGGCTATTCACACCCTATTTGGGGGCCTCGGTCGCCTATGGTAAGGGAACCGCCCAGGCGTCTCTGGAATCGACCATCGCGGACAGCAGCGGTGACCTTTCCTACTGGAAGAACCACGGTCTGAACATCGACCCTAGAGGCATCCACCGTCAGGGCGAGTTTGGTTCCCTCGCCCTCAAGGCCTACGGTGGCATGTCGCTGGACGTCCTGATTCTTAAGGTTGACGCGCAGGCGATGTACGACATCTTGTCTGAAGCCATGGGCGCCTCCATCGGCGTCCGACTGCAACTCTAACCCTCTGTTCAGCTGAGTATTGGCTGGCGCGGTTGTTGCGTAAGCAAGAACCGTGACAGGCAACTGAGTCAGTATGCTGGCCCCAGGTATTCGGACCACCCTTTGAGCTTGGTGGTGTAGATCAGCACCTGGCCAAGCTGCCGGAGTGTCTTCCTTGAAGGTCGGGATTTAGTTGCCAATGCTCCCCTTGGGAACTCCCAAACGTCGGGCAACCTCCGAGTGCGTCAACCCATCACGGGCGACCATCTTCACGGCCTCAGCCTTCGGCTCGTCGCTGAAGTGTCGTCTTTCCTTCATCATTCCAGTCTCCCATCAGCAAGCGCCGGTGTCCACTGGAATCAGTATGGGTCACTATACTGAGTTCATCAGTCACGCAAGACGATGGTTCCAAAGCTGAAGATGACCATAGTCTTTGTGCAACCAAGAACCGTGACGCCCAAATTAGTCAGGTTGAACTGACTGTTCGACGGCGCTCCGTCAGATAATCGACCAGTCTTCGATCTTCAAACCTGCAACTCTCTTGAACTCGTCTGTGTTGTTGGTCACAAAAATGAGTTCATTTGCTAGGGCTTGAGCAGCAAGAAGCATGTCAATTGGTCCAATCAATTCTCCTCTTCTCTTCAGATCAGCACGGAGTTGCCCATATTTCACTGCATCGGAATCGCCAAATGGAAGGATGTTGAGCACCGAGAGAAACTTCAGCATCGCAAGTCGATTCTTGTCGACTTTCTGGCTGTTGGCGCAGCCGTATTCCAATTCTGCAACTGTCAGCGCGGAGAGATAAAGACCGACTTTGGTCTTCTCCTTCAGTCTATTCAGTAGTCTCACGCTCTTGTTCTTGATTGCAAAAATGCAAATGTTGGTATCCAAGAGGTACACTAGAGTTATTCCCTCTCTTGATTCTTTCCTTGGTCCCTTCCAGCAGCCATGAAGTCATCAGAGAAGCCATTCACCCCTTCCAAGAAGACTTCCCATGCCTTCTCGTGGGGCGTGAGAATCACCGCATCGCCGTGCTTCTGTATGAACACCTCGCTTCCAAGAAACTGAAATTCCTTAGGAAGACGAACCGCCTGAGAACGCCCATTCTGGAAGAGCTTAGCGCTTTGCATCTGAATTACCTCTCAGAGAGTATATACCATGATATATTAATTGTCAATCTCTTTTCACATGTCGGGAACTTCCAGTTCGTCCGCCGAACGCCATGATAACCTGCAACGCGTACAGGGCGCGAGTTTTGCGGATGCAAAAATCGTGACATAGCGTTGTCAGGTTGATTATGATGTTAGATGTCTTCCCTTACAAATGGATTTACCAACATCACTCCACGATAGGTTTGACCTGGGTTCATATCTTCAGAGAAGACAAACTCGCAATTTGCCTTTTCTGCCGCAGCAATAATCAGTGAATCCCAAAAAGAAAGCCTCGAAATAGTGCTTATGTCGATTGCTTGCTCAATCAATTCAAGGTCGTTGTTGACAACTTCCAAATTCCGAAAGTTATGAACGATGTTCTTGATGATGAACGAATCGGCCTTCAATTTGGTTGACGCAACGACATAGAATTCTTTGATAACTTGTGTAGAGATTACTGGCTGATGAACCTCCACCAACCTCTTAAGAATATTTCTCGCCCTGTCCCGTTTGTTTGGATCCTTTTGATCAATGGAATAAACAAATATGTTTGTGTCGATGAAAATTTTAGACACGATAGAGATCTTCCCTATTCCAGCGATCATCAGATGAAGTGACGTTTGCTCTGTCCATCAACGAAAAGGTGTCGTCTAGCCACCTATTTTGTTTCTGAACAACGGTTTGCTCTATCAGCCGTCGGACCAAAACATTGAAAGAGACATTGTGTTGGCGAGCGTACTCCCGACCCGCTTGAAGCACATCCTCTTCAATTGAAAGCGTGATGTTTTTCATATTCACCTCGCACATAGTATGTGCACACATTATGAAATAGTCAAGTTGATTTCTCCCTGCGCCCGCAGGGTCCATCTAGCGCTCCGATAACCTGCGAAGGCCGAATGGCCTGAGTCCGGTTGATCGGATTGTTAGGTGGCCCGGACTCAGCTTTTCGCCCATCATCATCGAGCCGAGATCGATCTTTGTCAATTTGTCGTTTTCTGTGAAGCAGGATCTTCAGAAACCCCGTGTGGCGGGGTATGGCAATTTATGCCCCGCACGGGGAATCTGTCGTTCAGACGATTTTCCGCAGGTCGCGCACCAGCTATGAAGGATATGCCTCCCCGCCCGCTGACACCTTGGCTCGGGTGGACGAGTTTCTCACGTGTTCCGATTGGTCGAGGGGCGTAGCTCGGGTAAAGTGCACGGCCTGCGATTATTCCTATTTTCGCCCTTTTTCATGCAAGACGTTCCACCTTTGTCCGTCGTGCGACCAGAAGCGAACAATCCTCTACGCAGAGTACTTGGCCGAGGAACTGCTTTTGGAACTTCCCCATCGCCAGTTCGTCTTCACGGTACCCGGCGACGTCACTTCGTTCCTTTCGCCCGGAGAATCCCTACGGCATTCTCCACAGCTTGGTTTCACGGCGAGGTCTCCAGGCTGATTTTTGAGCTGCTGTCGGAGTTCTTCAGCTTGGCGGCTCAGCGGCAACTTCTGTGCGGGTGCGTCGCCTCCTACCAGTCGTTCGGAGAATTCGCGCGTTTCCATCCCCACTGGCACGTTCAGGTCTTGGCAACGCCGCGCGCGGCTTATGCCTGGTGGTTTCGACGAGTGGGGTCGATTCGTCTATCTGCCCTTGGGTTGCGACGCTGGTTTGTTGAAGCTTTGGCAGGAAACCGTTCTTGCTCTGTTTTTGAAGCAGAAGCTCATCGAGCAGGACCGAGCTGCGATGATCCGGTCGTGGGTCCATTCCGGATTTAGCGTCGAGAGTGAAACGCGTATGTTGGACAAGGGCACCAAGGAAGCCCTTGGTCAGTACGCGGTCCGGGGTGCCGTAAGCGAGCAACGAATCAGCTACGATTCCGCTACCGACGTTGTCACTTGGTCGGCCCGTGCCAACGGGTTCTTTGACGGAAAGGTCGAGACCTTCAAGGGGTTCGAGTTCGTCGACCAGCTTGTCGCCCACCTCCCGCCCCGCAGAGCGCAACTGGTTCGTCGGTATGGAATCTATTCCAGCCGAGTCCGGTCGAAGTGGACCGAAATGCCAAAAATATCTCGCTTTGCCCCGGAGGGCTGGACCAAGGCCCACAAAACTGAACTCGAACTTGCCGAGGTCGGCCCCGAGAGTGCCGAACTCCCCGAAGTGCCCGACTCCTGGGCCCGCTTGCACAAGAAGAATTGGGCGCGATTGCTGGGGAAGGTCTAGGGGACGCCACTTCGTGGCTTACCCCTGGTCGACCCGTTCCTCTGCCCGAACTGTGGCGGGACCATGGTCGTGGTGGGGGTGATCGAGGACCCGGTCAAGCTCAAGGCCATCATCGAATGGGCAGCCCAGCAACAGCCGGCCTTGCCCGAGGTACGTGGGCCGCCGATTCCCCAAGCTTGAACTGCCCTTTCCCGTTATGCCTGCGACTTTTCAACTCGTGAGTTCTGTAACCCTCGCCCGAGCTATGCCTCGAGCCTCTCGGGCCACCTGACCCAACTCGGGTTTGGGATTGACATCCGCCGTGGTTCGTGCCCAAAATATCTTCAGCTCGGCGTCGCCGAGATCGCGGGAACCGATTCAGAAGCAGCGGGTGGCAGGTGTACCCACGGCAGGGGCAAACTCCGCTCCGCTGGGCCCAAAACCACGGCTTGCGCCGGGATCACTGTTCCTATCAGTTATCAGAAAGGCCATCCCGACAATTCGAGGTGGCCTTTTCTCTTGCGCTCGAAGCGATAGGATAGGATATGATCGATCTCGTTTCTCGGTAGAAACGAAACAAATGTAGCCGTGGTGTTTCAACCCACGGCTACATTCTCATACGGCGGTCATCGTTGCCTCAGCTCAAACAGGTCAGCGGAGCGAGGCAGGAACGTGTCCGTTTATTTGACCGGTGTGAATTTCCAATACTGTCCGGAAACGTCGGCAGATTTGGCCAACTGGATCTGGGTGTTCTTGCCATCATTGACGACATCCAGCGATTTGCCTTCGCCCTGCCACTTAGACGTTAGGCGACAAAAACCATCTCCAAGCGAAGTGATCATCCAATACTGCCCCGTTACATCATCCGTCGCCGCGAGCTGAAGTTTAGTGTTCTTGCCGTCATTAACGACATCCAGGGATTTCCCGGTGCCTTGCCATTGGGTCGTTAAACGATAATAGCCCGTTTCGCCGATCGGGGTGATCTTCCAGTACTGTCCTGTAACCTTATCGGACTTTGTTATTTGTAGTTGGTTATTAGTTCCATCGTTTACGACATCCAACGATTTCCCGTCACCGAGCCATTGAGTCGTCAAACGGTAATACCCTTCACCAAACGACTGCGAATAAACGCCTTGCGCGACCATTAAGAATCCCAAGACGACCAGAAGCCTCAAGCCTGTTTTCATTTTATCTTCTCCTTAACCATCGTAGCACAACCCGAAAGAGCCAAGGCCAAGAACACTGAAACTGTGATTGCCAAATACTTCATCGCTATTCCTCCTATTTGATATCATTCACACTGGGAAAGCCCCAATCCTCCTTCTCTTTTTGTCATTCTAACACCAAGTTGAGCTGCAACGCGAAGCGTTGTCAGTCTCGAACTTGATGTTAGGTGATTCTCTCTTTGTACAGTCGCAGCTCAGAAAGCACCCCCGCCATGTAGGTGA
>Ga0209084_1003497_pt1 | contig 11519 bp, 12 predicted proteins | sample C_130820_MF_Meta_FD_187309 | JGI IMG/M metagenome (GOLD analysis project Ga0209084, IMG submission 187309) | Freshwater microbial communities from Lake Croche, Canada to study carbon cycling - C_130820_MF_MetaG (SPAdes) (version 2) | ecosystem: Environmental > Aquatic > Freshwater > Lake... | reverse complement strand
CCCATTTGCCTTCTAGCTTTATCTTAGATTCCATATCAATAACGCAATCAAAGCACATCTGGTGGATTGAATACATCTTCTTATTGAGGTCATGGGATTTCATAGGTTTTGAACACTTTGGACAACACAGAGGTAGACTTAATAGCTTTTTTACAGAATCCAGCTTTGTCACCGTCTGTTTTATCCCACGTTTTATAGTCCAAGTCTTACCATCTTCTTCCCAAATATCGCCCTCTAAATGATCTTCGATTTTCTTTTCGTATCCAGACTGTATTTGTGTCTTATCTCCTGTCTTGCCCGTTAATAAATTCCTTAGGCGAGTGACGTCTTTCTTAGAGAATTCTTTTTTTAGATTTGATTCCTTTGCCATATTTCGTAACTTTATTTTTTGATTCGTATATAAGAGGTTGTATTTTTCCGTATTCGCGCATTATCACACCAGCTACATCATGAGCATCGTTCTCTATTGGGCTTCCAGTCTCTCCAGATTTTGGTCCCAGAGTTCCCATCTCATTTTGCTTATGATGTGTCATCTCATGGGACAAAGTACGGCAGCAATCGGCAAGATTTCTATTTTTTATGTAAACAACCAGAGATTTTGTCTCGCTAGTATATTCTCCGAATGTACGCTTATTTTTTACCCAAGAGTTATCAGATATGAATTTTATCTTTGGAAGAGTTTCGATTTCTAGAGTATCTTTTACAAAATTTATGAAGTCGGCAAGTATTTCAGCCCTTTTTTGTAGTTCCATATTTTATTTTTGAAAAGCTGAAGCCATTCCACGTACTATGAAAGAACCTGTTATTTTATATAGTCCTTTATATATTTTTGGATTATCTATTACAATTCCCTCTTGTTGATCTGGAGAACCTATTTTGGAATCCATCGACTTAAGAAGAATGTCTCCCATTTCCATAGTTGCCATATATATTGCAAAAGAATCAATTGCTGTTTTATAATCAGCTGGATCTTTTACTAATTCTGATAATGGTTTTCCTTCTTTTACCCAAAGGAATACTTGTTTACTTAATGCATCTATAGTTTTTCCGTCTTTTAATTTTAATTTTTCTCCTTTTGTATTTTTTGCATCATTTAGAAGTTGATCTAATGATTTAGTTTCTTTCTTTTTTCCATCATAGTTTATAGTATACTTTTGAGATAATGCAGATGAGAAATTCGGAGTTTTTATAAGTTTGGCTTGTCTGTCTTCATTAAACATAAAACTAAATCCTTTTTTATGCGCTATAGGACTTAAGTTTTTCATCATATCGCTCAAAGCAGTTTTATCATATGGAATTTCTGAAGTTGATCTTTTTGTAGGAGAAACTTGTTCTATTTTTAGAAGTCCATGTATAGCTATAAAATTCTTTTCGTATTGTTGAACATTTGTTTTAGATCCACCACCCTCAACATATTCTATATTTAACATTATATTTGGATCTTTCCACATTCCTAATTTTTCAAGTTGTGGTTTTATTTTTGACATACCTTCATTGAATATATCTAATACTACACCGCCTACTTTTATCATCCCATGTCCTTCTCCAAATCTATCTGTCAGATCTGCTTTTGTAATACCTTTTACATCAAGCGGTTTATTTGATCCTCTATCCATTACAAATTGTTTCTTTCCATCAATATCAGCAAGTCTTATAGATGCATTAACTCCATCTATTTTAACGTTTACTGTATCTTTTTTTAGATAATCAACTGTTTGATCAAATACATTTAATAAATCTTTACCAGTTTTAACTTGTGGGAGATCAAATGGATGTGCCATATGTCCAGCAGCTCCACCTTCAGATATCAAATGTTTTATTGCCTGTTCTAATATTAAACGATTAATAAAATTTTGAGCTTCTTTAAGAGCCTTTGCATTAAATTTTTGTTTTAACATTGCGTCTATCTTTGGATCATACCAACCAAATACTGATGTAAAAAGTTTTTTTCTTATAGCTGGATCTTCAGTTGTTGAAAGAGCAGCTCTAACGTTAGTACCATTTAATCTTCCAAATCCAGGTATTTCATAAGTTTCACCTTCTTTTGGATCATGTGGAGATACTATTAAATATCCATGTCTATCAAAACCTTCAAGTTTATTTTCATTACCTTTATATGGTTTAAAATATCCAGGGGATCCATCCTTTTTTGGCGCCATTGAGAATCTTGGATCATCTTTCATATCCTTTTCTCCCACCATAAATACTATTGCAGTATCTTTTGGATTATATTTTTTAGTGATCTCTTCAGATTTATATGGATTTACTACTTGAACTAGATTTGCTCCATATCCAAATTTATCTATGATTGATTTTTTATCTTTAAAATTTAATGGACTTTTTGGAAGATCTACCTTATCTGTAGTTGCTATATAAGTATCTTTATTACCAAATTTAGATTCTAACCACTTAAAAGCATCTGCATGATGACGAGAAAATGGTTGAAAACGGCCGGGATATATTGCTATAATATTTTTTATCATGTTTATAAATATCTTACTCGTGATGTACTTTTGAGAAACCGTCTTTTCCTTTTGTAATTTCTATATGTGCATCTACAACATCTCTTATAGTATCTATGTGAGATATCATTACAATAAACTTAAATTGTGTTTTAAGATAGTCTAAAAGTATTGATATATTGCCCATATTGCTTTGATCAAGTGCTCCAAATCCTTCATCAATAGCCAGAAAATTTGGTCTTGGAAGTGAAGTTATATTGATTAATGATGATCTTATTGCTAATGTAGATACAAATTTTTCCATGCCAGAACTTAATTCTATTGGCCATTTTTTATCTTCATCATACTCAAGAAATGCATTTATATTTTTACCATCTGATTCTATGATAATTTTAAAATCAACAACTTGAGAAAGAACATTATTAATATCTTCTTGTATTCTTGGAATTACAGAGCTTATTATATCATATGGTAATCCATCTCTTCCAACTGCAGATAAATAGTACTCATAATATTTAAACTTCTCTTCAATTATTTTTAGATTTTCAATATTCTGTTTTGCATTTTCTATCTCCATTTGTGTTATCTGGATATTAGTATTACAATTCATTAGATCATCTGAAATATCTTTTAATTTTGTTTTTAAAGAATCGATTATAGTCTGAATCTCTTTGAGTTGTTCTGTTATTTCTTGATTTAGTTTTATAGAGGCCTCTTTTTTCTTATATTGTTTTACGCTATCTTCTATATCCTTTATCAATATATCTTTCTGATGTAGCTCTAGGGTTAGCTTATTAATATTTGATTCTATCTTTAGCTTATCATTTATTTTTTTATCTAAAGTTTGTTGTAAAGTTTCTTGAGAAGTTATAAATTTTCTAAGAATCTCTATATTCTCTCTTATAGATTTTAGATTATTTACTACACCTTTTGCGTTTTCTTTATCATGCTCTATAGAATCTCTTGTTGATATTGCATCTTTTACAAAAATATTATCCATGCAAAATTTACAACTCTCATCATATTTTAAATTCTCAAGATTTTTCATCTTTTCAAGCTTATTTGTAAGATCTGCTTTTAACTTCTCTACTTGGATTGAAAGATCTTTTTCTGTATTTATAAGACTTTGTAGCTCAATTTTACTATCATTAAGTATCTTTTTATCTATTTTTTGAGCTTCATTTTCAAATGGAATGAGCTCTATTTTTAAATCTTTTACGTTTTTTTCTAAAGTTTCTATATTTGATTTTATATCTGATTTTGATTTTTCCAGAAATTCTTTTTTAGATTCCATACCATCTATATCTAGTATTTTTGAATCTATCTGAACTATCTTAGAATTGAGTTTTATATACTTTGCACTCTCCTTTTCTATAGATTTTTCAATATCTTTTTTATCTTTTTCTAATTGACGATATTCATTTGAATACGATTTGATATAATCTTCAAATTCTTTTAGTTTTGTAAAATGGTCTGTCTTTTTATATTCTTTTATTAGTACTGAGAATTCTCTTATATCCTCATTTGCAGAAGAATATAAATCCTCAAATACTTTGATATCAAGAAACTGGGAAAGCAAATCTTTTCTTTCAGTTTGACTCATATCAATAAAGCCAGTATTATTATTTTGCATTGACATACTTGTCAACACAAAATCTTCATATGATCCTATTATCTCTCTTATCTTTGCATTTGTTCCATATCTATCTTCACCATTTAATGATATCTTTGGACCATCTATTTCTGTATAATAAAAATTAACATCCTGCTTTACATTTTCTGATTTTGGTCTATATGATGCTTTTCTTTCTATAGTATAAATTTTTCCATCAAGCTCAAAGTCTAATTTGCAATGAAATTCTCGTGATTTATTATTCATCACCAATCCAGCTTTTGATGTCTTTGAGCACTTATCAAATAGACAATATACTAATGCCTCTATGCTTGAACTTTTTCCAGAAGCATTTTGAGCAAATATTCCATATACCCCATCCATTCCAGAAAAATCTATGACGTTGCCTTTGCCATAACTAAACATATTTGAAAACTCCAATCTTTTTGGATTCCACTGTATGTTTCTTGTTACTTCGCATTTTGGTATTTTATCATTAATACTTTTATTAAGCTCACAAATCTTTACTATTTCTTGATCTGTAAGACTAAATTTATTTTTAAGATACTGAGATAAAAGCATGTTTTGATAACTCACATCTCTAACATTAATTGCATTTGTGCTTTGATGTGAAGATACTGCTGAGAAATCATTCACTGTCTGATGTGATAGTTCTATAATATTTCTATCTTTTCTTATTTCTGCAGCTATTTCTTTTATAATAGTTGGAGGTGTATTCTTTGATCTAAGCCTCAAATATAAATTTTTTGGCAAATATTCTGGTAGATCTATGTGTATTCCATTCTCTATATATAATGTATAAAAAGCTGTATCATTTTCTATTTGAACATACTCTGCACTTTTTGATTTTAAGTCCCAAACCATTATACCGCGGTCTAATGCTTCTCCATGGTTTTGTTGTATTAAGCTACCTGGATATGCTATTGTCTTAGCTTCATTCAGAAATTGAGTTTTATGGATATCTCCTAAAAGTACAAGATCATATCCATCAAAATCAGCAATATTAATTGAATTACCACTTAATGAAAAATTTGTTTCAGTAAGTGAATTATTAACAGGCCCATGATACATACAAATTTTAAAGTCTGATTTCACTTTAGAAGCTTTAATATATTTTTTTGCATCATCAAATACAGACCAATGTATAAAATCTATATTTGCCATTTTAAAAACCCCAGTATCTTTTATGTAAGTTATATTTTTATCTCCCATTGCATTTATAATAGGAGTTAAACTATCCATTCTATGATTATTATTTAGATTGGCGTCATGATTACCTGGAATTACAATTGTTGGAAGTAATGAAGACATTAGCTTTAAAAAATTCTGAGTCTCTTGTACAAGTTCTGGAGTGATATCTGTCTTTGAATGTACTATATCTCCGGTAACGCAAATAATACTTTCTTCGGTTTTTGTTGATCTAATATATTCAGCTAAAGACTCAAATACTCTTTTATATTCATCATGTCTTTTAAAATTACGAATATGGATATCAGAAACATGATAAATCTTCTTGATCTCCTTTATACTTGATTCTATTTTTATTGGTTTTAACATAGTGAAATTTGCATTTTTAACATTAATAGACTTGAAGTAGTCATTGGTTGAGCATTTTGTAAATACTGTATCATTCCCTCAAACCCAATTTCAGATGGATCTTTACCATTTAATTGTATAAGATAAACTTCTTTTCCTAAATCTATAAGTTTTTGAGCATGATCTATTGATTCCATTATTGCATCTTCATCAAGTGCTAGATATATTGTTTTAACTTGTGGCTGTAAAAGTTTTATCATTAATGCTTTTGGTATAGTTTTTCCAAATAGCGGTATTGCATTTCTTTTTATTGCAATTGCATCAAATACACCTTCACAAAGTATTACTGGAACATTCCAATTGATATAATACTCAAATCCTATCATTTCAGATTTATTGCAAGATGGAGCGTCTATTTTCTGTTTTGGATCAATTTCATAAGATCTTGCTATAAAATAATTAAGTCTACCATTTGAATCATAAGAGGGCACAATAACTTTATTTCTATATCGTCCAATCTTACAATAACCCATATTATATTTTTGAATATCAAAATTAGAAACCATTCTTTTTTTCAAATATGCTAAAGCCTGTCTTTTTTCTAAACTTCTATCTGAAAGATCATTTAGACTAATAAACTCTTTTGGTATAATTATTGTCTTTATTTCTTTTTCGACTTTAATCTTTGTAGTATCATTAATAAAATAACCTTTCATCTCAAGTATAGCTTCAGATGGAGCAGCTATTTTTTTAAGTAAAGAAACAGGTGTTTTTCCAGTAGTCTTTGGATGACATGTAAAGCAATTATAAGCGCCAGAAATTATATTTACCATAAGCTTTTGATTCTTATGTTTACATATAGGACAATAGAATGCATAATCACCCTTAGCAAGTTTTTTACCGCCACCTAAATAAATTTCTAGTAGACTTTTAACTAAATTAGAATTATCCATATTAAAAGAATATAAGTAAAATAATCTTCAGAAAAAAATTTAAAAAAAAAGTGATAAAAAGTTTTTTTATTTCGGAATTTTGATTATATTAGTTCTGGGGGAAGGGGGAAAACTACTAGAATATTAGATAGTATATAAGTATAATAAAGAAATAAAGAATGATTATTAATATAGAGGATTATAAGGAGATAGAGGATTATAAGGAGATAGAGGATTATAAGGAGAGAACTTCTCTTTCTGACTTAGAATTAGATATTTTATATTTTTATCTGGATATGGAATATGAAAATATGGAAGATAAAGAAAGAGCTCTATGGGCTGATATCCTTGATAAAATTGACCCAGATGATGAAATATAAAATTGTATTAGCTACACTTACTGGATGTACATCTTGCCAGGAACTTAAAGAAATTTTGACTAAAAATGCTATAAAATTTGTAGATGTACCGTGTGATAAAGATCCAGGAATGTGTGATCAGCTTGAAAAAATAACCGGATGTAGTCGTTATCCAATGGCTATAATAAAAGATCTTACTCAGAACTTAGACTATGTTTATTTCAAAAATTTTAATTATAATGAATTAGGAAATGAAAATATTATTGATCAAAAAGTAAGAACAGTGGCATTTTTTACTCCTCATGAAATTATAAAAAAAATAAATAGTATATGATGAAACAACTTACAGAACAACAACTTATTGAAAATGTTGCAAAGTTTTATGACCTTATTAAAAAATATCTTCCAGATAACGCAAGAACAAAAAAGCTAATTAAATTCTATGAAGGAATTGAAATAACATTACTTACATCTCCAGCATCAACTAAAATAGATCACCATAATTGTTTTGTTGGTGGATATGTAGATCATGTTATTAGAGTTACTGAAGCAGCTCTTGTATTGGATAAAGTTTGGGATAAATTTGGACAGAATAAAACTCATACTACTGAGGAATTAGTATTTTCAGCAATCAACCATGATCTTGGAAAACTTGGCACCAATGAACATCCATTTTATATTCCTCAAACTTCAGAATGGCATCAAAAAAACCAAGGTAAATATTTCATGTATAATCCAGCTACCACTCATATGAGAATTGCTGATAGAAGTCTTTTTTATCTTCAACAAGCTGGAATACTAGTAACTGAAAATGAATATATTGCTATCAAAATACACGATTCTTTATATGAACCCGGAAATGAATCTTATCTTATGACACATACTCAAGAATCAAAAGTAAAAGGAAATTTACCGCATATTATACATCAAGCTGATTTTATGGCGTCTAATATAGAAAATCAAATAAATAAAGCATAATATGATAGCAGTAATTTCAATAGCAATTTGGCCTATTACAGTAATCGGATACATAATCTGGAATCTATATAATAAAAATGTTAAGTTAGAAAAAATGCTAACCCAGCAAGATTTATTCATTAGAAATGTACTATCATTAGCAGATAGTATAGACAAAACAGCTGCAAAAATAGATGCAACTATGTGGGTATCAGCTGATCCAGAACTTAAATTAATGTTTGATGATATAAAGTCTATGCAAGAGAATATTAAACAATTCACGGGTAAACTATAACTATGGGAGAAGAGGTATTATTGACAAAGAAAGGCAAGCCTAGGAAAAGAAAACCAAAATCAAAAATAGATTATTTTACAGCACAAACCCAAGATGCAATTCTCAGATATAGAGAAAGTACTAGTCAAGATGAAAGAAATCGCATTTATAGTAATGAGATACATAATGCTTTTTATAAACTAGTTGAAAATATAATACACACATTTAAATTTTATCATACAGAAGTAGATAATCTAGAAGATCTTAAATATGAAGTAATATCTTTTTTACTTCAAAAATTACATCTATATGATACATCAAAAGGAAAAGCATATTCATATTTTGGTACTATAACTAAAAGATATCTAATTGCATATTGTCAAAGAAACTATAGTAAGTTAGTAGAAAAAAAACCTATAGATAATGTTGATAATGATGAAAGAACTATAGATAGTTTAATAATGACACCTGAAAAAGGAGAAATTAATAGACTTGAAGTAATAGATGAATTAATACAGTACATGGAAATCAACATATTTAATATGTTTGAAAAAGAGGATGATATAAAAGCTGCTGATGCTATAGTTGAAATTCTAAAAAGATCAGATAGTATAGATATATCAAATAAAAAAGTACTCTATGTCTATGTTAAGGAAATTGCAAATGTGAAATCAACTTCTATAACTCATGTGATTAATGAAATAAAAGTAATTTACAAAGGAATACTTAATAGAAGAATAGAAAACGACGATTACTAATATTTATATAGAAAAGAACTATGGCTCTAGATTTAAGTCAGACTGTGTTTGAGGGTAAAAAACTTGAAGATCTAGTCAAAGAAGTATACGATAATCATAAAGATCAAGATCAAAAATTAAAAACGGAAATTACTAGACTTGCTGGGATGATATCAAATCCTGGAGATGCGGTGGTAATTATTCCTATGCTAAAAGGTCTTATGGATTCTAGTTTAAAAAATGATGAGACTATTCTTAAATTAGTTAATGTATTCCAGAAAGCAGCAGAAAGCGCTAAGAAAGATGATTCAGACGATCTTGGTATATTAACAGAAAAAGACGTAGAACAATTGTTTCAGGAAATTAGCATAGTAAAAGCACCAAAAGAAAAAGAAAGTGTCAAATAGTTTAGGACAATCGCAAGGATCTGGGTATTTAGGCGGTGGAGGTTCTTCTTTTTATATAGGAAGAGTTACTCAAATCGTATTAAACCCATATGTAGACAATACAAAGACTCCAAATTACGATTATAAAACACCAGCTGATATTGGAAAAATAAGATTTGATAGAATTTATTCATCGGTAACTGGAACTAAAAATAGTAATGAGAATGATTTTGCATATCCAATATTTAGTTTTGTTAAGCAATATCCATTAGTAGGTGAAATAGTGGCAATATTTAATGGTCCGTCTGATAGTTTAAATGATAGCAAAGATAATCAGAAGCTTTTTTATATGCCAGCTTATGCTCTTTGGGGCGCTATTAATCATAACGTAATGCCAAATATAGCAGAAATGAGTCAATTCTACTCAAGCTATAAATCGCAACCTGGATATCAAGGATTATCGATTAGTGCGCCAGAATTACCAAAGGGGTATACTTTTACAGAATCAGATATAAAAGCACTAACTCAATTTGAAGGTGATAGCATATTAGAAGGAAGATTTGGTCAGTCTATAAGATTTGGGTCCACTGTTACTAAATTTAAAGGATTTAATGAATGGTCTGATACTGGGAATAATGGAGCTCCTATAACTATAATAAGAAACGGTCAAGGGGCATTAACTGATCCTCAAAATAAATTCGCTAGTACAGTAGAGGATATAAATACAGACGGGGCTTCTATATATATGACAAGTGGGCAAAGAATAGTAATGGATGATCTCAGTAATTTTCCACAAAAAACATATGGTAATCCTGTTGCTTCTACAGAAGTATCTAATACTAATAAAATATTTCAAATCCCAGCTTCTCATGATTATACATCGGCCGCTGATCAAGATAAATACACGTTTAGTCCATGATAAAACCAGAATTTCCATATAAAGGCAACCAAGTCATAATAACCTCTGAAAGATTATTATTCCATTCTAGAAAAGATGGAATTTTTCTATTTGGTAAAGCTACTATAGGATTATCCTCTGTTGGAACTATAAATATAGATTCTAATGAGGGTATTAAAATGAATGCGCCATATATAGAATTAGGATTAAATGCTAAGTCTCTAGGAGAATCAGTAATACTCGGAGATACTCTAGTTTCTATGCTTACAGATCTAAATGGGGCATTATCTTTACTTGCAAATGGATTAAGTAAAGTTGATGGAAGTTCAGAAGAATCTGTTGCTACATCTCTTTCAATACTTAGCACAGTTGGAGGTAGTTTAGTTACTGCAACTAAGACATTTAATGATAGATTGAATACTGTATTATCTGATATAACATATACAATCTAATGGCAAAGAATGAACCTATAGCAAATATATCTAAGCTGATAGAGCAGATAAGGAAAGATTTTCAAAATTATTCTAACATATCTGATAATCTTCCTGATGCAAGTAAGGGTCTTTCTTCTGTGGTTAAACAAAAGAAAAAAGAGATAAAAGATTTTTTTAACTCATTTCCTACTATATTTTTTGGTAAAAATTCTACAAAAAAAGGATCTAAGGGGGAAAAAGCAATGGATTACGGAATTGCTTATCTTACCGCGCTTCTAGCATCTATAGACATATGTTCTATTATTCAAACTATAACAAATTTATCAAAATCTATAGGATCTATAGGAGGTTCTTTTAATCCAAATCAAAATCCGCCGCCAAATGATCCAAAGTGGAAGATACAAAAAATAGCCTACGATGTTCAAGTTTCTATAGATATATTTGAAGCAGTAATAGCTACTACCGTAGATCCTAGTACTGCTATATTAAGTTTAATATCAGAAATTAGTCCCAATCTAACAAAATTAGGTGGAACTGATTATCTAGGATCTCCAGAAATAAGAAAAGCATATCCGCAAGTCGATCATTTTAATAATTTTATAGCCGATACACTTACTAAATATTCAAAGATAGGAACTATATCGTCTAAAGATAAAGCTACTATAAATTCTCTACAAAAAAGTATTACTTTACTCAGACAGATATGTCTATTAATTCAAGGACTATCATCTCCAGCAAGTCTAGTTACTGCAGCAATGAGTTCACTAGATCCATCTATTCTTAAGGCTATAAATACCCTAGGTTCAGATAACATAAGACCAGAAGATATTTCTAAAACAATAGCTAGCATAAATCTCGCAATAAATCAGATTAATAAAATATTAAGCGGTATAATTGGCAGTATTAGGTAT
>Ga0209084_1003496_pt1 | contig 11519 bp, 6 predicted proteins | sample C_130820_MF_Meta_FD_187309 | JGI IMG/M metagenome (GOLD analysis project Ga0209084, IMG submission 187309) | Freshwater microbial communities from Lake Croche, Canada to study carbon cycling - C_130820_MF_MetaG (SPAdes) (version 2) | ecosystem: Environmental > Aquatic > Freshwater > Lake | place... | reverse complement strand
CGTTACTCTCCCCGAGCCTTCGAGACGATTTCCGTCTGGACGTTAGCGGGAACTTGGGCGTACGAAGCAAACTCCATGGAGTAGCTTGCACGACCCTGAGTACGACTACGAAGATCTCCCACATAGCCGAACATTTCTGATAGTGGAACAAGAGCCTTGACTACGCGGGCGCCGTGACGCTCGTCCATAGCCTGAATCTGTCCACGTCGTGAGTTGAGGTCGCCGATGACATCGCCCATGTAATCTTCAGGCGTTGTCACTTCGACAGACATCATTGGTTCAAGGATGACAGGTCCCGCACTGCGGCAACCTTCCTTGAAAGCTTGGATTCCAGCGAGCTTGAATGCAAGTTCGGAGGAGTCTTGATCATGGTAAGCACCGTCAAGAAGCGTAACTACGACATCAACCATTGGGTAACCGGCAAGAACGCCGTTTTCCATACCGTCCTGGCAACCTGCATCCACTGACGGAATGTACTCGCGAGGAATGCGACCACCAGTGACCTTGTTGACGAATTCGTAGCCGCCTTCGGCTTCGCTGCCTGCATTCGGACCAATAGCGATCTGAACCTTAGCGAACTGACCTGAACCACCGGTCTGCTTCTTGTGGGTGTAATCGATACGGTCAACCGTCTTGGTGATGGTTTCGCGGTAAGCAACCTGTGGCTTGCCAACGTTGGCTTCAACCTTGAATTCGCGGCGCATACGGTCAACGAGGATTTCAAGGTGAAGTTCACCCATGCCCGCGATGATCGTCTGACCCGTTTCTTCATCCGTGTTGACGCGGAAAGTTGGATCCTCGTCAGACAAACGCTGAATAGCAGTTCCCAGCTTGTCCTGGTCACCCTTAGTCTTTGGCTCGATAGCAACCGAAATCACTGGTGCTGGGAACGTCATTGACTCAAGAACGATTGGATTTGCCGGATCACATAGCGTTTCGCCAGTGGTGGTGTCCTTGAGACCCATCACAGCAACGATGTCGCCAGCGCCTACCGACGCAATTTCTTCACGCTTGTTCGCATGCATTCGGTAAATCTTGCCGATGCGCTCCTTGCGATCCTTAACTGAGTTAAGAACTGATGCGCCAGCTTCTAGACGGCCTGCGTAAACGCGGACGTACGTGAGCTTTCCAAGGTGTGGATCAGTAGCAATCTTGAATGCAAGGGCAGCAAGTGGCTCGGAATCACTTGGTGTGCGCTCAATTTCAATGTCTTCCTTGCCAGGCTTGTGGCCAATAGTGACAGGCACATCAAGTGGTGAAGGAAGGTAACGGATGACTGCATCAAGCATGGGCTGAACACCCTTGTTCTTGAACGCAGTACCGGTAACGATTGGAACAGCAGTACCAGCAAGTGTTACGCGGCGGATGGCTGCATGAACATCATCTTCAGTGATGCTGCTTTCATCTGCGAAGAACTTCTCCATGAATACTTCATCATTTTCAGCGATGGTTTCAAGCATCGTGTGACGGTATTCATCAGCCTGATCCTGAAGATCTGCCGGGATTGGCTCAAGCACGTAGTCTTCACCGATTGCTGTTTCGCCGCGCCACACCATGGCCTGCATGCGAATCAAGTCAACGAGACCGATGAAGTCACCTTCAGCACCGATTGGGAGCTGGAGAATCAGTGGGTTTGCACCAAGACGCTCGCGGATCATGTCCACGCACATCCAGAAGTTTGCACCAGTGCGGTCAAGCTTGTTCACGAAACAAATACGCGGAACGCTGTACTTGTTTGCCTGACGCCATACAGTTTCAGACTGTGGCTCAACGCCAGCAACGCCGTCGAATACTGCAACAGCACCGTCAAGTACGCGAAGTGAACGCTCTACTTCAACAGTGAAGTCAACGTGACCTGGCGTATCAATGATGTTGATCGTGTGATCTTTCCATTCACAAGTGGTAGCAGCTGACGTGATCGTGATGCCACGCTCTTGTTCCTGCTCCATCCAGTCCATGGTGGCTGCACCTTCGTGCACTTCACCAATCTTGTAGTTGATACCGGTGTAAAACAGGATGCGCTCAGTAGTCGTGGTTTTACCCGCGTCAATGTGCGCCATGATCCCGATGTTGCGGACCTTGGCGAGTTCAAGCTTTGTGTCAGATGCCACGTCTTATCTCGTCTCTTGTTCTCTGCAGTTGATTCGTTAAATTCTTGGACTACCAGCGGTAGTGTGCGAAAGCCTTGTTTGATTCGGCCATCTTGTGGGTGTCTTCGCGCTTCTTGACAGCCGCGCCAAGACCGTTTGATGCATCGAGAATCTCGTTCATCAAACGCTCAGTCATGGTCTTCTCGCGACGAGCGCGTGAGTAACCAACCAACCAGCGGAGTGCAAGTGTGTTAGCACGACCTGGCTTAACTTCGACTGGAACCTGGTAGGTGGCGCCACCAACACGACGGCTGCGGACCTCTAGGGTCGGACGAACGTTGTCTAGTGCGCGACGAAGAGTCTGTACCGGATCAGTACCGGTCTTTTCGCGGCAGCCTTCAAGAGCGCCGTAAACGATTGCTTCAGCGGTTGACTTCTTGCCGCTGAGCAGAATCTTGTTAACCAATTGAGTAACCATTGGTGATGCGTAAACCGGATCTACTACGATCGGTCGCTTGGGAGCTGGACCCTTACGTGGCATATCAGCTCTTCTCCTTCTTCGCGCCGTAACGGCTGCGTGCCTGCTTGCGGTTCTTCACACCTTGGGTGTCTAGAGCTCCGCGGATGATTTTGTAACGAACACCTGGAAGGTCCTTCACACGGCCACCACGCACAAGCACGATTGAGTGCTCCTGCAAGTTGTGACCTTCGCCTGGGATGTAGGCGGTGACTTCGATCGAACTGGTCAAACGCACGCGAGCAACCTTACGAAGCGCAGAGTTCGGCTTCTTAGGTGTCGTTGTGTAGACACGTGTGCACACACCGCGGCGCTGAGGGCTTCCCTTAAGCGCAGGCGTGGTGTTCTTCGTGACCTTGTCCTGCCGACCCTTGCGGACCAGCTGTTGGATCGTTGGCACTCTTACTCCTTCGTTTCGACGCTTGGCACATTTGTGCTTCGCTAGAAATGTCTCTTTGTGTGATTCGCGGCTAGAGCCTCGACTTCCGACCCACGCGGTCGGGTGTGTTGCCCCAAAGGAGCACAGTCTGGCGAAAAATCCCTAGTGACTAGTGATCTAACGCTAACTCTGCGCCGTAGGGGAAGCCCTTGGCATAGGTGCGAAACCCAACTTTCGTTGGGCACAAGGGAAGACACTACCCATACTTTGGGGTGTGAGTCAAAACGAGACCCCTTCCGACCCACGCGGACGGCGTGTCGCCCGCGTGTCGCGGATCAAACAGGACTTTTTGCTTGCAAGGTATGTGCATCTGCGTACTAGTGCGAGTCAACGCAATGATGGCTAACAACATGGGGGTCAAGAACAGTGTGGGTCAAGAACAGTGTGGGGGTTAGGCACCGTTGCCCAACCCCCACACATCCTTGCTTTAGTCGAATAGCTCGAGATTCAACCGCGATCTGCGAGTCAACTAACTAGTCCTGTGTTACTTCACGCAGGAGACCAGTGGCTACATCGAACACAAAGCCACGAACGGCATCGGTGTGCGGAATGAATGGGCTGTTCTTGATGCGCTTGATCGACTGACGAACGTCAATATCCAAGTCCGCAAAGGCTTCCGCTGCCCATTCAGGCTTGAGGCCGGTCTCCTCAAGGATTCCTTGCTTAAAGTCATCGTCAGTAAATGTGAGCATTCCGCAATCGGTGTGGTGGATCAGGATGATTTCTTTGGTGCCAAGCAGACGCTGACTAATAGCAAGTGAGCGAATTTCATCATCAGTCACTACACCGCCAGCGTTGCGAATTACGTGAGATTCACCCTCGTTAAGGCCAAGCACGCGGTAAACATCAATGCGAGCATCCATGCAAGCAACAACAGCGATGCTGCGTGATGGGGGCAGTGGTAGAGGGCCAGCGAAAGTCTTCGCGTATTCGAGGTTGTTGGCTAGGTAATCAGTTGTTACAGACATAGTTGTATTCCTTGTTTGATTGGTTGGGGTTGGTATTGCAGGGATTCTTGTGGTTTAGGTCAAGGATGTGTAAGCGGGTGCTACCCCAAGATGGCTCAGCGCACATCAAGGCTGTGTTGGAAAATTCACTGGTCGCCTACTATCAACGACCTACATACACATAGAGGTTGTGATTGTCATCTGGTCTACATGCAAGCGCTTTGTCAGTACTGCGGAAACAATCATCAACCCACTTTGGCAGACACATCAATAATGTGTTTGCCGAGATTTAGTTACTGCCACATGTAGGCAACAACTCAATTCGATCAGCAGCTTCTGGTTGCCCCTAATGGGTGTTCAAAGATCGACATCCAAAAATGGACAATTGAGCTCAAGCTTTGCAGGTTCCCAGACTCCAGTTGGAGTACTTGATGGAGATTGAACCATCCGTAGCTAATGGAGCAACAAAAGCAACGCCACCAGCTGGAACAAAATTGCTTCCGCCACCGCCACCGCCCGACGTGCCAAACTCAGTGCCTGAAAATGAGCCGCCTGCACCACCAAAGTAGCCCCCGCCACCACCGCCGGCACCACGTAGTGGGCTAGCCGCCCCTGTGCCGCCATTGCGGGCGCTGCCGGCCTCACCATATCGGGCGTCTGAATTTGTGAGATTCAGCAAGTCGGTCGGAGTGCCTGGCCCGTCCAAGGTTCCAGTACCACCACCCGGGCCACCAGCGCTCTGATCCAGCAGGACTGCCCCATTGCGACCGTCAACTCCGGCGTCTCCCCCGGCGCCACTAAGGAAATCTGCCGAACTAGCGCTACCACCGCCACCGCCAGCAATCGCGATTGGCGGTCCATCTGGACCAGTACCATTTGCGAAGACGCCAGACCAACCACCGCCACCGCCACCTGCACCGATCCAGTCGTAACCTAAGCCTTCACCACCAACAGCACCGCCGTTTATGCCTGCGGCACCACCGGCCGGCTCGTAGAAGGATATGGAGCCGCCGACTCCACCGATGAACAGGTTGAAAGTCTGGCCAGGGACAGCTCGCTGGGCAAAGGTGACTAAGCCTCCATAGCCAGGATCGCTTGCGCTGCCTGAGCCACCTTTGGCACCAGCCACCATAAAGTAAAGACACTTTGTGTCAGCAGGGACAGTCCAAGAAACGGGACTGGCGGAAGGTGTCGTGAAATTCACTTGGCTGGATGATTCGGATGGAATAGAAAAAATCTGTGTCTTTCTCGCGCTAGTAGTGCCCTTTGAAATCGAAAAGGTTGGCACAAAGCCGCGCGAAATAAAAAAGGTCATAACGGCTGAGGAACGTTTTGCGATCAAGGTCGAGCGCTCAGATGGCTTCGTGTAAAAACTTTTAATCTGCACTTTGGAAGCGCTGCGAAGTTTGGTGATGTAACCAGAGAGCAGCCGCTTTGAGCTTGCACTGAGCGTTGCCGACTTCGGCAAGAACGTCACCTGTCCGACAAGTGAGTAGCCAGGAGCGCTAGCGGCTATGTCTGCTGGGTAGGAGACGATTGGTGTATCCGCCTGCACAGCAGCTATGGGGCTGCTCATTGATGCACAGATCAAGAGTGTTGCAACCAAAGCGGTGAACCTAATACGTGCCTTAGCGAAGACCTGCGGTGCCATACTTCTGAGGTTATCAAGATTGCTGCAAATTTCTAGCCATGAAAAGACTTCGGGGGCTAAGTCAATGGACTCAGCCCCCGAAGGTTTCAATAGTTTTTGCGACTAACCGCGGTATGCGCCCATGTCGTAGTCATCTAGACGAACTGCTTCACCAGAACCAGTGCCGAAATCGCCGCCGTAGTTGTAGTCGTCGTATGCAGTCATTGCCGCATAGACAGCAGCCTTAGCCTCTTCAGTTGGCTCAACCTTGACGTTGCGGTAACGAGGAAGACCCGTACCGGCAGGGATGAGCTTACCGATGATGACGTTCTCCTTGAGGCCGAGCAATGGATCATGCTTGCCGTTGATTGCAGCATCGGTCAGGACACGAGTGGTCTCCTGGAATGATGCGGCAGACAACCATGAATCAGTTGCAAGTGATGCCTTGGTGATACCCATGAGCTCTGGACGAGCTGATGCAGAAGCTTTACCTTCTTCAACGATGCGACGGTTGTCGTTTTCATAGGCGGTACGTTCTACCAATTCACCGGTGAGGAAGGCACTGTCGCCCTGCTCAACAATGACAACGCGCTTGAGCATCTGACGAACGATGACTTCAATGTGCTTATCGTGGATCGATACACCCTGTGAACGGTAAACCTCTTGGACTTCGTCTGTGAGGTGGATCTGGACCTGACGTGGTCCACGAACTCGCAGAACTTCCTTCGGATCTGGCTTACCAACGAGAAGTGCATCACCAGCGACAACAGACTGACCGTCTTCGACGATGAGCTTGGAGCGCTTTGAGATTGGGTAGATCAGTTCTTCAGAGCCATCATCAGGGATGATCACAATCTGCTTTGACTTGTCGGTCTCTTCGATGCGAACACGACCGGTTGCCTCGCTGATTGGCGAGACACCCTTAGGTGTACGAGCTTCGAACAATTCGACAACGCGAGGAAGACCATGCGTAATGTCACCACCGTCAGATGCAGCACCACCAGTGTGGAAGGTACGCATCGTCAGCTGCGTTCCAGGTTCACCGATGGACTGAGCCGCGATAATACCAACAGCTTCACCGATGTCGACTAGCTTGCCAGTGGCGAGCGAGCGACCGTAACACTTGGCACACGTGCCTACGCGACTGTCACAAGTAAGAACAGAGCGAACCTTGATTTCAGCAACGCCAGCCTTGACGATTTCGTCAATGTCAAGGATGCCGAGTGAATCGCCAGCTGCGTAAAGCACTGAGCCATTCACTACAACATCTTCAGCCAAGCAGCGTGATGCAAGCGAGGTATCGAGGTTCTCATCAGCAGTTCCGTCAGACTTCAACAGACCCTTCAGAAGACCGCGGTCAGTGCCACAGTCTTCCTCGCGAATGATGACATCCTGTGAAACGTCCACGAGACGACGGGTGAGGTAACCCGAGTCAGCAGTACGCAACGCGGTATCAGCAAGACCCTTACGAGCACCGTGAGTAGAGATGAAGTATTCAAGAACAGACAGACCTTCACGGAAGTTGCTCTTGATCGGGCGAGGAATAATTTCACCCTTCGGGTTCGCTACCAGACCACGCATACCGGCGATCTGACGAATCTGAAGCATGTTGCCTCGAGCACCCGAGTTAACCATCATCCAGACTGGGTTCGTCGTTGGGAAGTTTTCCTGCATCTTCGCAGCAACCGCATTTGTGGTGTCGGTCCATACTTCGATGAGTTCCTGACGACGCTCAGAGTCAGCAATCAGACCACGGTCGTATTGCTTTTGAATCTTGTCGGCCTTCTCTTCAGCTTCGGCAAGGAGCGCAGCTTTGGCAGCTGGGGCAACCACGTCTGCGAACGAGATGGTAACGCCTGAACGAGTAGCCCAACGGAAACCAGCTTCCTTCAAAGCGTCAAGAGTTGCAGCAACCTGCACCTTTGAGTAACGCTCTGCAAGGTCGTTAATGATTTCGCCAAGCTTTGACTTCTTGACTTCTTCATTTACAAATGGGTAGTCAGTTGGAAGTGTCTCGTTGAACAGTGCGCGACCAAGAGTGGTTTCAACAACGCGAGTTGCTGCATCGCCACCAATCTCAAGAACAACACCATCAAGGCGAATCTTCGACATGGCCTGAAGACCCAACTGGTTAAGGTCAAACGCCATGATTGCTTCTGCAAGCGAACCAAAGATGCGACCTTCGCCAATACCTGCAGGCTCTTGACGAGTCAGCGAGTAAAGACCAAGAACCATATCCTGAGTTGGTGAAGTGATCGGACGACCGTTAGCAGGCGACAAAATGTTGTTTGTCGAAAGCATGAGGACCCGAGCTTCAGCCTGAGCTTCAGCAGATAGCGGAACGTGCACAGCCATCTGGTCACCGTCGAAGTCAGCGTTGAACGCAGTACATACGAGTGGGTGAATCTGAATGGCCTTACCTTCAATGAGCTGTGGCTCGAAGGCCTGGATACCCAAGCGGTGAAGGGTCGGTGCGCGGTTCAGTAGCACTGGATGCTCGGTGATGACTTCCTCAAGTACATCCCAAACAACTGAACGCTGACGTTCAACCATGCGCTTTGCACTCTTGATGTTCTGTGCGTGGTTGAGATCAACCAGACGCTTCATCACGAATGGCTTGAAGAGTTCGAGAGCCATCTGCTTTGGCAGACCACACTGGTGCAGCTTGAGCTGTGGACCAACAACAATTACCGAACGACCGGAGTAGTCGACGCGCTTACCAAGAAGGTTCTGGCGGAAACGACCCTGCTTGCCCTTAAGCATGTCGGACAGTGACTTCAATGGACGGTTGCCTGGACCAGTTACTGGACGGCCACGTCGACCATTGTCGAACAGTGCATCTACAGATTCCTGAAGCATGCGCTTTTCGTTGTTGACGATGATTTCCGGAGCACCAAGATCCAGCAAACGCTTCAAGCGGTTGTTGCGGTTGATGACGCGACGGTAGAGATCGTTCAAGTCAGAGGTCGCAAAACGGCCACCATCAAGCTGAACCATTGGGCGTAGATCTGGTGGAATAACCGGAACGGCATTGAGCACCATGGCTGCTGGATGGTTAGTCGTGTTCAAGAATGCGTTAACAACCTTGAGACGCTTGAGGGCACGAGTCTTCTTCTGACCCTTACCGTTAAGGATGATGTCCTTGAGCTTGATTGCTTCTTCAGCAAGATCGAAGTTCTCAAGACGAGTCTGGATTGCCTGAGCACCCATGCCACCCTTGAAGTAACGACCGTAACGATCACGCATTTCGCGGTACAGCATTTCGTCACCTTCAAGGTCTTGGACCTTGAGCGTGCGGAAGCGATCGTAGACTTTCGTCAAGCGATCGATTTCAACATCTGCCTTCTTACGAAGCTGAGTGACTTCACGTTCGCCGGATTCGCGAACCTTGCGCTTGATGTCAGCCTTTGCACCTTCAGCTTCAAGTTCAGCTAGGTCTGCTTCCATCTTCTTCAAGCGGTCTTCAACAGTCGTGTCGCGCTTCTTAATGAGGTTGTTCTTATCCTCAGTCAAGCGAGCTTCAAGGCTTGGTAGATCCTCATGACGAGCATCTACATCTACCGAAGTGATCATGTAGGCAGCAAAGTAAATAACCTTTTCAAGGTCCTTTGGTGCAAGATCCAACAGGTAGCCAAGACGACTCGGGACACCCTTGAAGTACCAGATGTGTGTTACTGGTGCAGCAAGTTCGATGTGACCCATACGCTCACGACGAACCTTCGAGCGAGTGACTTCAACGCCACAACGCTCACAGACAATGCCCTTGAAGCGCACACGCTTGTACTTACCGCAGTAGCATTCCCAGTCACGAGTCGGACCGAAGATCTTTTCGCAGAAAAGACCATCGCGCTCAGGCTTGAGTGTGCGGTAGTTGATGGTTTCAGGCTTCTTTACTTCGCCATGCGACCACTTACGAATGTCATCTGCGCTAGCAAGACCGATTCGCAGTTCGTCGAAGAAATTGACGTCCAACACTTTGTGTTCCTCTATCTATGGTTTAAGTTCGGATTTTTCGTCTGTCTGATCTAAATCAGAGTTCTTCGACGCTGAGCGACTCACGGCGCGACAGGTCGATTCCAAGTTCTTCAGCGGTGCGGAAGACTTCTTCAGCGGTGTCTCGCAATTCAATGGCGCTGCCATCGCTTGAGAGAACCTCAACGTTGAGACACAGTGACTGCATTTCCTTGATAAGCACCTTGAATGATTCAGGGATACCTGGCTCTGGAATGTTTTCACCCTTAACGATGGCTTCGTACACGCGAACGCGACCGAGAACATCGTCAGACTTGATAGTCAGCAACTCTTGCAGTGCGTAGGAAGCACCGTAAGCCTCGAGAGCCCACACTTCCATTTCACCAAAGCGCTGGCCACCGAACTGTGCCTTACCACCGAGTGGCTGCTGCGTGATCATTGAGTAAGGACCCGTTGAACGCGCGTGAATCTTGTCATCAACCAAGTGGTGAAGCTTCAAGATGTACATGTAGCCAACCGAGATTTCGCCTGGGAATGGTTCACCAGAACGGCCATCAAATAGTTTGGCCTTTCCGTTGTTACCCACCAAGGTGATGTCTGCGCCGGTTACTGGATCCTTTGGCTTGTTGGTTGATTCCAGAAGACCTTGAATTTCTTCTTCCTTGGCGCCGTCGAATACCGGCGTAGCGAGCTTTGTGCCAGGTGCAACAGAACGCGCATCCTTAACCAAGTGCTTTGCCCACTCTGGGTTGTCAACGATTTCCCAACCCTGTGAAGCAATCCAACCGAGGTGAATTTCCAGAATCTGACCGATGTTCATACGACCAGGAACACCAAGTGGGTTCAGGATCACATCTACTGGAGTTCCATCTGCAAGGAATGGCATATCTTCTGGCGGAAGGATCTTAGAGATAACACCCTTGTTGCCGTGACGACCAGCAAGCTTGTCGCCTGCAGTGATCTTGCGCTTCTGCGCGATGTACACGCGAACCATAGTGTTGACGCCTGGAGAAAGTTCGTCACCTTCTGAAGACTCAAAGACGCGAACGCCGATGACCTTACCGGACTCACCATGTGGAACCTTGAGTGACGTATCGCGAACTTCGCGAGCCTTTTCACCGAAGATTGCACGAAGCAAACGCTCTTCTGGAGTCAGTTCGGTTTCACCCTTAGGGGTTACCTTGCCGACAAGAATGTCGCCAGGAACAACGTCTGCACCGATACGGATGATGCCGCGCTCATCGAGGTCAGCCAAAACTTCATCAGAAAGGTTTGGCAGATCGCGAGTGATTTCCTCTGGACCAAGCTTGGTGTCGCGAGCATCGATTTCATGTTCTTCAATGTGAATTGAAGAAAGCACGTCATCTTGCACTAGACGCTGGTTGAGGATGATGGCGTCTTCGTAGTTGTGACCTTCCCAAGGCATGAATGCCACGAGCAGGTTACGACCTAGAGCCATTTCACCGTTTTGAGTACAAGGACCATCAGCAATAACCTGGCCAGCTTCAACGCGGTCGCCCACGTTTGAGATTGGCTTCTGGTTGTAGCAAGTGCCCTGGTTTGAACGATCAAACTTGCGGATTGCGTAAGTAACAAACTTGCCACCATCTTCTTCGATGGTGATTGAGTCTGCGGACACTTCGTGAACCACACCTGCACCGGTAGCGACGATGACGTCACCAGCATCCTTGGCTGCACGGTATTCCATACCGGTACCAACGAATGGTGAATCACTGCGAAGCAATGGCACTGCCTGACGCTGCATGTTGGCGCCCATGAGTGCGCGGTTTGCATCGTCGTGCTCAAGGAACGGAATCATTGCGGTTGCAACAGAAACCATCTGACGTGGTGAAACGTCCATGAAGTCCACAGCTGTACCAGTTACGTAGTCAACTTCGCCACCCTTGGTACGAACAAGAACACG
>Ga0209084_1003495_pt1 | contig 11524 bp, 6 predicted proteins | sample C_130820_MF_Meta_FD_187309 | JGI IMG/M metagenome (GOLD analysis project Ga0209084, IMG submission 187309) | Freshwater microbial communities from Lake Croche, Canada to study carbon cycling - C_130820_MF_MetaG (SPAdes) (version 2) | ecosystem: Environmental > Aquatic > Freshwater > Lake | place... | reverse complement strand
TACCTGCACAAATACGCCGCCCAACAAAACGCCAAGGGCATCAGCACCGTTTTTGTGTTGGTGAACGATGCCGCGCCGCGCAAGATACTAGGCTTCTACACCCTGAGCGCCGCACAGGTCGAGGTTGAGCAGCTCAGTGAGGCGGAGCGCAAAAAGTTGCCTCGCTACCCCGTCCCGTGTTTTCGCATGGGGCGTCTGGCACGCAGTATCGACAGTCGCGGAGCCGGATTAGGCGAAGTGCTGATGGGCTGCGCGGTGGACCGATGCCGGCATGCCCGCAGCCTTGTTGGCGCTTACGCGCTGCTTGTGGACGCAAAAGATGAAAAGGCGAAGGCGTTCTATGAGAAGTACGGCTTTGTTGCGTATGGTGATGCGCCTATGTCACTTTATTTGCCGTTGGGTTGAGGTGGGTGGGCGTTTTGGGCTAGGCGCGTTACACGATCTGACTGGGTCTCTGTCGAGTAAAGGCAGGAAGCGGACCATCGCTGCGAACATGTAAGCGACAGTAGCCGACTCGCAGCAGTAATGAGGGACGTTCATTTCAGCGCCTAACTGCCGACAGTTGAATCTCGTCGTATAAGCTCTCCATAAAAATGACGATTCAATGTGTAACAAAAATTAATGACTTCCACACAAAAAATACTAGTTGCCTTTGCAACCCAGTGGGGCACCAGATTCGGTGGTATTAACAGTTTTAACATCGATTTGGTTAAAGCTATTGCCAGCACATTTCGTGGGCAAGTCATCACTGTCTGCGTCGTGCTTGAGGCGGACGCAGAACAGATAGAAAGCGCCAACAACGACGGAATAGTGCTCCTGGCGCTAAATGATGCGCGCCAAGAAAAATTTGCCGCTGATTTAGTGCCCGCCGTCCTTCGCGCATTGGAGTTGGCGAGTATCAGCCTAGACCCTGAAAAAACAGTGTGTTTGGGACATGATCGTTTTACCGGTGCGATTGCGTTGGCAGCGGCAAAAAAGATTGGCGCAAAGTCGGCGCTCATCCACCACATGAGTTACGAGCGGTATGAATCGTTTGAAGAAAATACTGCTAGCGCTCGCGCAAAAGAGAATGAGCAAAAGCGCCTTTTCGCAGATGCGGACGTCGTACTAGCTGTGGGACCGTTGCTACGAGATGCGCTCAAAGACTTGCTTGGCAAAGCAGATGTGGCGATGCTTGTTCCTGGCTTGCCAGATATCCAGCCACGCGATGCACCCCGTAACTTTAGAGCTTTTCTCAGTGGCCGTCTAAGTGCAAAGATAAAACAAGCATCACTGGGCCTGGCAGCGTTTGGCAATGCAGTAGATCAGTGCACAAAAAACTCGGGCCTTCCAAGCGGGTTGCATCTCAATCAAGAGCCACGTTTGACTTTGCGTGGCGTTGATTTTGAGAACATAAACCATGATTTCGGGAGTCAAACAGAGTTGGAGATCAAGACGTTTATTGAAGGTTATGCGAATGGTGCAATCAATGTACAAGCGTTGCCCTTCACCACTGATCGCACCGAGTTGTTTGATGACCTGCGCATTTCTAGTGTGGCAATGATGCCTTCGTGGCATGAAGGTTTTGGTTTGGTCGCTTGGGAAGCTATTGCGGCGGGTGTTCCATTGATCGTGAGTAAAAAAAGTGGGGCCTACCACTTGATAAGTGAACTGGAAGATGGACTTTACGCGTCACACGTAACAGCAATCGACGTTGCCGGCAGCAACGCTGAACCTTACTTTAAACAACAAGATTTACAGTCACTTACTTCTGCCCTGATTCAAATCGCAAAAGATCAAACAACGCATAGAGCCAAGGCGGGGCGACTACGTAAAAAGTTTCTAGATCTCTACAGCTGGGGTCAATGTGCAAGCCAGTTATGTGCGGCCCTGAATTGGCAGTTCGACGCACAAAAGAACCCACCTCCAGCGCTGCTCGAAATACCCGATCACTCCAGTAAGTGGCCGGAAGGCAATTTGATTGTTACAGACACAACCTTAACGTCAACACCATTGCCACAGATCAATCTGTCGCAAATACGTGCAACCTTTAGCCACACCTCATCGATTGGCCGAGCATGGCGGCGTCACGTTGGTGGCCATCAGTTCACCTCGCCGATCATCAGCAGGCTTCTTCAAGCAATAGACGACCACGTCAGCTCCATCTTGATCACCGGTTTGCCGGGTTCTGGGAAAACCTGTGTGATGCTTACCTTGCAAGACGAACTTGAAAGAGTCGCGAAGCCCCGATCTGATTTGTTGCCACTGTTCATTCAATCAAGTGAGTTTGCAGACTTAGCCACTGCCCAAGAAAGAGAAACCCAAGGTCTTTCTGTGCAATGGGTGGAAGGCGTTGCCCTAATGGCGGAACGTGTGCAAGTTGTGGTGGTAATTGATTCCTTGGATGTACTGTCCATAGCCCGCGAACACAGCGTGTTGACGTATTTTCTAGCACAAATTGATCGTCTTCTACTAATTCCCAATGTCACCGTCGTCACTACCTGCCGGGACTTTGACCGTCATTACGACCGGCGCATTGCCCAGCGAACGTGGGATATGGAGTTCAGTTGTGAGCCATTGGACTGGGATGTAGAAATTGCGCCACTATTCGCTAAGTTAGGCATTGATGCGCCTCTTTCTCATACTGCCACGCGCGAGCTGATTCGCAATCCTCGTGAATTGGATCTTTATGTTGAACTGGCGCAGAAAGGCGGCAGTTTCAACGTTGTAACAAGTCACGCTTTGGCACAGAGGTATCTCGGTGCAATCGTTCAGGCCAACAACGCATTGGGCGACCTCGCAATGCAAGCCATTGAGGTCATCGCTGCCGAGATGTTGAAGTTGCGCAGCCTTTCCGTGCCAAGCCAGCGGTTTACAGCTTCGCCTGAAATTCGGCGAGCCTTACTCAGTCATAACGTATTGCGCGAGACGCGGCGAGGGCAGCTAACTTTCGGGCATCAGACTCTGCTGGACGTGTTGGTAATCAGTGGCGCTGTGCGGTACGGAGTTACTTTGGATGCATTCATCCACGAGTTGTCGCCTGTACCCTTTGTGCGCCCCAGCATTCGCAGCTTCGTGTCGGAATTGGCTTCAGGTGATCGCAAAGAATTCCGAAAACAACTGCGGACTGTTTTGACGGGTAACCACGCCTTTCATATTCGCCGGTTGGTGGCGGAATCCTTGGCAGAGCAAATCCCACAGGATGATGACTGGCCACTGATTCGTGACCTGCGCAGCCACTATCGAGATGCATTCCAGGTGATCTATACCCAGGCGGTTCGGGTGGAATGGCATTACTTCTGGTTCAAGCATCTGGTCCCGACACTCAAAGATGCACGCGATGCCGAAGGATTGACGACCCACATACTTCGGGTGTCGCAATGGAAAGACCACGACGCTGGCGGAGTACTCGCGTTCTGGGCTGCGGTGTTGGCATTTGATTGGGTAGACAAGAAACAAATCACCTGGCAATTGGAAATTGCTCTTTCTGACATTCAAGCACAGCATGCGGCGTTGCTGTCCCCCTTGTTACTGACCCTGCTCGACCTTCCCCGGCAACCGCACAGTTCTATCGGGCGAGTGCTGGCGCGGTGTCTAAAAGGCGGTGGACTTGACGATACTGTGTTGTGGCGCTATGTGGCGGGAGAAGTAGGTGAAGAAGATGTGCTCAACTATCGCTTCGACGATAAGTTGCATTGTCAGCCGTACGAGTTTGGCAACAGTCATGAAAAATTTCTCGCTGATCGAATGCGACAATCCACCGTTTTGCTGGACTTGGCCGTTGCATCCTTTGAGCTATGGGGCCAAATCAAGGCGTCGCGTTATGGTGTGAAACCCAAAAGCTATTGGAGTGGCTTTCTACGCGAGACGTCTTACGAAGACGTCCACAGCCAGACGGAACATCGACACGTGCATAGTGTTCGAATTCTGCTGGATGCAATCGAGGCGGCTGTTGTGCAACACGCAAATAGTCACTCCGATTGGTGGCTGAACAACCGACAACGCCTGTGCTTAAACGCAGAAGGCGCGTTGCGCTACTTCGCCGTCCTGGCGTGTACTTCAGCGCCAACCGCCAATATTGATGCGATTGGCCAGATGCTTTGCGACAAGGCACTGCTCGAATCTGATTTGTCGTATGAACTCGGTACCCTGATTCATAAAACGTTTTTGCAACTTGATTCAGCGACGCAAGACGCCATACTGACAACCATTTTGACCATTGACCAGGAAATTACCACTGAGCCAAGGCACCGTGAATGGATGCTGCAAAGGCAAGCACAATTGATTATCACTGTCCCTCGGCACTTGCGTTCCTCCGCCGCACAAACAGTAATCGACCAATGTGAAGAGATAACCTGGCCACTGGTTCGTCAACCAACGATTGGTATGCGTGGCGGTATGGTTAGCGCGCCGTTTTCTTTTGAGGTCTTTCTTGATTCAAGTGACGCTGCTGTACTTCAACTGCTTCACCATTACAACGGGCATGCCAGAAACTCCTTCGATGATTTCCTGTTGGGCGGCGAGAGGGAGGTTGGCAGTCAGCTAGGTGGGGCGGCTTCGCGTCATCCGTCCCGTTTTTTAAGTCTTTTGTCAGAAAACTGGGAAAAGGTTGAGGATCAATTTCGAGATGACATCATGGACGGCGTCGCCACTAACCTCGCACACCGTTTCGGAGATTTGCAGACAAACGGCACCTGGATACCCAAAGTGGAAGCCGATCCAGCAGTGCTTTCGCGGCAAATCCTAGATGAGTTGGAAAGGCATGCGAGCTACTGGCAACACAACCGAGCTGCATCTAATGCAATACGGGAGTGTGCTCACGTCATTGAGCAGACACAGGAAGCAGCCCGGTTAACGTCCTTCGCCCTGAAGTTTTCAAAACTTGAGGAGAAGGGCTCCATTTCAGGTGATTCCGTCAATTTGCTCACCACTGGCATCAATATGGCGCGAGGACACGCAGCCGAGTCCTTGATGATTATTGCCAATCACCTGGAGAAAAACGGCGTACCTTGGCCAGATTTGTTACCTATTGCGTTACGCACATTTGCAATGGACAAAGATCCAGCCATTCGTGCCTTGCTATTTCGGCGCCTGCCCTATTTGCAAAATCATCAGCCAGAGTTGGGCTGGGAGTTGTTTGAACTTGCAATGCGGGATCGCGCGGAGGGGCTTTGGGCTATGGCGGAGCAGTGTCTGTACCACTCTTACCACCAAAGGTATGACATTGTTGGCCCGTGGCTGGCACGTCTCTATCGGGAAGGTAGTGGTAAAGATCTTGAAACCTGGGGGCGTATTTGTGCACTGGCAGCGCTGACAAAACAGCTTGACCTGCCCACTTTGATCGCTGAGTTAAGGAGGCTTGACGCGGCCGAAGCTTGGCGGGGCGCCGCCAGTGTTTGGACCCACCCTGGGAACGCGCAACAACACCGGGATCAATGTTTTTCTGGACTTGAAGCAGGCTTAAATGCCGACAACCAAAATGCACAAGTGGTTGCACGCAAGTTCCGCAACCTGTTTCACGAAACTACACCGCTGATTTCTATTCCCGTTGCGTTGATCCAACGCTGCTTTGCCTTGCTTGAAACCGAGACCCAGTCAGCTAGAAGCGACATTTTTGGCTTCGACGCGTGGCTGAACGCCACTTCAGTTCGCGACCCAATGGTTGCGTTGGAAGCAACCGAGATTTACCTTGAATTCGTTCGGCGCACAAAGCCCTATGTGTACGACCACGAGAACAATCTCACGCAACTACTTACTAGCCTCTTCGCGCAAGCCGAAGAACAAGAGGAATCAGACGGCAAAGCAATGTTGCAGCGCGTGGTAGCTGTGCAAGATGCCTTGCTGGCTTTGGGTGTGAATGGTGTGAATGATTGGCTTAAGGTGGCGGAGAGACCTTAAAAAGCGAGAACACCAATTGCTGCGTCAGATCAATGCGCCGACCGCATGAACTGCAACCGACTTCTCGGAAGCAGTCGCTCGCCAATATCTCGATCTGGCCCGCACCCGACTTAACTACGCTTTGATTCAATGCCAGCACCCGTTGCATCACCGTCGTCGAACGCACGTGGGGGACACTCAAAACACTTCCCCCCACCGCACCTCGGTGACAGACCGCCACCCTGTTTTCAGGCGTAATTGCAGCCTCCGACGCCGAGCGTCAGACGCACGGTCCCAAGCCCACATTCACCCCGACCAAACGCCATGAAACTTCGCCCCACCCTTGATTTTTTGCTCAACGACTGGCTCAAAACCACGGATCTGACGCAGCGCACGCGCTTTAGCGACCATTCGCGTGATACCTTTGACGCGGTGCTGGACACCTGCGAGCGCATTGCGCGCGAGAAATTTGCGCCCTTTAACCGCCTGGTCGATGTGCAAGAGCCGCACTTTGACGGCGAAAAAGTCATCTTGCCCCAGGCCACGCACGACGCGGCCAAGGCCTATGCTGAGTCGGGCATGCTCAGCGCCTCGCAAGACTTTGAGATGGGCGGCATGCAGCTGCCCTACAGCGTGGAGGCTGCGGCCAACTCGTTTTTTGCCTGCGCCTCGGTCAGTATCGGATCGGGCATGCTGACCACGGGCAACGCCAATTTGCTGATGGTGCACGGCACCGCGCTGCAAAAAGAGGTGTTTGCTAAGAACGAATTCAACGGCCGCTTCTCCGGCACCATGTGCCTGAGCGAGCCCCAGGCTGGTTCCAGCTTGTCGGACATCACCACCCGGGCCGTGCCCGACGGCGCCGACTTTGAGTCCGAGCCGCTGGGCGCGCGCTACCGCCTCAAAGGCAACAAGATGTGGATATCGAGCGGCGAGCACGAGCTGTCCGAGAACATCATCCACCTGGTGCTGGCCAAGATTCCCGACGCCAATGGCGCGCTGGTGCCCGGCACACGCGGCATTTCGCTTTTTATAGTGCCCAAAAAGCTGGTGGGCACGGACGGCCAGCTCACCGGCGTGCGCAACGACGTGGCCCTGGCCGGCCTGAACCACAAGCTGGGCTGGCGCGGCACTACCAATACCTTGCTCAATTTTGGCGAGGGCAAATACCCGGTGGATGCGCAGTCCGGCGGCCCCTATGGCAACGGCGCGGGCGCCGTGGGTTACTTGGTTGGCAAACCCGGCGATGGCCTGCGCTGCATGTTCCACATGATGAACGAGGCGCGTATTGGCGTGGGCATTGCGGCCACCATGCTCGGCCTGGCCGGTTACTACGCCAGTCTGGACTACGCCAAAAACCGCCCACAAGGACGACCGATACAGGCCCCCACGCTCCGCGCTGACGCGTCGTCGCTGCCCCCCGAGGGGGCGAACTCCGCCTTGGGGCGGCCCGGCGGCGGAGTTGCCGGCGCAGGGGGCAAAGACGCCTCGCAGCCCCAGGTGCGCATCATTGAGCACAGCGATGTGCGCCGCATGCTACTGGCGCAAAAGTCGTATGGCGAAGGCGCGCTGGCGTTGGCCCTGTACTGCGCCCGCCTGGTGGACGAGCAACACACCGCTGACGCCGCCGCTGCCGACGAAGCCCGCCTGTTGCTCGAAGTGCTCACGCCGATTGCCAAAAGCTGGCCAAGCGAGTGGTGCCTGGAGGCCAATTCGCTGGCCATCCAGGTGCATGGCGGCTACGGCTACACGCGCGACTTCCCCGTAGAGCAGTACTGGCGCGACAACCGCCTCAACATGATCCACGAAGGCGCCCACGGCATCCAGGGCATGGACTTGCTAGGGCGCAAAGTGCTGATGGAAAACGGGCGCGGCATGCAACTGCTGGCCGCGCGCATGCAAGCCACCATGGCGCGCGCCGCGCCCAAGGCGCTGCTCGCGCCCTATGCCGACGCGCTGGGCAAAGCCCTGGCCAAGGTGGGTGCTGCCACGCAAGCGGCATGGTCTACCGGCGCCCCCACCGAGGCGCTGGCCAACGCCGTGCCTTATATGCAAGCCTTCGGCCACACAGTACTGGCCTGGGTTTGGCTGGAAGTGGCCCTGGCCACGCTAGAGAGCGACCCAGCGCAAGCCCAGTCCGCAAGCCAAGGCCGCCTGGGCGCCGCGCGCTTTTTCTTCCACTACGAGCTGCCCAAAATTGGCGCCTGGCTGAATGTGGTGCAATCGCGCGATATGACCTGTGCCACCCTGCCCGAGGACGCTTTCTGATGGCTTTTTTCAAAAAATACAACGGCACCGCAGATCTGCGCTTGCTACGCATAGAGCGCTGGACCTGGATACTGATTTACGGCGGGCTGCTGGCTTGCGTGCTGTCGTACTTCATGCCCGCAGTGCCTGACGGTGGCTTCAGTTTGCTCACCGCCTGCGGCTTGCTGGCAGTGGCTGTGGGGGCCGTGCTCATTGTGGTGCGCTCCCGTCTGCACGGCGAGTAGGCGTTCGCACCGCCCACCCAATCGCTGTGGTGACAGTTGCCATGGCGCTTGCGGCGGCACAATGGTTTACGTTTTTTGGCCCCCCTTTACTTTCATGGCGGTGCGCAGCACCCCAATCATGAAGGTTGTTTCACCTTAACTTGAGGAATTCGCATGACGCGCACCATCCAACAACTGTTTGATTTGACCGGCAAAACCGCCCTGGTCACCGGCGGCTCCCGCGGCCTGGGCCTGCAAATGGCGCATGCTTTGGGCGAGGCCGGGGCGAAGGTATTGATTACCTCGCGCAAGGCCGAGGACCTGGAGCAGGCCACCGCCGAACTGCAAGCCGCGGGCATTGATGCCCGCTGGGTGGCCGCCGATTGCGCCAAAGACAGCGAAATCACCCGCTTGGTGGACGAGACTCTGCACCGCATGGGCGACATTGACATTTTGGTGAACAACGCAGGCGCCACCTGGGGCTCACCCGCAGAAGACCACCCTATTGAGGCCTGGGACAAGGTGATGAACCTCAATGTGCGCGGCTACTTTTTGCTCAGCCAGGCGCTGGCCAAGCGCAGCATGATTGCCCGCCGCTCGGGCCGCATCATCAACGTGGCGTCCATCGCCGGGCTTGGCGGCAACCCCGACGTCTTGCACACCATTGCCTACAACACCTCCAAGGGCGCGGTCATCAACTTCACCCGCGCCCTGGGCGCGGAGTGGGGCAAGTACAACATCACCGTCAACGCGATTTGCCCAGGTTTCTTCCCCAGCAAAATGACCGCTGGCACCTTGAAAGCCGTGGGCGAGGAAACGCTCGCTGCCCACGCACCGCTCAAACGTCTGGGGGACGACGAAGACCTCAAGGGCCTGTGCCTTTTGTTCGCCTCCGACGCGGGCAAGCACATTACCGGCCAGTGGCTGGCAGTGGACGGCGGCGTGAGCGTGGTCACGGGTGGCTGAAGACGACGCATCGGCGGCGGCTTTGGACTCTTGGGAGCGGGTGGCCGGGTTTGGGGTGGACATTCCCTTCGTGCGGCACCTGGGCTTTGTGCTGACGCAGTTTGGGGCCGGCCAGTCCGAGATCACCTACATCGCCCAGCCAGAGCACCTCAATTCATTTGGCGTCACCCACGGCGGCGCTTTGATGACTTTGCTAGACGTGTCCATGGCCACCGCTGCGCGCAGCGATGCGCCCGAGCAGGGCGTGGTCACCATCGAGATGAAAACCAGCTTTATGCATCCCGCCGTGGGCCCCCTGGTGGCCCGGGGGACGCTGGTGCAGCGCACCGCGAGCCTGGCGTTCACCCAGTCCACGATTTATGACGACCGTGGCCGCGCTTGCGCCAGCGCTATGGGCACCTTCAAGTACATGAAGCGCGCGCCGGGCGTTGCGACCGTCGCCAGCCAGTCCAGCACCCCAGCCTCCATTTCAACCGACTAACAAAGAGACCCACCATGCCTGCAAACCGCCAAATCCACCTCGACAACCGCCCCAAGGGCGAAGCCCAAGCCAGCAACTTTGTGCTGGTCAACAGTGAGACGCCACCATTGCAAGACGGCGAAGTGCTGGTGCGCCACCACTTTTTGAGCCTGGACCCCTATATGCGTGGCCGCATGAACGACGCCAAAAGCTACGCCCAACCCCAAGCCCTGGGCCAAACCATGGGCGGCGGCACGGTGGGCGAAGTGGTGGAGTCGCGCAACCCGCAGTACCCGGTGGGCACCCAGGTGGTGGGCATGGGTGGCTGGCAGGAATACAGCGTAGTCAACGCCACGCTGCCCGGCGCCCTGCGCGCGGTAGACACCCGCCATGTGCCGCTGAGCGCCTACCTGGGCGCCGTGGGCATGCCGGGGGTCACGGCCTACTACGGCCTAGTCCACATCATTGCGCCCAAAGCGGGCGACACCCTGGTGGTGAGCGCCGCCACCGGCGCGGTGGGCAGCGCCTTTGCCGCCCTGAGCAAAGCGCGCGGCTGCCGCACGGTGGGCATTGCCGGGGGCGCCGAGAAATGCGCCTATGCGGTAAACGAACTCGGTTTTGACGCCTGCATTGACTACAAGGAACACACCGACGCCGCCAGCCTGTCTGCTGCCATTGCCGCCGCCTGCCCCAAGGGCATTGACGGCTACTTTGAAAACGTGGGCGGCATGGTGCTCAATGCCGTGCTACCGCTCATGAACGCCTTTGGCCGCATCGCAGTGTGCGGCATGATTGCCGGCTACAACGGCGCGCCGCTGCCCCTGACGCACCCGGCGCTGATCTTGATGCAGCGCCTCAAGATCGAGGGCTTTATCGTCAGCGAGCACATGGAAGTGTGGCCCGCTGCTTTGACCGAACTGGGCGGCTTGGTCGCCACCGGCAAGCTGCGCGCCCGCGAAAGCATTGCCCACGGCCTGGAAAACGCGCCCGAGGCCTTTTTGGGCTTGCTCAAGGGCAAGAACTTTGGCAAACAACTCGTCAAGCTGGTCTGAATGAACGCCGCCGCCACGCATGAGGTGTTTAACCAGGCTAAATGCCTGGAGAACTACAACCTGTTCGACGGCAACCAGGGCCTGCAAAGCGCCCTGAAATTCAACGCGCCCGGTCTGGACGCCACCGATTTGCAGGCCCTGGGCGCGCGCCTGGGCAGTGCGGAGATGCAAACCCATGCGCAGCTTGCCAATGTGCACACCCCGCAACTGCGCAGCCACGACCGCTATGGCAACAGGATGGACGTGGTGGAGTTCCACCCCAGCTACCACGCCTTGATGGCCGAGGCCACGCGTGCCGGTTTGCACGGCAGCCCGTGGCCCACTTTTTTTGACGCGAAGCCTGGCACATCGACCGCGCACCAGCGCCGCGCTGCGGGGTTTCTCATGTTTACCGAGCTGGAGCCGTCCATGCTCTGCCCCATCTCCATGACCTACGCGGTGATGCCCGCATTGCGCAGCAACGCCGCTGTTTACCAAGACTGGGCGCCGGGCCTGAGCAGCCCGCACTACGACCCGGCCTTGAAGCAATTTAGCCAAAAAACCGGCCTGACCATGGGCATGGGCATGACCGAAAAGCAAGGCGGCTCGGACGTGCGCGCCAACACCACGCAGGCCACAGCCGACGGCCATGACGCCTGGGGCCAGCGCTTTACGCTGGTGGGGCACAAATGGTTTTTCTCGGCGCCTATGTGCGACGCGTTTTTGGTGCTGGCGCAGTC
>Ga0209084_1003492_pt1 | contig 11534 bp, 11 predicted proteins | sample C_130820_MF_Meta_FD_187309 | JGI IMG/M metagenome (GOLD analysis project Ga0209084, IMG submission 187309) | Freshwater microbial communities from Lake Croche, Canada to study carbon cycling - C_130820_MF_MetaG (SPAdes) (version 2) | ecosystem: Environmental > Aquatic > Freshwater > Lake... | reverse complement strand
TTCAGATTGATTTATTTTTTTCATGGCTTTTCGAATAAAAGTTTCAATTATTTCTCTCTTTAATAATATTTCATCAATAATATTACGATAAAAAGGTCTAAATATACCACGCATTTTTGGTAAATCCTCTAAAGAAATCCATTTTATTTCTTCTTTTTCAAAAATACGCGTTTTCTTTATTATTTTAGGATCTAAATGTTTTTGAATAAATCGTTGATTATTATTATAATAAAAAGGTAATAATGGTTCATATTGGTAAGGAAATATATGCATACGATATAGCGAATGTTCTCTATGCGAATAGTCAATATTATATGTACCGTGTTTTTTCAATAATTTTCTTATAACTTGGCTACTACCTAAAAATCCGGTCAGTTCTTCCCCCGCTTCTCTCACCGCGGTTTCAAAAAAAGATTCCTTGTTATCCGTTCCTCCACCAAAATCAGAATATCCAGGAGCAGATGATTCATATTTATTTTCTTTTCCAAATAAGAAATACAATTTATTATTATGAATTGTTGCCGGTAATATTCCCGCACCCATATATAAATAAAATATTATTAAATTATATGAATAAAACACGGACTCATAAAAGTAACATAAACAATCTAAAACGCAAAAAAAGCCATAATAGCCATCATCACAAAACATATAAAAATAAACACATTTTTCCTTTAAAAGAGAGAAACCTGGAGCTAAATTCGTATGCGCCTACAATTAATGAAAATCTAATTACTTTACAATCGACTGACCGTAAAGAGTTGTATGACTGTAATATTATAAACGCATATAACTTAAAACAACCCCTAAGCATTGGAATACCTGGTAAATTCTACGGAAAAACCTGTTTTAATTATCATTCCGCGGAAGCACAAAAATATTTATTACATAATTTAGCTGCTAACAAACATGTTAATATAACCAAAATTATACCACCCATGCAGATAGATTCCAATTGTTGGTTTAATGTGTTTTTTGTAATGTTTTTTATTAGCGACAAAGGTAGAAAATTTTTCCACTTTTTTCGAGAACTAATGATAAAAGGAAAACAACAAAATGGCCATAACATTATTCATGAAAATCTAAGAAATGCTTTTGCGCTATTAAATTTTGGTATTGATGCGGCTCTAACTGGAAACAAATTTGCGTATGAATTAAACACAAATAGCATTATTCATCAATTATATAAAAGTATTCCAAAATCATATAGACTCCGTCATCCTTATATAGTAGATGTTGACGAACCCGGGAGTCCTCTATTATATTACATAAGCATAATCAATTATTTAAATAATAATTCCATTATTTTGCTATTGAACCGTAATAGCAATAATAATTGGAAAAAACAAATTGCCAACTTATTGGAAAAAATGACGCACTTGCCACATATTATTGTATTGGAGGTAACCGATAAAGACGCCTCCCGGTTTAACAAAAAACCAATGTCATTTACTATAAACGAAGCCACCTATATGATTGACAGCGCATCTATAAGAGATATATCTAAGCGTCACTTTTGCGCGACATTAACGTGTGACGCCAAAGAAATAGCGTATGATGGCATGAGTTTTCATCGTCTTGAACCATTTGAATGGAAACACAAAATGAATTCTGATTATAATTGGCAGTTTGAAGGAACCAAAGATATTGATGGTAGTCCTTTATTATGGAATTTTACTAAATGTTATCAAATGTTAATGTATTATAGAGTATCTTAAACCAATACATAATTTACCGCACTGGAATATACCACATTAGGTATTACATTTATTTTATTAATGGTTGTAACATAAATATCATAGGTGCCTGGAGCTAGAGTAACAGGTACCACAAATGATATATTAAATGAACTGTTATACGTAATAGCTATATTTGACATATTTCCAAACTTGACTTGAGTATTATTATATCGAAAATTTCCACCAGTTATATTTACAACCTGATATTCACCAGCCTTTGAGGTATTTGTGGAGAGATTTGATATTATAGGAACTATAGAAGGCATCAATCCTTTTTTTTGCGTACATTTTTTTCTTAAACCCGTATTCGCGTTTGATGTAAATAATGACATATAATTAATAACAATATTAAATATTGTTAATAATAAAGATTAAATAGGCGCATTATCATCTGGTTTTTGTTTAATACGTCCTTTAATATTAGTAGCAGTTAATAGATACGTCGCATAAGCTACACATATACCGACTATGGACCCAACAAAAACTTGAAATATGGTATGATGATTATTTTTAACACGCTGATAGGCGGTTAATGCTGATATTAATAAATACACATAGAGTATATTATATTGTCTAAGACACATGAACACAAATACGGTAAAAAATAAACATGATTGCATGTGACCGGATGGCATACCAAATATGCTATATGGTATTCCATTTTTAAAAATAAATGTTTTGCCATTTTTAAGAGTCAATTGAAACAGTTTCGTGTTTTTATTATCAGATGGTCTGGGTTGTTGAAAAAACCCTTTTAAACAAACATTTAATAACATATTCGCAAATGCTCCTATTATACAATATATTAATTGATTTTGGCGAGACCATAATAAAAAAATAGACATTATCATCAAAATAAGTGGTCCTTTTTCACCCAGTTCATCCAAAATAGTAATAAAACTCATTTTATATTGTTTATATATATTTATATGTAAAAAAATCAATACTGATATAAACACTCACAGATTAAAGTAAAACACCAATCATTACCATTTAAATTTAATATATTTCCTTTATCATCTAATAATTTTACAGACATTCTATCAATATCCACTGGTCCAAAGTATACACGATTATTATCTTGTAAAGAACCGCTAAATTCTACTAATAATGATCCGGTTGGTATTCCAACCGATGTTTTTACAGGTAAAATTGCCAAAATATCTGCTGTTGTTGGAGCCTTTGCCAGATAATTTATATTATTTATTCTATTTTTTTTAATTTCATTGATTGTATAAATTTGTGCGTTTGTTAATGTTCTGGGAGCGCTTGGTAATATTTGGGGTATAGGAGTATAATTATCAGCATATTTACCTCCGACTAATAACCCATTTAATGGATTATTACTTTGAACATCTACAATAGATTTTTCCGTAACCCCGTCAATTAACTCTTGAACATTACTTTCTTGTTGTGTGAGAAGACAAATATGTGGCTGATCTTCACTATAATATGAAGGAATTTTTAATACATTAGAATATTGTGAAATAGAAACAACATTATTATTCACGCGATTTTGATTGTAATCATCTAAAGCGAGTATTAAATATTTTGTTCCATTTAAATCTAGTATAGCCGGTGCGGGATTTCCCGAAGCTTTTACATTTATATAAGGCATTTTGTAACCCATCAACCACCCTAGGCTATTGTTCAAATAACGCTGGGTTTTACTAACGCAATTATTTGTACATTGTAATGCCCCGGTAAAATCGAAAAACACAACAATTGTTTCTTCAGTAATAGTAAAGTTTACCTGTTCGGAATCTATTGTTCCGTTGAATACACCATTATATAAATTCAATGTAATAATTCCACTATTGATATTGTATAAAACCGGATCACTTGTAAACGTAAAGCCCGCGGCTGTGAGTGATTTTATAAGTTGGTCTTTAAAGACAGTTTGGACATAATTGCCAGATGGTACCGATATAGGGACGCTATGATTTCCATTAACAATCCAAAAACACGTGTTTCCATAAAAGCTATCAATTGCGTACCAACTTTGTGGAATTTGAAATGAATATAATTTGAGTTTTAAGGCATCTTTTAATGTATCTGATAAATCTAGTGTATAATCTGTTGAAATTGATTCAGTTCCATTAGTATATTGTCTAAATTGGCTATCTAAATTGACAAAACGTGTAATAGTGTTTTTCAAATTTGGATTTAATGAATCTTGTTTTACAGATAAATTATAAGTATCATTTGTAGCGATTTGTTCTTTTTTCATAGGAACTTGTGGATTATTAAATAATTTTGCTGTATTTTGTCTATCCGTTATTTTATCCGTTTGGGTTTTATCAGCTTGTTTTAAATATTGATTTTCGTACCAGTGTTGAGCTTGATTATCTGATTTATTCATATTTTGATAATTTTCAATATTGGTATCAACATTGTCATTTATATCATTTACATCATTTATATCATTTACATCATTTATATCATTTATATCATTTATATCATTTACGTCATTTATATCATTTACGTCATTTATATCATTTACGTCATTTACGTCATTTACGTCATTTACGTCATTTACGTCATTTATATCATTGTCATTTATATTATCATAATGATTATTGTCTTTTACAAGCCTTTTTTGGACTTGTTTAAAAAAAAGAGACAATGTTGGATTTATTAATCGAAATTTGTTAGTTAAACTATTTGTTTTGTATATTATTTCATCTGTATCAGTAAGGTCGTCCATTTTCAAAATAGCCAATAATTCAGCCGGGGTATAATTAAAAACATTTGTATCCATTACTAATACATATAAACAATGTTTTTAATTATTAATACATTATAACATTTTACGTTTTTACGAATCTACCATAATTATGTTAAAACAATCTTTTATTGCTTGGCTTATCTTATGAATGTCTAGTAATTTATATTTTGGATGTATTTTTCCATTTATAATTTTTTGGGTAATTGTCGTAAAACCACACCCGCGTTTCATATGGTTCTTCTCTTTGAATAATAAATAATCTAATACAATTACAAGTATATGATTATTTCTTAGAAGTAACTCTCTACTTATATGATAATCACTTTTATATACAAATCGGTTATAATTACCTTCGGTATAAATAGGATAATACTTATCTATAAAGGGTAAATTTCTGACTAATCCGATGCCTTCTATTTGATTCGTATCATTATTCATGTCTATTACAAATACAAGGGAATCATATAATATATTAGGCGACATTTCAAGTGGTGAACCATAAATACACCCTTTTATACCCGCTTTTGAACAATAATTTCGATTTTCCGCCAAAGTAGCATTGGAAAATCGCGTGGATACAATTGTTAGCATTTAAGCAATATTTGCTTAATATTGTTTTTATATTATTTATACTTTTATATATGTTTGTATTTATAATTCAATTTTATAATAATTAGGTTTAATATATGAATTGCTGTATTTGTGGTCCTGTAAAAAATTGTGCTCCTTATTTGAAGAAAGTATTAGAAAATATTGAAAAAATAGGAAGTATATTTGATGATTACCAAATTGTCATATATTATGATAAATCATCCGACAATTCCTTAGAAATACTGAAAGAGTATCAACAAAAAAATCCTAGATTAAAATTATATGTAAACAAACAAAAACCCTTACCATTTAGAACATATAATATAGCCATTGCGCGTAATTTGTGTTTAAAATATATTAAAGCAAATAAAGACCAATATCCATTTTTTATTATGATGGATTTTGATGATGTAAATTGTAAAAACTGTAATCCTGAAATTTTAAAACAATATTTACATAGGACCGATTGGGACGGATTATCATTTAATACGAGTCCAAAATATTACGATATATGGGGGTTATCTATTTATCCTTATTGTTTTAGTTATAACCATTTTAAGAATAATGTTCACCAATATAAGATTATTCAAAATTATGTTTCGTCGCTATTAAACGCATTACCTCCCGAAAACTTATTACCATGTATTTCGGCGTTTAATGGATTTGCTATCTATAGAACATCTTATTTTTTAAATACGTATTATGATGGTAGTATTCGGCGTGATTTAATACCATCGTCAAATATGAACGCACATAAAATAGCCGCACAATCATCTTTAGTGTACAAAAAATACATTACCGTGGATGGTAGATACGAAGATTGTGAGCATCGTGCGTTTCATATTCAAGCATCCAATAATAGTGGAGCTATTATACGAATTAGCCCACAGATTTTATTTACATAAAACACGACAACTTAAAATGTTCTAAGCGGTTTATTAAATCTTCTACGAGGACGTCGTAAAAAGTTTCTGAAACGTTTAAACATGCGTTTTTGTGGATTACTTTTACGTAACCTATGACGAGTTATCCGATTATTATTGTTGAAAGATTGTATGTTTTCTAGCTGTTTGACTGTGTGTATAAGAGGAAAAAATATAACGCCCCAAGACCGCTCAATATAATGTCCCGTTTCGTGATTTGAATGTTTTATTACGGTTTGAAGTATACTTGTATATCTGGTTACAGGATGCTGAATAATATCACGTTTATCAATAGAAAATATTCCTCCCATGGTAGACCAGTGTGCGATTGTATTGCCAAAAAAATAATTATACCAGGTAGAGTAAGGTCGTAACTTAGATTTGTATAATACGCTTTCACTATTTTTACTATAATTTTCGTAACCAGCACAACTATAGTAGTCCAGTGTGAAATTTTTGTACTCTTGTTTTATACAATCATGATAATTTCCTATAAAATATGCGTAGGTATAATTGCTTTGTATAATATTATTTAATATGCGAATAGCTTTTTTTTTTTTAGCAGGAAGAGTGTCTAATGACCCAGTTAAGAAAACGGTTATATCGGATAAATATTTATAATTTTCAATTATATGATATAAATAAGTATTGTCACACCTGCCAATATTTTCAAGATTAATAATTTTTTTCACGCCTTTTTTTACAAACGCATAATTATCTCCCTTATTATAGATAATATACTCGAACTGATTAAAAGGATACTCATTTAACCATTCTAATGATTCATTATATCTTGCTACTACTATTTCAACGGTTGGCATATATTATATATATATATATGTATATTTTTTAAAAATATATATTATAAAGGATTTATTATTATACCATCACCTCCACGGATGAATAATTCACAATTGTTTTCAAGAACGACTTGATATATTAATAGGTTCTAATATCAATGATATTTAACCATTATTTGCGGACATTTATTTAAAATATCACCATGTGTTTCCATCAATTAAGACAAAGAGAATATAATGACACATGACGGACTATTAATAATTGAAGATGTTCAATCTTGGGATTGGATAGAAATACTAAAAAATGAAGTACCCGAACATTTAAAACCATTTATTAAAGTATATGATTTAAGACATATTAAAAATCGATATGATGATATTGTATTTACAATTGACAAAAGTAATGTGGTTTAATAATTTAACTATATATTTAATTTAATATATCATATTATAATAGTAAATTAAATAGGTAAAATATTTACTACTTCTACATAGGTTGACGCATCCTTACCGGTTTCGGTAGTCTTTTTATAATTCAATCCTTTGTCTAATCTCTTATAAATAGAATTAGGATTATAACTATAATTATTAGCATTTTTGTATATTAATTCTCGTTGCATAGTAATCAATGATGAAAAAGTAGAATAAGTATGACTAATAAATGTGTTTGACAACAAACATATTGTATATGATATAGCTGTTTTTAAATCATACAATAAATGTTCGCTTTCAAAAGTATGATTTTTTACATTTATGTTGTTAAACGATTGACGTATTTCATTATGGGATTCACCCGTTGAAAAAAACATTGAATTATTTCTATCATATATATTACTTTTTTTATATAAATCTATAATTTGATTACTATTAATTTTATTCCACGGTCCAGGCCAATCATTTTCAATTCTCATGTGTATCGCATTATAGTTATCACACAATATTTCTAATTCTTTTTTAAGAAGCATCAAATTTGCGTTGTTCAATTTTAAAGCATCTAATATTTTCAATAAAATATTATCATCTATACTAATTTTATTCATATTAGTAGCAACATCTATGTATTCGCCGTGTTCAATATTCCACCCATATATATTAGCATAGTCATGTGGTAAAATTTCTACATTTAGATTATACTTTGAAATATCTTTTTTTGGTATCATGTAAAATATATTTTCCATTTTTTTATTAAAAAAATCAATATCAAAAATGTCCGAAAATAATATACCTTTGTTATCCAAAGTATGATGATTTACACCTATTTTATATAATGGCTCAACTAATCTAATGTTATTATTTTTTAAACAAAATCTTACAACTCCTGATAAATAAATAATTTTATTAAATAACCCTTGATTTCCATTATTATCAAAATCTATATCTATGTATCTATAATTGCTATTTATATGTTTTTCACATACATTTTCGATTGTACAATCGATTTCACTAAAGTATTTATTGAGCATATTATATTTTATACTATCATCAAATACTACGTTATAGTCATACGCTTTAAAATATGATTCATTCCTAATATTATCGCAATATTGACTATCGGCAGCACCTCTTGTCATTTTTACGTTACTAAACCACTCCCACGACTGAATCGCATAATGGTTTAAATGTAAACAACTATTTTCTAAAATTTCTTCGGAAATATTTACAAAATTTTTATCGACCTGTGTTTGTTGATTTCCATCACTTGTTATAACTAATCCATTTATATTACGTAATATACTTTGATGTAGGTTAATATGACTTAACGCATTAGTTCGTGTGATACATTTTCCATTAATTGTTCTTAAATTAGCATAACTCTCTCTTGTTACAAAACTATGTCGTATACTTTCAGGTTGACTAATATGACCGTTGGAGCCAAACATTTTCCATGGTATGTAAATTTGATTTACATTATATTCTAATTGCGTTAAATATTGTTTTATGGTATTAAAACCATTTCTAGCATAAACAAATTCATCTAAATCAACCACAAGAACCCACTCATATTTTTTTACATCATTTATAAAAAAATTTAAATGTTGCGCTTGTTGATGTCTTGTTGCGTTTATATTTAATGTAACAATACCTGATTGAATATATTTAGATAATACCCGCATATAATCATCATTACTCCCATTATCAGTTAAAAAAAAATGGTCTACACCCTGCTTAATATAATGATTTATCCATTCTTCTAATGCGCATATTTCGTTTTTAAAAATACTTACAATACAAATCGAATTATTATTATTCATCGAGTCTTGTTTTATTTTTAAATATGCTCTCCGTTTTTGTAGCATATAATAATATAGTCTATATCTTCTGATTAATTTGTATTTTTTTATTAATTTGTATTTTTTTATTAATTGTAGTTGTTTTTGACGTAGCATTTTATATTATGTATATAAAATAATACATTATAAGGGATTAATTGTTAACCCGTCGCCTCCACGGGCTATATTATTTGGAAAAGATGGTAATATGCAAACATTGCGTTTAATATCTATAAAATCATATAATCTTTTCTCCATTAATCCTGTAATAGCTACTGGTTCTAAAAAATCTGTTAACAAATATTTGTTTATTCCATAATATTCAGTGTTTTGCCATCTAATAGTTGAATTTTTGTGTTGTTGTACATAGATATTCATATTTTGTTTTGGATACGTTTGTAATACATGTTCAATATTTTGTAAATAATATCTACCAGTTACTTTAAGTATATGCGTACAATTAATATAAAAGTCCTCATTTTTTATTTGTTCAAGCACATATAATATACTACTAGCTTCGCTCTGACTCGAACTAACCGTAGCTATACTTGTTGTATAACTATGTAATCGTTCAATATTTGTAAGATCATTACAAATATTGCAACCACTACTTTCGATAACAACAATATGATAATTCGTGTTATTCAACCATTTTTGTATTTGTTGTTTATAAAGAGATGTCCTATATTCTTGGTCGTCCAGGCTATTAGAAGGTGTTTTTACGCAAGTTGTTAGTAAAACTATCCATTTATTTCTAGGTTGAGATGATGTGACGACCTTTTGAATACGACGTTTTTGTTCGCGTATGTGTCGATTGTGAGCGCGCATACGACGCAGATATATAGCTTTTTTAACTTTGTTAGATTGCGACACATTGTTCGTAATAGATATTCGCGGTCCGCACCCTCCCCTCAATTTATTTATAGTATGCATATATATATTTATGAATATTTTTCAAACGCATAAAAACATGAATTATATACTAAAAAATAGACAACTATCACAATCGGTTTATTCATGGGCTAAATTTAATAATCAAGGAATTAATTATTATTTTTATAGTGACGACCAGTGTGATTTGTTCATGAAAACCACAGCTCCGCAAATACATAAAGATATATATACCGCATATTGTAAATTACCACTCGCTGTAATGAAGGCAGATTTATGGAGATATTGTATAATTTATCACTTTGGTGGTATTTATGCTGATACTGATACTATATGTAAAGTAAATCCAAAAATATTTATAAACAGTTCGTTGTTGACAATTGTACCTGAAAACAGCTGCCATTTATGTCAGTGGGTATTTGCGGCTCCCAAAGATTCTCCTATATTAAAATATATTATTGATTTATCCGTAGAAAGAATATTGTCTATAAAAGAAATTAAAGGGGAACATATTATTCATCAATTAACTGGACCAGGAGTATTTACATATGGTATTGAAAAGTATTTAAAAGAACGCAATCTATCCACATTTGAACATAATAAGAAACTCTATTCTAATTATTCACACAAGAACGAATTAACAGTATTTGACTGCAATATTTTTCATTCAAACATGGTGCAACATTTATTTTATGGACAACGTAAAAATGGGTGGTTTAAAGAAAGAAATACCAAACTATTGTAAAAAAATAATGAGCATTAAGTATATATTTTTCTCTGGTCCCACAATACAGAATAATGAGGTACTTTTTTATGTTTAGCGTGTTCGTCCAAGTATTCGTTATAACTTTTAAATACAAAATAATTATTAAATAATATGAATCTATATTTCATAGAAACATAAAAGGTATGTTTCATATCAAATGCTTGTTTTTGATCCGAACTAAATAATTTTGCCAACAATAGTGGCCCAGTAGGGTCTAAACAACTATTTCCGTAATATCTATTTTTAACATTCTCCACTATATTGTTTATTGCGTGTAGTAATATCACATTTCCAGGTTTTGCCACAATTAACGCATTATATACACCATTATGATCTATATCCAACACCCAGTGTTCTTTTTCTGTTAGCGAAATCAATTTAAAATGATTCATGGGTGTATATTTTATATCAATATAAATGCCACCACGAATATATAACACACAATATCTCCATAAATCTGCTTTATAGGCGCCAGGAATTAATGTATCAAACGCATTTAACACATCATTTTTGAAATTTGTTTTAATAAATTCTCTACAATCATTGTCATCAAACAACATATAGTTAAATGCTGGATTATTTTGTTTGATAAATTCAGTATTTTTAAACATCATAACGGGTAGCTGTTTACTATGCCACGTTTGAAATATATTCAATGGTATTATATTATTATAATGTGATTTTGTTGGGTAGGAAATGCTTATGGATTGTTTGATTGCATTTAAAACATCGGGGTTTATTTTAGTAGATTTAGTGTCAAGTTTCAAATTAGGTCTCATAATAGCTTTCCTAATACCTATTTTCATTTGATTTTTTTTTTTTTTTT
>Ga0209084_1003490_pt1 | contig 11542 bp, 9 predicted proteins | sample C_130820_MF_Meta_FD_187309 | JGI IMG/M metagenome (GOLD analysis project Ga0209084, IMG submission 187309) | Freshwater microbial communities from Lake Croche, Canada to study carbon cycling - C_130820_MF_MetaG (SPAdes) (version 2) | ecosystem: Environmental > Aquatic > Freshwater > Lake | place... | reverse complement strand
TATGAATTGGGGCGAACGATCAACCGTGAGCGTGGGGGCACACTCGGTATTCAAGCTCTATGGGGTTGCCTCTTCAGTTTGGTTAGAGGGTCAAACTGCAGGCAACTTGTCTATTGTGCCAGAAATACTGCTCTCGAGCAACCAACTTCGGGTTATTTGAGGCCGAATGCCGAACCAGAACCTGAATCCCCTTGGCTTTCAAGGCTGATACCAGCTGCCTCTGCTGCACGCTTTGCAGGGTTTCCAGACTTACCGCCCTTTTTAGGCTTAGCCTTCTTGTTCTTATTAGCCTGCGAACCAGCTCCACCAAAGGCAGGTAATCCCTGCGGCATACCAGGTAGCCCCGGGTTTCCACCTTTAGCCATGGTCTTCATCATCTTGGCTGCTTGCTCAAATCTATTTACCAAAGAGTTCACATCAGTAACAGTCATGCCTGAACCCTTAGCGATACGAAGTCTTCTTGAACCATTTAGGACCTTAGGGTCTTTGCGTTCTTTAGGGGTCATCGAACGAATGATTGCCTCGGTGCGGTCAATCTCTTTTTCGTCGATGTTATCTAGTTGCGAACGAAGTTTTCCAGCTCCTGGCATCATGGCCAACATGTTCTTTATCGAACCCATTTTCTTTAGCTGCTGCATCTGATCCATGAAGTCTTCAAGAGTGAAGTTATCTTTGGCAAGTTTCTCTGCCATCTCCAACGCTTGTTCCTCATCAAAAGATTTCTGCGCCTGTTCAATCAGGGTGAGGATGTCACCCATGTCCAAAATACGAGAAGCCATACGATCCGGATAGAACGGTTCAAAGGCATCAAGTGATTCACCAGTAGAGGCAAAGACAATCGGTTTGCCCGTTACTTGAGCCACCGATAGGGCCGCACCGCCTCTTGCATCGCCATCGAGCTTGGTAAGCACAACACCGGTAATACCAACGCCATCTTCAAATGCCTTAGCAACGTTGACGGCATCTTGGCCAATCATGGAGTCAATAACAAAAAGCACTTCATCAGGATCAGTTGCATCACGAATATCTTTCGCCTGCTTCATCAGCTCTTCATCGATACCCAAACGACCTGCAGTGTCTACGATGACAACTGAGAACTGTTTTTGTTTGGCATGCTTGATTGCATCTTTAGCGACCGTTACCGGGTTACCTGTTCCGTTACCTACCTCTGGAGCAAAGACAGGGACACCAACTGACTCACCAAGAATCTGAAGTTGATTAACTGCATTTGGCCGCTGCAGGTCACAGGCAACAAGAATTGGAGTCTGGCCTTGATCTTTAAGCCACTTGGCCAATTTTCCAGCAAGGGTAGTTTTACCAGAACCCTGCAGACCAGCAAGCATGATTACTGTTGGTGGGTTTTTAGCGAAAGAGATTCGCTTTTGCTCGCCACCTAGTATCTGGACAAGCTCTTCATTAACAATCTGGACAATTTGTTGAGCAGGATTCAGGGCCTTAGAAACTTCATCACCGAGAGCTCTTTCACGAATAGCTGCAATGAAGTTCTTGACCACTTCCAAAGCAACGTCTGCTTCTAGCAGCGCTCTTCTTATTTCTCTGAGGGTAGCGTCGATATCGGTAGCGGATAGTTTTCCCTTGCTGCGAAGATTCTTGAACGTTTCAACTAAACGATCAGATAGATTGCCGAACACTTAACTCTCCTAGGTCGTCTCTTAGCCTAGCCAACTAGGCCTTGAGCGAATTCCTCAGCATCGAAGAAAGCAAAGTCATCGATGCCCTCGCCAACTCCAACAAGCTTGATTGGCAGATTTAGTTGATTCTGGATGGCATAGACAATTCCACCCTTGGCGGTACCGTCTAACTTGGTGAGCACAATCCCAGTCACCTGAGCAGCCTCTGCAAAAGCTTTAGCTTGGGATAGCGCATTTTGACCAGTAGTTGCATCTAGGACTAGCAAGACTTCACTGATTGGAGTCTGTTTCTCAATAACTCTTCTGATCTTGGCAAGCTCATCCATCAGACCTTGCTTATTTTGTAATCTACCGGCGGTATCGATAATGGCAATATCTGACCCATTGGCAATCGCCTTCTCTACTGCTTCATACGCAACCGATGCCGGCTCTTGGCCTTCGGTAGTTGGCTTGACAATCTCTGAATTGCTTCTAGCAGCCCAGGTGGCAAGTTGCTCAACGGCAGCAGCCCTAAAGGTGTCAGCTGCGCCAAGGGTTACTTTCGCTCCCCCTTGAACTAACCAATTAGCTAACTTGCCAATAGTTGTTGTCTTACCAGCACCGTTAACCCCAACAACCAAAATCACATAAGGCTGCACACCGCTATCTAGTTTGAGTGCGATATCGTCTCTGGTGAATGATTCTGTCAACAGGTCAGTCAGTATCTGTTTTAGTTCTGCTTCAGATTTAGCACCCGATGTTTTAGCTCGAGATTTAATCTGCGCAACAATGCTTTCAGCTGCATCAACCCCAAAATCTGCCTGAATAAGCACATCCTCTAAATCGTTTATATTCTCAACATCAAACTTGATCCGACTAAAAAGAGATTTTATGCCACCGGAGAATTTACGTTTCGGTAACTGCACCGCTTCTAGAATGGGCTCCGCAACTAACACCGGTTCTCGAACAATTACAGGCTCTTCAATAACTGCCGTAACAACAACCGGCTCTTCAACTGCTGGCTCAATGACCGATTCAACAACTGTCTCTAGAACAACAGGCTCAACTTCCTGAGCTTTATCCTCTCTTTTCTTACGCCAAAAGATTAGCCCAGCCAAAGCTATTCGCTTTCTTCGATGCGCTGCCCAATAACAGCGCTGATACCGTCTTGACGCATCGAAACACCGTAGAGTGCGTCAGCTATCTCCATGGTTCTCTTCTGGTGGGTCACGATCACCAATTGTGAAGACTTCTTTAGATCAACAAAGATGTTTAGCAATCGTCCTAGGTTGGCATCATCAAGAGCTGCCTCGACCTCATCGAGGACATAGAACGGAGAAGGACGGGCCTTGAAGATTGCAAATAGCAATGCAAGTGCTGCCAAAGATCTTTCACCACCGGAAAGCAAACTTAATCTTTCAATACGCTTACCGACTGGCTTTACGTTGACTTCAATACCGGTGGTGAGCATGTTGTCGTGGTCGGTTAGATAGATAGAACCAGTTCCACCGGGAAAGAGCACTGGGAAGACTTCTTCAAAGGCACGCTTGGTATCTTCGAACGCTTCTTCGAAGATGGTCTGCATCTTTTCGTCCAATTCCCCAATGATCTGAATCAGATCTTTACGAGTCTTGGTGAGGTCTTCAAGCTGCTCGGTTAAGAACTTGTGTCTTTGCTCGAGGGCAGCAAACTCTTCTAGCGCTAGCGGGTTCACTCTACCTAGACGGTCAAGAACTCTCTCTGCATCATGGAGTCTTTTCTGCTGTTCGCTTCTAACAAATGCAACTGGGGTTTCTGGGTTCTCTGGGTTAGGAATCAGCTGGTCTGGTCCATACTCGGTTACCAAAATCTGCTGATCTAGCCCTAGGTCCTCAGTGGCCTTGGCAACCAGGTTGGCTAGGTTCAAACGCTTCTCGTGGTTGGAAAGCTCAATGTCATGGACAGTCTGAGTCAGAGCAGAAAGTCTGTTTTGAATTGTTGAGGTTTCGCCTCTGAGACGAACCAACTCTTCATTCTGATTTCTGCGCTTGCTTTCAAGATCATGCAACTGCAATTTTGCCTGCTGAGAAGATGCATCAATAGAAGTTAGAACGTGAGGAAGAAGCTCTAGAGTGTTTTGCGCTGAGCGAAGTTGCTTGGCCTGCATAAGAGCGGCAGTCTTTGACTTCTCTATAGCATCCAGGGCTTCACCAATTTGTGTACGCAGCAGAGTTGCTCTATCGGTTTCAACTCTTAGCCTCTCAGCAGCAGCCCCTAGCTCAACTCGAACATCAAGTTCACTCTGTCGAGAAAGATCAACTGCAAGCACAAACTCTTCACGTGCTGAAAGATCTAGATTAGGTCTTTCTTGGTTAGCAAAGCCATTATGTGCGCTCTTCGCTGTTGCCACTATGCCCTCAGCTGCAGCAATAACTTCTCTCGCAGTTTCGGCAACCCTAGAAAGCCTTGAACGCTCTGCATCAAGAGCTTCAACTTGGACTCTGAGGCGACCAAGTTTTTCGGCGTTAGAGGCAAGTTCAACATCGTGCTTCTTTAGCTCTGCAAGAGATCGTGCTGCTTGCTCTTTTGCAGTTGTCTCGTTGGCACGAGCAGAGGTTAACTCAGCTCGAATTCTTTCAATCTCAGCGTTTACCGCACTCAGTCTTGCTTCCGCGGTGTCACGTTCAGCGACAAGCTCTACCTTGGAAGGCTCTTGACCAGAACCTCCGCGAATAATGCTCTCGGTTAGGAGGTCGCCTTCTTTAGTTATGACTACTAATTGGATTGCCTTTGGTTCGGCAAGGTATAGAGCCTTGGCTGCTTTGAGGTCATCAACGATAACCACGTTGACTAAATTGGCAAGGATGCCTGCCGGAGCAGAGACAACATCAACAGCGCTTCTAGTACCTGGGATGTTAGGTAGGTTCTGCGGCTTCACAGTGCTTTCGATATCGGCAACTACCAACTCAACGCGTCCACCGTTATTGCTCTTTAGATGTTCAACGGCTAGCAGTGCTTCATCTCTAGAGTCGGCAACAATTGCGTCAGCCAGTGTTCCAAGCGCTGCGGCAATTGCAGACTCGAAGCCAGGATCAATCTTGATGTGTGAGGCAACTAAACCTCTGATGCCTCGAAGGCCAGCAGAGGTTAGAACTGTTGTGCCGTCCTTTTGCTCAAGCATTAGGTTCAGTGCGCTGCGCTTAGCACTTAGCCCATCACGTTCACGCTCTGACTGGTGCAGAGCATCCCTAAGTGATTCGATTTTTGCGCCAACTTCAGTGACAACTTTTGTTGCAGAATCTAGGTTCTGTTCGAACGTGTTTTCAACCGGCTGTGAACTATTTAGTTCGGTTTCGAGAGCTTCATAATTTGCAACAGCTGCTGCGTGTCTTGAATTAGCTTCGGTGAGAGCTTCTTCGTGACGAGCAAGCTCTTCTTGAACGGACGCAAGTCTTGATTCGGCAAGCGTTACTTCTGAAATTAGACGATTGAGTTCATTATCAAAGGCGGTGATTTCTGCATTGCGAAGTGCTGCTTGATTATCAAATGCTTCCAGTGCACTTCTTGCTTCATCTCTGCTGGTTTCTGAATCACGTAGTGCGCCACGGAGTGTTTCAACTGCAACTGTTAGTTCAACTACAGCATTGTCGGCAGAATTGGCTTCTGCTTCAATCGCAGCTGGGTCTACCTGTGAACCGGTTAGCTCAGCTTGAGAGCCAAGGAGGGCAACCTTCTGATTGGCGATAGCCAACATGCCTCTAAATCTTTCGGTGATGGTGTCGAACTCAAAGGCAAGCGATCTGGCTTGCTCAACTTCCGGTGACATCTGCTGATTTTCAAGTTCAGTTAGTCTGCCTGAGTTCTCGTCTAACTGTTGCTGCAAAATGTTGCGTTCAGCTTTGCGGTCTGATTCTGATTGTGAAGTTTCATCGAGACCACGAAGTAGATCAACAACATCGGCAGCCATAAGTCTTGCTTTGGCATCTCTGACCACAGACGCGATGCCCTGTGCTTGTCTTGCGGTTTCAGCCTGCTGACTAAGTGGCTTTAGTTGACGTCTAACTTCACCGGCTAGGTCATTCAACCTGGTTAGGTTAGTCTGCATTGCTTCTAGCTTGCGTTCCGTCTTTTCTTTTCGGCGACGGTGCTTCAAAATACCGGCGGCCTCTTCGATGTATCCGCGACGCTCTTCAGGTGTTGCTCGCAAAATACCATCGAGCATTCCCTGACCGACTATGACGTGCATCTCTCGACCAAGACCGGTATCACTCAGGAGTTCTTGAACATCAAGCAGTCGACAAGGCTCACCGTTGATCGCATATTCGGAACCACCGTTTCTGAACAGGGTTCTAGAGATGGTGACTTCGGTGTAATCGATAGGTAGTGCACCGTCGGTGTTATCAATGGTCAGCGAAACTTCAGCTCTACCTAGAGGTCCTTTGGTTGCAGTTCCAGCGAAGATGACGTCTTCCATCTTGCCACCGCGAAGAGTCTTAGCTCCCTGCTCACCCATAACCCAGGCAAGTGCATCAACGACGTTAGATTTACCAGATCCATTAGGACCGACTACGGCGGTCACGCCCTTTTCTAGGATAAAAGTCGTAGGGTTGGCGAACGACTTAAAGCCCTTGAGGGTAAGGCTTTTGAGATGCAAGTCAGGTCGCTTTCAATAGGGGGTCACCGAATCAAATCAGTTCTAGACAAAATTACCTTAAATCCAGCCCTTACTTTGGCTATAACTCAGGTTTGCGGCTAAGAAGCCTTTAGTTTCTGACATTTAGGGCAAAAGTGTGACCCTCGGTTCATCCAGTTATCGCGCTGGATGGCCCTGCCACAGCGTTTACAGGGCAATCCAGTGAGCCCATAGGCGTTCAGACTGATACTGAAATAGCCTGATTCGCCATTGATGTTCTTGTATTGCTCATCAAAGCTGGTGCCACCAGCTACCACAGCCTTGGCTAGCACCTGAGTAACATGAGCTAAGAGTTCCTTGGCCTTAGTTCTAGAGATGCTATTGGTTGGCTGGTCGTAGTGAATCTTGGCTAACCACAGTGATTCATCAGCATAGATGTTACCTATTCCGCTCAGCACCCCCTGATCTAGAAGAACCCTCTTAATCCCTGACTGCTTCTTCTTGAATAGTTTCAAAACAGCTTCTTCATTGAAAGCTGGATCTAATGGATCTCTAGAGATATGGGCTACCTGATTTGGAATCTTGTTCAACCAGGTTGAGTTGAGAATCTCTTTCCCTGAGAAACCACCGGGGTTGCCATCTTCGGTGTCTTCCATGACATCTATTGCTAATGAACCGAAGATTCTCTGATCAACAAAACGCATTTGATACTTCAAGCCATCTTGGGCTTTCAGGTGAACAATGATTCTGGTTAGCGGGTCTTCTTCGTAATCAGGTGTTCTAAGGAGAATCTGCCCTGACATTCCGAGGTGACCAATCAACGCTAGCTGAGGTTCATTCTTCTTTTGGTTCAGTGGCAGCCAAAGAAACTTACCTCTGCGCACAGCTGCTTGGATCGTTCTACCGGTCAAGGTTTCAACAAAGTCTCCGACATTGGCTGGATGTCTGCGCAAACTTCTGGCATCAAGGATTTCTACTCTGGTGACTTTTGCACCGGTAACTGTTTCTGCTAGTCCTGCCCGAACAGTTTCAACTTCAGGTAGCTCAGGCATGCTTAGCCTCTTAGAGCTTTAAGTGCTGCGATGGCAGCTTCTGCTTCTGCAGCTTTACGAGATCTACCAGTTCCAGATGCAATCGTTTCAGAATCGACGATAACTGCTGCAAAGAAAGTTCTATCGTGATCAGGTCCTTCATGCGTCACTTCGAACACAGCGTCACCGCGGTTTGCGCTCTTTAGAAGTTCTTGCAGAACAGTTCTAGGTTCGCTGGTTTCAAGCAATTCATCTGCGGAATCAATTAGTGGAATAACAAATCTGTCGATGATGGTTTTAGCTGCTTCTAGACCTGAAGAAATATATGCTGAACCGATTAGCGCTTCTAAAGTGTCCGCAAGAATGTTTGGTTTATCTCTGCCACCAGAAGCTAGTTCACCTTTACCGAGCGACAGGTATTCGCCTAAGCCAATGTTGGTTGCAGCGATTGCCAATGTCTTTGCAGAAACTGCGGCATTACGAATCCTGCTGAGCGAACCTTCATCCATAGTTGGATTCGCAAGATAAATGTGGCCAGTAACAACAAAACCCAACACCGAATCTCCTAGAAACTCTAGGCGTTCGTTGTCGGGTTTTTTGCCATTCTCATATGCAAATGAGGAGTGGGTTAAAGCTAATTCGAGTAATGCTGAATCAATGCTTATGCCAAGCGTTTTAGTCAGCGAGGCGTAGGTCAAGATGATGAGCCTAAGATTTAGGCGTCTGCTACCTTGCGGCCCTTGTATTCGTAGAACTGAACGTTGCCGTTCGCATCTTCTACGGCACGAGCGCGGTGAGGCAGGCTGTATACGGTCTTACCGTTTTCAACGGTCTTAACTAGCTGAGTGTTGTTAGCAACCCATGCCGAACGACGGTGACGGGTGTTTGATCTCGACAGGCGTCTCTTTGGTACTGGCATTAGTCTTCTCTTTCTTGTGCAAGCTTTTCTAGTGCACTCCACCTCGAGTCAATCGGGGCTTCGTGTTGGTGATTCGGGTTTTCATTCATCTTCACACCGCAGTCCGGGCACAAACCTAAACAGTCTGCACTACAAATTGGGGTGAACGGAAGATTTAGAACCACCGAGTCAACGATGACCTGTTCCAAGTCGATTGTCTGATCTTGGATGACAAAGTCATCTTCTACCTCTAAAGAATAGGCGAAAAGCTCCTGAATATCTACCTGAATCGGCACACTCATTGGCTCTAAACACCTTGAACAGTCAGCGGTAGCCCTAGTTTTCAAGCCTCCAGAGACATAAATCCCCTCGTGGACGCTTTCTAGACGGAGAAACAGTTCGACCTTCCCACCTTTTGGAACGACTGCTAAACCTGCCCCTAAGGCTTCAGGAAGCTCGACATCAGTGTCTAATTCCCGCATCTGACCTGGTTTGTGCATCAGGTCATGGACCTGGATCTTGAAATCACTCATTAGTTCTTCAAAGCCTTTGCCACTAGTTCTGGAACGTATTTACTGATGTCTCCCCCAAGATCAGCAACCTGCTTAACCAAAGAAGAAGAGATAAAGCCATGTGCAGGATCTGCCGGCAGGAATACAGTTTCAATCCCCGAAAGATCTCTATTGACCTGAGCCATCGGCAACTCATAGTCAAGATCGACATTGGTTCTGACCCCTTTGACCAAAGCCTGAGCAGAAATGCTTCTGCAGTAGTCAACCAACAGACCACTTGCCAATGAATCAACTAGGAACTTGCCTGGCACAGCTTCCAATACTGCCTTCACAAGCTCAACTCTCTTTTCAAGAGAGAGTTTCGGGTTCTTGGCAGGGTTATGAACGACGAGCACATGAACAGTGTCAAATAGTTTGGCTGCGCGGGTAGCGATGTCGACGTGCCCGAAGGTAATCGGGTCAAAAGATCCTGGGTAAACGGCTATGGCCATGTTTCTAGGTTAGCCGACTATGACTTGGCAAGAAAGTCCTGTCTTTCCTTATCCAGCTGAATAAGGGTTTCAGCCACCAGTGGATGCATCTCCAGAGTCGGGTCAGCAAGGAATATTTCTGCAACTTCAGTTCTAACCTCTTGGATGAGCTCAGAGTCTTTCAGCACTCGAAGTAGCTTAAGACTGGATTTACCACCTGATTGCGAAGCACCCAGCACATCGCCTTCACGTCTAAGTTCTAGATCAATCTCACTTAGTTTGAAACCATCTGTTGTTTCAACAACTGCTTTTACTCGCTCTAACGCAAGAGACCCTTCTTCAGCGCTGGTGAGCATCAGACACAAACCCGGTAACCCTCCGCGACCAACTCGACCACGAAGTTGGTGAAGCTGTGAAACACCAAATCGATCTGCATCAAGAATTACCATCGTGGTGGCATTAGGAACATCGACACCAACTTCAATCACTGTGGTTGAAACCAAGACATCGATTTCCTTGCTGGTGAATCTTGCCATCACATCGGATTTCTCTTCACTCGATTGTCGTCCGTGCAAAACTGCAATCTTAAGATTCTTCAACGCAGGGTTGCTCTTCAAAGCTTCAGTAACGCTAAGTGCTGCTGCTAGCGGTCGCCTAGGTTTAGGTGGAATTAGTTCTTCACCTTCAACAAATTCTTGTTCATCAGGGATACCACCGGTGAGCAGTAAATCTGTTCCATCATCGGCATCATCAATCCGAGGGCAAACTACAAAGGCTTGTCTGCCAAGGCTAATTTCTTCAGCCACTCTTTGCCAGACACGAGCCACCAGTTGCGGTTCATCATCAGTAACTACATGAGAGGTAATTGCCTGCCTTCCCTGCGGCAGCTCTGTTAGCACAGACACGTCCAAGTCTCCAAAGACGGTGACAGCAAGTGTTCGAGGGATTGGTGTTGCCGTCATGGTTAGCACATGCGGAGGCTGTTTACCTTTGAGTCTTAGTGCTTCACGCTGTTCAACACCGAAACGGTGCTGTTCGTCAATAACAATCAGACCCAAATCGACAAACTCTACTTTGTCCGCAATAAGTGCGTGCGTACCAACGATGATCTGAGCTTTGCCAGAAACCATGGCAAGCATTGCACTTTTTCTATCTGCAGTATTCAACTGTCCAGTCAAAAGTGTTAGGCCTAATTGTTTTGCGAGCTCTGGTCCTAGGGTTTTTTCTAAAGACCTGAAGTGCTGAGCTGCTAATACTTCGGTTGGGGCAAGCAGCGCTGACTGGCCACCACTGTCTGCGACACTCAGCATCGCTCTAACTGCCACCAAAGTTTTACCGGAACCAACTTCACCTTGAAGCAATCGGTTCATCGGATGACCGCTTGCTAAATCTGTCGCAATTTCATTGCCGACAACAACCTGCCCATTGGTTAGAGTAAATGGCAGCGCTTTATCGAACTTGGTTAGATTTCCATTTTCTTTTGCAAGTCTCACAGCACTCTGCTGATGCTGGTTTTCTGTTCTTCGCTTTAGAAGTGTTGCTTGCAGGAGAAAAGCTTCGTGATATCTCAGGGTATCTCTGGCAGCTTGCCAGTCAGCCATATTTGCAGGCTGGTGGATTTTCCTTATGGCATTTTCAAGATTGAGTAGTTCATGTTTTGTAAGCAGTTCTTTGGGAACCTCGTCTTGAATCGGTTCTAAAACGTCAAGAATTACTTTCACTGCTCGCTGCAGCATCCAGGTAGTGCATGTACTGGATGCTGGGTAAATAGGAATGGGTAATTCTGCCCAGGCTTTGGCAACATCATCTTCGATCTCATCACCAAAGAGTTCGTAGTCAGGATGTGAGAGCTGAAGCTTGCCGTTATAGCTGCCTATCTTTCCAGCCCAGAGGCCTCTGACCCCGGTCTTTAGTTTCTGAGCTCGCCAAGCTTGGTTAAAAAATGTCGCTGTGACAAAGCCATGGCCATCGGTGATCTTGACTTCAAGGATTGAGCCAGCTTTGCCTTTCATGCGCCGTTCATAGACATCCACCACGTCGGCGATGATCGTGACGCTCTCCCCGATTGGGATTTCACTGATTGGGGTTAGTTCTCCCCTGGACGAGTATCTGCGAGGGTAATGCTGCAGTAAATCACCGACTGTTCTAAGCCCTAGGTTCTTAGCCAACGACTTAGCGGTCTTATCCCCCAGCAGGCGATCTAGATTAGTTGTTGGCAAAAGCATGGTTCAATCTTCGCCCACCCCTACGACAAGTTAGGCTAGCCACACTATGACCAGAATCATTGGCGGTATCGCCGGCAGCAGAACACTAGCCTCGCCAGCTAAAGTAACCAGACCAACCAGCGATCAAATTCGCGAAAGCATCTATAACCGTCTCGAGGCGCTG
>Ga0209084_1003489_pt1 | contig 11543 bp, 11 predicted proteins | sample C_130820_MF_Meta_FD_187309 | JGI IMG/M metagenome (GOLD analysis project Ga0209084, IMG submission 187309) | Freshwater microbial communities from Lake Croche, Canada to study carbon cycling - C_130820_MF_MetaG (SPAdes) (version 2) | ecosystem: Environmental > Aquatic > Freshwater > Lake... | reverse complement strand
AAGTGATCCTGACAGTGTGATGAACTATGGTGCGGATGATTGTCACGAACACAATTATATATTCTTTTTTGACCAAGAGCCAATTCATTTGAACATACACATGCCTACTTTTGAGAAGGCTGCTGAACTCAATTGGGAGATCACTCACAAAAAAGGAGGGAGTCGATCAGCAACAAATATTGCCGGATATTTGTGTACCAGCGAAAGAGATAGTGAAAACGTAGAGGCGGTATGCAAAAAGTTCAACTGGCAGCCGTTGTATTACTTCTTTCACGGCTGGGCCGTATTGGATTGGTATCGTGGCTACGATAAAACATTTCTAATTGCTCCTCCTGCTGAGCGTACCATCACAAAGACATTTATTGCACCCAATCGAATTGTTGCTGGAGAGCGTCAACATAGATTAGAAATGTTGTATCACATATTTAAGAATGGTATGTTAGATAATCATATCAGTTGCCCTGCTGTGTGTCCTGTAGAAAACATAAGCATAAACGATGCTATTAAACCCTTGGTTGCAAAGTATCCTGATATACAACAAGTATTTGCCCAACAAACATTGCCCATTAACTTTGCAGGCGAGTCTGACCATCCCATGCACTCGTGCTGGTTGAGCTTGTTTGATGAGTCAGCAGAAAGTTTGTTATATCTAGTGACAGAAACTGTGGCCACAGGTCGTAGACATCACATTACAGAAAAGACTTTCAAACCTATCGCTCTGGGAATGCCGTTTGTGATTGTGGGTACTCGTGGCAGTCTTGAGTATTTGCGCAGTTATGGATTTCGTACATTTGAAGGTATCTGGGACGAAAGTTATGATCTGGCTGAAGATTCAGTGCGCATCGAACGCATTGCCAGTTTATTGCGTAGTCTAGACGAACTGTCACCGGCAGGCAAGCAAGACCTGTTTGATCAAGCACATGAAGTCATAGAGCACAATTGGAATCACTTTTACAACGGCGGCTTTGAAGCTGTGTTGTGGCAGGAGTTGCGGGCAATGTTGGATAGTATTGACAACAGTTATTTTCCCAGCGACAAGTCAGCAGGTTAAATAGTCCACTCGAGCATGCAAATGAATCCTATTAACAGTTACACCAGTTGGCAACCCCTTGAAGAGGTCATAGTTGGCCGTGCGTACAGCCCAGACTATTTTGACTTCATAGACAACGCACAAGTGCGCAATCAGTTACAACAAATCCTTTTGGAAACTGAAGAAGACCTTGTTAACTTGCAACGAACTATAGAAAAGTTTGGTGCTCGAGTACGTCGTCCTGACTTGCCCAATCGTGATCGCTTTATTCAATCACAAATCCACGGTGGTGGTGCACCTCTTCCTCCGCTGACTCCACGTGACTGGCAAATCACCTTAGGTGATAAACTTCTGCGTGTGTTGGCCATACAGGAACTAGATAGTATTTGTAGAGAGTACGAAGCACAAGGTGGTACTGTTATTAATCCACACGGCCCCACAGGCTGGGATGAAAACTGTATTCTTAATCAAGCCAGTGCAAGTTGCATTGTACGTGTGGGACGCGATGTGTTCTTTGACAATTCCGACTTTTTAAAGCCCGAACAAACACGCTGGATAGTGGACAATGTACTGGGTCCTGAATATCGCATTCATGAAGCAGTCACTGATGGCCATGGCGATGCTGTGTTTGCTATTCTCAAGCCCGGAGTGTTGCTAAGTTCCAAACACGATATTAACCTGGACCTAGGTCGAGACTTCCCTGGTTGGGACGTATGTAAGATATGGGATTCAAGCATCTGGGCCGCTATGGAAGTGGGCAAGTTCAAGTATGAGCAATCACCAGGTGCATGGTATGTACAAGGGCAAACACCCACACCAGAATTTACAGACTTTGTGAACACTTATCTAAACAAGTGGACTGGCTTTGTTGCCGAAACTGTGTTTGATGTTAACTGCTTGGTACTAGACGAAAGCCATGTTATCTTCAGTGCTTACAACAGGGAAGTGTTTGACTACTGCCGTAAACACCGGATTGAACCTATTATCAGTGAATTGCGTCACAGTTACTTCTGGGACGGTGGTATCTCATGCTGTACTCAAGACATCCGCCGTCGAGGTGGATTAGAAACATATCTATGAAACTGGTTATACCTATCGATAACCAGCACAGTTATCGTAGCATACCACGCAACCAAGATCTCAAACTTTCTATTGCCAAATATCCTACTGCGGGTTGGGGATCAAGCCTGCCACTTGATTTTGCTAGGGTTTAGGGTCACCTGGACGGAGCCAAGTTGTTTGGATATGCAAGTGTTTACGATACAAGTTTGTATCCAGGTCCAAGAAGTTTTTTGCCAGCAGCCCCCGGGCTTCTGGGTATTGTAGTTTTAGATCATCTAGTTGTTTTCTCATTGCCTTTTTGTCTTCTCCTGCGGCATACAATCGCGGTATATCTTGTGTGATTTCAACCCCGTGCGCATCTAAGAAGTTTTTTACCAGTATTTCATAATTGTGATAACGTTGATCTATACAAAAAAAAGTAGTTCGATCTAGTATACTGTCAGGAATCATTTGACACACACTATAACTGTGTTGATCAAACACAGCACTAACAAACAATTTATTAACTCTTTCATCACTGAGTAGTTCTTGTTGCTCAGTTCTACACAAATATTCTACCACTCCCATGGTATGTCGTTTTTGGGGATCGCGTAAAAATCCAAAAAACTTCAGTTGTGCAAGGTCTGTAGTGGGTTTAAATAGATCTTCTTTGATCCATCCTAGATTGTCAAACACATGCTGCCACGTGGTGCAGGCGTTTTTAGCGATGGATATCCAAGCAAGACGGTTGTTGTGATGAAAGTACATGTTATCTCCAGGGAAGAAAATTTTGTGTCATTTATTATAAATCTTATTTTAACCCGCACGTCTGAGTGCAAACATCAGGGATTTTTCATTCACAAGCTTGTGATTAAATTGCAAGTCAATGTCATACACCCAGTTTTGAAATAATTCAAATCCAGATTTTTTAAACAAGCCTTGCCACATTCGATCTCCTAGAATGCTGTAGTGATTGGGGTTGAACTCATGCATATGTACCCGTTCGTTACCCGGAGCAGGCACTTCAATGAACATTTGTCCGCTGGGTCGCAACACTCGGTGAAATTCAAACAAAGTAAACAACGGATAAGGACTGTGTTCTAGTGCATGTCTACACCATATGAAATCCACCGTGGCATCCTCCAAAGGCAAATCAGTCATGCTGGCGTGTATTGCATCAAATCCCTGAGCAACACATGCATCAACATCTGTTGTGCTTAGTGTAACACCAGTCACATTGTGATACCCCAGTGCCTGAGCTGCCTTTATAAAAACTCCGGGACCGCAGCCAATGTCAAGTATCTTGCATTCGGGGTCTAGATCGAATTCTGACAGAAATCGTTGACTTATGTCTGGAATAATATCATCGTGAAACCCACCAACTGCTTCGCTGTATACTGTGTCCAGTGCTCTTTTTTCAAATGCTTTAAATTTTTCGTAATCCATTAACTGCAAACCTTGACGCCGTATAATTGTTCAAAGCGATCGGCAGCCGCACGATCGTTGACCATGGGCTCACCACGTATGTTTAGACTGGTGTTGAGCAACATAGGGCAGCCGGTCAACACATACCATTTTTCCAGTAATTCTCGGATTCCTGAACCGTCTTGCGCCACAGTCTGTACTCGGCTGGTGCCATCAATATGACATATAGCAGGAGTAAGGTCAGGCTGGCGACACCTGGCGACTGACTGCATATAAGGACTATGATGCCAGCCCACTGGCATATCAAAATAGTCATCAACCACCTCAGCCAATATGACCGGGGCAAAAGGCCTAAACTGTTGACGACGTTTGATTTCATTCACTTTCTCCTTGATCTCGCTGCCTCTAGGATCTGCCAGGAGGCTACGGTTTCCCAGTGCTCTAGGGCCGAACTCGGCTCTTCCTGATGCCACTCCGACAATTTTGTCACTAAGAAGCCGGTCCAGTAACTGGTTAACAGGATAAACACCTGGAATAAGATGGCCCAAATAACTGTCGCGCCAGTTAATTCTACGCCCAAGAGCCAAAGCGGCAGCACCGAGACTGCTACCAGCGTCACCAGGGCAAGGCATAATCCAGATATTCGCAAAATATTCTCCTAACATACGATTGGCAGTGCAATTCAATGCCACCCCACCCATATATACCAGATTTTGGCTAAATCCTGTGTTTCTAGCACGAATCATTACTTGGCGAATAAGATCTTCTGCTACCATTTGCCCTGCAGCCGCAATGTTTTCATTGCTGGCGCCCACAAGGAAATCATCACTCATTCCTGTGTGAAAGTTGTGCCGCAGTTCAAGATCACGCTCGTTGGCAATCACATGCTCACGCATGTCATGATACCAGGTGTTACGGCCCCAGGCTGCCATGCCCATGGTGATGTATTCTTCGTCTAGTGGGTGTAGGCCAATGCGCTGAGTGACTGCGCTATAAAACAATCCTATACTGTGCGGATAAACCTGCCGCCATAGTCTCTTATACCGCGCCACACCCGATCGATCATATTCTGCGCCCCATATACTAATTGTATCCCATTCACCTATTGCATCTATTACTACTACAGTAGCCCGGTCAAATGGTGATGTTTGAAATCCTGCCGCCGCATGACTCAAATGATGATTGAAACTCAGCACACGCTTGGGTTCAATTTGGCCTCCCAATTGCTTGTTTAAAATTTGTTTCGTTGTTAACTTATGCCATTCAATGCCTTGTCCTGCGTACCATTGTCTAAACTGTTTGTTCCAAGGACGTTCATAATAGGCCACAATCTCTGGACCATACTCTGTAACTTCATCTAGCAAACCTTGACAGAAGTCAGCGTCATTTTTCTTTCGTGAGTAACGCTCTGAATGGCCAGCAAACAGGATCTCCCCATCAGGTGAGATTACTGTAGCGGCTGCATCATGAAAACCTGCACTAATGCCTAGAATATTCATTTGTAGATAAATGGATCTCGTTTGCGTAGTTCTTTTAGTTTTCGACGATAACGTATTTCTAGTGTAATTCTTGCCCAGAGTCTTTTCATCCAATTCATTTTAGTGCCTTTATTTGTTGTTCTGTATAGTCTGGATCTCTCCAGCAATAATTGTATGTAGCTTTTGCAGTACCAGTGCGGATTGAATGCACGTCTTGATGCGCAAGCAATTGTGAGTATATCATTTCCCAGTTTTCTGTGCCAAATGACCTCAAGAGATCAACTTGACCGACCCGAGGATGGCCGATTGTAAGACTATTGTTGTCTGGATCAAATCCATTCCTGGCAAGCCATTCACGAAATTCGGCCAACTGTTTGATTTGCCACGGATATGCGCCGGGATCACGGGCCCATTCAATATCAAAATCACCAGCCGCTTGACTCTGTGTGCGTAGTCCTGTAGTAATCAGTTCGCTAATGCGCGAGTCCTTGCCTTCATCGCAAAATACCTCCCAATGGTGTTTGCCCACTGCCTTGTTTACACCCACGTACACTCCACCCAGTTTTCTGTTAATTGTTTCTATGCCAAACAACTCAAGGTCAGCATCATCTAGTTCATAGCGTGGTGCATTAAGCCAACACATCAGTTGACTGGGACGTCGCCATTCAGGTGCTTGTTGTGCCTTGCGCAGGCTCAGCACAAGACTTTCTAGTTCGTGACACAGCAGGTTTAACTGTCGTATGTGCCAACGTGTGTGGTCATCTGCTGAATCATAATACGGGCTCATTGCACCTGCTGTACCTTGCAAGTCTTCAAAATAGCGATGCAGTTGATTCATTCGGTCATGATTGATATCTAGATCATGTTGTATTACTTCTGCAGGACTGAAAAAATCCTGTATGCGATAATCTAACGTGCTGGAGTTAATGGCCATTATTGATCTGTTGATTTGTGTACACAAATACTCTGCTGAACGATCACTTTCGGCCCAGCCTAGCCAGCAATAATTCTTTTCTAAATGTAGATCATTATGCATAATTTCATTTAGTGCCTGTAGCCATTTGCGACTTAAACTGTTGTCTGCTACATCTATGTGTACAGTTAAGATATTGTTATCCGCACCGCGTAGGTCTATTTCTATATGATCAAGCAATTTTCATCCACCATTCTAGTGCTTCTGGACGTGAGCCCAGGATATCTGTCATTGTCACAGTGTGCGTTCTTATTTGTTCTAGCTGTAACACACGGGCTTTGCCTTTTGCAAGCCCTGCACGATATTGATCCGGCCATTGTTCCGCAAACGTTGGACGATTCTTTAATTGTAGCAGTACATCACGCATGGCACCTGCGGAGCGGCCTGCTAGTTCGTCAACCCATGGATCCAATATGTGTCTAGGCAGGGCCAAGGGACTCATTATGATATCAGGTGAGAAACTGAATATAACCTTGGCCAGCATCTCCACACCCAGTTCTGCGGCCAGAGCATTCATTGCATCCACTTCGGTCATACCTGGCAAGGTCAAGGTAAAATCCAAACGCATTTGTCTTGGATGCCGGGCCCACTGCATTCCCTGTTGAAAATTCACAACAAATGATGTGAAGTCCAAACCTGTACGAATGTATTCTCCAGTGGCTCCGGTTCCATCAAGGCTGGCGCAGATTTGCCAGTCACGTATGTTCGAAAGTATATCACGGTAAAGATCAATCCCACCATAAGCAATCCTGCTGAGATTAGTATTGTATCTAGCATAAACATTTTTTCCATCCCCTAGTTCTATTATACGTTGCATGTAGCGCCAATGCTGTTCATACATTAGCGGTTCTCCACCTACCCAATATATCTCTTCAACTCGATGTTGCTCAACAGCCTCACTGAATTCGGCTTCAATTTGACTATCCTGAAAGTGTGTGATTTCGGTACGTAAATCGTTTCGCATCCAATTGTTTTTAGGATTAGTCCAGTCAACCATTTGGTTCTGTTTTTGTTCACTCTCCCACGAACTGGACAGCATGTCGCCACAGGTTCTACACTTGAAATTACACAGGTTGCTAAACCTATAATCCCATGAAATAGGCCGCATATGAGTCGATCCATCTGGGTCAGTGCTATCCCATACTTGATCAAGTCTGTCTTGGAACAGGTGCCAAAAATAATCGCGGTATACGGATACATTGAGTAGTTTCTCATTACAAACCTCACATTCAGGTAGTGTTTCTCCGGCCATCATTCTGCGACGCACTGACTTCATGTGTTCGCTATTCCAATGCTGTTCAAGAGTCACGGGTATGTACCGGCCCGTGCCCGACGCGGTATCTATGTACTGTTCAAAGTTCTGTGCAGGCTCACGACTTGCACAGCACATGCGCCGTTCTGTTTGCGGGCTCAAATATGTATGTACCCAGGGGGCTAAACATAGATTATCGGGTTTCTGCATATTCTAACAAAGGTTCTACTATTTGTTTGTACATGAGATCCAGCACTCGATCACGATTGTAAAACAATGCATTGTTGTGCCGCATGCGAGCCTGCGTTTCTGCATCATATGGTGCAGTTTGAAAATTTGCAACGTTTTTTACCACTTGCTGGAGTCGAGTGGTTTGGTTCGGATTGTTGTCATATGACTCATCAAACATGTTGTGATAGGTCTCAAAACCCAATTCATGCAGATATGACAGTGTGCCTGGTTGTCCATACACCACAAATGGGTGGAAAAAGGCCAATGGTTTGAATGTTTTTTCTGTCACATGCAGTAGATGTTTGGTATCGGTTGTGGTCTCTGCCACAATGCTAAAGTGTGTTTTTTGATACCATTCAGGATTGAAATTACGCTGAAAATTCCCTAAAGATTCAGGTATGTCATTGGGCAGATATCTTCCTTGATCCACTGTGCTGTACATCAAATTGTTTAAATAAGGCTCCAGTGCAGCCAACAGTTGTCTACGATGTGGTTTTGTTAGTCTAATAGGCAGTAGTGCCAGATGTGTAGGAGGTGTTGACAAGTCAGGAACATAATCGTGATAATCATTAAAACAATTACTGAAATGTTCATTAATCCAGAAAAAACACTTTGCGGCGGACAAAAACGTATTGGGAAATTTTTCTTGCTTGTCATTCACGATAGCCTGTTCCCAGGTCATATCATAAACAATTCGTGCCCCACGGTCTAGCAAGGGCTGATACCAGTTGTGCTGATAAATCCCGTTAGACATCACTAGTGCGCCGGGCTCGACCCCGGTGCGGTTGGGATCATACTCTATAATTTCCAACCATTGGGAAAATGCCGGGCGCAGATAGTGCTTGTTGATCGACACCGGATCCTCAGCTTGCACAAATATCTTAAGTTTTTTCATAGTTCAACAGTTGGGCCAACTCTGGAGCCACTGTTCGTAGATCCTGGTTGCGTTTTCTATCAAGATCGGCTATTTTCATTCGTGTCATAAAACCGTCGGTTGATGCGCCTCGATTCATAAAGTCCCGTATGCGATCAAGTTCCACGCGATAAATTGTCTCTACTGAATCTAGATATTCTGTGATGGCTGTTTTGGCCGAATCGGGCAAGCAAGCAATTGAGAAATACCAAGCATCGTGCATCATATTCCAGTACACAAAGTGGAACGATTCTTTATTCTTTTCCAACCAGGCTGCAATATCGCCTAGGTAGCGCACATTAAAAATGTTCACAGTTGTACATACTTGTAGTTCAATATTACTATAGCGTTCTTTAAGATCTCTAAAGCGATCTAGATTCTCGCACACTTCGGCCCACACAGCATTTGAACGTTGATATTCAAAACGCTCGCCCACGTCGTCTAGACTGAATGCTATTTCTACTGTTTTAAAATGTTTCCAAATCAACTCAGCCTGTTCAGGATATTGTGTGCCATTTGTGTTGTAATGTATTTCTACTTGTCCAGCAATACCTCGGTCCACAATGCCTTGTAACATAGCAAAATGTTCCTCGATCATGAATGGTTCACCGCCGGTGAATTCAATGTAACGTATGTCATTTATGACCGAGTCGATCTCGCCCCAGAATCGGGGATTTTCTCGGGGCCAGGCACCGTCACGTAGCATTTGATATGCATGACTGGTTTTTCTTTTGTCTGGCCAAGTATTGGCTATTTCCTCTGCGGCAAATTGACTGCTGGACCATGAGCCGCATATGCGGCATTTAAGATTGCAAATGTTGCCCAGTTTGAGATCCAAGAACATCAAGGGTTTGGCATCCTGTGTCCATTCTTCCGAAATGCCCATGTGCTTGAGTCTGTCCAGGGTGTGCATGCGCTTTGATGTTCGACCACTGCGTTCTTCCGACCAGCACTTGCGACATGTTTGAGGTTGTTCGCCGTCAAGGAACTGCTGCCGCAGACCACGCATGTGACCACTGTTTTGTATGTCTCGAAAGTTGGCTGTTGATAATTCAAACTTGCGACCCTCATCGTCTAGTATTTCATCATCGGCCAGGCAGCACGGACGCACAGTGCCAATGGGGCTGGCTTCTATGCTGATCCAAGGCAACACACAGAATTTGTCTTGTGGTAATTTCATTTCAGTGCCGCCAATTCTGGTAGTACATCTAAGATGTTTTCATTTCTAATATTATCAAGTTCGTGCGTTTTGCGCCAGAATGTATCAATTAAGTGTGTGTTATTTGTGGCATTCATAAATTGTATAGCTGATCGAAATCCTTGTGTGGCACGGCCTAGCGGATCTCTATCGCTCATCCAATCCAGGTGTTTCAAATACTTGGCTGTTAACTTTTGCTTGTATTCAGCAGGTGCAATGTCTATTCTATAGTGTGGGGGATCTTGCAAAATATTTACATTTAAGTCTTGTGCGCGAATTAGTCCTGCACTCACCCACTCTTTGTGGAAATCAGGCAAGTGCCAAGCATTCATTATGCTCAGTGTGGGTGAGATATAAAAGTCTACCTTGGGGCACGTAGCAATCATTCGGTGACGGTTTTGCACAACATCATACCATTTAGTACCTTTACGTATGTATTCAGCAGGATTCCCCATGCCATCCAAACTGGCACCCACTGCCACTGAGTCAAACTGCTTCCAGTATTCAAATACACTGCGTCCTTTTAGGTCTGTGTGCGTGAAGTTTGTGTTGTATATTAGTCGCACATCAAATCGCTCACGTCGCACTAGTTCTTCTAGAATATTGTAGTGTTCTTCCATTAGTAATGGCTCACCACCTGCAAAGTAGATTTGTTCCACATAGTCCAGGTGCGGTTCCAGTTGCGACCACATGTCTGTTTCTGTGCGCCCTGCGTAGTTTAGCACAGTATTACGATCCTTCCAGCCAGGCCCGGCGAGTTTGGCCTGGTCTTGATACCACTGGCTTGAAAAGATATGCCCACAACTGCGGCATTTTAGATTACACAAATTACTAAAGCGAATGTCCCAATAAGTCATTTCAAATGGGTTGGCATCCAGTTTCTTTACGTGATGCCCGTGATGTTTGTTGGCCGATCTACGTCCTGAAAAGAACCCTGACTCTTCCTGTTCATAACAGCGTGTGCAGGCCGCATGTGGAGTTTCACTCAGCATGTCTTCACGTAGTTTCTGCATGGGCACATCCTGCCATATTTCTGCCAGAGTGTGAGTTCTACAGTTGCCCACCACACCCGGTTCCATTTCAGCATGGCAACAAGGATATGCTTCGCCTGTGGGATAAGCATGCAAATGGATCCAAGGATAGATACAAAACGTTTTAGAATCTTCTAACAACCAACGCTCACGTTCAGTGAGTTCAGTGGCACGTAGCAAATCTGTTGAGTTATATCGATATTGAGTCATACCATTCTTTTAATTCAGGAAATGTTTCCGTAAAGTTTTTACCACGGCGTTGATCATACTGTGTGTAAAACTGTCGAAAATCATTCAACAGTCTGGGCATTTCAAATGCATCTGAGTGCGGAGTCTTTACCACATCCAGGTAGTCTATTAGACGCTGTGTATGATTAACTTCGTGTTCGTGAATGAATTTGCTGTCCACCCAGTGCGCCAGCCAGGTCTCCAAGCGTTGTTGATATACTCGGCGCTGGGCATCAGGCAAGACCAATGGTGATTGAAACGATGGAAAGCGCAGGATATTTAGTGTGAAACTTATAGCATCACGTCCATATTCCAGTTTCCAATTCATTATGCATTCCAACAATTGATCCAGAGTGCTCAAACACAGCGCATTGATGGTTGCCATAACATGTATGCCGCGGAACTGTCCTGAATCTAATAGGCGTTCTACGTTGTTGGCCCAGTCGTCCCAGACAAGGCCATCGCGTATGTACTCTGCTTGTGTAGAGATTGCTTCATTGCTTGTGTATAGGTCAATAGCCATGCCCGCTGTGCTGGCAAGCAATCGGTCAATGTCAACGTCGGTTCCCAGGTTACTATTGATTGCCAGGCGTGTGTGACTCTTGCCCGTGTTGTCTCGGAACCAGTCAATGAGTCGCCAGGTGTGGGCGGACATGAGGGGCTCTCCTCCGGTAATTCTAAGTTCCTGCAGGGTATGATGTAGATCACTTTCCCACCAAGCAAAAAATGCGTCAATGTAGGCA
>Ga0209084_1003487_pt1 | contig 11546 bp, 9 predicted proteins | sample C_130820_MF_Meta_FD_187309 | JGI IMG/M metagenome (GOLD analysis project Ga0209084, IMG submission 187309) | Freshwater microbial communities from Lake Croche, Canada to study carbon cycling - C_130820_MF_MetaG (SPAdes) (version 2) | ecosystem: Environmental > Aquatic > Freshwater > Lake | place... | reverse complement strand
GGTGGTCATGGTATGAAAAAGATACTAACCACAGATTTAGCAGCTACAGAAACAATTACAATAGGATCTAATTCAGGTACATCATCATTTGGTAGTTTTGTGACAGCTACAGGTGGTTCAGCAGGAAGTGCTGGCTTTGATAGAGCTGGTGTTGCGGGCGGCGCTGGTGGAGTTAGTTCTGGTGGTGATATAAATTTAACAGGTGCTGCAGGTAATACAAGTGGCGGTGGTATCTATGCTTCCACCGGTGGTGGTGCAGGTGGCAATGGCTACTTAGGTACTGGTGGAGGTCGAGGTGGTGCAGGTGGAGTATCTGCTGTTGCTGGTAGAAATGGTGGCGGAGGTGGCGGTGGTGGAGCTGGATCCACTACAGGTGCATCAGGCGGTAACGGCATAGTAGTCGTATACGAATATACATAGGAGATAGAAGTGCAAGCATTAATATCTAAGATCGAACCAAGAGAGAACGGTTATAGAGTAGCTCAAGTAGTTGCCGAAGGTAATACTTTTGATGTTACTCCAGATTTTATGTGGGTAAGTTGTGATGATAGTATCATCGCAGATAAATTCTGGTATGATATAGACAATGAGGAGTTTAATCTTATACCAGTTCATGAACAAACACCAATGGATACACCGCAATAATAAAGGTAGATTATGACAATTGATTTAAACATATTAGCTGGAAGTTCACTACAAGGACAAGCTGGTGCCACAGGTGCACCTGGTTCTACAGGAGCAACCGGATACACAGGAGCTACTGGTTCTACTGGACCACAAGGAGCTTCAGGTATCGGAGCATCTGGTCCTGCTGGAGCTTCTGGTATATTAGGTGCTTCAGGTGTACAAGGCACTTTTGGTGGTGAAGCTTTCTTATATGTATATGAGAAGACTTACGTAAACAACTCAGATCCTGGTACAGGTAAGTTTAAGTTTGATAATACAAATTTATCTGCTGTCACTAAGATGTACATCGATACTACTGATGCAACATCTAATGACGTCACAGCATATCTTATCACCATCGATGATTCAACTTCAGCTATTAAAGGACACTTCTCAGTATCTGATAGGGTTAGTTCTGATATATTCTATACATTATATGCTATCACAAATGATATCACTATACATACAAACTACATAGAAGTCCCTGTAAGTTACTTATCAGGAAGTACTTCTATGCCTGATGAATACAATGTCGTCATGACGTTCGCAAGAACAGGTGATCGAGGAGACTTAGGTCCGATAGGTGCTAGTGGAGCAACAGGTGCAGATGGTGCTTCAGGTGCAACTGGTGTTCAAGGAGCTAGTGGAGCGACAGGTATTCAAGGAGCAAGTGGAGCAACAGGTGCAGATGGTGCTTCAGGTGCAACCGGTATTAGAGGAGCATCTGGTGCTTCAGGTTCTGAAGGTCCACAAGGTGCAACAGGTATTCGTGGTCTAACTGGTGCAACAGGTCCACAAGGTATTCAAGGTTTACAAGGTATTCAAGGTGCTTCAGGAGTTGGGGCGACAGGAATTAATGGAGCAAGCGGCGCAACTGGAGAAGTTGGTGCAACAGGTACGAAGGGTGATACAGGTTCCACTGGTATTGATGGTGCTTCTGGTGCAACAGGAGCAATAGGTCCACCAGGAAACATAGGTTCAACTGGACCTCGAGGCATCGATGGAACAAATGGTGCAGATGGTACATCTGTAACTATCAAAGGTTCGGTAGCTAATTTAAGTTTATTACCAATGAGTGGTAATAGAACTGGTGATGGTTATATCACAATAGATTCTGGTCATCTATGGATTTGGAACGGTAGTGCATGGATAGATGCAGGTAATATTACAGGTCCACAAGGATCTACAGGTTTACAAGGTTCTACAGGGTTGACAGGTAGTACGGGTTTAACCGGTTCTACAGGTTTGACAGGTAGCACCGGTTTGACAGGTAGCACCGGTTTACAAGGTAGCACTGGTTTACAAGGTTCTACTGGATTAACAGGTCCGACTGGTTCTACAGGATTAACAGGAAGTACAGGTCTTAAAGGTGATAATGGTACATCTGTAACTATCAAAGGTTCAACAGGATCTTCACCATACTTACCACCATCTGGAAATACTACAGGTGATGGTTATATAACCACCGATACTGGACATCTATGGGTTTGGTCAGGTTCTGCATGGAACGATGTAGGTAACATCACAGGTCCACAAGGATCATCAGGTTTACAGGGTTTACAAGGTGCAAGCGGTGCAACAGGGGTTGGATATAATACATTCACTCTATACGGTGCAACAGGTACAACTTTACCAGCTGCAACCGGTCCTATTAATTTATATACTACTGCTCAAAAATATCAATCAGCATATGCTGCAGGTCAACGAGTAAGAGTTTTTACTTCATCAGGTGGATTCATAGAAGGTCCTATAGCAAGTTGGACAGCTGGAGCTACTGGCTCAACAGGTCTCATACAAATTAATAATGATTTTAGTTCTTCATTCCCAGGTGCAACAGGTACAGCGGCAACTATCTTCACGATTGTTTCTGCAGGTAACTTAGGTGCTAGTGGAGCCTCAGGATCAACAGGACTTACAGGTGAAAAAGGAGCAACTGGTGCTACAGGAGCGGGTTATTTACCACTAAGTTCACCTACATCAAATGATCTTACAGTCAATATTAATAAAACTTTTGTTATAACATATCCAGGAGCAACAGGATATTCAGCGTATGCAATAGGTAATCGTGTAAGAGCTTCTAGTATAGCAAATCCAGTAAACTTCGTAGAAGGCGTTATCATTGCATTAGGTGCAACTGGTCCTACTATCGGAAGGATGGACATCAATGCAGATGCATCAGGTGGTACACCCGGATCTTATAATGCATGGTACATATCATTAGCTGGACAAATAGGTGCTACTGGGACTGGAGCTCCCGGTTCGACAGGTCTTACTGGTTTAGGTTATACATCATTAAATTCAGTTACGCCATTAACTATTAGTACTGGATCTAAGACTTTAACTGTGGATAGGAATGCATCTTTATCCGCATTTGCTGTAACTGAAAGAGTTCGATTAACAAATAGTACATCTAATTTTATGGAAGGTGTCATAACATCTTATGGCTCTACAACACTAGTAGTAACTGTAGATGCAATATGGGGTTCAGGTAACTTAAGTTCATGGGTTGTGACTGCAGCTGGTCAACCAGGAGCCACAGGTGTAAAAGGAGATGCAGGATTTACTGGAGGAGCGGGAGCCGGTTATCTACCACTATCATCTACTTCATCAGCAGCTTTAAGTGCAGGATCTAAGACATTTACTGTAGATCAAAATGCTGGTACAAATGCATTTACTGTTGGTCAAAGGTTAAGAGCGGCTTACACTACTACACCAACAAACTATATTGAAGGTGTAGTCACAGCGTATACAACAAATCAATTAACAATACTAGTAGATGCTTTTGGCGGCACTGGTGGTCCATATGCTTTGTGGACAATCTCATTAGCTGGTAATATTGGTGCTACTGGAGTAAAAGGAGATCAAGGTGCTAGTGGAGCCACCGGTGCTGGTTATCAGGGCTTAACTGCATTAGGCGCTTCAGGATTAACATTACCTGGTGCAACAGGTACATTGTATACATTCTCAGTACCAGTCCCAACAACTAATGCATATTCTGTAGGTCAACGCGTACGATCATCGTTCTCTGCATTACCTACATCATTCTTAGAAGGTGTAATAACAGCTTATACTGGCGTTACAGGTTCTACTGGTCCACTAATGACTATTCGCACAGACTTTAACTCTGCTGATGGTGGTACTACAAACCCAACATTTACATATAACATCACAGCTGCAGGGCAAGTTGGTTCAACTGGTCCTACAGGTCCTGGTGGTGCTGGATCAACTGTGCCAGGTCCAATTGGATCCACCGGTCCAGGTTATAATAGCCCGACTTCAAATACATCTATAACATTAACACAAACTGCAAAAACATTTGCTGTGACATATCCAGGATCTACAGGTGCATATGCTATAGGCAATCGTGTAAGAGCTGCAGTCACTGCTACTCCTTCAACTTTCGTTGAAGGTGTCATAACAGCATTAAGTGCTGGTACACCCCCTACTCAATCTATGAATGTTACTGTTGACTACTTCCTGGGTGGTGCCACTGGTGCTACTGTGACAGGACCATGGACTATTGGTATAGCTGGTTCAGTTGGTGCATCAGGCGCAAGTGGTGCATCAGGTGCATCAGGAGCTAGTGGAGCAACTGGTGTTGGTTATGGTCAACTATCTTTATTAGGTTCAACTGGTACAGTATTACCTGGTGCGACAGGAGTTACGCGCGCATGGTATGTTTCTACAGAGCCTACTAGAACAGCATTTGCAGCCGGCCAACGTATAAGAGCTTCTGTTTCTGGCACTCCAACAAATTGGATAGAAGGTACAATAACTGCATACTCTGCAACTACTGGTTCTACTGGTCCATTACTAACATTCATCAATGATCTAAGCTCTACTACTGTGGCTACTATAGCCGGTGGTACATGGTTAGTTAACGAAGCAGGATTACCTGGTGCAACTGGTACAGACGGAACTAGAGCTTATGCTCCTATAACATCAACTACATTAGTTGCTATAAGTGGTACGGCTGCAGTTCCAGTTACTAGAACGTTTACAACTAGTGTTGCAGCAACTGCTACATCATTTGCAGTAGGTCAAAGGGTTCGTGTTTATTTTACACCTATTCCTACTAACTTCATGGAAGGTACGATCACCGCATTTAGTGGAACTACTTTAACCATAAGCTCAGACTTCACTGGTGGTACTGGTACATTCCCGGCATGGACTATCGTTACAACTGGTAACCCAGGTGCCACCGGTGTTACAGGTCCAACCGGTGCGGCTTCAACAATACCAGGTTCAACCGGTTTAGGTTACTTTGGATTAACATCAGCTACAAGCTTGCTCATACCTGCTAAAGGTACAAGCATGACGTTTACTACTAACCTTGCTAGTACCGCTACAGCGTTTACTGCTGGTGAAAGGGTAAGAGCATACAGTACAGCTTCTCCTGCAAACTTTGTAGAAGGTCTAATAACTTCGTTCACTACTAATACATTAGTCATAAGTACTGATGTTATTGGTGGTGCTGGTACATTCGCTGCGTGGACGATCGTTGCCACTGGTATTGCTGGATCTACTGGCCCAACTGGTGGTCTTACAGGTGCTACAGGTGTTGGTTATGGTGCATTAACATCAACGACTAGTTTAGTGCAAGGTGCTGGATCAAAAGTATTTACGATCGCAAACTTATTACCAACTAATACATCTTTTGCAATAGGTCAACGTGTAAGAGCTGCTTATACAAGTAGTCCAGATCAAAACTATATGGAAGGTATCATTACTAGTATAGTAGCTGCAGCTCCAAATACTACACTAACCGTAAACATTGATACAGTATTTGGTACTGGAACATTTGCAGCATGGACAATATCAGAAGCAGGAAATATTGGTGCTACTGGTCCTAAAGGTGCAGATTCATCTGTACCAGGTAGTCAAGGTATTCAAGGTGCATCAGGCTCAACAGGCGCATTAGCACCATGGACCACGATTACTGGTTCAACTGGTTTACTTGTTAGACAACAAGCTTTTGTTAGCGGTACTGGTATTACATTAACAATGCCTATATATGAATCAGGTGCTACAGGTATCCAATTAGGTAATACTATAGTAATTGCAGATGGAGCAGACTTCTCAGTAAATCCTGTAACAGTTAACGGTAATGGTAAGAACATTGAAGGTGCTTCAACTTATACATTAAACAGATCTAATTCACTAGTGTACTTTGTATATGATGGTACACAATGGCAAGCAGCATCAACTGCTGGTGCGACAGGTATACAAGGTTCAACAGGTTTACCAGGCACATTAGGCATAGGATTAACACAAGATAATACATGGTCTGGTAGGAACGCGTTCGTTGGTAACTCTACAGCAGGATCACAAAGACTTGCTATCAAAGTTACTAATGGCTTAGAAGCAATTGGTAGTACTGGGCTTTCAGCTACAGGTACTATAGCTATTGACGCATTAACACAATCAATACTTTACTACACCGGTACATCACCAGCTGCTACATGGACAATAAACATTAGAGGTAATGCTAGCACTTCTTTAGACAGTTTAATGTTAGTTGGAGAAACTATCACAGTAGTATTCATGGCTACAACAAGTGCCACTGTAGGATATAACAACGTTGTGCAAGTAGATGGTGTAGCTGTTACACCAAAATGGCAAGGTGGTACTGCGCCAACAACTGGTAATGCAAGTAGTGTAGATGTGTATACATATACAGTGATTAAAACAGCTACAGCTACGTTTACAGTATTAGCAGCAAAGACACAGTTTAAATAACATGCCATTCTTAGCTAGATTTTCTTCACAAGCCGCAAAAGCATGGGGTATGACATCAGGTGCTCGAACAAAATTATTTTATGTTATATCTACAACTGCAAGTAATGTGTCAGTTAATGTATCTACGTTGACTGGATATGCATTAGGTAATACTGATTTAACTATAACTGTCAATAGCGGTGTTATACTTACTTCAACAGTTATTACTACACCAGCATTAGTAATAACTGGTTCCACAACTGGAGATACTATTACTCTAGTAAATAATGGGTATATATTTGGTAAAGGTGGAGATGGTGGTTATGGAGGCTGTCAAGGCGGGTTTGGAACTGGTGTTCCCTATGGATTTCCAGGATTACCTGGTGGTAATGCTATATCATTGAGTGGGTCATCTGGCGTATTATTTTATTTGAATAATAGTGTCAATATTTCTGGCGGTGGTGGCGGTGGTGGCGGTGGAGGATTGGGAGCAGATTATTACTACAGTTTTTATGGCACTGTCTATGCATATATGGGTGGCGGTGGTGGCGGTGGTGGTATTACTAATGGTGCTGGCGGCCACGGAGGTTTCGGAAATCGAGGTGGTGGTGCAGGTACAGCAGGTGCAGGAACTCCACCTGCTTATACAGTCGGTACTGGTGGATCCGGAGGTAGTTATATTAATACAAGAGGTGCGGCAGGAGCAGCCGGCGGATCATATGGAGCTGTAGGAGGTAATGCCGCGGCCGGGACTGGTGCATGGTATCGAGGTGCTGGAGGTATAGGTGGATTAGCTGGAAAAGCTATAGATCTTAATGGAAACACAATAACATACGTCACCACTGGAACTATTAACGGTGTCGTATCATAATTTTAAGGAAATATTATGGCAACAAAATATACAATTTATGATCAACTGACTGCAACTATTACAGAAGCTTCTACATATGAAGAAGCACTTTCTATACAAAATAATTTAATTAATACATATATAGAAACAGTTAAACCATATTTTCATATTGCAGCTATGGTTTCTAATGAAGATGGAATATACACACAATATGAGTATGATGAAAATGGAGATCCTATTATAACTCCTCGTCCAGGACTTCCAGACAATATTTCGCGAATTGATGTAACATCCTTAGGAGATACAAATGCCGGATAATAGAACACGCATAGAATCTAATAATATTATTGATTTTGGACCAGAAGTAAGTATAAACCATGTAGCTGGTGTATTTGTTAAACAAATGAAATTTTTAAAAGCTGGTGATTTTATGCCTGGTCATACACATACGTATGATCATATGACGTTATTAGCAAAAGGAAGCGCTAAAGTAACTGTTAATGGACAAGATACTATATTTAATGCTCCGCATATTATTTTTATTCATAAAGATAATATACACAGGATAGAAGCTTTAGAAGATGAGACAGTTGCTTACTGTATACACCCAACTGCACCAATAGGAACAAATTTAGTAGCTGATGACATTACTGCTGATGATATTATACATCCAGATAGTATACCAAATGGATCTAGTCAACAAATTTAATTTTAAAAATATTGGTACTATTGATGTATCTAATATAAAAGATATAGTATTAAAGTTTACTAAAGAAGATTGGAACGAGTTTACTTTTAGACAAGATAAATTAAGTACACATATAGACACATTTTCTATACCATTGATTTTTGATACATCATTTAGTACAGTAAAACCGGTATATCAAAAATGGTATAGTCAAGTTGAAGATGAACTTAATAAGATACATGATATATGTAGGAATGTTTACTCTGATGGATACATAATAAGGGCATTGTTTGTTAACTTGCCTGCTGGAAAAAGTATACCTTCTCATAAAGATCATGGTATGAGTTTATTAATATCAAACAGGATACATATCCCCATAATTACTAATGATGGTGTTATATTCATGGTAGGTGGAGAGAGCATTAACATGAAAGAAGGTGAAATGTGGGAGATAAACAACGGTGAAAAGATACATTCAGTAGATAATAAGAGTGGTCATGATAGGATACATCTTATCATAGACTGGACACAAACAAGAGAGATGATAAAGGCTATGTAATGCCAGCAGTTACCAGAAAAACAGATGAATGTACAGGACATGGAGGGTTTCCTCCTAGATCTGCTATAGAAGGTAGTCCAGATACATTTGTTAATGGTCTTAAAGTGAATAGAGTTGCAGATCATTGGGATGTACATTGCGCTGCGGTTTGTCATGATGGACAGACACTTGAAGGTTCACCTACAGTATTCATAAACGGTAAAGCAGCATGTAGGATAGGTGACCCGATAACATGTGGATCTGTATCTGCACAAGGTTCACCAGACACATTCTTTGGATAAAGGTTATAAATAATAGATGGCACGCAATACACGTACGTTCTCTGATCTTGATCTAAATTTTACCATGCATCCGGTAACGCATGACGTTGCACGTAAGTACGATGAAGAAGCTATCAAGCAATCTGTAAAGAACCTTGTGTTGACACAGAACTATGAGAGACCATTCCATTCAGAAGTTGGTTCTCAGATAAGAGGCTTACTATTTGAACCAGCAACTCCTATGCTTAACGTGATGCTTAGGAGAGCAATATCAGATACTATCACTAACTTTGAACCAAGAGTTAAGCTTAATGATGTTGTTGTGAACATGTCACCTGACAATAATGCTGTAGATGTAGCTATTTACTTTACTATAATTAACACAACACGACCATTACAGGTCAACCTAATACTAACGAGAACACGATAATGGCAAATAAAAACATAACAACATCTGAGTTGGATTTTGATGCAATTAAGTCTAATATAAAAACATTCTTACAAGGTCAAGATGCATTTAAAGACTATGACTTTGAGGGTGCCGGCCTTTCCGTACTTTTAGACGTACTTGCATACAATACCCATTACAACGCTCTATATACAAACTTAGCTGTCAATGAATCCTTTTTGGATTCCGCCAGCAAACGATCAAGCATCGTTTCAAGAGCTAAAGAAATTGGGTACACCCCACACTCAGCTACATGTGCAGTTGCCACTGTTGATATAGTATTAACACCAGTAGCTACACCTGAAGCTACACTAACTCTTGAAGCATATACTCCATTTACAACTACTATTGATGGTGCACAGTATGTATTCTATAATACAGAAGGTATCACTACAGCTTATGATTCAGTACTAGGTAAGTACACATTCTCAGATGTACAACTAAAAGAAGGTAACCCATTAACATTTAAGTATACAGCCTCTGATGGTGTACAATACATCATCCCAAATATTAACGTTGACTTATCTACATTAAAGGTAAGAGTTCAAGATAACTCTACTTCATCAGTATTCAATACGTTTATCAACCAAGAAGAGATCTTAAACCTTGATGGTAATTCATTAGTATACTTCGTTAAAGAGATCGAAGGTCAACTATACGAGCTTGAGTTTGGTAATGACACCATAGGTAAAGCTTTGGTTAACGGTAATGTGGTTAACCTAACATATATGGTAACTAATAAAGATGCAGCCAACGGTGCTCGCGTATTCACATATACTGGTTCATCCATACTCGGTGCTATACCAACAGTTACTACTAAAACACCTGCTGTGGGTGGTTCAGATGTTGAGACTATTGAGTCTATAAGATACAATGCTCCAAGATCATACTCAGCACAAAACAGAGCTGTAACAGTAGAAGACTATAAAGCACTTATATTCAAGTTATACCCAGAAGCAGCAACTATCAATGCATGGGGTGGAGAAGATAACCTACCAGCATCATATGGTCGAGTGTACTTATCTATCAAGCCTAAGACTACTAACGTGCTTACAGAATCACAAAAGAAGTACATTATTAATGAACTATTAAAACAAAAGAACGTTGTATCTATTACACCTCTTATTGTGGATCCTGAGTATATCAACCTTGAGATCAACACTACAGCTTACTATAACCCACGATTAACTACTCGAGGTGCTACAGAGTTGCAGGCTCTCGTTATTGATACTATCAAGAGGTATAATACAGAGAACCTTGAATCATTTACTGGTATTTTTAGACATTCAAACTTATCATCTCAGATCGATTCTACTGAAGATTCAATCATCTCTAATATTACTACTGTGAAATTACATAGAGAAGTAGACATTAAGTATAACTCAAACTATAACTATACGATCTATTTAGGTAACCCGATCTATAACTCGACAGTTGCAGAAGAATCTATCACGTCTACAGGATTCATCATAGCAGCAGAACCAGATAAGATCATGTACCTTGAAGACTTACCTACATCATCTACAGCTGGCGTGTTAAAGATGTACTACTATAGTTTAGATATCAAGACATATTATAAGACTTTTGGTACCATAGACTATGCAAATGGTGTCATCAATATGCCAGAACTAGAGATCATAGGCATAGACCAAACAAATGGTATTGGTGTGTTTGAACTAATCATCAAACCACAATCAAATGATGTAGTATCTGTTCGTAACCAATTAGTTAATATACCAGATGAAAATATCACTGTTAGCATGGTGCTTGATAAAGTATCTGTTGGTGATCCTGGTGGCGGTAAGAACTATGTATTCACTTCGAGCCGTAATTAATGTCTATAGATCTAAAATCAGTAGTATCTAAACAACTACCTGACTTTGCTAGGGAAGATTACCCATTATTTACAGCTTTTGTAGAAGCATATTATGAGTATCAAGATCAGTATGAAAAGAGAAATATATTAGAATTAAGGGATATAGATCAAACTATCGATGAATACATCCAATTTTTTAAGAACGAGCTTGATATCTTTGGTGAGAACTATGCTTACATAAATCAAAGACTATTCTTAAGAAAAGTAAAAGAACTTTTTATAGCAAAAGGTATTGAGTCATCATATAAGTTCTTATTAAAACTATTATTCAATAAGACTGCTGAGATAACATATCCATGGGATTCAGTACTCAAAGCTTCTGATGGTAAATGGAACCAAGACATGTCAATATTTATTGATGTGACTGCAGGTGATATTACTACTTTGCCTGGTAATAGGATCAGTGTCTTAGGACCTAATATAACAATTAAGGTATACGTTAATAGAGTTAAGCATATACGTGACAACATCTATGAGGTGT
>Ga0209084_1003486_pt1 | contig 11546 bp, 4 predicted proteins | sample C_130820_MF_Meta_FD_187309 | JGI IMG/M metagenome (GOLD analysis project Ga0209084, IMG submission 187309) | Freshwater microbial communities from Lake Croche, Canada to study carbon cycling - C_130820_MF_MetaG (SPAdes) (version 2) | ecosystem: Environmental > Aquatic > Freshwater > Lake | place... | reverse complement strand
TGGCGCTGCTTCCCCAAGTGCCGCTTGCAGGGGTGCCAAAGCCGACGGTGTTGCCGTTGACGTCCCAGTAATAAAGGCCGGCGTGAGCGGATTGCGGGAGAGCGGCGCCGAGCGCGAGGGCGGCGAGGGAACCCGCTAGAAGGCGGGCGTGGAGGCGGGGTCGGGGGGATTTCATAGGGAATTGATGCGGTGGCTTGGCGACGGGATGCTGGGTTGTGGCGCTTGGGCGGGTTATTTAATTCAAACAAGCGAATTAATTTACAAAACTAGCGCGACCCGGCGGCTAGCCAAGCACAAAAACGTGGTACAAACGTGGTACAAACTGAGGACAAAAGGCCGAAAGGTTTGCAGGCGAACCTGCAAACTGTGACGTAAAGCCTGCAAATGGAGACGGGAGCAGCTTGGGCTGAGGAGCCACCACATTCGTGTGGTGGTAGCGGAAGAGCGGCCCATGACTGAGTGCCGAAGGCTCGGTTCATGGGCCTTGCTTCCGCACGACGACAGTAAGGTCGTCGCTCCCTACCATGCCGCAGCCAGGCCAAGTTAGTCGGGAGCTTTGAGCTTTTGAGCTTTTTCCTAATCCGGCTGGCGGGGTTGGTTGGCTTGATGGAAGCGTGCGATGGCGTCGCGGCGGGTGTGGACGTGGAGTTTTTCGTAGATGCGGCGGACCAGGGTATGGATGGTGTGGAAACTGAGTTGGAGGCCGGCAGCGATTTCCTTGTTCACCTGGCCGCGGGCTAACAAGCGCAGCACGTCGAGTTCGCGCTCGCTGAGCAATTGGATGACCGGCGACTGCGGCGGGCTGGTGTGAAAGGTTTCGACGATGCGGCGGGCGATGTTGCGACTCATCGGCGAGCCGCCGGCGGCCACCTCGCGGATGGCCTGCAAGAGTTCGGTGTGGGCGCTGCGCTTGAGCAGATAGCCGGTGGCACCGGCTGCCAAGGCCTTGAAGATGCGATCGGTATCCATGTACACCGTGACCATCATGAATTGGGTGGCCGGCAGCAGCCCTTTCAATTGGCGCACGCACTCGATGCCGCTGAGCCCGGGCAGATTGATGTCCATCAAAACCACATCGGCCGGGTGTTGGGGCAAGTCCGCCAGCGCAGATTCGGCGTCTGGGTACGTGTGGCCCAGTCGCATATCCCCTACCTGGCCAATCCACTCGGACAAAATTTGGCGCAGCGGGGCGTGGTCTTCAACGATGGAGACAATGATTGGCATGGGTTGGAGGAAGAAATTGTGGATTTTAGCTTTCCCAGGGCAAGTCGAAGACGACGCGGGTGCCGCGGCCGGGCTCGCTGTGCACCGAGCAATGGCCGCGGATGGCCGTGAGGCGTGCCTGCATGTTAGCCAAGCCGTTGCCGCCGCGGGTACGGCGGGCCTCGGACCGGGAGACGTCGAAGCCTAGCCCGTCATCCTCGACGCTCAAGGAAAATCCGTCAAGCCGCAGGGTGAGGCTGATGAGCACGCGCTGCGCGGCGGCATGCCGAACGAGATTGTTGAGCGCCTCCTTGAACGCGAGAAACAAATCGTGGCGGACCTGGGCCGAGAGCGGGCGCGGCGGCAAAAAATCCGGAAAATCCACACTGCACTGCAAGCCGGTGGCATCGAGGTACTCCTGCGCGTAAGCATCCAGGTACATTGCAAGCTGGTCGAAGCGGTCATGGCGCGGATTGACCGCCCACACGATCTCATCCATCGTCTGGGTCATGGCTAGCGCCACTTGGTGGATTTTTTCCAGCGAGCCATCCGTTGACGGCGCGAGCGTGCCGCTCGAATCACTCAACATGACAATTTGGGTCAAGGTCGCGCCTAGATCGTCGTGGATGTCGCGGGCAATGCGGGCCCGCTCGCGTTCGGTGATTTGCTGGATTTGCAGCCGCGCGATCTGGTGCCGAATCCGTCGCCGCCAAGCCCACAGGATCGCCGCCGACAGCAGCCCGGTAAGCGCCAGCGGAGCGGCCGCGTAAAACCAAGTCGTCTCCCACCAATACGGCTCGGCCGTGAGTGCGAGCTGCGCGCCGGTTTCGTTCCAAACGCCGTCACTGTTGCAGGCGCAAACTTGAAAACGATAGTGCCCGGGAGGCACGTGAGCATAGCTGGCCACCCGCCGCGCCCCAGCCGCGACCCAGTCCGCGTCCAAGCCGCGCAGCCGGTACTTGAACCCGACGCTCTCCGGTTTGGTAAACGACAAGGCCGTGAAATCGAACTCGACCTGTTGCCGCTGATCGGCGGCGAGATGCAGGTCCAGATCGTCTTGGCAAAGTTCGAGTGGGACGGCGGCATGGGCGCTGGCCAGTGCCCCACCCGCGCCGTAGGCAGCCACGATGATCCCGTTGACCCTCACCCGTTCGATGACCACCGGCGGCCGCTGCGCATTCTCGGTGAGCCTGTCAGCATCCACCACGGCCACCCCGGACTGCATGGCGAAGAACAAGCGGCCATCGCAGCCGCACTGGGCACCCGGCCAGGCGTCGGAACTCGCTTGCAACTGCGGCAATCCATCGTTGCGCCCGTAAGCCACTGACCAGATCCGCGTGGCCCGCCCGTCCGCAAAGTCGTCCAGATCCTTCGTCCGCACGCTGAAAATCCCCCGGTTGCCCGCAAACCACAGCCGCCCACGCGCGTCGGGCAGCATGTTCGACAGATAGTCGTCGTGCAGCCCGTTCTCCATCCTCCAGTGGCTGAACCGACCGGCTTTGAGCCGCCCCAGCCCTTGGCCGCCATAGCCGATCCACAAACTGCCGTCCGCCGAGCCTAACAGACAACGGATTTTTCCCGCCCCCGCGAACGTGTGGTCAGTCTCGTCGGTGAGCACATCGGCATGCACCCGCAGCAAGCGCCCCTCGGAGCTCGCCGCCCAGCAGTCGCCGGCGGCATCGATGGCCAGAGCCACCACCGGGCCGCTGCCGAGAGGTAGCTGGAACGTCTGGAGCTGCCCGGTGCGCTGGCACTGCAAGACCTGCCCTTGGGCATCGGGCCCGACCGGGCCAATCCACACCTCGCCGGAGCCGCTCGCCAACAAGGCGCCGACCTGGTTGGCGGCCGTGCCGTTTGAGTTCACTCCCAGTCCGTTGGCAGCGCTGAGGGTGGCGGTGAGGGCGCCGTTTTGCCAGTGGTGCAAGCCATGGTATTGGGTGCCGATCCAGACGCCACCCTGGGAATCCGCGGCGACGCTTAAGGCCGGAGGGATAGTCGACCCGCCCTGTGCAGGCATGGGTTTCCAGCCCTGCCCCGCATTGCCCACGACTTCCCCATTGGGCCAGAGAGCCGCCCACAGCACCCCGGCGCTATCCTGGCAAATCGAGCCCACCGGCGTGAACGGGGTGGTGGAATGGATCGCTAGCAACTCGACGACGCTCGGCTTCAATTGGCTCAAGCCGCCGCCACGCGTGCCGACCCACAAATTGCCCTCGCGGTCCTCGGCGAGGGTGTAGATGGTTTGTTGGGGCATGACAGCGGTGACCACTCCGGCGTGATCGAAGCGGAATAGGCCCGCCTCGCGGGTGCCGAGCCACAGGAAGCCGTCACGATCTTCGTGCAAGGCCGATACCGTCACCACAGGAGTTTCGGCGGGCAAAGCACCTAGCATCGTGGCTGCCGAACCCTCGGTGAATCTCCAGATTTGCCCATTTTTCAAACCCCAGATGCCCCCGGAACGGCAACCGGTGATAAACAAGGTCGATGATTCCAGCAGCGGCCGGAATTCCCCATCCCGGAAAACCCCCACCCAGCCACCGCGTGAAAACCACAGTTGCCCCATGCCATCGACCACCAAGTAGCAGAGCTTACCTGCGGGCAAGCCATCCGCCTCGGTGAAGGCGCGCACCCGCCCGTCCTGAATGCGCAAGACCTCGCCGTTGCCGTAGGACACCCACACGGCGCCCGCGGCGTCTTCGACCATCAGCCGGGAGCCGAGATCCGCCGCAGCGTGATCCGATCCGACCACCGTGGTGCTGCGCCCATGGTCCACGCACACCACGATCCCCTGCTCTTTCGCCACCCAGATACGTCCTCGATGGTCGGCTAACACGGCCTTGGAGTCGCCCGTCTCGGCCCCCTGCGCCACCACCTGCCATGGCCGGAATTGCACCCCGTCGAAACGCGTCAAGCCCGTCTTGGTGGCCACCCACAGGAAACCATCGGGCGCTTGGCTCACCCCCATGACCGTATTATCCGGCAAGCCATCGTCGGACTGCCAGTTGCGGATAAACCAAGACGGCCGCGCCGATGCCAGCGGCGCGAGCAGTACAAACCCGCAGCCCAGGCACGCGAGCCAGCGCCTGGGCAGAGTGAAAACCAGCGATCGATGGGAATGAGTCACGGCTGGCGGATCCGGATGGGTTGCGTTGTAGCGGTGCTCTGTGAGCGCCGATGCGAAGGAGGTGGCGTTTATCGAATATGCGGATTCATTGGCGGTTCAGGGGCAGCGGCGGTCATAGACATGCCGCTACAATTCGCCCCACTCATTTTCAGTCGATTTTGATCACTCCCTTGCCCTTGATGCATTTGGGAGAAGTCGCGGCGCTGTAGGTGCCGGCAGCTTGGACCTTGCCATCGAGAGTGAGCTTGCCGAGGTGCATCTCACCGGTAAACTTTAGCTCCAGCATGCCACCGTCGCTCACCGTGACTTCCGTCTTGTCGCTAAGGCCCTGCGCGCTCGTCAACCCCAGCGTGCCTTGCTTCACCGTCGTCGCCCCGGTGTAACTATTTTTGCCAGAAAGCGTCCAGGTGGCGCTGCCGGTTTTGGTCAACGAGGTGGTCGCCTTGCCCTTGCGGTCATAGACGTTGTCGATGTTGAAGGCGAGTTCGCCGGAGCCGCTGCTGGAGCCCGCAAGGACGATAGTTTTATTTTCGGCGAAGCCGGACATCACGAAGGGGCTGGTGAGTTTAAGTAAGCCGCTGCCGGATTGATCGAGGGTGATCGAGTCGCCACCGCCGGGCATGTTGAGATTGCGGTCGGTGGTTTCGCCTTTGCCGGTGTAAACCAGGCTGCTGTTGCCGCTGACCAATATCTCGGCATTAGCGGCGGTTTTCGGGGCTCCCAAGCTGCTGTTAGGCTTGGGATGTGCCACGCTGTTGAACGACTCGAGGCTCAGGCTGCCACCGGTGATGATCGTTTGGCCGCTGTAGGTATTAGCGCCCGCGAGCTTCAAGGTGCCCGCGCCGCATTTCTTCATCGTCACGCTGCCGCCGCCGGGGCCTTGGGAATCGGTAATATTGAGGACCATCTCCTGCGGCGTGGTAGCATCGGCTGTATCCAGGCCGAAGGTGGCACCGGCCATCAGACCGTTGTGATTGACGCCGGTGGTGATATTTTTGAGCAGGGTGACGGCTTGTGCGATGGTAAATTCGCCAGCGCCGCCGACGTGCAAGCGCAGTTCGGCAGCGGCGCCATTGACGCTGATATTAGCCGGGGTCCAGCGTGCGGGATCATTGTTATAAAGTGACGAAGAGACTTCCAGCAGGCCCATTTCGACCTTGGTGGGACCGGTGTAAGTATTGCGACCTAGCAGCTTGATGGCACCGCTTCTGATCCCATGATCCACTGGATGACCGGTCTGCGTGAGGCCGCCCGCCCCGCTGATGCCGCTTTCCTTGTTATTGAATTCCAGCGAATCGTGGGCATGAACGATGGTGTTGCCATTCAACTTCACCGGGCCGTTCCAGTGGGCATTGACGCCCCCAGAAATACATCCGCCGTTGCAGGTGAGGGCATTGAGGACCGGGGGGCCGTCGAAACTGATCGTTCCGCTCTTGTTGACCGTCACAGGCCCGGCGCCCAACCCTTGTGGCTGCGTCGAGATGCAGCCGTCATTGATGGTCGTGCCCCCACGGTAGGTGTTGATCGGATGATTTAAGTACACCGTATGCGGACCGTTCTTGATCAAGCCACCGCCTCCGGAAATCGCCCCCGCTAGAAACACCCGCGTGTCATCGGTTTCGAGGCCATCGATGGTGAAATCCGCATCGAGCCGCAGTGGTGCTTTGATCGTCAGCTCCGCGCGATTCTGGCTATTCATGTAGGGCAAGGTGCCATGCGATTTGCTCTTGGCAAACACCAGCGGCCCCTGCGAGGTCAGCGTCAGCGCCGAACTGCCAATATTGAGCTGGTTGAGCACAAATTCATCCGCACTCGCTCGCGTCACCTCGTATTTACCCTGCGCATAAAAATTCAGGATCGCGTCGGAATCACCGCCTGCAGCAGGTGCAGCTGCCGTGCCAAAATTCGTCTTCCATTGTGCGGCGTCATCGAGCTTTCCTGGATTGCTAGATGCCCAAGTGTAATGCATGGGGACCGGGGTCTTAACGACCTGCACAGTAAAGTCCATGGTGGATTTGTCCTCGGCGGTGACGGTATAGATCTGCGACTTGGTGAAATCCCTCGCCGTGCCCGAGGGCGGATTGGCGGTGGCGGAGCGCGCCAATTCAAAGGTGGGGGCCAGTGCCTTCAGATCCGTGGATTCGGGGACATACAGCGTGATGCTGGAGCCGTTGACCGCACCGTAGCTAGAATCCGGCATGCGCAAACGACAGATATATTTGCGCGTCCATGGAGCGGTGAGTTCCGCAGGGAAGGCATAGCCCGTGAGTTCGCGCTTCCGGCGGACGAATGGCTTGTCGCCCGTGACCCGCAGCTCAGGTCCGGGATTATCGAGCTTGTCCTGGGTGGGCGGCAGTTTCGAGGCCTTTTCCGTATCGATATATTGCGCCAAGTCGCGCATCGCCATTACATGATAGTTATTCTCTTTGCAGTAATCGACCATGTCTTCAAATAGATCCGGATTGGTGCCGACGCCAGCGTGCTCCATATCCGGCGTGCCATGGAAGCAGAGCACCACCACCCGGCCGGCCGTCGCCTGCTGGACGGCACTAATGAAACCCTCGATGGTCATGCCCACGCCGCCCACGGCAAACGATGGGGCGTCCAGCGGGTGGTCCACGGTGGGCCGATAGACACGGCCATGACCGCCGCGTCCGAAAGTATATCCCCAGCTGCTCAAGAGTGAATAGTACTTCGTATTAACAATATAGAACGGCCAGGCGAGGGTGGTTGGTTTGGGAATCCGGTTGGCGATGGCTTCGTCTTCCAAGGTCCAGATATACGCTTTGAGGCCACCTTCATCGGTCATGGATAACATGCCATGGCCGCGGGTGTGATTGCCAATCTCGAAGCCATCGTCGGCCATCCCCTTGATCTGCCGCCACGTCAAATACCAATCCTTGCGCTCGCGAAAACCATAGGCGTCCGAAACATAGAAGGTCCCGCCAAAACCATTTTTCTTGAGGATCGGAGCGGCGACCGTCGCGCCGCTGGCACAGCCGTCGTCGAAGGTGAAGACCACGGTCTTATCCGGGATGGGCTTCTTGATAATACCGGTGGGATCATCCGGCGTGGCCGCCGTGGCCGCCGTGGCCCAGCCAAGAGTCGCTCCGGCCAGCAGCATGGCACTTATTAATTGCATTTTCGTGGGTTGTATCATGGTCGTGGTCTTTCGCTCGATTGGGGGTTTTTTGCGTTAAATTGCTGAGAAGTTCGTAGGATGGACAACACAAGGTTAGACCGTCTGATATTACCACTGAAGCCACTGAAGCCACTGATTGATTCATATTTTTTCAGTGTCTTTCAGTGGTCCTCAGTTTTTCAGTGGTTTGATTGATCACCCACCGTTAATCCCGTTGGTATTTAATGCCAATCGCTCATCGTTAAGCGCTTGGCCCTCATTTCCCATCGGTTTTGATAACCCCTTTGCCTTTGATGGACTTGGGAGAAGTGGCGGCGCTGTAGGTGCCGGCGGGCTGGAGCTTGCCATCGAGAGTGAGCTTGCCCAGGTGCATCTCACCGGTGAAGTTCAGGTCCAGCATGGCACCGTCAGCCACCGTGACTTCCGTCTTGTCGCTCAGGCCATGTACATTCGTCAACGCCAGCGTGCCCAGCGTCACCGTGGTCGGGCCGGTGTAGGTGTTTTTGCCAGAGAGCACCCAGGTGCCGCTGCCGGATTTGGTCAGCGCGGTGGTTGCATTGCCCTTGCGGTCATAGACGTTGTCGATGTTGAAGGCGAGTTCGCCGGTACCGGCGCTGGAGCCCGCCAGAATGACGGTTTTATTCCAGGCAAAGCCTGACATCACGAATGGGCTGGTGAATTTGAGCAAGCCGCTGCCGGATTGATCGAGGGTGAGGTTGTCGCCATCGCCAGGCATGTTGAGGTTGCGATCGGTGGTCTCGCCCTTGCCGGTATACATCAGGGTACTGCTGCCACTGACCATGATCTCAGCATCAGCAACGTTTTTCGGCGCGCCCAAGCTGCTGCTGGCTTTGCCCTTCACCACACTGTTGAACGAATCAACGCTGAGGGTGCCGCCGGTGACGATGGTTCTGCCGGTGTAGGTGTTGGCACCAGAGAGCTTAAGCGTACCAGCGCCGCCTTTTCTGATCAACACGCTGCCGCCGCCCGGACCTTTGGAATCCATGATCGTACTGGCAAGCTCCTGCACCGTGGTGGCCTTACCCGTATCTATGCCGAAGGTGGCACCAGCCATCAGACCGTTTTTATTAACACCGGTGGCGATGTTTTTGAGCATCATTCCGGCCTGCGCGGCGGTGAATTCACCTGGGCCGCCGACGTGCAACATCAATTCGCCTGCTGCGCCATTGACGCTGATATTGGCCGGCGTCCAGCGAGTGGCATCATTGTTATAAAGCGATGACACGACCTCCAAAACGCCCGCATCCACCATGGTGGCTCCGGTATAGGTGTTGGTCCCGGTCAGCTTGAGCGTCCCGCTCTTGAATCCCTGTCCGGCAACCTGCGCGGTCAGAGTGATGCCACCAGCACCGCTGATGCCAGCTTCCTTGTTATTGAACTCCAAGCGTTCATTCGTATCGATCTTGGTGTCTGCATTCAACTTCACCGGCCCGCTCCAGCATGCCTCGCCACCACCGGAAAAACATCCACCGTTAGAGGTGAGCGCGTTGGTCACCGGGACGCCGCCGAAACTGATGACCCCGCCTTTATTGACCGTGACAGGACCCGTGCCAATCCCCTTCGGATTGACGGCCAGACAACCGTCATTGATGGTGGTTCCGCCACTGTAGGTGTTGCTTGCATTGCTGATATAAGCCGTGTGTGGGCCGTTCTTGATCAAACCACCTTTGCCGGAAATGGCACCCGGAATGAATACCCGCGTGTCATCGGTCTCAAGTCCGTCAATCGTAAAATCCGCATCGAGCCGCAGCGGCGCTTTGATCGTGACCTCCGCGCGATTCTGGCTGTTCATGCCGGGCAAGGCACCATGCGTTTTGCTCTTGGCAAATACCAGCGTTCCGGTGGAGGTCAGCGTCAGCGCCGAACTGCCAATATTGAGCTGGTTGAGCACAAAATCATCCGCCCCTTCCCGCGTCACGGTGTAATTACCACCCGCATAAAAATTCAGGATGGTATCTGAATTGCCAGCTGGGGCAGGCGCGGCGGCGCTGCCGAGATTCGTCTTCCATTGTGCGGCGTCGGCGAACTTGCCGGGTTGGTTGGATGCCCAGGTGTAGTGCATAGGTGCCGGGGTCTTGACCACTTGCACGACATAATCCTTGGTTGATTTGTCCTGAGCGGTGATGGTGTAAGTCTGCGGCTTGGTGAAGTCCCTGACCGTGCCCGAGGGAGGATTTGCGATGGCAAAACGCGCCACGTCAAAGGTCGGTGCGAGCTTCGTCACATCGGTCGTCTCGGCCACAAACAGCGTGAGCTTGGTACCGTTGACGGCAGCATAGACGGAATCCGGCAAGCGCAAACGATAGATCTCTTTGCACGTCCAAGCGGCCGTGAGTTCAACAGGAAACCTAAAGCCCCGGCTCGGACGCTGCCTGCGCACAAACGGTTTGTCGCCCTTGACCAGCAACTCAGGTCCGGCATTGGCGAGCTTCTCCTGGGTGGGCGGAAGTTTCGCGGCTTTGGCTGTATCGATGTACTGGGCCAGGTCGCGCATCGCGATCACATTGTAATGGTTATCCTTGCAGTAATCGACCATGTCTTCAAACAGATCCGGATCGGTTGAAATAGCGGCATGCTCCGCATCCGGCGTACCGTGGAAAGTGAGCAACACCACCCGGCCGGCCGTGGCCTGCTTGACGGCACTGATGAAGCCCTCGATAGTCATGCCGATACCGCCCACCGCAAACGAGGGGGCGTCCATCGGGTGGTCCACGGTAGGACGATAGACACGACCATAGCCGCCGCGTCCGAAAGTATATCCCCAGCTGCTCAAGAGCGGATAGAATTTTGGATTAACAACATAGAATGGCCAGGCGAGGGTGGTCGGTTTGGGGATCCGGTTGGCGATGGCTTCGTCTTCGAGTGTCCAGATATAGGCTTGGCATCCGAGTTCGTCGGTCATGGATAACATGCCATGGCCGCGGGTGTGATTGCCAATTTCGAAGCCATCATCGGCCATACCCTTGATCTGCCGCCACGTCAGGTACCAGTCCTTGCGCTCGCGGAACCCATAGGCATCCGAGACATAGAACGTGCCGCTGAAACCAGCTTTCTTGAGGATCGGAGCGGCGATGGTCGCTCCGCTGGCGCAGCCGTCGTCGAACGTGAACACCACGGTCTTTTCCGGGATGGGCTTCTTGATAATACCGGTGGGATCATCCGGCGTGGCCGCCGTGGCCAAGCCAAGGGCCGCCCCTGCCAGCAGCATGGCATATGTGAATTTCTTTCTCGTTGGTTGTATCATGGTGATTGTCTTTCGGTTGGTTGTGGTTTCTTTTCGTTAAATTACTGAGAAGTTCGCAGGCTGGACAACACAAGGTTAGAGCGTCTGATATTACCACTGAAGCCACTGCAAATCACTGAAAACACTGATTGATTCATATTTTTTCAGTGTCTTTCAGTGGTTCTCAGTGTTTCAGTGGTTTGATTCATCATCCGCCGTTAAAACCCGTTTGTATTTAATGCCAATCGCTGGGCCATCATTTTCCGTCGGTTTTGATCAGGCCCTTGCCTTTGATGAACTTGGGTGAGGTGGCTGCACTGTAGGTGCCGGCAGCTTGGAGCTTACCATCAAGAGTAAGTTTGCCGAGGTGCATCTCACCGGTGAAATTCAAGCCGAGCATCGCGCCGTCAGCAACGTTCACTTCGGTCTTATCACCGAGACTCTGTGCTGTCGTTAATGCCAGCGTGCCCTGCTTCACAGTCGTCGGGCCGGTGTAAGTGTTTTTGCCGGAGAGCGTCCAAGTGCCGCTGCCGGATTTGGTGAGCGAAGTGCTCGCCTTGCCCTTGCGGTCATAGACGTTGTCGATATGGAACGCGAGTTCGCCGCTGCCCGCGCTCGAACCGGCCAAGACAACGGTTTTATTTTCGGCAAAGCCGGACATCACGAAGGCGCTGGTTAGTTTGAGCAAGCCGCTGCCGGATTGATCCAGGGTGATGGTGTCGCCAGCGCCGGGCAGGTTGAGGTTGCGGTCGGTGGTCTCGCCCTTGCCGGTATACACCAGGCTGCTGCCGCCACTTATCATGATCTCGGCATCGGCGTCGGTTTTCGGCGCA
>Ga0209084_1003479_pt1 | contig 11578 bp, 8 predicted proteins | sample C_130820_MF_Meta_FD_187309 | JGI IMG/M metagenome (GOLD analysis project Ga0209084, IMG submission 187309) | Freshwater microbial communities from Lake Croche, Canada to study carbon cycling - C_130820_MF_MetaG (SPAdes) (version 2) | ecosystem: Environmental > Aquatic > Freshwater > Lake | place... | reverse complement strand
TGGGGCGACAGGTGCTACAGGCGCGACTGGCGTTGTAGGAACAACAGGTGCTACAGGCGCGACTGGCGTTGTAGGAACAACAGGTGCTACAGGCGCGACTGGCGTTGTAGGAACAACAGGTGCTACAGGTGCAACTGGCGTTGTAGGAACAACAGGTGCTACTGGTGCAACTGGACCAGTCGCAGGCAGTAATACTCAAGTTATATTCAATGATGCAAGTAGTGCCAATGGTAATGCTAATCTTACATTCAATAAAACAACTAGTATATTAGCAGTAGTTGGTAATATAACTGCAAATAATTTTGTAGGGTCATTGGCAAACGGCAATAGTAATGTTTATATTGCCACTACTAACGGAAATGTAACTGTAGCAGCAGTAGGTAATACAACGATGACTATTACAGGTACTGGTGCTAACATCACTGGGTATGCTAATATCTCTGGTAATATTACTGTTGGTAACATAAGCATTACTGGTATAGCTAACAATCCAACGATTACTAACTATACAGAAACATTACAAGCAGTAGGAACAGTTGGGGCTACATCAACATTATCATTAGCAAGTGGTACTGTTCTTACAGCTACATTGACAGCAAGTACTCCGTGTACATTTACTATGCCAACTGCTACAGCAGGAAAATCATTTATACTTAAGTTGACACAAGCAGCAACCGGTATGACTACAGCTACATTCACTGGTGTTAAATTTCCAAATGGACTTGCACCAACTATAACAGCAACAGCATCAGCAGTTGACATATTAACATTCGTAGCTGATGGTAGCAACTGGTATGGTTCTTATGCTCAGGCTTATGCATAATGTTTGCAAGTAAGAATTTTAGTTTAACTGCACCCTCTAATACTTCTGTAGGGTCATACACTATTGGAAATTCATTACGTTTTCGTAATAGTGTGAGTGCATACTTGAATCGTACACCTGGAAGTTCGAGTAATAGAAACACCTTTACTTTTAGTTTTTGGATTAAATGGACAGGAGATACTGGTGGAGGTGAGATTTTTGCTGTCACTAGCGGGTCAGGGTCTAGTGGTACACAAGAAGATAATAGACTTGATTTAAATTTAAGTAGCACTGGTACTTTTACTTTTTATGAATGGACTAATAATTCAATCGTTTGCAGAAAAACACCCACACAAGTATTCAGAGACCCAGGCTCATGGTATCATTTTGTAGTTGCAATTGATTATACTCAAGCTGTTGCCGATAACAGAATTAAGATGTATGTCAATGGTTCTCAGATAACATCATTTTCTACTAATATATCTCCATCACAAAATCAAACTTCATATATGAATGGTGCAGGTAATGCTCACTATATTGGTGGAGTAATTAAACAGTACAATAATTTTTCTGACCAATACTTAGCAGAATTCAATGTTATTGATGGTCAAGCATTAACTCCATCATCATTTGGCACATTTAATCAATATGGAGTATGGCAACCAATAAAATATACAGGAACATACGGAACAAACGGATTCTATTTAAAATTCAATAGCTATGCTACTGCCGCAGCATTGGGTACTGATTCTAGTGGCAATAGTAATACATGGACAGTAAACAATGTAAGTGTCACGACTGGTGCAACTTATGATTCTATGACTGATGTGCCTACCTTGACAAGCGCAACAGCAGCGAACTACGCGGTGTTGAATGTAATAAACAAAGGAACAAATCAAACTCTTACTAATGGTAATTTGACTAATACCGCGTCAGGGCACGGAACTGTTCTAGCTACCATTGGTGTTACATCAGGTAAGTGGTATGCTGAAGCTACACTTAGTGTACTTGGTGCAGGAGGAATTGGATTTACTAGCAATCCGCAAGCTGAAAGTGCATATGGTGAATTAGCAGGCAAGTGGTGGTGCTATGATAATGGCTCAGGTTTTATTATTATCAATCAAACATCGATTGGCAGTTATTCAACAAGGTTTTCAGCAGGTCAAGTATGGCAATGGGCTATTGACAACATAAACGGCAAAGTATGGATTGGTGTAAACAATGTTTGGTTAAACAGCACTAACGGAACAAATGGAGATCCGGTGGCTGGCACAAACCCAACATTCACATTTACCGCCGGTACGTTGATTTGGCCTTTCCTTGAAAATGCTAATACTGGAACATGGAATGCTAACTTTGGTCAACAACCATTCACTTACACTCCACCTACAGGATTCGTTGCATTAAACACATACAACTTGCCAACGCCTACAATACCTAACGGCGCATTATATATGGCAGCTACAACTTACACAGGTACAGGTTCAGCACAGAATATTATTAATACTTTTAATAGAGCATCGTTTCAACCTGATTTTGTGTGGGCTAAATCTAGAAGTACAACTTATAATAATCTTCTAGTTGATGTGTTGCGTGGAATAACAAATTATTTATATTCTAACCTTATAAACGCTGATACAGCAAGTTCAACAACGGTAACTTCTTTGAATGCAAATGGGTTTTCAGTTGGCACAGACGTTGGTATAAACAATAATACTTCTACTTTTGTCGCATGGCAATGGAAAGCCAATGGCGCAGGCGTATCCAACACCAGCGGCACTATCACCAGCACGGTGAGCGCAAACACTACGGCTGGGTTCAGCATTGTTTTGTGGACAGGTAATGGGCTTACAGCCGCAACTGTTGGGCATGGCTTAAACGCCGTTCCTGCGATGATTATCTGTAAAGAAAGAACTGGAACTGACTACTGGCACGTTAAGCATCAAAGCACGCCTAGTAATACCAATTTGTACTTGAATGTGACCAATGCTAATACTTCAGCGGCAACGGTTGGTGATGGAATATTGGCTGATTTGAGCAGCAGCACTACGTTTGGATTTGCAACGGCAGGAAGCCCCGGTAATGTGGTTGCCGTGAATGAAAATGGTGTTACCAATGTCGCTTACTGTTTTGCTGCAATAGCAGGGTACTCTGCATTTGGTAGTTATGTTGGTAATGGTTCTACGGATGGGACATTTGTGTATACGGGATTCCGCCCACGGTTTGTGATGGCGAAATGCTCTAGCAATTCCACTGCATCAACTGTGTGGACAATATGGGACACCAGCCGTAGTCCGTATAACGCGGTAGTAAATGAGTTGTTCCCAAACTTAAACTCGGCAGAATTTGTGGATACAGACGGCATTGATATACTGTCTAACGGGTTCAAGCCTAAACGTAATTCAGAGTATGCAAACTTTAGTGGATGGACATATATCTATATGGCTTTCGCTGAAAACCCATTCAAGTATGCACTAGCGAGATAAGATATGTTTGCAGCTAAAAACTTTTTCCTAGCAGCTCCATCTAAGATACCACAACCTACTAGTATTGAGTACTTAGTAGTAGCTGGCGGAGGCGGTGGAGGTATCGGTGTTGCTGGCGGAGGCGGCGGCGGAGGTGGTGCAGGCGGATTATTAGCAGGTTCTGGATTATCAATTGCTTTAGGAACAACTTATACAGTCACTGTTGGTAGCGGCGGCCCAGGTGGGTCAGTACAATATTCACCGGCAACAGTAGGGGTCAATTCAACTTTTGGTACACTTGTTAACGGCTCTACTGGTGCAGTAGGTGGAGGTGGTGGTGGTTCAGGTGGTAATAGTTCTGCTGGTACAAGTGGCGGCTCAGGTGGTGGTGCAGGTATTCAAGGTGCAGGTTCTACATTCTCAGGTGGTTCAGGAACAGCTAGTCAAGGCAACAACGGTGGTGCTTCTACATCCGGTAATCCTTGGCCAGGTGGTTCAGGTGGCGGTGCTGGTGCAGCAGGAACTACTGGAGGTAATGGTGGTATAGGTGCAACTAGTACAATCATATCAACTACACTAGCTACATCGTTAAGTGTAGGACAAGTAAGCGGTGGCTCAGTTTACTTTGCAGGTGGTGGCGGGGTAGGTAATCAAACTAATAATCCGGCACATGGAATAACTAATGGTGGTACTGGAGGAGGTGGCAATGGTGGTGACGCAGGAGCAGTCGGTGTCGCTGGCACAGCATACACAGGGGGCGGAGGCGGAGGCGGTAGTGGATTGATTAGTGGCTCGACTGGTGCTAATGGCGGCAACGGTGGTAAAGGTGTTATTATCATTCGCTATCCATCATCACAAGCAGCGGCAACAAGTACAACGGGTAGTCCAACTGTATCAATTGAAAATGGATATAGAATATATACATTTACTACTAGTGGTTCTATTGTTTGGGCAACGTTCTCTGCTGATTACTTGGTAGTTGCAGGTGGCGGTTCTGGTGGATATGGTTATGCTGGTGCAGCAGGTGGCGGGGGCGGTGCAGGTGGATATTTGAGTGCCAGTGCTACAGTAGCGTCAGGATCAACTTATACAGTTACTGTTGGTGCAGGTGGTGCAGCACCCGGTGGAAATGGGTCTAGTGGTAATCAAGGTAATGCTAGTGTGTTTGGTTCTTTCACCGCTGTAGGTGGAGGAGCAGGTGGTACTCAAGGTAGTTATAACCCATCCGGTGGCGGTAGTGGTGGATCAGGCGGAGGTGGATACGGTGGAGCGAATAGCGGAGTAGGTGGCGGTGGCGGTGGTACTGCTGGTCAAGGTAATAATGGTGGAAATTCAGTAAGTGGTGCTGGTGGAGGGGTTGGTGCTGGTGGAGGCGGAGGTGCTGGTGCCGTTGGTAATGCAGGTAGCGGACAGACAGGTGGAGCAGGTGGCATAGGTAGCACAACTAGTATAATTTCATCTACTTTAGCAACTACATTGTCAGTAGGACAAGTAGTTACTGGATTAGTTTATTTTGCAGGTGGAGGTGGTGGCGCTGGACCTACTGGCGGTGGGGCTGCTGGCACTGGTGGCGGAACAGCTGGTGCTGGTAGTGGTACTAGAACTAGTGATGCTACTGCTAACACAGGTGGTGGTTCTGGTGGCGGTTTAGGAGGTGCTGGAACAGGTGGTTCGGGAGTAGTAATCGTTCGCTATCTTAGTACAAACGGCGTTGCAAAATCCACTACAGGAAATCCCACAAGAAGCGTAGAATCAGGATACATAATATACACCTGGACAACATCAGGATCGATCACTTTCTGATTTTAGCTAAATACATAACAAAAGAATATAAAATGTCAGTATTAAAATATTATAACACTACTACTAGTCAATGGGAACCCGCAAGTCTTGGTAATCAAGGTTCCACTGGAGCAACCGGTGCAGGTGCAACTGGTGCTACAGGTGCAACTGGTTATACAGGAACTACAGGCGTTACAGGTGCGACTGGTTATATAGGAACTACAGGTGCAACAGGTGCCACAGGTGTTGTAGGTACGACAGGTGCTACTGGTGCTACAGGAGCAACTGGTTATACAGGAACTACAGGCGCGACTGGAGCTACTGGTTATATAGGAACCACAGGTGCAACAGGTGCCACTGGTGTTGTAGGTACGACAGGTGCTACTGGTGCTACAGGTTATCAAGGATCAACTGGCGCAGCAGGCGCGGCAGGTGACAAGTACTCTACTACATCCACAACATCATTTACTTTAGGTAATACCGGTAATCAAACTATTACTCTAGTAAATTTAGCAGTTTCTTACTCAACCGGTCAAGAAGTAGTTGTCGCATACGATGTAAACAATCTTCAATATGGTACGGTTATAAGTTACACCTCCGGTACAGGAGCATTATTATTCAAGAAAGATGCTTTCGTTGGTTCAGGTACATATAGTGCATGGACTGTAAACTTAGCAGGTGCAGTAGGTATTCAAGGTTCGACTGGCGCTACTGGATATATAGGTACGACGGGTGCAACAGGTGCTACTGGCGTTGTAGGAACTACAGGTGCTACGGGCGCTACAGGATATATAGGTACGACGGGTGCAACAGGTGCGACTGGTGTGCAAGGAAATACAGGTGCAACTGGTGCGACTGGTGCCACAGGGGCAACAGGTTATATTGGAACAACAGGTGCTACCGGTGCTACTGGTGTTGTAGGTACGACAGGCGCTACAGGCGCTACTGGCTATGTTGGAACAACCGGTGCAACAGGTGCTACTGGCTATGTTGGAACAACCGGTGCAACAGGTGCTACTGGATTAGGTGCTACCGGTGCAACTGGCGTAGTAGGAACGACCGGAGCAACAGGTGCTACTGGTTATATTGGTACTACTGGCGCAACAGGTGCTACTGGTACGATTGGTAGTACAGGTGCAACTGGTACAATTGGTGCCACAGGGGCTAGTGGGATAGCAGCTGGTAGTAACACATACATTCAGTTTAATAATGCAGGTGCTTTTGGTGCTAGTGCTAATTTAGTTTGGAATGGTAGTAATGTTGGCATTGGTACTGCTTCGCCGGGCGCAAAATTAGACGTAACTAATGGCGGTATTCAAATAACTACTGTTGGGTATAACCTATCAATACTTGGTGGCTCTTCTGGTACACTGGGTGGTGTGTTGATACGAAGTGTGCCTCGTATAACAGTGGACAATGGAACTTTTGAAAATACTTACATTGGTTGTGGTGCAACAGTTGGAAGCATAATTTTTCAACAAGGCAGTAGTACAACGACCTCCAGCAATACAGAGCGTATGCGTATCGACTCCACTGGCAGCCTTTTGGTAGGTACTACATCAAGCACTTTTAGTGGTCAACCAATTAACGGGGTTGGAGTTGCAGGAACCGGTGGTGCATTATTGGCATTAAACAATTTAAATAATACTAATCAAACTTGGCAGCAATGGATATATGACTCTGGGTTAGGTGCTGCTGGTACATTCTCAATTGGCCAGATAATCAACGGAAGTACAGGTGGAGTAGCAGGCGGTCCGTTTACACCAATATTGAATATGGCTATTCCTTCTGTTGCTTCAAATAGTCCTAAAGTTTTTATCAATGCCGGTGGCAACGTGGGTATTGGTACTAGTTCACCAACACAAACACTTATGTTGGGATCAGGATATATACAAACTGGTCAAGGGGTTGGCGGTGCTGGAGGTGTTAGGTTTCCATACTCAAGCGATGCCGCCGGCAGAACCTGGAGGGTAAGAAGTGACATAACTGGTTACGGTGACTTTGGATTTGAACAATCAACCACACAAACTGGTGCTACATATGCAACTCAATTGCTTATTACACAAGCCGGGGTTCTGCAATTCAATTCAGGCTATGGTTCAACGGCTACTGCATATGGTTGCCGTGCGTGGTGTCAATATAATCAGTCTGCGACAATTGTGGGTGCAGGAAATGTGACCAGTATTAGTATTATCACAACTGGTGATGTCAGATTAAACTTTGCAACAGCCATGCCTGATAACAATTTTTCTGCTGTTGCTAGCACCAACGAAAGTGGCGGGAGCCCAAAATGGTGCAATTCAACTCAACCCTCCACTACCGACATACGTATAGTGACTTTCAATGCGGACCAATCAAAAGGTTGGTTTGAATATAACTCTGTTGCAATATTTAGATAAGGAAAATTATGTCAAAGGTAATCATACATGAATCGGAAACAGGTGGGGTCACACTGGTGATACCTGCACCCAATTGTGGTATTTCTATTGAAGAAATCGCACGTAAAGACGTGCCGCCAGGAATTCCTTATCACATTATTGATAGGTCGCAGATACCAACTGATCTCACATTTTATGATGCTTGGGAAGCAGATTTTGCCGATCCTGATGGGTATGGCATCGGCGCACTAGCATGGTTTGCAGAACAGGAGCAAAAATGATTACTATCAATATATTCAAAGCTAAAGAGATTACTAAAACTCGCTTGCGACAAGAACGTGGTCCGTTACTTGCAGCACAAGACATTGCATTTCAAAGAGCATTAGAAATTGGTGCAGACACCTTGGCAATCGTGGCAGAGAAACAGCGACTACGAGACATCACTAAACTGGCTGATGCGGCCACAACACTTGACGAATTAAAGGCTATAAACGCTACGCAATAAATATATAACAAAGAAATAACTAAATGTCAGTATTAAAATATTATAACACTACTACTAGCCAATGGGAACCCGCAAGTTTAGGTAATCAAGGTTCTACTGGGGCAACCGGTGCAGGTGCGACTGGCGCTACTGGATATATAGGTAGTACAGGAGCCACTGGTGCAACTGGCGTAGTAGGAACAACAGGTGCAACAGGCGCTACGGGTTATATAGGGACAACTGGTGCAACAGGTGCTACTGGCTATATAGGAACCACTGGTGCAACAGGCGCTACGGGTTATATAGGAACAACTGGTGCAACAGGTGCTACTGGTGCTACAGGTGCTACTGGCTATATAGGAACCACTGGTGCAACAGGCGCTACGGGTTATATAGGGACAACTGGTGCAACAGGCGCTACAGGCGCTACAGGTGCAACGGGTACGATAGGTAGTACCGGTGCTACTGGTGCTACTGGAGCAACAGGTGCCACCGGTACAATAGGTAGTACGGGTGCTACAGGAGCGACAGGTGCAACTGGCTATACGGGAAGTACGGGTGCTACCGGTGCAACTGGCGCCACTGGTGCTACTGGTTACGTAGGAACAACTGGTGCTACAGGGGCCACTGGTTATGTAGGGACAACAGGTGCTACCGGAGCAACAGGGTATATTGGTACTACAGGTGCCACAGGTGCTACTGGAACAATAGGTAGTACAGGTGCAACGGGCGCTACAGGTGCAACGGGAGCAACTGGATTTAATGGAGCAACTGGTTCTACTGGACCTGTAGCAGGTAGTAATACTCAAGTTATATTCAATGATGCAGGCGTTTCCAATGGCAGTGCTAACTTAACATTTAACAAAACAACAAATACACTTACTGCTAACTATTATGCAGGTGTATTAACAACTGCTGCACAACCAAATATTACTAGTACAGGTACATTAACATCATTAATAGTTTCAGGTTCAGTTTCAGTTACTGGAACAACAACCATCAATGGATCAAATGTAATTATGACTATTGGTGATAATACTAGAACAGTATCAACATCAACTACAACTGGCGCAATTGTATGCGGTGGTGGACTTGGTGTCTGGGGGAGTATTTATGCAGGTGGTGGTTTAACTGCTGTTAACACCCAACTTACTTCATTAGGTGTCGGCACCGCAGCGTCTGGCACTACAGGTGAGATTCGTGCTACCAATAACATTACTGCCTATTACTCAGATGACCGTTTGAAAAACAATCTGGGCAATATCAAGGATGCATTAAGCAAACTTAAAACATTATCTGGTTTCTACTATGAAGCTAATCAAACAGCGCAAGATTTAGGTTACGATGTTGTGCGTGAAGTAGGTGTATCGGCTCAACAAGTTCAAGCTATACTACCGGAGATTGTAGTCCCGGCGCCCATCGATGAGAAATATTTGACTGTACGCTATGAGAAATTGATTCCGTTATTAATTGAAGCAATCAAGGAACTAGATGACAAAGTTGAAAGTTTATTAAAGAATGGCTCTTAATGCATCTGGTCCCATCAGCCTCGGTGGCGCTACTACTGGGCAGTCTGTCAATTTAGAATTAGGACAGTCTGCTACAACACAAATATCATTTAATGATACTAATGTTCGTACACTAACCGGAACTACAGCTGGAACAGCATTGATAATGCCTACTAATTTCTATGGCAAATCTCAAACAACACCAACAGTTGACTACTTAGTAGTAGCTGGCGGAGGTGGCGGTGGTACGACTAACTCAGGTGGCGGTGGTGCTGGGGGTGTACTAACAGCTTCTGGATACTCTGTATCATCCGGATCAGCGTATACTGTTACAGTAGGTGGCGGTGGTCCACCCAATGGTCCTGCAGGTACTGGTACTAATGGTCAAAATTCTGTGTTTGATTCGATAACTGCTATAGGCGGTGGCGCTGGTGGATTCCCAGGACAAACAGGTGGCTCTGGCGGCGGTGGTTCAGGAGATAACACCCCTGGTGGCTCTGGAACTAGTGGTCAAGGAAATAACGGTGGCAATGGACTACTTCAAGGCGGTGCGAACCCAGGTGGTGGTGGAGGTGGATGGGGTTCAGCTGGTAGTAGTGCAACAACAAATCAAGCTGGTGCAGGTGGCTCTGGACAATCTTCATCATACAGTGGGGCTAGTGTTACTTATGCAGGTGGTGGAGGTGGCGGAACACAAGGGGGTAGTGCTGGTGGTGGTGGCAGCGGCATTGGAGGAAACGGGGCATATAAGAACACAGGTGGTGATGCAGCCGTTAACACTGGTAGTGGTGGAGGCGGTGGTGGAGGCGGTGGGGGAACAGCATACAACGGATTAGGTGGCAACGGCTCTAGTGGTGTTGTGATTGTTCGTTATTCAAATACATATCCAGCAGCAGCATCTACAAGTGGAGTAGCAGCAGGTTATCCTATCAATAGCGGTGGATATAGAATATATCTTTGGAATAGTTCAGGTTCAATAACATTCTAAAATTATGAAACAAAATATAAAAACAATAATAGACATTGAGCAAGACCCGGGACTACATCGTAGGCCCATCACTCAAAAAATAACAAAAGCATCGTTCACTATTCCTAAATATCATTGGGTTAAAGATAAAGTAGATAGTAGAGACCATCCATATCAACTAACAAACAAAATACAATCTAATGTTATCGACTTAAGACAATATTGTTCACTAATTGAAGACCAAGGCAATTTAGGTAGTTGTACAGGTAATGCTATTGCAGGTGCGATAGAATTACTACATAAAAGACAAAATAGGACACTTGACATAAGCCGCTTGTTTATATATTATTATGAAAGATTATTCATTGGTACAGTGAATTATGATAGTGGTGCATACATACGTGATGGTATCAAAGCATGTTATACATATGGTGCACCAACTGAAAACTTATGGCCATATAATATCAGTAAGTTTAGAACACAACCAGTGAAAGAAGCAATAACTGACGCAGCAAAAAGAAAAGTTACATCATATCAACGTGCAACGGACTTTAATCAAGTAATAGATGCTATTGCTAGTGGATATCCAGTTACGATTGGGTTCAATGTATATTCAAGTTTTGATACAGTTAATGTAGCAAGAACTGGTATTATGCCATATCCTGACACTAGTAAAGAGAAATTATTAGGCGGTCATGCTGTATTGTTAGTCGGATATAACAAAAACAATAACACATTCATAGCTAGAAATAGTTGGGGAAGATATTGGGGCGACAATGGTTACTTCTATATGCCATTTCAAGTGATACAAAATGCCAGTATGAGCAATGATTTCTGGGTTATAAAATCAATTATTAACACTTAAAAGATAAATACATAGATATAAAGGAATAAAAACATGTCATTACCAGGAATAACAATCGGACCGGGAATATCAGTGGGCGGAGGAATTGGCATTGGCACCGGAACACCCGTTGCATCATTCACATTAGCATCAACGGACTTTACTGTTTCCTATGGTGGAACCTATATAACTCCTAACGGTAATACAGGATTTACCACTACTGGACAAAGTGGTCCAGGAGAAGCAGATTGGTCTCCTAGTTTAAGTTTAAACAACGGCGGTAATCCTGCTAAACTTGCTGAGATTCGTGCGTACTGGGCTAGTAATGGATTGAATCCCAGTATCAAT
>Ga0209084_1003476_pt1 | contig 11584 bp, 21 predicted proteins | sample C_130820_MF_Meta_FD_187309 | JGI IMG/M metagenome (GOLD analysis project Ga0209084, IMG submission 187309) | Freshwater microbial communities from Lake Croche, Canada to study carbon cycling - C_130820_MF_MetaG (SPAdes) (version 2) | ecosystem: Environmental > Aquatic > Freshwater > Lake... | reverse complement strand
AATATTTGGTGGGTAATACAAAAGTCTTACCTTTACATTTCACAATTTAAAAATCAATAAAATGATAACTAGAAAATCAGTCAACGGAAAACGTATTGACTTTAAACTTAACGGAAGAAGAGTATTTGCACAAAATGGTAAGAACAAAGGTATGACATTAGAAAAGTCTACCGGTGAATTGTTAGACAATTCAAACGCCGCAGGTGCTGATAAAATTAAACTACACTTTATTCATGAAAAGAATGAAAATTGGTCTTTTGTTATTGAAGACAATGGTAGTGGTATTAGTTCTAATAAAATCCAAGATTGTTTTGCAACACAAGGATATGATGGAACATATGGTAAAGGTAGTGATTCATTATTTGGAGTTGGTGCTAAATATGCATTCCCCTCAATGACATCAGGTGACGTTTGTATTGAATCTATTAATGATGGAACATTAAGTTACATGGAAATCTGTTACGAAGATAGTAGTAGATTTGGTATTAGTCCCGTTGCTACCGAAAAAACAAATAAACCAAACGGAACTACTATTTTAATTAGTGGTGTACAACTTGGAGTTACAGATGATAAAAAAAAGAAAGTAAAAGGTAAAAAGAAAACAGAAGAAGATTTTATCAATGAAGGTATTAAAGAAATTGATAATTTAATTAAATGGTTTGGATTTTTATATTTTCCAAAAAAAGAAAAATATCCTAACTATTCTATTGATATTACAATTAAAGTAGGTGGAGAAACTACAAATAAAAAAGTAGAATTTTTTGACCCGTTCTATCGTGATAATTTGCTAGTAAAAGAAAAGGGATGTGTAAACGTATTACACTTAAACGAAAATCATACCGAAGATTATTATAGTGTTGAGGTATTACCTGGTCAATTTATTAAAATTTATATCACTTGTTTTGATAAAGAAAAGATGAAAGAAGAGAAGTTATTTAGTAATTTTGATAAACATACTACAAATCATAAAGGTCAATTCACTCTTGATAGATGTGGCATTTTTTATAAACTACACAATAGATATGTTAATATGGGTAAAGGTAATTTTATTTCAGTAAAAGACCAGCACACCTTGGATGGATTAAGAATTGAATTAGAAATTGCCAGTCCTACTTTAATGAGACTTTTTGGTGTACAAGAAGATAAGGCTGAAATTGATTTAAAAAGATTGGAAAAAACGATTGATAAAAATAAAGTTCTTCTAAATTTATTTGCAGAATTAAAATTAATAGTTGCTTCTGAACATAATAGATTAACAACAAACAATAAAAAGTTATCATCTAAAGAATTAAATACTTTTGATTTTATTGAAATGGTCGTTAATCAATTTGGTGATTTTGCAAAGGTTTTAAAAAACAATACCGAATTGGAAAATGATACAGATAAGATACCAAAAGAAGATGAAAAAATTTATACTAACACTTTAGATTCTTTTATTTTATATTGTAATTATAAAAATTTTAAAACAGGTAAATACACTCAAGTTTCAGAATCTAAATATATGTATAACGATATTGAGTATAACTATCGTGATACTACGTTTATTAGACACAAAATGAGTGGTTATGATACTACAAGATTACCATATACCATTGAACCTAATGAAAAGGCAGATGAGAAAGATTTATTAATATCCCAACCAACTAGAGATATGGGTAAGTGGAAATATAAAATAAATGTTAATCATCCATATTATAAAGGTTATATAAGCCTATTTGAAAACGAGGTACAAGGTCAAATATTTTTAGAGAAGATTGGTTTTATTACTGCGATTACTAATATGTATCTTCATCATGATGTAATTGATAAAGACCAATACACTCAAATTTTAAACGAACAAGACCAATATTTGAGAACTATAATTTTCAAATCTAAAAAAATTAGTTCGTAGTTTATTTTGAATGAGTTTATGTGAGTAAGAATAGGTTTAATCATAACTGTTTTCCTGTTCTATAACCCCGTCCATATATGGATGGGGTTTTTTTATGTCCACAGATTTTACATCCTGAGGAGATGAGGGATATTGTTTCGCATAGGACATAGAAGGTGCGAAACAACATCGGTCAGGGACTTGAGCTGACGATGATAAAAAATAATTTAAAAAAAATATTAAATAATGTTTTTTGTATTGGTATTATTTGTATATTCGTATACACTAAACAAATAAATAAAATGGAAATTACAAAGAGAAGTAGTCTATCGGGTGTAGAACACACATTAGACATTGACATCACAGAAGAACAATTTCAAAGAGTTGAAATGAGGTTTTTCACAAAAGAAAAAATACAAGACATTCTTCCGAATGTAAGTCTTGGGGAACGAGAGTTTCTTATGACGGGAATTACACAAGAAGAATGGGACGAAACATTTAGTACCCTTGAAAACTAAATCTTATGAAAAAATTTGAAGATGGTTCCGTTATGTACGAACCCTACGAGAGATTAACTTATCTTGAAAGAATTCAAGACCTATTTAAATTACTATCAATTTTACCATCATTAATATTCAAACGAAATGACAACGATTAAAGAAACCAAAATTATGAAGTATTCCAAATCAATTAAAGGGTACTTTAGATTAAGCGACGGCACCAAAACCAAATTTGAAATCGACAAGATTGGCGAATGGGAACAATGGGGTAATCATCGAGATAACCTATGTATAACTGTACCGAAGATTATGCGAATGGTAGAAGAATTAGTTTACAATGATAGATGAAACGGACATCGGTATTGTTAGAAATAGTTGTAGCAACTATCATAGCCTTTAAGTTCATGAAGTTCATGTATTACCTAATAGTAAAAACTCCTCATCAGAAATGGTGAGGTTTTTTTATGTCCACAGATTTTACCCGGTGATCCACCTGTTCGTATTTGTTTCGCATAGGAGGTCGTGCGAAACAATATCCGCAGCTCACGGGCCGCTTGATCAACAGGTGAAAAATTAATTAATCTTTTTTATAAATTAATTTGGTTCGTATTACATATTAGTTTATCTTTGTGGGGTAATCAATTATAAACATTTAAATTATTTAAAGATGGAAGAAAGAATCAAGAATTTATTAGACCAAACCAATTTAAATTGGAATGTTCGTACTGAATCTATTCAAACAGAATCAGGTATTACAATCGAAGACAAGATAGCCTTGGTTCGTGAAGATACGAATGGTATCGTAGGTGTTCACTCCGACGGGTATCGTCCTTTCCAAAACCAAGAGTTATTTGAGTTGTTGGATAAAGTTTCTAACATGACAGGTTTAGAATTAACCAAAGGTGGTTGCTTTAAAGAAGGTCGTCGTGTGTATGTTCAAATGAAGTCTGCTGATTTAAGATTAGGTACAGATTTAATTAAAGGTTATTTAACAGGTATCAATTCATTTGATGGTTCAACATCATTAGCGTTCGGTCCTAGCAATGTAACTATCAGTTGTATGAATTCGTTCTTCGCGGCATTTAAACAACTTAATACAAAGGTTCGTCATACAAAAAACATGGTTATTCGTATTGATGAAATATGTAAAGGACTTGAAGGTGTGTTAGCACAAGAACAAATCATGTTCGGTGATATTACAAGAATGTCCGAAACTCGTTTTGATGATGTTATCAAAGAAAGTGTAACTCGTCAGTTATTTGGTATCAAACCCGAAGTTGACTTGTATGACAACGATGCTATCAGCACAAATCTTCGTAACAAGATGAGTAGATTTTATATCGACTTGAACGGAGAGTTGCAACAAAAGGGTGATAATATGTGGGGTTTATTTAGTGGAGTAACGAAGTACACCACACATAGTTTATCTAAAAGTGATAACACAGAAGCTAAGATGTTTGATGTGTATGGTGATAGAGAGAAAAAGATATTTTCCGATTTGGTTGAGTTAGTATAGTATTCATTATTTAGGTTAAGGTGTTGAAACCCTCGGAGATATTCTTCGGGGGTTTTTTGTTGTCCACAGATTTAGGCACCGTGCATAATCCGTGGATGTTGTTTCGCATAAGATGTATTACGTGCGAAACAATATCCAGAAGACCAACGGGTACTTCGGGTACAAGTGGTACTTGTGGTACAAAAAAATAATTAAAAATAAATTAGTTTATTTGGTTTATGTAATGTATCTTTGTGTAAACAAAACAAAATAACATGGAGTACAAAATCGTAAGTGGTGGAAGTCCAAGTGATTTAACCACCAAAGTAAATGAAAGAATTAAAGATGGTTGGGAACTCGTGGGTTCACATCAAGTAGTAATTCACCGAGAACAAAATCGGTTCAGTGGACAACAACATATGGACACTCTTAACACATTGGAGTATTCACAAACGATGTGTAAGAAAACTAAAACTACTATTGAAGTAGACATTAGTTTTTATCATCCTTACATTAATGAAGATAATGAAGTGGATGAAAGTAGAAAAGTCTATGACATTGAAGGTATGAGAGAAGAATTTGAATATAAATTAGATTGTATAATTAAAAACGCAGGATTATGATAAAGAATAAAGAAAACACTACGATGGAAATCGTAATTGACCTTACGGGGTCAGACGGAAATGTATTTTACCTTATTGGTCAAGGTAGAAAATTTTGTAAACAACTTGGGTTGAACTCTAATGAGTTCACAACCAAGATGATGAGCGCTGACTACGAAAACGCAGTTACCACCTTTGATAAGTACTTTGGTGAATTTGTTACCCTATTAAGGTAATACGTAACGTAGACTATCAAAATATATTGTGTGGATAATTAAATTTTTTTGGCAGAGTTATTAACATTATATATCTTTGTATCAGTTTATAGTTAGTGTGTTAGTAAGTTTAGATGTTAGTGATAACCCTCGATGTAGTAATCGGGGGTTTTTTATGCCCAAGAATGTCTGAAGTTCCGTTGTAGGCAGATCACATGATTGTTGTTTCGCACAACAAGTATTACATGCGAAACAATATCCGTCAGGGGCCACTGGATCAGTCCCAAAAAAATAAATAAAAAAATATGAGAAATAAATTTGTGTATTACAGATTAATCACTATCTTTGTTAAAACAAATAATAAAAAGATGAAAAAATTAAAAAAACACACCTTATTAAAAGGTGAGGGTATCAACCAACACACATTGTATGGTGATTTCAAAATCGGTGATGAAACTGATTTTATGAATGTTGAAGTAACAAAAGAAAGTTTACTGAAACACGAACAACCTAATGGCTCATTTAGTAATGAACACCAAACTCTTAAAATTGAAAAGGGTGATTGGGTAATGGGTAAACAAGTTGAGTACAATCCATTTGAGAGAACCATATCACAAATTTGGGACTAATGGCAAATCCACTAATACACTCAAAGTCATCTGTTAAAAGATGGGGTGGTAAGGTAGAAGATTACCTACCAATACACGAACTCATTGATAGTCCGAAGGCAACAATGAATAACAATTCTGCAAGGTTAATGACACATAACACTTGGTTTGCGTATCACATAGTACCAAAGGTATTTGGATATAACATAACCAATAGTGATGGTAAGTCTATTGATGTTGTGGATATTGCTATGTTACATATCGCCGAAGATTTTAGAATGAAGTTCGTTCCAACACCACAAGACTATCTACAACATTTACAAGTTCAACCCTGGATGAACAACGCAGCAAAAGTATTAGATAGTGATGAAGCAAAAAACATTGTAGAACAATTAAATAAAAAATTACATTATGAGCAAAGCAGTAATTAACGAAAGTGTTATAGAAGCAGTTTCGGAATGGAAGAAACTTGGTATTGATAATGCCAATATGGAATTTAGTTGCGGTGGTGATAGTATGAGTGATTATTCATTTACATTCTATACTAAAAACAAATCAGCTGTAACTGGTCGTCCAGAAAACATTGAAGTTGAAAGTGAAGAACTTGTTGTATTCTTTGATAGACAAATCTTTGATGATGTTGAATTTTATGTAAATTCAGATGGACATTATATCGGTGAGAGTGGTAATGTTGTTATCAATCTTAATGATGATGAAGATGGTTTCGTGTATGACAAACAATCACAAAGCGAATGGTCTGAAAGTTATGAAGAAACAATCCACATTAAATTATCCAAAGAAGAGGTTGAGTTTGTTAAAAACAAGATACTCAATATCAATGGTGGAACTGATGGTGATGCTACATTCAATTATAAAATAGATTGTGTTATAACTGATGAAGAGGAAGAACTCATTGAGGTACTTGGTAAAAGATTAGAAAACGAATGTGAAACGTATGAGTTTCAAGATGTTGAGGGTGAAGAAGAAGATTGGTTTACTTGGTCTACAAATCAAGAAGTTGATGATGTAATACAATTCACCGAAGAAGATGAAATGTTAGTAATGGTTAGAAGAAATTTTATACAATATAAACAAGATTAAAAATGAAAATACAAATAAACAACGTATCGTTTGATTACAACACAGGTTGTCGTCTACTGAAATTAAAGTATGAAGAGTGTCCAAACACTATTGACCTACAAGATATTTGGGAAGATATTGTTCCAATGACATTTAAAGAAATTGCAACCATATTAAAAAACATTGAACAACGTAGAGTTGCTATCCAATGTTTAGGTCTTGAAAGATTAACCAAAGAAGTTAAGCCAGTCCTAATTAATACAAAGTTAATTAAGAAAACAACCACTTGGGTTAATCCTAATGGTGAACTTGTTACCAAAAAATTTACTGACACTTACGAACTCTATAAAGTTAAAGGTGAAATGATTAATCAAGGTATTGAGGGAAACAGATGGAATAAACTTAATGATGTTCACTTTGTAAAATGTAAGGACACATCTACTGATAGAGACTATTTCATTTGGGTTGATGCTCAAAGTGTATATCAAGTCAATAATGATAGGAAGTGGTTGAGTAGTGATGAAGATTTTGGATTACAGATAAATGCCATTCAAGCAATTGCTTGGACTATCCAAACCAATGTTGCCAAAGACAACATAGAAAAGATTGTAAGACAAGGTGATTGTATTATGATTAAGAAGAAGTTTCCAACTGAAGCTATTGGTGATACCCTACGACACCTAACCGAAGTTGAATACCTTGAACTATTGGTAGCCGAGAGTTAGGTATTACATTCCTTATTGAAAGAACCTCAGCGTTAGTTGGGGTTTTTTTATGCTCATGCTGCAGAGTTAGCTGCATATTTGCAGCGCTAATTCCAGGCATGCGCTCCCCGAATTTGTTTCGCATAGAATTTACACCTGATTATCAACGAGTTACGTATGCGAAACAATATCGGGGATACGCTGCAGATCAAGCGCAGATCACCAGTAAAAATTATTATTAAAAATATTTGGTGAAGTCGTATGAAATGTATACCTTCGTATAACAAAAACAACAACACGATGAAAACTATCAAATTCAATGAAGTAGTGATGGTCAGTGACCCTTGTTACTCGGACCCAACTTGGTGTCAAATTAAGTTGACAAATGTTTTACCTGGTGAATATGTTCCTTTCTCTAAGAAGCATAGGATTGGACCAAAACACTATAGACAATCTATGATAATGGTCATCCACAAGAGTTATGTTAATAATGTACATTGGTGGAAGTGGGACACACATAAAGGGACCTTAGGTGTTGACAGTGGACAATGTGGTTTCTTTAGTATGGAAACATATCGTGTAAACAATTCTGCTAGAAAGATTAAGAATAGATTGGGATACTCTTGGGATATTAAACCTGATGGTGAGGAGTGGTACCTACAGATGTGTAACCGAACCTTAGGTACTAAAGGATGGGGTGATTATAAAGGAGGTGTTGTATCACGAAGTGGTTGGGGAGATGGTTCGTATGACCTGTTCACCACTAAGGATGCATATGGTAAGATTGTAGCAATGGCTATTGACTTCCAAGTGGAGGAAGATGAGCACATAGATTTCAGTTGGTATAAAAAACAATTAAAATGATTTACACAATAAAACAGCATCCCAACGACCGTAACTTCTCAGTACTAACTGAAGATGGTGGTCGAGGAGATGTACATGACAATGGTGAGGGATTAATCCTCACACTGTATCAGAATAGGTACCCTGATGATAACGACGAGGGAAAACAATATCTTATGGACTTCCCGTACGATACTCCAAGAGGTACCATGGTAACAGAAGCTTTAAACTGGTTAGCACCAAATATAAAACAATTTACATATGTTAGATAACGTTACAGAAAAAGAGCTCACATTAAATGAGTGGGCATCAATGTATGAAGTATCATCAAGATACACATTGGACACCCGAGAGAAAAGAGAATTCCAAGAACGACTTGAGAACGCCAGGTATCTCCAAAGCATTGGGCAATGGCAACCTCGACAAGAAGCTCCTCCCGAAACACACAGTTTAGCTGATCGGATGGTGAAAGTTGTTTCGCACATGTTAGCATTAAATTTTAATTAAACCCCTATAAGTAGATGAGACAAATTAAGTTGGCTGAAGGTGTATTCAACAAAATTGTTGGCACCAACAGAGATGTGAGTTCGTATGATCATTTCATCAACATCGAGAAAACCGTGGGATCATCACCCAATATTGCTTCGCATATGAAGGAATATAAATCAATGGTTAAGAGGTATAGACCCAAGTTTGAAAAGCTTGCCAGTCTTGAAGAGATTATTATCTTGTACCGTATTAGAGAGAATAGAGATATTCAATTATCCACACAACGTGAATACATCTATGCGAGACAAGCTTGTCCTCGTAGTGATATACGTAATCAGGATATCAGACTCTGTGTTGCAAACACGGAATTCTATGACATGTCCACGTATGAAACAAATCCTGAATTAATTCAAAAGGCTGACAAGAAGGTATGTGACGTCTTAGATGAATTAATCAGAGAAAAAGAAAAACAATTTTTAATATATTCCAACTAAATTTGGAATATTCACAACCATGTATTACCTTCACATATGTCTTATAGTAAAGAAGAACAAAAGTATAAAGACGACCTCCACAGACGAATTGTTCGTGAGGTTGTTATATTAAATTACAACAATTCTGACTTCGAAGTGACACTGAACAAACCATACAAGATAGACGTGTATGACAACATATACGTAACAGGTATTGATGGTGACACCGGTCGTCTCATTACCACAAGGAATGATGGGTTCCTAATTGACTATCCTAAGTTAACTACAGTGGACCTATCGAACCTGATGGAGATTATGGAGAAGAGGTTGTATTACATAGAAGAACTAAGTAGAAGACAGGTGGTGTAATACACCATTTAAATTAAATGTTATGAAAAAGAACGTACCCGTGATTAAGATGTCCCCGTCTAAAAGAGGATGGGAAGTGTGGTTCAACGAAAGACTACACAAAAGATTTGCAACTATTGAAGAGGCTGGTAAGGAGACTGTATCCATCAGTGGAGCTGTTAAACTTCTATCCGATTTAATGAGTCCTGAAGAAAACAAGAGAAATTAATGATCAGGATCTGATCAGGACTCGAATGTTGTTTCGCATAAACTATAAACTAACAATATGAATAAGATTATTCTAAAGCTGTGGATTAAGGATAAGATTAAAACTCTGTCCACCAAAGTTACCTTGGTTAACTCTAGTATTGAATCGGGTCATTATGATCAGGCCAAACAAGATGAGCTCACCCGTGAGTGTCATAACATGTGGGGAAGACTTGATGCATTAAAAGAACTCTACGAGGAATTCAACTTGGAGGAAGTGGACCTTGATGAACTTGAGTACCACATCTTCGTCTGATCAGGATCCACCTGTCGGATATTGTTTCGCATATAAACTAACATACAAATGAAAAATCTATTAACAGAATTAAGTTGGAAGTGGGATTATTATTTCGTAATTTTCCTTTACAACCCGAACAAGGTCCATAGGTACCACCACTATATGATCAAGAAGTGGGGGAAGAGATATTCCACGGACGAAATAAAACACCTGTAATACAATGAAAGCATTCAGAATATATACCCTGATCATGACAGCGGGACCTACAGTACTTGCTGCAATGATGGTAACCGAACGTCGTAATCCCGACGGTCTATTCATCATTGCCTTAATCCACTTCGTCATATACGTGGTGGTCACAGATATTAATCAGGAGAAGAAACCTAAGGTAAGAAGGACCATCCGTATAGATCCCGTGGAAGAACCCACATCAGATACCGTAACCTTAGACGTCCTGAAAGCTCTAAACCAATTAGGATACAGTAAAAGGAATTCACATGTATTACTTCAAATAGTAAAGAAGAGATATCCCCATATGAAGATCCCCTCAGTACTTGTGACCCACTGTCTAAAACACTCCGATGAAATAAAAAAATAACCTCAGGATTTTTTATTACGAATTTTTAAGTTTATATTTTATTATAATAAATAATTAATCTTAAAATCATTCAAAATGAAAAAGACAACCAACTCTCGTCCAACCACAGCTACAACTTATGTACCTGTATCAGACAACATTTACCATGACGGTTCAAGCTACCGTGTTCGCGTTTCTATCGAAGGAACAAAATACAGTAAGAACTTCTCTTCTAAAAGAAAAGCAGTTCAGTACCGTAACGAATTACGTACAGCGTAATACATCATTTTTATAACTACTTACCAGTAGTGTATAAGAAGTACTTAGAGACCCTGTCCTGTGGACGGGGTTTTCTTTTGCGTATTACTTTCTTGCGGGGGACCTTTGGTCCCCCTTCAGGTTTGCCAAACAACATCTGTTATGCCAGACAAGTTAATATTGTTTGGCAATGTATGACACCGTCCATGCGAAACAAAATCTTGTGCGAAACAACATTGTATGACGCCGGCAATATCCCATACGAGGACAAGAATTGTATACGTGTATGACGCAGGTCAGGAGGATGTATTACTTGCGGGGGTTCTTCGAACCCCCTTCAGGTTTCACGTGAAACATTGTATGACATTCATATTAGAACCTCTGTATGACACATCATTAACGGTACGGGATGAAGGGTCGACCGATAGGGAGACCCGTAATTAATGTGTATTACGAGGGTATACTTTTCATAAAATCCAGAAACTAGTCCTCGAGTGAGACAAGGGACAATCCCTGTACTATTTCCACCAATGTGGGTAAAAGTGGTAAAATGTGGATAACTTATACTAGAACGGAAAATCCAGACTAATTTATCTAGAAATGTACCATAAAATTGATCACGATAAAACACACAGGAAAAAGTGGTGTTTTTAGGGGTATAAACAGGAAAATATTCGGTATAATTTTAGGGGGAATTAAGTGGGGATATTATACCTTGTAGACAGGTTTTATTACGGGGTCCTAACGGACCCCTGCAGGATGCCGAACACGGTGAGTATAGGTAAACAGGATGTTCCTTAATTATATAAAGGACGTCTAATGGTGGCGTGAAAGGTGACCTCCTTTTCACCTTTATGTTCGAATACATTATAAATTTCACACTCTTCAACCATATCACCTACCTTCCAATTCTCTTGTGTAGGAACCTTATACCCATTACCAAATATTACTACATAGGAGTAATTTTCATCCCATTCAAATTTACCTATAAGATGAGGATATTCTCCTATGGTATTA
>Ga0209084_1003473_pt1 | contig 11586 bp, 30 predicted proteins | sample C_130820_MF_Meta_FD_187309 | JGI IMG/M metagenome (GOLD analysis project Ga0209084, IMG submission 187309) | Freshwater microbial communities from Lake Croche, Canada to study carbon cycling - C_130820_MF_MetaG (SPAdes) (version 2) | ecosystem: Environmental > Aquatic > Freshwater > Lake... | reverse complement strand
TCACCTACTAACCCACATCCAACACACACACCCATGACATACACCGAACACGAACAATTCGCCGCCGTTGAGCAAACTTGCGACGAGATCCGCAAAGAAAACGCCGACCTGCGCCTGTATATTTCTGAACTGCGCCAGCACATTGATGAGTTGAAGCATGGACTTGGTTACCTTTACAAGCTCAACTCCCTTGGAAAGACCAAAGAGTTGGCAGATACCATTCAGGAGCTACGCAAATGAACACGCCGAAATTCTCCCTTACCGAAGACCAGTGGGATCTGCTAATGGTAACCCTGTTGACAGATGCCGAAGATGCCGCTAAGTCAGGATACAAGGGCGACAGGGAAATTGCTCGTCGCTTAACAACTCTAATTCACAAATTCATCCAGTACAGAAAGACAACCAACCAATGAACACACAAACAGCCCAGCTACTCAGCACCATAGAGTCCCTCCTTAATAGCCAAGTGAAAATGGCTCAAGCACATGGACTGGAAACCCTACCACACATCAGTGTCGCTCGCGCTCGTACAATCCTTGCGGACATACGAGCCGTTAAAGCCGACATCAGGCCTCCAAATAGCGAGCCAAAGTTCTTCGGTCGCTTGGACAAAATTCATGCTTGACAAAGCTGTCAAAGTCTCTAAACCCAACCAGATGGAAACACATCCATATACAACAGGCAGAGACGAGATGCGTGAGCAAATAATTGCTTTCGTGTACGAACGCTATTGCTATTACAGAACCTTTTTCGGAAGGGAATCTGCAACGGCATTAGAGTTAAAACAGATCATTCTCGAACTGCGAGAAGATCAAGCAAAGGAGCAGGAAAAGCTAACCTCAACCGCTACGGATGAATGATCTCTGGAGGCCAACAAGCATCCCTATGGGCTGGAGTGCGGCGTACAAAAGCCTCTCTGCTCAATGGACTCTTGTTTGTCCTCATGGAAAGAGCCACCCTCATCCAGACGATCCTAACCTGAAAGGAGACGGCATCCATGCCTGTGATGGGTGCTGTTCAGAATTCAAAGAGTTCTCAATCAACCCCATAAATAAATACAATGAAATCGATATACAACGGCGAGTCACCATGCATCCCACACATCTGGGTAATGCTACAAAACCTTGACAAGAAAGGGTTATTAGTTCGTAAATTAAAAACTGCGGTAATTCTGCCGCCAAAAAATCAAAATAATTTATGTCTAAAGAACCAGTCAACCACCCTGCCTTCCCTGTCTCAGCATACGCTGGAGACAGCACAAACCCTCCAGTGCGTCCCAATAGCGGCATGAGCATCCGAGACTACTTCGCATCCGCCGCCTTGGTTGGACTAACGACACCTGCTTCAGCAGGCGACCCAGAAGCCGCCGCTGAGAACGCTTACGCGATTGCTGATGCAATGTTGCAAGAGAGGTTGTACACTACCCGTAAATAATATGTGGCATCACAACCCAAAGAATCCATTACAGGTAAATAAACCAAAAGCTCCCGCCAAGCCTGCGGCTCTCAATGCCAGCGCGGAGGAGCCTAAGTCATCGACCTCATCGATCAAGTTTGCCACGCCTGAGATTCGCGTTGGATTGAACTCCGCGAAATCGTCCATGCCTACCAGCGTAAAAATTCCCAAGGTATCCACCCCCAAGATGCCAAAGGATAAAAACGTCATCATTCCAAAACCTAAAAAAATGCCAAAGCGAAAGCTAATGGCTTAACCAAAAAAACAAACACCATGTCCGAAGACATCATCATCGAAACCACTGACGCGCCCACAAATGTCGTAGCTATGCCTACGCCTGAAACCGCCGAAAACGCGCCTACAGAGGCTCCTGCGGCTTCTGAAGCGGCATCCAAGCCTGAACCAAAGAACATTCAGGAGTTGATTGCCAACATCGACATCAAGGGAGTCACCGAACATGAGATCATCGTTGACCTCATCGCTGGCATCCAGCAACTCGCTGTTCGCGGAACCATCGCCCTTGGACTGCTTGAGCGCATGGCTGCTGCACAGGAGTCCGCTGATCCTGCTCCTGAAACGCCAGCCGCTGAGTAATGAACACTGGGAAGTCAAATAAAGCTCGTTCGGCATCGCCGTCGGATGCCGCGAGCCGATTGACTGCCTCAAGATCCCACGCCGCTCCGAAGGCTCCGAAAGGGGCTAACGGAGAGACTGGTTATGTGGGAATTAAGCGAAAGGTATTTATCCTCCGCCGCCACAACCTATCATCAAACCAATAAATACATGGACGACATTGTCAACCACCCACCACATTATACCTCGCACCCCAGCGGAATTGAAGCCATACAGGTCACTCAGCACATGGGGTTTTGTTTGGGCAATGCCATGAAATATTTATGGCGTGCTGGGAAGAAAGACCCAGCGGCAGAAATTACTGACCTGCGTAAGGCGATCTGGTATATTGAGCGTGAAATCCTCCGCCTACAAACTCCAAATGGAAAATAAAAACCCCCACCTACAGCGTCTCATCAACAAGACCGAGACCTATCACGAACTCATGAACAGCCGCATCTCTCCAAAGAAGCGCAAGAGCCTGCATAGCAAGCTGGGCGGTATCGCAAAGGGGATGAAGATCAAGCCAGCCGACATGAATGGATGAGCGAGGCGATACCAAAGAACCAATTCGGATGGGGCGGAGGCAAGGGTGACTATGAGCGTCCAGTCAATCGTCGTTTGTTTCGAGAAAACATTGAGAAGATCAAGAAAGGCCCAATGCGCGGTACAGCCGTTGCAAAGAAAGGCGGAAAGACAACCTATAAATATTGACACATGAAAGTTACAAAAAAACTCGTAAAGCATCTAACCAAAATCGGCAAGATCGGAGGCAGGGCGACCACCGATAAAAAAACAAAAGCGTCGATTGAAAACGGCAAAAAGGGCGGTAGGCCAAGGAAACATCCCGTCCGCGAAGCCGCATAAATAGAGGCTGTAGAAACTATTTTCATTTCCACGAAGATTTTCCTTTGAAACCCAAGCGATGAGTGCAATATTGGTCGTGTAGTCAATCAACACAAACACACACAACACACCATGAACATCATCGAACGCATCAACGCCTGTAAAGACTGGAAGACACTAGACACATTCAAACGTAAAGACTTCATTGAGTTTCTTTCCGCTCGCGACTTCACTTGCGACCCACTCACTGGAAAGTATTGCAAAAACATGGATCTCATGAGTCTACGCCACTGGGTGCTTGTAGCACTAAAAGATGATCGTGAAAAATCAGCCCAAAAATAATTCTCGACAACCCAACCCAAGCGCACATATAAATCTTCCCTGTAGTCAATCAACACACAACACACACATGAAAGCAGAAACATCAACCCTCATCACATATAGACTGGAACTTATTTCCCAAGCACTCAAACGGCGTGGGATAGCGTTTCAATCAATCACTCGCGATGAAGACGGCTTTTATTTCATCGACGACAGAATGTTCGTAAATTGCGATTACGCATTAGAATTTGTTCGCAATCAAAAATAATCACCAATCCAAACAAACACAACACACACATATGGCAACCACCACATCCACACTAAACTCCGCCCTAGTAGCCGCCCTCGGTGAGCTTCGCAACATCCCCAAGGACAAGGTCAACCCGCACTTCAAGTCGCGGTTCACATCACTCGACGCAATCCTCGACGCAACACGACCAGTCCTTGCCAAGCATGGGTTGGCGATGAGTCAGGAGCCAGTCTTTGAGGACAACATGGCGGGCGTAGTGACACGCATCATCCACGCTGGAGGTGAGAGCCGCGAGAGCAAGCTGCTCCTGCCGCTACGCGACCAATCAGCCCAAGGCGTTGGCTCTTGTTTGAGCTACGCTCGCCGTTACTCAGCCGCTGCCGTTCTTGGCATCGCGAGTGATGAGGATGACGATGGTCAACAGGCCAGTACGCCTAGCCAGCGAGTTGTTAGCAAGCCAGTCATTTCCAAGCCAGCTTTCCAGCCTCGCAAGACTGACGCTGACAAGCTGTCAGAGGAAGTAACGGCTTCAGAGCCTGCAAAGACGGCGGTAATGGATCAGTGCCAAGTTATGTTTGGTTTAATGGAAACACACAAAATCAGCGAGGCGATGCTTGGATCATTCCTTCTCAGCCATAACATCGATGTTCCTGACTTCCTTGTAGACCTGCCGTTGCCAGTCGTGAAACGGATCAACGAGAAGTTCGATGACATTGTCACCTTCAGCGCGAAATTCACCAAGTAATAATTCAGCACATGAATACCAACCCTTCCATCAAACCTGATTGCAAAAGCCAAGATGTCAAAAATTATAAGAAACGGAAACAAGCCAGCGATGAAATGCGTCAAAAGTTGCACATCATGGAAATCCAAAGAGATCGGGCAATAGAGATTGCTCTTGATTGCTTAAACGGAAGAATGGGAAAAGAAGAAATCATAGCTCTTGCAGATTTGATTGAAGCTACAAATCCCAACAAATAAATAGTATGACCGACGAACGCAAAGACAAGATGAGCGGTAGCGCGATGGCAAGCTACGCGGCCTGCGCTGGAAAGTATCAGCTTGAGATCACCTGTCCCCCCAGCGAGTCTGGGGCGGCGGCTCTCATGGGCAACCGCATCCACGAGTACATGCAAGATCCCATGTCTGTCGTCCTCACCGACGAGGAGCAGGAAATCGCAGATCGTTGCCAAGTGGAGTACGAGGAGATCAGGGGGGCAATCGCACTTGGAGATCCTGACAGCACGACGCTAGAGAAACGCCTGTGGTACGGCGACCAGTGGTCAGGCCAGATTGATCGCATCGATCACTTTGGTGAGGAAACCGCGCTAGTGGTTGACTGGAAGACAGGCAGAGTCGGCACAGGCAACTCGGCGGCTGAGAACCTCCAGCTTCGCTCCTACGCAGTTCTGGTGAAGAAGAACCTGCCGAAGCTCAAGCGCATTCTGGTAGCCATCGTACAGCCTATGGCAGCAAAGTTCACCATCGCGGAGTACAACGAGGATGACCTGATCCAAGCCGACGAGCAGATCCAGTCCATCGTCAACGCCGCGCTAGCACCTAATGCTCCGCGCTCGCCATCACCTGATGCCTGCAAGTATTGCCGCGCCAAAGCGATCTGCCCCGAAGCGGCTGGAGTTGTATCGCAGATGGCAAATGTGAATGCCGAGATCGTACCCAAGCTGACCAACGAACAGCTAGGCGAATATTTAGAGAAGATCGACATCCTTGAACCTCTCTTTGATGCGTTCCGCGAGGAGGCCAAGCGCAGGCTTGTAGATGGTCACCAGATCGTCGGACGCAAGCTAACCTCTGGACGTACCAGCCGAAGCGTTGACTCCGTACACGGCCTTGTACCGCTCTTAGCGGATCACATGAACGCCGACGACATTCTCGCCTGCTGCAAGGTATCACTGCCACAGCTTGAAAAGACTTTTGCTGCAAAAACTGAGATGGCTAGCAAAGATGCGAAAATCGCATTGGAGAAGGCCATCGCTGAAGTTCTTGTGAGCAAGACGGGCGCACCAATCATGGTGCGAGCGAAGTAATAAACACAACCAACTAAATAAATATGTCCAAAATAACAAAACAAGAAGATGATGAAATGCAAATGTGTGATATAATATCAGCATTAGTAGAAAAAATAGCTGATGAAACAGAACCTTATGTTATTGATGTGGTTTCTATTGCTTCTGATTATGTAGATTTTCTTATATTTTCTGAAATTATATCACCAGAACAAAAGGAGAAATACATTAGGACTTGTGTTCATGTAGCCATTGATCACGCGATTGATGATGAAATGAACATTATGGATAAGAAAAAATCTGAAAATGAAGAAAATTTCTGTTCCCGTGGAGCAGAGTAACCAAAACAACCAACCAAAACACCCATGCAAAACAAACCGACAGATAAACAACTAGATATAGCAACCGCGCTCGCCGCAAGGGCGGCGGAATGGTTAGAAGAATCAGTAGATTGTCAACTTCAAGAAATGAATGATTATCTTCAATTCTTGTCAGATGCTAATCTGATTAATCCAGAAGATTACGAGACGTATGTAAGAACAGCTCTGCATACCGCAATCGATTCTATCCTTGACGCAGAATGCGAAGAGGGTGAAGAAACCAAGCAGGAATCCTGCTGCAACAAGTAAACAAGATGGCATACGAACATAAAGAGGGGAAAGGCACGATCTTTCCGAACGACTACAAGCAACAGGAGTCTCATCCTGACTATCGCGGAAAGGCGATGTGGAAGGGCGAGATCATTGAGATCAGCTTGTGGGAAGGCGAGACACAGGGCGGCGTCAAAAAGTTTGGCGTTGGCATCAGCGAGCCACGCACTCCGAAGGATAAGCCACAGGGCTTCATCAAACAGAACGCGCAGGCTTACAAGAAGCCAGCCAGTCAGGAAAACGAAGACAACGATCCTCTTCCTTTCTGATCATGAGCGCAGTAGTTGCAAAAAAGGGCGTCAAGGACGACGACACATACATCTGCGATGACTGCGGTGACCCGATACTGGGAAACCGCATCATCAACGGAGAGATGGTTTACTATGTGAAACAGGATTTATCCAACCCACATAATAACCGCTATCGTTGTGCCGATTGCCAAGACGACCTTTGGAACAAATACTAAATAAATGGAACCTATCTCCTTCATCATCCCTGTGACGCCAGTATCCCTCCAGAATTCTGGCAGAAAGGTGATGGTGATGGGGGGTAGGCCAGTTTTTTACAAGGACAAAAAAGCTAAGGATTGGATCAAGGTTGTTGGCTATTACGCCAAGACCTACACGCCATCCAAACCAATTGAAGGCCCGATCAAGTTGACGCTCACATTCGTAATGAAGAGGCCAGTCGCTATGAACGCTAAGAAGTTCCCACAGGGGCGAATACCAGCAGATAAGCGGCCTGATACTGACAACCTATGCAAGTGCCTAACCGATGCACTGATTGGGTTTTGGGTTGACGACGCGCAGATAACCACGTTACAAGCATCAAAGTGGTTTGCGGCTAAGACAGAGATGCCGCGAATCGAAGTACACATCGAACCCATAAATCTACAAACACATGGACAGCAAGAAAGCATTTGACGAGTGGTATCAAGGGGAGGGCGTTAGGACGCCAGTGCCAGCGGAAGAACACTTCCATACCTTTTACCAGAACATTGCATTTGAGGCAGGGTTTAAGGCGGCTATGAACCATTGCATCAGCGTGATCGACGAGGTCGAGAAGCAACTTAAAAAGAAATGAATTACTATTCTTTTCATGTGGGAGACTTCTCATCCCACACCAGTCACTTGTTTCGAATGGAGGAGCTAGCATACCGACGTATGCTGGATCAGTACTACCTATCGGAATCACCTCTACCGCTCGACCCAGATCGCGTCGCTCGCCTGATTGGAATGAGGGATCAAGTCGCTATGGTATTAGAGATCCTTTCTGAATACTTTCTGAAATCAGAACACGGCTGGCGCAACAAGCGAGCCGATGAGGAGATTTTGAAGTACAAGGCAAAAGTATCTCGCGCAACCGCCGCAAATCTTTCGCGCTGGTCAGAGAAGAAGTCTCATGTGGATCTGAAATCAGAAAGCGATCAGATCCCAACCAATAACCAAGAACCAATAACCAAGAAGTCTAATATAAAAAAGAAAAGGGTCGCTGACGCTCCTTTGGTTTTTCCCTCGGGCCTGAACAATGATGCCTTTAAGGAGGTCTGGAACGAATACCTTGCATACCGCAAGGCCAGCAAGATGCGAACCCTCCAGCAGAACAGCCTGAAGCTGCTACTACAACAGATGGCAATTTGGGGATCGGATGGAGCAACGCAAGCACTCAAGACAACCATCAGCAACGGCTGGACAGGGGTCTTTGAGCCGAAATTCACAGCAGCACCAGCAACACAAACAACCAACCCATACGCAGGCATTTTCTAACCATGACAACGATCAAAGCGAACTGCAAAGATTGTGACATCATCTTTGATGCTGACAACATCACATTCAACGGACGCACTCTGTTCAGTAACTCCATCTGTCCCATCTGCCTCGACAAGCGCGTCGAAGAGTCGGATCGGAACCGCGAGCGCGAACTCCTAGAAGGGCGCAGGAATGCGTTTTGGGCTGAAGTGCCTAGATTGTACGCCGAAACGGATAAAATGCGTCTACACGGCAACCTCGTTCGAGCAATCGATGCTTGGGAGTATTCGCCAAGGGGTCTTGGCATGATCGGCGCATCAGGGGCGGGGAAAACTAGAGCCGCCGTAGAGATTCTCTTCAGAGAACACGAACTCGGAAGGAGTATCTGTTACCTAAAGGCAACTAAGCTGACACAGCACGCGCAGGACAGGTTTAATAACGACGACCAGATAAAGCACACAGCCGAAGTGCGCCTGCGAAAAGCCTACACCTGCAAGCTGCTACTGATAGATGACCTTGGCAAGGGACGCCTGCCAGCAACAGCCGAGGAGTTGTTATATGACCTAATAGACGAGAGAAGCGAGAATGGTCTACCTATAATCTGGACATCCAACGCAAATTCAAACGATCTCCATGCCATGCTTTCCAAGGATCGAGGTCAGGCAATCCTACGCCGCTTAGTAGACTTCTCAACCATAGTAACCATATGAGCGAACTTACAGACTGGATACACAAGTCGTTACGCAGGTCGATTACTGAAACCAAGAAGCGAGCCAAGAGGCGCGGAATTCAGTTTGAAATAACCAAGGAACACATTGACCACTTGACTTTCATCAACCCAGAACGCTGTTGCTTAACAGGAATACAATTTAGGCGGCGCGCAGAAAACTTCACAAGGAACCCATACGCGCCATCAATTGATCGCATCGACAACACAAAGGGATACATTCCTGAAAACATCCGTATCGTTGCTTATTGCATTAACAACGCCATGAACGAGTGGGGGGAGGGGATACTTAAAGAAATCACAACGGCGTACAAAGAATGGAATCCACAATGATAAATATATTCACGCTTGCAATCTGTTGGATGAAAGGCCACGCTTGCATTTCAACATACAAAACATCAATCAATAAAACTCGCCGCATCGAATGTCTTCGGTGCGGTCAAACATGGAAAATATGAACACACATACCGATCAAATGACACCAAACAAAATTAACAAACGGATCGCCATTGCTTGCGGGTGGTCTACCCGCAGCGGGTGGAAATTGGAATTTGAACGCTGGCACGAGGATCCAGAACATTATTGGATATGTCCTGTAACGCTTGATCGTTGTGAACCCCCAGACTACTACAACGATCTAAACGCCATGCACGAAGCGGAGAGAGGAATGGGAAACTATCAATGGTGGAAGTTTGTCTCTCACCTAACGGATATTTGCGGGGGCGGGACTGCATTGGGAATATCAGCAACCGCACCACAAAGAGCCGAGGCATTTTTACGAACCATCGGGAAATGGGAGGATGGAGAATGAGCGACACATACGAAGATATTGGAGAGCTTTGCGTGGAACTTGAACATCAGAACGGGCGATTGAACGACGAGGTCGCAAGGCTCCGAGAGGCACTTGAGCTTATCTCCTGCCCCGAGCGACCAGATGGAACCTACAACCGAGACAGGCGAGCGTGTGAGCTGCTCGCTAAAGACGCACTCAAAGCTGAAATCAAATGACCACTAAAACCATGACACCAAACGAAATCAATAAACGAATTGCCCTCTTTTGTAAATGGAAACAACTTTCCTCTTATTTTGGAGGAGTTGAGGGACTTTGGGAAGACCCAAATGGGAAACAACAAAGCACAATCCCCAACTACCACGGCGACTTAAACGCCATGCACGAAGCGGAGAAAATCCTAAATTGTGAGCTTTCGCAAAGGGATGAATATATGGCCGAATTGGAATGCCTTGTTTTAGGCAGATGTGATGTTCCCTACGATCATTTTAGGATGTCAACCTGCTCTGCCGCACAACGAGCCGAGGCTTTCCTCCGCACCATCGGACAATGGGAGGACGAGAAATGAACCCCTATGGAAGAAACCCCATATTAACCATAGTCATTATATCTATAGCCTTTCCTTTAGAAGTCGTAGCGCAGATTGCGGTTTCCTCTTGGGGAGCGGTTAAGGAGACGACTTGCGCCTATCTATCCGAAATTAAAAGACTCAACCAACTAACGAAATGAACCACGATACCATTCCAACGCCACGGACGGATGCTGCTTGGAACTCTGATGTAGATGGCTCGGAGTTAGAAATTGTGAGCAAGCAACTAGAACGAGAACTGACCGAGAAAACCAACGAGGTCGCAAGGCTCAAGGAATTGGCGGAATGGTATAAGTCTGGAGTCGAATCGTGTTGGCACGCCGCAAACACCTATGATGGCAATTACGTTAAAGCATGTGATAATGTTATGAACATAGCTTCCGAACAATTATTAGTAATAAGAAGAACTTAAAGCTGAAATCAAATGATTGCTGCATCAATAATCTGGCTATGGCTGCACTCCGCATCACCCACGCCCACACCAAAGCCAATTCGCCAGCCAGTAATTGTGGAAACACTACCAAAGGGTAAGCCAATCAAACCACTGCCTCCATCACAATCCCCATCACCACTACCTGCAATCACGCCTATCCCACAAGCGACTCATTCACCATACCCAACTCCTCCTCCAGTTAGAGGAACCGCGTACAGCGTAATATGAACACAAACACAGCAACCAAACTAAAGCGCGGCGCATGGAACGGCTCCAACACAAAACGCTTTTGGGGATACCACCCATCAGGCCGCGAGATGTGGGTAACGCCAGATCGATTGGAAGCAAGCAAGGAGCCAATCAAGCTAGGTCAATTCAAAGTAAAAGCATGAACACAACAATACACCCAGAACCAGACCCAGACGACATATGAGGCCACGCATCATCCTAGAGGGCGTAGGCATGAATCCAGAGCTGCCAAGGTGCATCATGTGCAACCAACCGAAATATGTATTTACTGACAGCAGGCTCTGCGAGGAGTGCGACTTAATTAAAAACCAAAGCAATGAACCCAGTAGAAGTGACGCTTGATCCACACGAGTTCCATGCAGCGGTCAACTCAGCACTGCTGCAAGTCACCTGCTCATCGCTAGACAGGAGAGACCATACCTACACCATGAAACGGAGTAAGTTGGGCGTCCTTAACCATTCAATCATCGGATCAATAGGAGAGATGGCCTTCGCAAAGTTTGCTGACAGATTCTTCATCCAAGACATCAACGCATTCCACAAGCGACCAGATTGCTTTGAAGACATTGAAGTCAGATGCTCAGACAAGAATCTCACACTCATCACCAGAAATGACGACGATCCAAGTCGTAAATACGTTAAGGTTATGACCAACGGATCAAAGGCTCTCATCGTCGGATGGCTGTACGGAAGCGAGACTCGCAAGCAAGAATTCTTCCATTCAAGCGAAGGTAAAAGAGACTGCTGGATGACCCCCCATAGCCATCTGAAAGACCCAAGAACCATCTTCAATCAGCCGTTTTAGATCAATAAAAAGATAATGCGCTGGATCAAAAATAACCATTTCATTGGACTAATCGTCAAGCATATAATCTCTTTACAGAGTAAA
>Ga0209084_1003471_pt1 | contig 11587 bp, 8 predicted proteins | sample C_130820_MF_Meta_FD_187309 | JGI IMG/M metagenome (GOLD analysis project Ga0209084, IMG submission 187309) | Freshwater microbial communities from Lake Croche, Canada to study carbon cycling - C_130820_MF_MetaG (SPAdes) (version 2) | ecosystem: Environmental > Aquatic > Freshwater > Lake | place... | reverse complement strand
ACAGGATTAGAGCCTGCGCTTGCTGCATTAGCAGCAAAGAAAGAACTTGCTTTAGCGAGTAAGGAAATTCTTGTTCTTGCAGGTAAGTTTGTCATGGAAGCGGCACGCAATTCGGGGTCAAAACTTATTCCCGTAGATAGTGAGCACAATGCGGTTTTCCAGTGCATAGAGGGTCATGATGCTGCTTCTATTAAAACGGTGTTTCTTACTGCAAGCGGAGGCGCATTTAGAGATTGGCCCCTAGATCAATTAAGCAAGGTTATGCCTGAAGATGCTCTTAAACATCCCAATTGGTCGATGGGGCCTAAGATTACGGTAGATTCTGCTACGCTTGCAAATAAGGGACTCGAACTCATTGAAGCCCAATGTCTTTTTAATCTTAAGGCCGAGAACTGTGAGGCTGTTATTCATCCTCAAAGTATCGTACACTGTATTGTTGGTTTTAACGATGGATCAATGCTTGCTCAACTTTGTCCTCCATCGATGACATTTCCCATCCAACATGCTTTACTGCATCCTGTGCGATTACCTGGAGTTACTGCGTCTTTAGATTTGAGTAAACTTATTACATTAGAGTTCAAACCGGTAGATTTGGCTAGATTCCCTATGCTTGGTCTTGCACGCAGTACTATGCTAGCAGGAGGAATTACTCCTGCAGTATATAATGCGGCTAATGAAATAGCAGTGGAAGCATTTCTAGCCCACAAAATCCCTTTTCTTGGAATCACTAAAGTCGTTGAACAAACACTAAGCTCAATACATAACTTTGAACCAAACACGCTAGCCTCAGTTATCGAAGTCGATACTGAGGCAAGACGTGTAGCTCTGCTGCAACTAGGTAAACTCTGAACTTTCTCATGGCTACTGTCTTAATTCATTCCTTATTTTCTCACGTTTGGTCTATTTTCTTAGTCATCCTCTTTTTTGAAGGCTCTGTTTTCGTGCACGAATTAGGTCATTTTTTAGCTGCGCGTAAATGTGGGGTAAAAGTTGAGCGCTTTGCTATTGGATTTGGTCCAGCAATTTGGTCATTTACCGGAAAAGATGGCGTACTTTACAGTCTATGTTGGATCCCGCTTGGAGGTTATGTTTTACTCCCACAACTTGCTGACCTATCTGAAATTGAGGGAGAAAGTACCGTAGATATAACAAAGCTACCTCCTGTAAGCTATGGTTCAAAGATGCTTATTTTTGTAGCGGGAGCTACTTTTAATATTTTATTCGCTTACCTCCTGGCCTGTGTTCTTTGGGCTATAGGTACGCCAGAAAGTAAAGAAACTACAACAACAGAGATAGGCTTTATTATACCGCAAATTGAAGTAGCAAGCGGCCTTAAAGTTCCAAGTCCAGCCCTTGTAGCAGGCTTACGCGTAGGAGATGTGATTACCCAAGTGGATGGAGATTCTGTAAATGATTGGAACCAAGTAAGACAGGATATTGCAATGAGTAGTGGCAGGGATGCAACAGGACATCCCCAAACTCTATTCACAGTAAGACGCAATAATGAGATTAGAACGATTGTTGTTCTGCCTCTATTAGCTACTGAAGACAAATTGCGTCAGGTGGGTATTGGCCCAGCATTTGATCTTATCGTTTACAGCGTTTCTCAAGGATCACTCGCGGAGAAAAGTGGGATTAAAGTTAATGATGAAATTGTTAGTATAGATTCAGTGCGCTTACGCAGTAATGTAACTCTGGGAGAATATCTTCAAGCGCATGAAAACCAGGCCGTAAGTTTAGGCGTGAAACGAGGATCTACGCTTATTTCTTTAACTGTTCCGCCCCTAAACACCTTAAGTAAAGATTCGGACTTTGGACTCACCTTTGATCCAGGCGTTAGAATTGTTCACTATTCACCTATCTCTTTAGTAAGAGATCAGTTCATGAATTCATTTCATACCTTATCTAGTTTAATTAATCCTCACTCGGATATTGGGCTATCGAAACTCTCAGGCCCTATTGGTATTATTACTATGCTCAACCGTGCCGCTGAAGTAGGTCTTCCAGCTATCATGATGTTGACCGTAATGATTAATGTTAGTCTTGCAGTACTTAATCTCATGCCAATTCCGGTGCTCGATGGTGGACAAATGTTATTTGCAACGATTGGTAAAATTCGCGGGAAAGCTCTCCCGAATGAATTACTCATTAAGATTCAAAGTGCTTTTTTAATTCTGATTCTTTCGATGGTTCTTTATGTAAGCTTTTTTGATGTACGCCGTATAGCCCGCGATGTACAGCACGCGCATACAGAGGCTACTAAATCTAAGTGAGTTACTGCACATCCCGTTATCAATCCCTGAGGCGTTCCACATTGGTGGTTAATGTCGGCGAAGTAGCCGTTGGTGGATCTAACCCTATTCGGGTTCAGTCCATGACAACAAGCGATACCCAAGATGTTGAAGCGACTGTAAAGCAATCAATAGCCCTCGCTGAGGTAGGGTGTGAGATTATACGTATAACTGCACCTAATGTTGCTGCAGCAAAGTGCCTTCAAGCTATTCGGCGTGAACTTTCGAAAGCTGGTTTTGCGAAAATACCTTTGGTGGCTGATATCCATTTTCTTCCCTCTGCCGCAATGGAAGCCGTTGAACACGTAGAGAAAATAAGGGTAAATCCAGGAAACTATGCAGATAAGAAAAAGTTTAATCAGCGTGAATATACAGATGCAGACTACGATAATGAATTAGTGAGACTGCATGAGGCTTTTTCTCCACTAGTTCTACGGTGTAAAGAGCTTGGTAGGTCAATGCGTATTGGCACAAACCATGGATCTTTGAGTGATCGTATAATGAATCGTTATGGCGATACTCCGCTTGGAATGGTGGAGAGTGCGTTAGAGTTTTTAAGGATCGCAGAATCACACAGCTACCATTCGATCATTTTGTCTATGAAGGCCTCAAATCCTAAAGTAATGATCGAGGCATACCGACTTCTTGTAGATCGCATGCAAAAAGAAGCAATGAGATATCCTCTGCATTTAGGCGTGACAGAAGCTGGAGATGGAGAGGATGGACGTATTAAAGGAGCTATAGGCATTGGCTCACTACTTCTCGACGGATTAGGTGACACTATACGCGTTTCGCTCACAGAAGATAGTGTCTATGAAGTTCCAGTCGCTCGGGCCATTGCAGAAAAAGCGATGCATCTTTGGACACAAGCGAAACCCCTTGCCATTAAACCGGCCGCTACCGATAGCATAGACCCGTTTCATTTCACCAAACGTGAAGTAAAACCAATTGAATTAAGCCCTTCGTGTAAGATTAGCTCTGAGCTACCTCCTCGAATCATTGTTACTCTTAAGCCAGAAGATGCAGGTAATTTGTCTCACGTATTTCAGTCCATACGTATTGCGGATACTCCTGTCGAAGGGTTGCTCTTCAAAGTTAAATCAGCACTAGCGATTAGAGAAATTAAAGAAAAACTTTCTCAAGGCGTGGAGGTTATTAAGCCTAGCTTTGTTCTATTCGAAATTCCAAATACCTTAGAATTAGACGAGCTTTCTTCCTGTTTTGATAAAACAACTGATTCGCATAAATATGGAATCGTTCGATGCTTTGATACAAAAGATGCAGATCTACTTAAGAATTTTGCGTCATTCGCTAATAAACAAAACCTGGTACTCGCTTGTGATTTAAATTCAGATGCCGCTACAGCACTTAGGAGCACAATCAGAGAAATTAAAAATACGGATTTAATTTTAACTTACTCCGGTCAGCACTTACCTCAAGATTATCACAACCCAGGCACTTACCGCGCATTAGTAGAGTCCTTCAAGAACTTGGATCTTAAACTGCCTATTTGGATACGTAATACAGAAGCCACTTCTATTCTTAACCAAACAAGTTTTCTATCTAAACTTATTGAAGCGAGTATTCTTAGTGGCTCACTCCTCTGTGATGGAATAGGAGATTTAATCAGCATTGAAACAGAACAAGAGCCAGCTCGAGCGCTAAAGCTTTGTTACAATTTACTTCAAGGAGCTGGCGCCCGCATCTCTAAAACTGAATTCGTTGCTTGCCCTAGCTGCGGCAGGACCTTGTTCGATCTTCAAACAACAACACAACGCATTCGCGCACAAACTGGACACTTAAAAGGAATAAAAATAGCTATCATGGGTTGCATCGTAAATGGCCCAGGTGAAATGGCCGATGCAGACTTTGGTTATGTAGGTGGAGCTCCTGCTAAAATAAATCTCTACGTTGGTAAAAATTGTGTGCAGTACAACATTCCACAGGCTGAGGCGGATGCTAAATTAATTGCATTAATTAAAGAACATGGAAAATGGGTAGAACCACCCAAAGCGTGAGCTAATTTCTGCTAAATCTGTATTACGAAACCGATACTCCGTAACACTTTCGTAACATGTTTTTACCACTTTAAATTTACTTTAGAGCTAATTTTGTAATTTGTAGTGTTAATATAATTACTCATAGCAATCTCCAAATATGCTGCCTATAACCTTCACCTTTGTTGCAACGAAAAACTGAAAAAACTTATACCCAAAAAAATTGTGAATAAGTTGTCAGAAACTTCGTCTTGAAAGGTCTTTTTGTTTCCCTGTTAGTGCTAGCTTGTTCAGTAAGTTAAGCCCGTTTCAATGTTCTTTCCCATGTCCGTTTTTACCCTCAGAAGTGAGTCCCTTTGGTTTTAATCTAATTTATTACTCATCAACTGTTTACGTTATTTTATAACGTGTCTTTGCCACAGCTTGAATGATTTTCCCTTTACCACAGCAGCTGGAGCTACAGAGTGTAATGCCCGATATGACGATTGCGCCTTCAACGATCCAGTGTGAATAAAACTAGTACCTAGCCTAAAAATGTCGTCATTGTCTTTAACGCCCAATCTTTGGGAAACAGTAAAATGTGACTTTAAGTCACTCTTCCCAGAAGATGTATTCCAGATGTGGTTTGAGCCACTCGTATGTCTAGAAAAGACTGAAACGAGCATGGTTTTGGGCGTTCCTAATGATTTTGCGGCTATTTGGATTAATGATAACTACTTAGACCTAATTGTTCAGCGTTTGCGCCTTAATGCTGGACGAATGATCACGGTCAGTCTTCGTAAAGTAGATTCCGATGTTCGCAGCCAGCTAAAGGCCTATAATCCAGAAACGGTCTCTACCCCTAGGCTAAAGACCCAACCTACGCGTCGCTCAGGGCGTACCGATGAACGAGGAGCATCTACAGGCACTCTAGTTCCTCGCAATACCTTTGATACCTTTGTTGTAGGTGCCAATAATCAAATGGCTCATGCAGCGGCTTTGGCTGTAGCCCAATCCCCAGGCCAAGCTTACAACCCTCTTTTTCTCTACGGGGATACCGGATTAGGTAAAACTCACCTTATGCATGCCATCGGGCATATGATCCTGCGAAATAACCCGGAAGCACGTGTCGCCTACCTTTCTACGGAAAAATTCACGAATGAATTCATCCAAGCGCTCCAAGAGAACAGCCTAACCAAATTTAGGCAAAAATACCGTCACGTAGACATCCTTCTAATTGATGATATTCAGTTTTTAATGGGAAAAGAACGTATTCAGGAGGAATTCTTTCATACCTTCAATGATCTGTTTGAAGCTGGAAAACAAATCGTTCTTTCAAGCGATCGCAGAGCCAGTGAGATTCAGAAATTAGAATCACGTTTAGTTTCTCGTTTCGAATGGGGACTGCCTGCTGATATTCATGCACCGGACTTTGAAACCCGCTTAGCTATCTTACGTTCAAAGGCTGCAACACTTCAATGTGATATACCTGATGCCGTGCTTACTTTCATAGCTCAGAATGTTACAAGAAATATTCGACGTCTAGAAGGAGCTCTCATTCGAGTAGCAAGTCATGCTTCATTATTTAGTAAAACTTTAGATGTAGAGGCTGCGGAGCGCCTTTTACATGATATGCTTATTGAGCAGGCCCAAGTATTACTTACAATAGAGACTGTACAAAAGCGCGTCGCAGATCATTTCCAGATTCGTCATAGCGATATGACGAGTAAGCGTAGACCTAACAACATCGCGATTCCTAGACAAATTGCGATGTACCTATGCCGTACGCTTACAAAGCATTCCCTGCAAGAAATTGGTGACGCCTTTGGTGGTCGAGACCATGGAACTGTTATACATGCCTGTAAAGCCGTCGACAATATGATGGAGCAAGATGCATCCATGCGTGGCAGTATCAATTTCCTAAAAGCACAGCTTTCAAAATAGGAGCGGTGCTAAAAGAGGTATTCTGATCTCTGGACAGCTTGCGGACTGTATATAATGTTACTTCTATGGCTTTGAATACTGAACAAAAGCAACTCGTTACTAATTGGGTGGTGGCAGGCGACAGTCTTTCCACTATCCAAAAGAAGATTATTGAGACCTTTAAACTCTCAATGACTTATATGGATGTTCGTTTTTTAGTAGATGACTTAAATCTGATGCTAAAAGATGCTCCTGCAAAAAAGAGCACCGACTTAAGTCAACCATCTAGCGATACGTCTTCAGCAGAGTTAGAATCCAATCCCGAGGATGAGATTCCACCAGATGCACTGACAGATACAGCTGACGACACTCCGAGGGCGGAAGGAAGTGCTATAGTCACAGTTGATAAAATAACACTCATCCCAGGAGCAATTGCTAGCGGTACAGTCGCTTTCAGCGATGGAGTTACTGGAAAATGGATTATAGATAATCAAGGCCGTCCAGGTTTCACAGAAATAAGTAAGCCTGACTATAGCCCTAGACCAGAGGATGCCCAAGCGTTTATGCGCGAATTAAGTGCGGCGATGCAAAGCCGCGGTTACTAACTCTAAATTAACGTATTAGCTTAAGCAGTTGCTGTTCGTCAATTACCGGAACACCCAACTCAAGAGCTTTATCTAATTTGGATCCTGCCTCTTCTCCAGCTACTAAATAATCAGTTTTTTTGCTTACACTTCCAGATACCTTTCCTCCTGCTTGTTCTATTAAGTGAGCAGCCTGTTCTCGCTTAAGCGTGGGTAGTGTTCCAGTAAGAACTAACGTTTTACCGGCAAGCGATCCTGAGCTTAATGCTAAATTTATTGTAGGTCCGACTGGACTAACCCCTAGCTTATTGAGTTCTGAAATAAGAACCTTATTCCTAGTATGAGTAAAGAAAGCCAAGATAGCTGCCGTAACCGTTTCTCCAATACCCTCAATTATAGTTTCGTTATTTTCTGAAAGTAGATCCGTTATTTTAGCTGAAGCTAGCGCTTCAAGGCTTCCGAAATGTAGAGCGAGATCTTTTGCAGCAGCTGCGCCTACATGACTGATCCCAAGTCCATGAACAAACCGCCACAATTCTGTAGTCTTACTTGATTCTATAGCAGCGATTAAATTATCCGTTGATTTTTCAACTTTTTTACCAAGGGAAAGCAAATCCAAACGCCTGGAGGGCAATCGGTAAACATCTGCCAGTGTAGAAATCCAGCCTTTCTCTACTAAAGTTGCTACCATAGCTTCACCTAATCCATCTATATCAACACAGTTTTTAGAAACAAAATGCTGAATTCTTCGACGTATTTGAATTGTACAATCATAATTAGGACATCTAAGTGCAACTTCTCCCTCATGAAAGATAGCAAGTGTTCCGCACGAGGGACAGTGCTTAGGAAATTCAAAACGTACAGACTCTCGTTTGCGTTTTGCTAAATTAACGCCAACAACAGCAGGAATAACCTCCCCTGCCTTTTCAACAAATACGTAGTCTCCAACTCGTATATCTTTACGAGCTATTTCATCTCGGTTGTGTAACGTTGCTCGAGCAACCGTTGAACCTGCCAAAAGTACGGGAGTTAACTCTGCAACGGGTGTAAGCACACCCGTCCTACCTACTTGAATAGAAATTTCTTTTAAAAGTGTTTCGGCACGTTCTGGCTCAAATTTATAAGCTATTGCCCAACGCGGTGCTTTACTCGTACTCCCTAATCGATTTTGAAGTAAAAAAGAGTCGAGTTTAATCACTGCTCCATCTGTTCCATATGTAAAACTATGTCTTAGCTTATCCAAGGCCTCAACTGCGCGACATGCTTCATCAATACCTTTAGCATGCCAACAGCGCTCAACAGTTGGAGCGCCCCAAGCTCGGAGTCTCTCTTGATAATCCATCTGTGTTAAACCAGAAAATGATACTGGAGAACAAAACCCAATACCATAAAGAACGATTTCTAATTTTCTACGAGCGACTTCTTTCGGATCTAGTTGCTTGATGGTTCCTGCAGCTAGATTTCTTGGATTAGCATAAAGCTCTAAACCATCTTCTATTCTCTCGGTATTAATTCTCTGAAATTCAGTTTCTGTTAAATATATTTCACCACGAATTTCTATGATATCAGGGACAGGAAATTCTTGGGATGACTTAAGTTTCTTAGGAAGACCGTATAACGTTAGTGCATTAGCAGTGATATCGTCTCCCTCAACACCGTTACCACGCGTTACGGCGCGTACAAAATTTCCTTTTTCAAAAGTAACACAAACCGCAACTCCGTCGATTTTAGGCTCTACGCAATAAGATAAATCTTTGGTGTCGGTTAGTTTAACGAGTCGAGCATGAAATTCTCTAAGCTCTGCCTCCGAATATGTATTATCCAAGCTCTGCATCGGTATGCGGTGTTTAACCGTCTTAAATCCAGAGGATCTATCATCACCTATCGTTTGCGTTGGAGTATCTAAACCTAGCGATAAAGCGAGCTCAGCGTGTTTAGATTCAAGGGAAGCTAATTGTGATTTAAGTTGATCATAAGATTGATCTGATATCTCAGGTTTAGCCTTCTTATAATATAGGTCATCATGATACATCACTACTTTACGTAATTCTAGTATGTGCTCGTGAGGATTCCTTAATTCCATAGATTTAAGCTACCCTAGGTTTACAAAGCCTCAAGAAAGGATACATAAAATATTGTTTTGTGTATGTACTTAGATGGTAAGTATTAATCATAAGTAGCTTAAATCTTGCGTACTGCGTATAGCTTAGTTTTATAACACCTTCAATTGTTCGGGCCGTAGCTTAGCCTGGTAGAGCGCTTGCATGGGGTGCAAGAGGTCGGGAGTTCGAATCTCCCCGGCCCGACCATTTTACCTGAGGAGAGTCTTCGCGTTTTGTCGCGTCAGGTCACGTCTAAACCCGATACTAACCGATGGTTGCAAAGTAGGTGGTGGCTAACTCTCGATGATAGGCGCTGACACCTCGAGATCGGCAGTGACCCGCGTTTCGATGTGCGTGCAAAAACTGACTCGTGAAAATTCGGGACATTGGAAATGAAGGTTTTAGAAATTTCAGGGCTTGTGAGTTCCTTCTCACCGGCCTTTTCCGCGCTCATTTTTGTATGCGCACTACCAGCGGAACTTACCTCGCCGGCCAGGTCTGCGTGTATGCGTATTGATGTGCGTCGGAGAGGATCGTTCGAAATGTTGCCCCGGTCTTGTGGGCTGGGGAGATCAATTTCCCTCGCCATGCTCGGCAGCGCTCCGACGCCTTGCGCCAGCGGCAGCTTTGACGAATCGTTGTACAGGTTGGTCGTCAGCTTGAAGTCGCTGTGACGCATCAGCTCTTTTCACCACGATGGGATGAACGCCGTTGGCCAGCAGGGTCGTGCCGAAGGTCATACGCAAGGAATGGAAATCGACCCGCCGGCCTACTTCGTCCCGGAGCTGAATGCCAGCCTGCTCCAAATCCTTTCGCAAGCAGAGAGGGCCGGGATGCAATGGCGCGTTGCTAGTTTTTTCGGCCCGCAGCATTCGCATTATCGCGCAACGGCTGGGTTTGCTGAGTCATCTCTTTTTCCCAGTAGGCGATCATCGCCGCAGGGACACCGGCCTGGGTCGCCGCCGCACGCCAACCCCCTAGGGTGGCCGCCTCGACTTGCCCGTAGATTTCTCGTGCTGTCTTGGCAGAGATGCCGCCGATTTCTGCCAAGCGGAGCAAGGAAGCGAATTGGGTGGGTATCTGCGCGCTGCCGAGCCAATGCAGCGCAATCAGGACATTGTAGATACTGGGATTGAGATCGAAAGCGGGCGCCAGCGCCCAGGTCCGCACTTTCTCATCGTAGAGAAAAACATGGTTGCGGCCGTGGTCGTCTCGATTCGTCGCGAGCAGGTTGAATACCGCGCGCCGGAAGCATTCCACCGCCTCCTGCGCTCCGCCCAACAGGCGGCTGAGGCGCATGAAATCTTCGTAGTCAATGGCGCCATCCGCCGCCTTGCGGTGCATCATGCCACTGAGAGAATGCACGTGCCGCCGGCCGACGGTTTCATCAGCCCGGCGGTAACGGTCAAAGCGTTCGACCGCGAAATGCCGGCGCTCGCCGTCATATACGAGACAGGCGCGGGGAAGGCGGATGCCGGCGTCCCTCGCCATCAACCAAAAGGCAAACTCCACCGCACCTTCTGCTTCATCGCTGGACCGGGCAAATTTCAGGATGCAGGGGCTATAACCGGGAGGCGGAGCGCCTCCGACGAGAATCTCATGACGCTCGATGAACTCCCCTTCCAAACGCAGATGAACCAACGCCTTGGGGTAAGCCCCGCCCAGTGTGCTGCCACCCTTGGCTAGTGCGGCATTCACACGCTCCTCGGTCAGGGGCACGGGTGTGGCCCGCAGCCGGTCGGCATCGTGGGCCAATGCGGCAAGATCGATGGCAGTCGGATTTTGGTCAGCCCCTGCGCCCAGCACGGGCTCAAAGGTGATCGCCCCAGGCCCGCGCGGGCCGATGGCCGCAAGTTTCCCGAGCAGTGTCTGCACTTCCGGCATCTCATGGCGCAGCATCCGCTCTCCCCAGGCGTCGGGCAGGGAATCGGCGATCAGGCCTGGCAGTCCACCCGCAAAGGGAGAGTCACCCGGCCGGAAGAGTCGCGGCCCGTTCGCAAACGAATCCAGCGGCAGGCTCAACGGCGAGAGGTCATGGCCGCTGGCCAGGAAAACGCGGTCAAGTTCAAGCGCATGCACGGGGCCGTCCGGCCGGTAGGCGAGAACGCCCAGCGGCTGGCCGAGAAATTTCAGCTGGAGCAGATTGGGTTCGATCACGGCCATCAGTTAAGGGGATTTGATGGCAGCGGGTGCCCGTCGCCTTGGTTTGGCCGGCCCGTTCACGGCGAGAAATGCCGCGATACTCTTGGGGGCGTCCGCCGGGCGCTTGAGTGCGGTCAGAAAATTATCGGCAAGGCCCAGCGTGGCTAGCAGTTTGGCGAGTCCCTGGAACCCGATTTGCCCGGAGCGCTCAAACCGCCGCAAGGTGGCGATGCCCACCCCGCTGCGTTGGGCCAAGTCGTCCTGGCGCCAGCGCAAAGCCAGCCGATGAGACCGCACCAAATCGGCGATCTCACGGAGGACGTCTGACTCTGTTTTAAGTGATAACATATGATCACTAGGTCAAAATAAATACCTATAAGCAATCATATTTGATCTTTAATAATGACATCAACTGAGCCTTCCCACGCCCTGCCTGCGAGTGGAGGCTACGGCTTGCTGCGCAAGCGCTACGGCGTAGATTCCCGGCAGCGACAACGCACAGCCAGGCAGCTATGTGCGGAAGCAAGTTCTAAGTAAAATAATAATGCCCATTGTCCTTAGGTGCCCAA
>Ga0209084_1003469_pt1 | contig 11596 bp, 10 predicted proteins | sample C_130820_MF_Meta_FD_187309 | JGI IMG/M metagenome (GOLD analysis project Ga0209084, IMG submission 187309) | Freshwater microbial communities from Lake Croche, Canada to study carbon cycling - C_130820_MF_MetaG (SPAdes) (version 2) | ecosystem: Environmental > Aquatic > Freshwater > Lake... | reverse complement strand
GTGGTGGTATTCCGGTCACAGCGATGAATCTATCAAGATACTGCTCAGAAACTTGGTGAACGAGAATGCGTCGGTAATCCTCAAAGCGGGTTCCCGTATCAGCGAGCGTGCGGCGCAGAATTAGGTCACCTTGTTGCTCGAATGCTTCCCGCAACTGTCGGCCATCCCCACGGAAGTATGACCATTCGGGGTCACGTGGGTGCCGAGACCCGCCACCAAACAGGCCGCCCAATTCCCAATGCTCACTGTGTGCCTCGGCGGTTCGGTAAAACACGCCAGCCCCTTCGCCTTCGACTGGAGCCAAGAGAACAGCTGCGCCAGCATCTCCAAACGTCAAGCCCGCAAAGTACTCGACAAGTTCAGCCTGATTGGCAATGTCCCACTTGACGGCGCGGGATGGAGCCTCGCCCGTAACCACAAGAGCACGTTCTGCTCTGCCCGATTCAATCATTGAGACCGCGATATCGATGCCATCGATAAGTGAGTTGCATGCATTCGAAACATCGAAGCAACGAGCCTTTGTTCCAAGGATCTCTTGAGCAGCGTGTGCGGTTGCTGGTTCAACCATGTCCCTCCCGGCCGATGCGAAGATCAGCAAGTCGATGTCAGTCGGGACCATGTTGGCGCGTTGTAGTGCCTGAAGACCAGCTGCCGCGGCCAGCGTTGACGCTTGATCTTCGGGGAGCATGACTGGTCGAGACACAATGCCGGTCATCTGCTCGATGAATTTCTCTGGCATCCGCAGACCGCCGAGCTCTCTCACCCGCCGCGCCGCTTCTTGCGAAGTAATGACGTCGTCGGGGATGTGGGAAGCAGCCGAAAGGATGGTGGCACGACGCGCGGGCGACACAGTCATGCCGACACCTTTCATGAGGGTCATACGTTTCGCAACGTCGCTTTCAATTCGTAGACCGCTCTCGCGCAACCTTGTGGGACACAAAGAACACGTTTGGGAAAATACTGCGACCTTCCAATCGAGAGTCTACGCAGGGTGTTGGACTAACTGTTATCGGAAACGCACTTTACGGTGCCATTTAACATCTAGTCCATACAACTCTCGGAAACTATGATCGAGCAACCGCCACACAACTGCCGCGTGTGAAATTTGGACCAGCTACCTGAATACGCCCTAAGACCGCACGTCTGCGGCAGGAAACGGCACACGTTCATCGAGTTTCATAGAAAGCTTGCCTGCGGTGCGCCAGACCCTTGCGACGACATCCTGATCTTCTTCAGTAACTAGGTTGCCCATTACCCTAAGAGCAACAGTCATTAACGCACGCGAACGCATTCCGACGGGTCCGGCTAATGGCAGCAAATGCGGAACGGTCAGGAAACCTGCCAGTCTGCGAGCAATAGAGAAAGCTGTTCCATAGTGAGTACGCAACTCGGCAGGCCATGCGACTGTGAAATCACTTTCCGTTGTAAGCATCTGCACAGCAAGGCGACCGGTCTCCAGACCGTAGTCAATTCCTTCACCGTTCAGCGGATTCACACATCCAGCTGCGTCACCAATGAACATGTAGTTACGACCGCCAACACCACTGACTGCGCCACCCATTGGTAGAAGTGCAGACCATGGAAGACGCAAGTCACCTTGTAGTTTCCATTCTTCGCGACGCAACTCGGTGTACTGAGTCAAGAGCGTGCGCAGGTTAATGTCAGCAGGACGCTTACTTGTTGCTAATGTGCCAACGCCAATATTTACTTCACCATTGGCCAATGGAAAAATCCAGCCGTAACCTGATAGCACTTCATTCTTACTTCCGCGAAGTTCCAGATGGGATGAGATCCATTCGTCATCACTTCGTTCACTTGAAATGTAAGCACGAGCGGCAACACCATAAGCAGTGTCCTTGTGCCACTCGCGACCTAGCTTGCGGCCCAGCTGGGAACGAGCTCCATCCGCGATAATCACTTGCTGCGCGCGGTAAGTTGCGGTTCCATCGGCAGTCTGAGTGATAACTGCTTTGACTGTGCCACCATCCATCTCAACATTGCGAGCAGTAACGCCTTCATGCAATTGTGCGCCCGAATCAGTGGCAACTTTCAGAATCTGCGCATCAAGTTCCACGCGTGGAGCGGCACCACCATAATTTGGTAGCGATCCTCCTGGCCATGGCAACAAAAGTTCTTGGCCGAATCCAGCGGCACGAAGTCCCTTGTTGCGAGCACGAGTGCCCAGCCAATCAGACAGGCCAAGAGCAGAAAGTTCGGCAATTGCCCGAGGTGTTAAGCCATCACCACAGGGCTTATCGCGAGGAAAAGTAGCGGTATCAATCAATGTGACTTGTCGACCAGAGCGTGCAGCCCAAGCTGCAGCCGACGATCCGGCTGGACCTGCCCCTACAACAAGTAGGTCGGTTTCAATTTCAGTCACACCTCATTGTCCCGTACTGCCCAAGTCCTTGCACATTCAGAACAGTTGGCCATCAGAGAGCATGCCGACTATGAGGCGCCGTCAAGCACCGCACGTGTTCCAGATAGTCCAAGCCGAGTGGCGCCAGCATCAATGAGCACACATGCCTGATCCCAAGTCTTGATGCCACCGCTGGCCTTGATGCCCAATGTGCCACCGACCGTTGCATGCATAACTTGGACTGCATGAACGGATGCGCCACCACTTGGATGGAACCCAGTTGAAGTCTTCACAAAGTCGGCACCAGCCCGCTGGGCAGCCAGGCATGCCTGTCGAATCTGCTCATCATCGAGTGCAGCAGTTTCTAGAATGACTTTGAGCACAGCAGAAGCAGTTGCTGCACGAACTGCATCGACATCCTGCTCAATAGCCGTCCAATTGCCTGCGTATGCCTGACCAATATCAATGACCATGTCGATTTCATCAGCGCCCTGGTCAACAGACAGTCGTGCTTCAGCCGCCTTGATGCTGGTCTCATGCTTTCCACTAGGAAAACCGCACACAGTCGCTACCGCAATCTGCGCCGAGAGGTTTTCGCGCGCGGTCAAGACAAATGTTGGTGACACACACACTGAGTACACAGCAAGTGCTTCAGCTTCCGCACACAAAGCGATGACATCGAGAGAAGTCGTCTCAGGTTTCAAAACCGTGTGATCAACCATGCGCGCAACTTCTAAACGATTCACTCCGAGTCCTTTCCAGTGAGCAACGGCAGCGCTGCACTCCCAAGTTGATCCAGGAGCTGCCCTGCTTGGCGGCGAGCATGCTCAAGGGATGGCATCTGGCACACCACTTCGAGGTAGCACTTGATCTTGGGCTCCGTGCCACTCGGTCGCACAATAGCGCGAGCGTGAACATCAGAATTGGCATCTCCTAGATGCAGAATCACTGCATCCGTTTGTGGCAAGTCACTCTGGCTCTGGCTCAAGTCCACAACTGAAGTCACTGACAGGCTAGCCATCTGACTTGGAGGCTGCCTGCGCAGGCCGTTCATCACGTGCGCCACCTGTTCAAGGTGTGAAACCCGGATTGATACTTGACGTGTCATGTGTTCACCGAACTGCAACGCCAGCTCATCGAGCACATCCCAGAGGGTTCGCCCTTCTGCCTTGAGAGCAGCACACAACTCCAACACAACAGCGGCAGCTGAAATGCCATCCTTGTCACCGACGTCATTCGGATTCACGCAGTAACCCAATGCCTCCTCGTACCCAAAGACCAGATTGGGAACGCGCGATACCCACTTGAAACCAGTGAGAGTGCTCGCGAAATCCACGTTGCATGATGCGGCGAGAGGCTCCAGCATCATGGAGGACACAATCGAATTGGCATACGTGCCGGTCAGTTCGCTTCCACAACGTCGAGCACGCTCACTCATCCACCATGCAAGCAATAAGCCGACTTGATCGCCGCGCAACATAGTCCACTCGCCGAATGCATTAGACAATGCGACGGCAAGCCGATCTGCATCAGGATCATTAGCCAACAAAATATCAGCACCAAGCTTGGCTGCCTGCTGCATCGCTAGGTCAAGAGCACCTTCCTCTTCTGGATTCGGGAACGGCACGGTCGGGAAATCTGCATCAGGTTCTTGTTGAACGGCTACCGAATGAAGTGGCGTAAATCCCGCTTCTTTCACAACCGCATCAAGTGTGACCCAACCAACTCCATGCAGTGCGGTGTACACCGCCACAACTTCTTGACGCTGGTCGGATGAGGTAGGCCCGTCATGAACAATGCGCGCCACACTCGAAATGTAGTCATCAAGCATCAACTCTGAGACTGACTGCCAACCTTCTACCAACTCCAAATCGCGAACATCAGTCACACCTCGAATGTGCGAAGAAATCTGTGCATCAACAGGTGAAACAATCTGTCGGCCATCACCTAAATAAACCTTGTAACCATTATCCGAAGCGGGGTTGTGACTTGCAGTCACCATGACACCAGCACAAGCCGGCAACTTGCGAATTGCATAAGCCAAGACTGGCGTAGGAACCACATGGTCGAAGAGGACCGGCATTAAGCCTGCGCCAGCCAGCACAGCAGCGGTGTCATGCGCGAAAACATCACTCTTGTGCCGAGCATCAAAACCGATGACAACTTGCTCACCCACATGTCCTTGTTCAATGAGATACGCAGCTAGGCCCGCAGCAGCCTGCAGAACTGTAACCCGATTCATCCGGTTTGGACCGGCGCCTAACTGCCCACGCAAGCCTGCAGTACCGAACTCAAGCGGTGCGCGAAATGCTTCAACCAAATCAGATGCAGCCCTGGCATCAGTATGGGCACGCTCAAGTAGCTGAGTTAAGTCAGTGCGTGTCTGCTCATCAGGATCCTGCTCAATCCAGGCACTGGCTGCATCTTTCAGTGATTGCTCAATCATCATGACTCCTCGTCACTTGATTGTTTCACCAACTCTGTTCTCAAAATGGAAAAATCTCAGACTCACAAGAATCACTGCTGTGTAGTGGAAGGCTCAACAATCGCGTCAGCAGCAGTTGTGGCAGTTGCGCGCACGTAACTCTTATGGGACTGTCTAGCGACAATCACTAAGGTTCCCACTACAAGAACTATGGATGTTCCGGAGTTACTCAAAGTGGAACTACCAGCAAACATGAAGATGCATGCAAGCGCTGAAACTCCAACTCCAAAAGCCACTAACCGCAGGCGACCGGCATCTTCCGGGTGTCGCCACTTTTCTGGCAAGTGAAGTGCCCAGAGCGTCGCTGCAATGGTGGTCGAGACCCCAAGTGCTAGACCGGCCAGCAAGTCTGTCATCCAGTGCGTATCACGGAGCCAACTGCACACGATGGTGACCGCACAAATCACAACGTTGATGATTGTGATGAGATTTGCATAGTGACGATATTGTGGTCGCGCTGAATAGGCGGCGAGCACCAGCAGTGTGGACGCTGCGGCTACGTTAGCGGCATGGCCAGAAGGAAAGGCTCCGAGCGTCGATGTGTACTTTTCGAAATGACCCATACTCTGGTGGCTTAGTTTTGCCGAGGAGTAGTTGAATGCCTCGGGACCTCCATAGCGCGGAAAGCCGCGAGCAATCAGGATTTTGAATACACCAGTCACCGCATTTGTGAACACTAGAGCCGAGACAGTTACGACAGTTGGTAGAAGATCACGACGCCGGATGGTCATGCCGATGCTCATAAAGATTGCCGCTGGATAAACAAACTTGCGCTGACCAGGTGACTCGATTGCCTTGAGTACTCCATCAGTCCATGGGTGTGAAAACCTCAAGTTAGTAACTAGTGCCTGATCAAAACCATGAGTAAGGCCGGTAACGACGCCGACCAATGTCAGGATGAAGAAACCAAAAGCAATGAAACCTGGACGGGCAAGGACGCGGCGTTCCACATCGGTTAGATGCAGGATGTTGCGTGCTTTCATGCGCAGTCTCCAACTCAATGCTGATGCGGGGGAAATCAGACAAAGATAACGCTACACAGTTCACTATGTTTTTGACTAAAGGCTAGACGGCAAGCAGTCTTATCTCGCAATCAAACGAGGTTCAAGGTCGTCGGAACGCATGAACCAAGCCACAAAGCCACTTGTTGCACCAGCCCAGAAACACCAAATGGATGGCAAGTCCTCATACATCCACCAGAACAAAAACAAAATGACCCCGACATTCAAGGCACCCCAAGCAATCAGCGAAGGGAATCCAGAGAACAACATTGCTCCACATGTGGCAACGAAGTACAGGCACATAGCCAGTGTTGACACATGGTGCACATGGTAAGCGATTGCGTGATGACCAACGACTGCGCTGGAGTCACCGCGCACAATGCTCTGTGCAAAAGAGAGCCCTGAAAAGAGCCCCGCTGAGCACAGCACACTCAGCACATTGCGACGCAAGCCAGCTGGCTCAATGCACCACACCGCAAAAGGGATGTAGATGGGCAAGAAGGCAAATGCGACAGCAATGAAGAACTTGGCAGCTTCAGCTCCGACCCATGGCGACACATGACCACGATGAGCCCACCACACGAATGCGGACGAGAGGGTGTGAAGTGCGAAAACTGACGGCACTAGTGCGAGGGGCAATGAACGAAGACTCTTGTTGTGGCGCAATGCATCGAAGGCAAAAACTGAAATAGTCACAGTGGCAACTGCATCAACTTCTGGCGACAGACACACTTTCTCCCCCAAGCACTAAAGACCAGAAGGTGAGCACTGACTACCGACGCGTCCTTAGGGACAGTATTACAGTGTTGCTATTAGGCCGTGCACAGATTTCTCAATCATCTCTAAAACTGCTTCAAACTCACTTCGGGGAAGGTTCCACGGATCAGGTACGACAAGTTGGTCGCCGGCGGGCCCCTCATGGTCAATATGCGTCAGTTCGGGGTCAAATGAACGCAGGAAGCGGACCTTGGCGATGTGTGAAGCGTCTGAAGTCTGCGTAATCACATCTGCATAGTTTGAATGGTCCATGACCAAAATCAGGTCGTACTCATCGAACATGTCCGGTGTGAAGTGTTGTGCAGTGTGGTCGTACTCATAGCCAGCATCTGACCAGACTTGGTGTGACATCTGATTAGGACCGTCACCTGAATGCCAACTGGCGGTTCCAGAACTGGCCACTTCAATTTCTATTCCAGCCTGTCGGGCATTGTTGTCAAGAACAGCAGCAGCCATGGGTGAACGGCAAATGTTGCCCAGGCACACCATCATTATTTTGTGAGTCACAGCATTCATGTTAGCCACCTGCACATGCCTGCGCCGTAACACGTGCACCCGCTGATGTATTCAGTTCACTCTGGAGTCGCCCGCTCTAGCAGTCCATGCAGTAGCGTCATAAATATGGTTGCAAGTTGGAAGAGCCACATCGTGCGGAGCGCCCAAAGCGCCCTTCGACCACTCGCTAATGACGAGCGTGCTACTGGAGCTTTTGCCTACATGAAGGGTGTCGCACCATTTTTGGGCATTACAGCGTCTGATCGCCGCAAAGCCCTAAAGCAGGCTTGGCAGGGCTTGCTAGCACCATCAAGTGACGAACTGGGCGAAGCCGCCTTAGCACTCATGCAGTTGAAGGAACGTGAGTTCCACTATGCGGCCTACGACCTCATTGCATGGAACAACAAAGTGTGCGACAAAGATTTCCTGAACACATTTGGAGCAAACTTGCTGACCACAACTCCTTGGTGGGACACAGTAGATGGCCTTGTCGGTGCAATGGTGAGTCCACTCATGTACCGCTTTCATAAGGACGAACTCATGGACGCTTGGTCCGAATCTGGCAATCGCTGGTTGATTCGGGCAGCGATTGGCCACCAGCGCGGTTGGAAAACCGAAACCGACATCAAGCGGGTGCTGCAACTTTGTGACAGACACTGGGATGCACAGGAGTTCTTTATTGCCAAAGCCATAGGTTGGGCATTGCGCGACTTGGCACGAATAAATCCCACTGCCGTTGAGAAGTTCTTGGCAGAGCATGACACCACAAATCGTGTGGCTATCCGCGAAGCCCAACGTGGCCTGTCTTCCGGGTGAATCCGTTTCAATACCAAGTTGTTTGAGGAGATGTATCAGGTCCCCAAATCGGACTCTTGATTGTGCGCGAGAGGGGAGTTGAACCCCTACACCCTTTCGGGCACTGGCACCTGAAGCCAGCGCGTCTGCCTATTCCGCCACTCGCGCGCGAACCACACTCTACCCCTGCCATAACTAGCACTCAAAATGAGCAAAATCCTCTACAGCTGAGCATGCTCGTCCAAGTAACATGGGAATACACAAAATATGGACGGGATAACAATGGGGTTATTGGACAACGTTGAAAAGCGCCTTGATCGAATCGTCAATGGCTCTTTTTCTAAAGCGTTCAAGGCACAGATTGAACCCGTCGAAATTGCAGCGGCGCTTCAACACGAATTAGACATGCGTGCCAAGAACCAAGATGGTCGTGTCATTGCCCCAAACCGTTTCGCCATTGAGTTGTCCGAAGAGGATTACAACCGAATGGCTAGTTTCTTCGCCGGTTTACAGGTTGAGTTGAGCAAACTCATCACCGACTACTGTGTCAAGCAGCGTTACGCGGCCGTGGATAGACCTGAGATTTGGTTCACTCTAAAATCAGACCTCCATGTTGGAGATGTCAGCATCAGTAGTGAGTCTGCGCCTCGACAAAATGTTGGAGCAACGGCGATGACGGTTGAACCCAGCGAATCCCTGATTCCGGCCGCAGTGTCGGCACCTGAAGTGACTCCGCGCCTTCAGTCCACCGATGGTCAAGATTTCCCGTTGAATCAGCCGGTTATCAAAATTGGTCGCAGTAAGGAAGCCGACATTCAAATCACTGATACTGGCATTAGCCGTATTCACTGCAGCATTGTTTTGGGCAGCCAAGTCATCATCAAGGACAACGGATCAACGAATGGCACGTTAGTCGACGGCAAGAAGATCACTGAAGCACCACTCAATCACGGCTCAATGATTCAAATCGGCAGCTCAACTTTCACATACTTAAGTCGGTAACTAAATGTCTGACTTATTACTGACCGCACTGCGAATCGGCTTCTTGTTGGTGTTGTGGTGGTTCATTCTGACCATCGTCTCCGTACTGAGGCGCGACTTACAGGCACCCCGAGATGCAAAACCACTTACGCCAGCACGAACGCGTAATGCGCCAAGTCCACGCCCCACTTTGCGCAGCCGCCGAGGCTCAACTGGCCTGCTCATAGTCGAAGGACCATTGACTGGAACCGTTATTCCACTCGGAACAACGCCCATAACCATCGGTCGTGCACCTGACTCCACAGTTGTAGTTGATGATGACTTTGCGAGCGCCCAGCATGCTCGACTCGTCCCTAACGGTGTGCATTGGATGGTTGAGGATCTGGGCTCTACCAATGGCACCTACATTGACCGAGTGCGTGTGAATGGTCCAACAGTGCTCAAACCAAGTTCAACTTTGCGCATTGGTCGTACTGCATTGGAACTCCGATCGTGACGGATCTTGGTTTTCGGTACGCTGCCCGCTCAGAAATTGGTCGAGTACGTCGCAATAATGAGGATGCGGGATATGCGTCACGCAATCTGCTCGTGGTTGCAGACGGCATGGGTGGACACGAAGCCGGTGAACTAGCCAGTGCTGCAACAGTTGCAAGCGTAGTTGCAGCTACAGCTGATTCCCACGCAGCGGATGAAGTGCTAGATCTACTTGCCGATGCAGTGATTACGTCAGGCGAACATATTGCGGATGTTGTTGCATTAAATCGTGATCTCACAGGCATGGGAACCACACTCACTGCTCTTGCACTGCGAGGGGACCGAGTTGCGATTGCGCATGTTGGAGATTCACGCGCGTATGTCTACAGCAATGGTGAATTGCACCAGATGACCAAGGATCACACTTTTGTGCAGACTCTTGTGGACAGCGGTGAGATTACAAAGGAGCAGGCGGCGGTTCACCCACGACGCAATCTCATGATGCGTGCCATCGATGGTATCCATGCTGTTGACGTAGACCTATCAATTCGCGAAGCGCATTTGGGCGACCGCTTTCTCGTGTGCAGCGATGGGCTATGTGGAGTTATTGATGAGCAAGCGATCGCTGAATGCCTAGCTGCTGAAGACCTCACGCGTGCAGTAACCGAACTGATTGATGCAGCAATGCGCAACGGTGGACCTGACAACATCACTGTTGTTGTTGCCGATGTAGTTGACGATAGTAGCGATTTAGATGCGGTGGTCATCGGCGCTGCGAGCGAAAGTGCGAACCAAGATCGTCTGCCAACGGTGGACTTTCCCCTCGAGTCACCGCAGGACCTTGAAATTCTTGATGACACTAATCTTGTTCCACCTGCAAGACGCTCATGGTTAATCCCGACACTATTAACACTTGCTGTACTTGTCGGGAGTCTGTCGCTCGGTGGTTGGTGGCTGTCTCGGCAGTGGTTTGTCAGTGTATATCCACAAACTCAGGTTGTGGCGATATACCAAGGCATCCCGGCCGCAGGGTTGTCACGGCTCGTGGAGGTTTCGCAACTATCCGTCACACTGCTGCCCGATTTTGAACGCACTGAAGTTGAACGAACTATTGCATCAGCTACACATAGTGATGCTCAGCAAGTTGTTAACCGCCTGCTAGCCAGAGCAAATGACTGTTTGCAGAATCCCGCAACACCTGGCTGCCCGGTGGCTACTCCGTGAGTCAGGTCTTCAGCGATTACAAGGTGTCCACACGTCGCAGCACGGAGTTAGTCCTACTCATAGGTGCCTGGCTCATCGGTGTATTTGCCTGGATTTTGGTGGATGCCACTACGCATCGTGCTTCACTGGGTGGCTGGACCTCACTGTTGAGCGCTGGCATGCTGCTGCTCTTGGCACACCTTGCGGTGCGCTGGCAGGCGCCTTATGCAGACCCAGTGTTACTGCCATGTGTAGCTCTCCTGAACATGCTCGGCCTTGCAATGATTCATCGGCTAGATGCAGCAAACGCGGCGCGTGCACTTGCCAACGGCAGTCCCGTGCCGACCCCCGACGTCTATCTGCAGCTGACGTGGATGGTCATCGGTCTGATCTTGTTTATTGTGACCATCGTCTCGGTCAGTGATCATCGATCCCTAGCCAGGTTCACATTCATTTCAGGTTTTGTGGGTGTCGGTCTCTTGTTTCTGCCGCTGGTTCCTGGCATTGGAAACGTCGTCAACGGCGGTCGACTCTGGATTAGCGTCCTTGGTTTCACCTTCCAACCAGGTGAACTTGCCAAAATTGCCCTGACGTTGTTCTTTGCAGGATTTCTTGTGCAACGTCGACACACTCTTTCAGAAATCAATCGCTACATTCTTGGACTCGGTGTTCCACGCATGCGTGATGTTGGGCCACTACTCATGATGTGGTGCATTGCATTGCTCGTACTTGTTCTAGAGCATGACCTCGGAACATCACTGTTGTTGTTTGGTCTTTTCACTGTGATGCTCTACGTTGCAACTGGTCGCAGGTCATGGGCAGCGATTGGCGGCGTTCTTCTCATCATTGGAGGAAGCGCTGCCTACCAGGCCTTTGGTCACGTTCGCATTCGTTTTTCAGTGTGGATAGATCCCTTCAGTCAGGCAACTGGTGACGGCTATCAGATTGTTCAGTCCCTCTATGGTCTAGCCAATGGCGGACTCTTCGGAACGGGCTGGGGGCAGGGCTACCCACAGTTGGTCCCCT
>Ga0209084_1003466_pt1 | contig 11602 bp, 11 predicted proteins | sample C_130820_MF_Meta_FD_187309 | JGI IMG/M metagenome (GOLD analysis project Ga0209084, IMG submission 187309) | Freshwater microbial communities from Lake Croche, Canada to study carbon cycling - C_130820_MF_MetaG (SPAdes) (version 2) | ecosystem: Environmental > Aquatic > Freshwater > Lake... | reverse complement strand
ATCGTTGGTTGGAGGAGCGGCAGAAAGTGCGTCAGCTAACGGCGGCAAAGCTCCATCGGCAATCTCTGGTGCAGGTGTGTGGACAAACACCACCTCAACCACAACTACAATAGCTGGTGGTATAACCATAGCAACAGTCACAGCTAATCCAGCTACATTCACAGCAAATAATGTTTACGTGTGGTTTGGTGCAGTCTGCTCAGGAAACACCGCAACTAGTTCAGGTGCTTCTGCATCTAACATAGCCTTTCTATATACAGTGGAAAATGGTGGAACACCAACTTCTGGGTGCCTTCAAGGATAGTTGATTACATTAAAATATGTATGTATAGCTAAACAACCTACTTGTTAGTATAATTACAGAGGTCTTAGGCCCCTGTTTTTTTATTATGATTTATATTTTTTTATTTGGACTAATAATAGGTAGTTTCTTAAATGCTTTTGAGTGGCGTTTTTCTCAGATGATTGATGATGAAGGAAATAGAAAAATTCTTTCAAGAAAAAAACTTAAAGAAATCTCTATTGTTTATGGTAGAAGTGAATGTGTTTCCTGTAAGCATATTTTGAGGCCAATGGATTTGATACCACTATTAAGCTGGATATCATTAAGAGGTAAGTGCAGATATTGTTCTAGTCCTATATCTATTCAGTACCCCTTGATCGAACTTCTAACTGCTTCTCTATTTGTTTTCTCATACATATTTTGGCCAGTAAAAATTAATAGTACTTCTTCTTCTATTTTTTTCTTTAGCTGGTTAATTATACTCGCAGGCTTTATTGTTCTAGCACTGTATGATTTTAAAAAATTTCTTCTTCCATTCCTCATAGTTAAACCTTTATTAATCGTTTCTTTGCTAGTACTTACGGGGTGTCTTTTTTTTGCAAATGATCGTTCCTTTTATTTTTTACACCTCATCTCTGGATTAATCCTAGGAGGTATTCTGTATCTGCTTTATATTTTTTCCAATGGCAAGTGGCTGGGCGGTGGAGATGTTAGTTTAGGAGCTCTTATCGGTTTTCAGCTTTCCTCCCCAACTTTTATACCTATAGTGCTGCTTATATCATCTATTGGCGGGCTTTTGTTCCTTGTTATTTTAAATAGAATAAAAAACGTTGGTTTTAAGGCAAAAATACCTTTTGGTCCTTTTTTGATGTTTGGTTGTTTTATTGCGGTATTATTCGGCACTAAAATTATTAATTGGTACCTTGATGCGCTGCATTAAAAACGCATCATCCTTATGCTATAATTAAAATAATGAAAGTAGCAGCGATTTCAGGTGGGTTTACTATCGTAGAAACTCTTATAGTTTTAGCAGTTGTAGGTGTCTTGACGATCTCAACAATAACTATGATTAGTGGGCGGGTAGCAATAAATAGGCAGAATGATGCACTTTTTCAACTTGAATCAGGGCTAAGATCTTCGTTTAATGATGTTGCGAACGGCAAATATCAGAGTAATAATTATACCTGCGCGCAAGAATCGACCTTGTTGACCTTGGGTTTGGATGGAACGGGAGGATTCGGTACTGGAGGTGGAAGCACAGCTATAACCTGCGATTATGCAGGTAAACAGTTTACATTTGGGTCTAAATCGTATTCTGTAGATACTTTGATTACGAACGAGGCAACACCACTTTTTTCAGATACGACAACTACGGCACCAGCGGCTGCTACAGTAAAAGTTGATTATCCCAATAGTATGAACTTAGTAAAGACCGTCCCTTCGTCCCCTAAATATGTTTATATGATCAATACTGTTTATCCAAATGCCGCCATGACTTCAGGAGCATTTACTTCTGGACAACAAAATATTGTATTAGCAAATACATTGTATTCAAAGCTTAACGGAAATTCCCCAGCATTGCTAACAAATGGTCTAAGATTATGCTTCACTGACGGTTCTTACTTAAAGGCAAGTATTTTTATAAGTTCTGACGGAACTCTAACCTCATCAACTAACGACTCATCATGTTAAAAATAAATCAAAAAGGAGAAACAATTGTAGAGGTACTTATTTGCATTGCTGTTTTATCTCTTGGTTTTGGGTCTTCATTTCTTTTATCGAATCACGCGACAAAAACAACGGCCAGCAATGGTTACTATTATCAAGCGCAACTTTATGCGAACCAACAAATAACCCTCCTTCATGTTTATGCAACGGGAAAATCCGATTTTCGCTCTCAATCATCTTGGTTTTCTATGAATCAAGCTGGGCAGCTAGTGACTGCACCTCAAACAATTTATCCAGTTTCTTCTGGGGGCATCAACTATGTTGTTAAAATAAAAAATACTCAACCTGGCTTAAGCGGGTCATATAATGTTTTTGATATTAATGTATCGTGGCAGACCGGCAGCAGCGGATCAGTTATGGGAAGTCTGGATATTTACTATGGAACATAATAAAAATAAAGGATTTACGATAGTTGAAACAATGATTGCGGTGGTAATATTTACGTTAATTGCAAGTATCGCAACCTTTGTCACTATACAGCTAAGTCGAAGCTATCAGTACGGTATCTCTAAATCTAAACTTGATACGGCCGCGAGAAATGTTAATTATCTTTTTAATCAGGCAGTTCAATACTCAAACTCAACGGTGTTGATGGGAGTAGCCGAGCAGCCGAATTCAAGTTTTGATGCATCATACAGCACCTGGAAAGTATGGTGTGCAGGCACGACGAGATTTTCAGCGCAGATTTCAGGGACGGTTTTATATCCAAACAGCTTCTATCGAGATACTATTGACCCTACAGCAGGAGGAGAGATTGCAGCATGCAAGGGAACCCCGCTGTCGAGTTCTAAGGTGCAGCTAATTCCTGATAATGCATCCATTTCCTTATTTGAAGTCTCGCAGAGCGGATCTATCTTTAGGCTTCGAACGGCTTTTGAAATAGGGCAGCTTTCTGATTTCGTAGGAAGCAATGTAACTACATCATTATCATTGTTGCCTGACGCAAATGGGAATAATCTGCCAAAATTGCCAGTATGTCAAACCCAAGCTTTCGGAAGTTTTTCTTATTGTGCAATAGTGTATTATGATAATAGCGTAACCAGTTTTATTAATTAAATATGAAAAATACTATCAATCAAGAAGGTGCAGCGAGTTTACTCTTCACACTAGTGATGATCATTATCATTAGCTTACTAGCTATTGGTTTCTCCGTAATCACAACGAATGACCAAAAGGCGACTCTGGATAAGTCGGTCTCACTGCAGGCTGAATATGCCGCGCAAAGTGGGATTAACAGCGTCGTTAGTGGGATTATAAATCATAATTCTGCAGTCTCTCGATCAAGCACTGCGACCTGCACACCAACTGGGGGCGTAATCCCTACATTTCCAAACACAAACAATACTAGAATCACTTGCCTCAAGTGGAGTTATAGCCCTCAAAGCCTAGTCTATACCTCGACCAATAGTTCTTCTACCATTATTGATCCATTAGATTCTAACGGAAATCCAACCACTATATCTGAAGTGGATATAAAGTGGGGACCTGCAAACCCTACGTCGTTACCTCTCTATCCTTCTACGTTTAGTACTGCGTCATTAAGTGAGGTAAATGATGTGCCGTCACGTAAATTTCCAATTTTAAAAATTGTTACCGCAAACTCCTCTGATATGAGTAATTTAACTACAACTTACGTAGTTCCAGTTTCGGGTGCAAGCTCACAAGTTGCTCAAGGAGCAATTGGAATTAATATTATTACCGTAGGATGCGGAACAAGCTCGGCAGCAACCTCATGTACTGCTAAATTAAAATGCTTACAGTGGACGACAAATGTAAATAATTCGTGTATAGCAACAAATGGCGGTCTTCTGACTACCAGTTCATTTGATGGTTCTCAATTATCAATTAACATTTCTGGCATTCAAAGTATTGGCGGCGCAGCGATACAGTTTTCAAATTCTCAAGTACAAATTGATTCAACAGCTCAAAATGGTAATACCGTCAAAAGGCTTGTCGCAGGCTATACAGTTGGTGGTGCTTCAGCTTGGAGCCCTACGCTTACTGCAGCAACTGGCTCAACAGCTCTTTGCAAAAACTTTGAATTCGACAATACTAACAACAAAACAGGCAGCCCTTCTCTCGGTAGCACTGTTCTAAATTGCTACTAGTTATTTTTTTCGATGAAAATCTTTGTGAATAGATTTTAGATGCGGATCTGTTATGTGTGTATAAATTTGAGTAGTCGATATATCACTGTGCCCCAGCATTGATTGCACGCTTCTTATATCAGCACCATTCATAAGCAAGTCTGTCGCGAAACTGTGCCGCATTGTGTGTGGGCTCACTTTTTTTGTTATACCTGCGAGTAGCGCGTAGTGAGCAATTATTCTCTGGATACTGCGAGCTGTTAATCTTCTGAAGTTACCAGTGGTATCAGTATTTTTATGGCCACTATAGCTAACAAAGAGGGCAGGGAGGTTATCTGTTCGTAGGTTGAGATATCTTTTGATCCATTCGGCCGCTTCATCACTAACAAAGATGGGGCGATCTTTTTGGCCTTTACCGCGCACCATAAATTCTTTTCGATCAAGGTTTATGTGCGTTTTGTCTAAATTTACGAGTTCTGAAACACGAAGGCCTCCACTAAAAAGCAGCTCAAGAATCGCTCTATCTCTAAGGCCTGATTCTTCGTCTATCTTAGGTTGGCTCATGAGTGCCTCAATTTCTTCGCTATTTAAAAAACTTACCTGGGACCTTTTAACTCTTGCAAGTTCTATTTGATCAGTCGCAAGCGCATCGATATTTCTTTTATGGCAAAACTTAAGGAAGCTTCTTAGAGCAATAAGATGATAGTTTTGCGTTGCTTTGCTGAGTTCACTTGATCGATCTGATCCGAGTTCATGAAGCCATAACCGCCATTTGCGCACTAGCTCTGGTGTTATGTCCGAAATTTTAATATCACCCGAGAAATCAATGAGTCTACTCAGATAGTGCCGGTAGTTTTCTATCGTACGTTTAGATCGATTTTGCTCGATTGCTAGATATTCAAGATATTGCTGGATTACTTCTTCGGCATTCATATATTCATTTTACGTTATTTTTTCAATTTATATCTTGAATGTCTTATAACTAAACTCGCGAAATGTTACAATCAAATGGATAAATAATTAAACTAAAGAGGAATTTTGATGGAAAAAACACTTATTGTACTAAAACCTGACGCAATAAAAAGAGGCTTAATCGGTGAGGTACTATCAAGATTTGAAAAAGTGGGCCTTAAGGTTGTTGGCATGAAGATGCTTCGTCCCACCAAAGACCACTACCACTATCATTACGAAACCGTTGGTAAGGTGATTTCTCGCCGTGGGCAACATGTATTTGACGTAACTTTGGACTTTATGATGGAGGGCCCGGTTGTAGCAGTAGTACTGGAGGGTATAGAAGCCGCTGAACTCGTCAGGAAGATGGTTGGAGCAACTGAACCAAAGTCGGCACTTCCTGGTACAATACGTGGCGACTATACGCATATTAGTTATGCGTATGCTGATAACGTATCTAAATCGAGCATTGCTAATATTATTCACGCATCCGGTGATGCCGAGGAGGCAAAGCTTGAAATAGCTCATTGGTTTAAGGATGATGAATTATTTGATTACACCACTAATGCCGAAGAACATACCTTACCTAAAAAGAAGAAATAACTAATAATGGTGGCCCGGGAGGGAATCGAACCCCCAACACCCACCTTAGGACGGTGGTGTTCTATCCGTTGAACTACCGGACCATATATAGATCATAGTATACCACCTCAAAGGTTCACGAAAGTGCCTTTGACGAGTACAATAGATGAGTAATATGAAGAAGAAGACTGATAAGAAGAAATATTTCTCAGATCAATTCGATGACGAAGCAATGCTTCTGATGTTTCGAAAACACCCTGTAGTTATGAGGAAAGAGATCCTAATTGCATCGGTCTTACTGCTTCTTGGGGTTATTCCTGCGCTCATCGTCCCCACCTACGCAGTATTCTTTGGGGGTCTTGGGCTCGGTTTTACTCTCTCTTTTTTAGTGATGTTTTATGCGTGGATTGGCTGGCATTTTACGGTTTATATCGTAACAGATCAACGGTTAATGCAGATTAATCAAAAAGGGTTATGGAAGAGAAGTGTAGTAGATATAGGGCTTGATAAAATCCAAACTGTTTCTTATGAAATAAAAGGTTTGCAAGAAACTCTCTTTGGATTTGGTACAATAGTAATACAGACCTACGTTGGTGAACTTGTCATTCATGACGTGCATCATCCAAGACAAATACAGAAAAAACTGTCACACATCCTAAGAGAACTAGACATCAATTTCAGTAGCCCATCAATTAATAAAGAAGAAGCATGAACAAAAAAGAACTTAATCCGCCACAGCAAGGAGAAAAAAAGACAAGAACTTTCTTGACGCATAAAAATAGGAGAAAAACTACGAGCCTGGAAGGTGATCAGCCCGTTCCGCGCATCACTGATGAAAATATTGGAGATCACCGAGAGCAAATCCTCAAAACTGCGCGAAAATTTATTTTTCCACTTCGCCATTCTCGACATAAGATCGTCACAACAACTATCATTATTCTTGTTCTTGCGTTCATGAGCTTTAGTTCGGTGGTACTTCTTGATCTTTACAGATATCAGGATACGAGTACTTTTGCTTATCAGATAACAAAAGTGGTTCCATTACCAATCGCGCGCGTAGGGAACAAAATGGTCTATTACGAAAACTACCTTTTTGATCTTCGGCACTATATCCATTATTTCCAATCCCAACAACAGGTGGATTTTAATTCAGCTCAAGGGAAGGCGCAGCTCAATAATCAAAAAAAGCAGTCACTAAATTCTGCGGTAAACTATGCATATATCAAAATCATAGCTAAACAAAAACACATTACCATAGCAAGTAAAGATGTCGACGCTCAGATACAGATGCTTAAAGATCAAAGTAAGCTTGGTAATGATAATAAAACATTTGAAAATGTTCTCAAGCAATACTGGGGTTGGTCGGTATCAGATTTCAGACGTAGCATCGAGCAGGAGTTATTAACGAATAAGGTTGTTGATGCGCTTGATACAACTGCGCAACAAAAAGCAAATGCAGCATTGGCGGCTATTAATGGCGGACAAGATTTTAGTGCAGTCGCAAAGCAGTACTCTGATGACACTTTGACCAAAGACAGCGGAGGGGTACTTTCTATTTCTATCAGTAAAAATGATAAGACTGTACCTACCCAGACTATCGATGCTCTGTTTAAACTTAAGCCAAACCAAACTTCCGGAATCATTAACCTAGGTTATGGACTTGAAGTTGTTAAAAACCTTGGTGAGCAAAATGGAAAAATGAAAGCTGCCCATATATTCATTAATTTCCAGCCAATAGATAAGCTGCTTACTCCATACAGGGATAAACGACCACCGGTTACCTATATAAAAGTCTAAATATAATGACAATTGGGCGCATTGCAAAACGCGCTCATCTCTGTTACGATAATTATTGCTTATATTTGCATGGGCTCGTGGTGTAGAGGCCTAACATGCCTCCCTGTCACGGAGGAGATCGCCGGTTCGAATCCGGTCGGGCCCGCCAGCTTTATATGCTTTTAAATGACTCACCGCGTGAGTCATTTTTTAATTTATATCATTTTCAATCTGTTATTATAGAGATACACTTTTTTTGCCGATATAGCTCAGTTGGTAGAGCGGCGCTTTCGTAAAGCGTAGGTCAGCGGTTCGACCCCGCTTATCGGCTCCACGCGGGTATCGTATAGTGGCCAATATGTAGCCTTCCCAAGGCTGAGTGCTGGGTTCGATTCCCAGTACCCGCACCAAAGCTTAAGCATAAATACAAGTATTTTTTAGCATTTTTTGATAAGATATTAGGTGAATAATGAGTGCTCGTTAGGGTTTGATAACAGGAATACGAATGTTTACTAAAAAATATTTTCAAGATAGACCAGTTTTGTTTCTTAACTTAGTTGTTCTGCTGGGTGCTGCAATTAATTTGATTGCAACGGTGCTTCTTATCGATACTTCAAGAACTGCTGCAACAGTTCGTTATGAATCTACTCTTGGACTTGGTGGATTCCCAAAAGGAACGCCAATCGATCTTTATAGTTTTGCGGCTGTAACAATAATCGTCACGTTTGTTTCAATCTTTATGAGTGCCCGTCTTTATACCCAAAAAAGATTACTAAGCCTCGTAGTTTTGACGCTCGCAATTGTAGCCTTACTATTTAATTTAATCGTAGCCCAAGCTATTTTAAATCTTCAGTAAATATATATGAAATTAATTGAAATACCATTAGTAAGAGATCGCGATAAGGTATATAGATGGTTCGAAAGGGTACCGGGTATATTAAGTTGGTCTGTTTTGGCGCTTCCCCTATTACTAAGTATTATCAGTACAACTTTGGCTGCTTATTTCATCCTCTCATATTTACTTCTTTGGGTGCTTAAGGCTGTTGCGCTCAATATTCGAATGATCCAGGGATATAGAAAAATTAATGAAAGCATGGCGTATGAATGGAATAAATTGCTTAATGAGCTTGATAATCCAAAAAAGACGTATCTTCAGTATGAACAGGGCATTTCTCCTTCATGGCACTTAAAAAATATTCAAAGTATAGAGACACGCGAATCACGTCTTTACCAAAAGGATGTATATAATGCGGTTATAATTGCCGTTTATAACGAAAGTAGAGATATTCTTGAGCCCACCATCAAAAGTATCCTGCAATCCTCGTATAACCATAAGAAGTTAATTATACTTTTTGCTTTCGAGAAGAGAGGCGGGGAAGAAGTTAAACAAAACATACAGGACTTAGTTGATGAATATAAAGGTGAGTTTCATCATTTAGGAGCAGTAGAGCATCCGGAAGATCTTCCCAATGAAGTCATAGGTAAAGGAGGGAATATTACCTTTGCCGGCCGCCATCTAAAGGAGCTTCTTGACGATGAAAGTATTAATTATGAGCATGTTATCGTGACTACGCTGGATGCAGACAACCGACCACATCCAGAGTATTTTTCAGCGGTAACCTATGCATACATCGCTTGCCCTGATTATATTCACACATCTTTTCAACCGATCTCAATGTTTACTAATAACATATGGGATGTTCCGGCACCTATGCGCGTTATTGCAACAGGTAATTCTTTTTGGAATATCGTACTTGCACTTAGGCCACATATGCTCAGAAATTTTGCTTCCCACTCTCAGAGTATGCAAACACTTATTGATACTGACTTTTGGAGTACCCGTACAATTGTTGAGGATGGCCATCAATACTGGAGAACGTATTTCACCTATGACGGTAATCATGATGTACACCCAATACTTATACCAATCTATCAAGATGCTGTATTGGCCGCTACCTACACTAAAACACTTAAAGCACAGTTTATTCAGGTTAGAAGATGGGCTTGGGGTGCTAGTGATATAGCATACGTATTACAGATGGGCTGGAGAAGAAAGAACAGAATAAACAAAGCTGATTTATTCATGAAAACTGCACGATTGATTGAAGGGCATGTTTCGTGGGCAACCGCATCTCTGCTGTTGCTACTTGGCGCCTTTGTACCCCTGTATCTATCTCCGCACTCAAGCACTAGTCTCGTGGCGCATCAATTGCCAATTATTGCCAGCCGCATTCAAACGGTAGCCATGGTTGGCATGTTCATAGGCATCTATTTAAGCATTCGGCTACTTCCACCAAAACCCCCTCGCTACAAGACACGACACCAAGTGTACATGATCCTTCAATGGGTCTATCTCCCCGTAACTACAATTGTATACAGTGGCTTCGCTGCCCTGTACTCTCAGACAAGATTATTGTTCGGCCGCTATTTGGGTAAGTTTGATGTTACGGAAAAAGTAGTAAAAAAATAGTTCTATTGGAATTTTAGTACTCGCCGCACATCGTTTGGTAATTTAAGATTTGTTCGATACGAGTTATATTTAATAGCACTCGCTGCATCAAAGTTTTTTAAAACCCGTATTGCAGTTATTGAAATATTCTCCGAGCTGAGCAGTGCAGTCATGGGTTTAGTTTTTAGACAATGTCGTAAAATAGTCTCGCAAAGGTAATGGGCTGTTTCGATTTGCTTCGGCAGGTGATCAATTGATTGGAATATACTTATAAAAAGCTTATCTCTAAGGAAGGGTTCCTGATCACCATTTTTCTTTTTGACAAGGAGGCACTCCTCTAATTTAACCGCTTCTTCGCTGGTTACTATTGCTTGGCAATTGAGGCATTCTCTACGACGCCAAGTTGAGTGTTCTTTGCCTCGAGGTCGGGTATTGGTGACTTTTGTTTTTCCGTTACAATAAATACATTTCATGTCTATATATTGTCATATAGCTATAGAAAATCAAAGTGGAAAAAAGGACGTTCCCTGTGGGAAACGTCCTTATAATCTAGTGCTAACTTATCTTAGTTTGAGCTGATCGCTGCCCGACGCATGCGTCGGATACGATTCTCAAAAATCTTTGATGAGTGCAGCTCTTCGTAGAATAGCTTAAAGCTTTCTAACGGTGAAGTGTTACTCAAACAAAACGCCTCGTTTAACTTGTCTACTATAGCAAAACGGGGTCTTTTTGTCAATAGTAGGCCGTGTGCGTAACAGATTAAGCTTATGGTTTATTTGCGAATATTGGTGGGCCCTAGAGGACTCGAACCTCTGACCTCTTCCACGTCAAGGAAGCGCTCTAGCCAACTGAGCTAAGGGCCCGATAGAAGATACTATACCAGCTACAGTTAAATTTTCAACTGTCCACAGGTGTGGATAAGATTATACTAGTAATATATGGCTAGCTTGTATATACTAGCTTGTAGGTGGTATTTTATCAGGTGTTTTGTCCCCAGCGATTTGTCTTAGAAGGTTAAAACTTCTGCGAGAGAAGATAAATCAGCTGGGGCTTATTTTTTTGAAACTAATATAATGACGCAATCTGTAAATTCTAGTACAATACTTTCAGATATGAAAAGGTATAAATAACTGTTATGAATGAAGAGCTATATTCGATCAGACATAGCTTGGCTCATATTATGGCTGACGCAATTCAGCGTAAATGGCCTGAGGCTAAATTTGGTGTTGGCCCAGTGGTATCGGATGGTTTTTATTACGATGTTGATCTCGGAGGTGATGATGTTATTTCTACCGACAACTTTGCAGCTCTAGAAAAAGAGATGCGTAAAATTATTGCCTCCAATGCTCCGTTTGTTAAATCTGAAAAGACTATTAAAGAGGCGATAGCGTGGGCGAATAAAGCCAAGCAACCTTTTAAAGAAGAGCTTCTTAATGATCTACAGAGGTCAGGGACAACAGAATTTAAAAATCTTGATAGTAATGAACTTGGCCTTTCATCTAAATCATCTAAAGTTGGTAAAGTTACTTTTTATACTAATGATACTTTTGAAGATCTATGCAGGGGACCGCATGTTGAAAAAACAGGTGATGTAGGCGCCTTTAAACTTACTAAGGTAGCTGGTGCGTATTGGAGAGGGCAAGAAGACAGGCCGCAAATGCAACGGATCTACGGGGTAGCTTTTGCTAAACAAAGCGAACTCGATGATTACCTTGCGATGCTTGAGGATGCGAAGCGAAGAGATCA
>Ga0209084_1003460_pt1 | contig 11612 bp, 3 predicted proteins | sample C_130820_MF_Meta_FD_187309 | JGI IMG/M metagenome (GOLD analysis project Ga0209084, IMG submission 187309) | Freshwater microbial communities from Lake Croche, Canada to study carbon cycling - C_130820_MF_MetaG (SPAdes) (version 2) | ecosystem: Environmental > Aquatic > Freshwater > Lake | place... | reverse complement strand
TTGTAATGAATAATGTGTTTCTCTCAATTCCCAAGCCCCCTTCCGAAAGAGGGAGAAATGCTTGCGTGAGAGCTTTATTTACTTCTTTTAGATTCTCATACGCCTCTGCTAAATCAATATGCTTATAACCAATCCTTAAAGCACAAAGAATATGTTCAGAACTTTTAATTTGAAAAGTTCCTGCTCCTATTTGAGCAAATTCTAGGTCGGCATCATGATGATGAGAAACTTTTAAACGTTTATTTTCTTCCATGGTTGCTAATATTTCACCAACTGATTTCACACTTTTCAATTCACACATTTACACACTTTCATTTCGTTAATACGCTGTGCGTGAAGCACAGTGTAATGCAAAGGTTTTCAGTTTCACTTATTTTAATAACAAAAAATGAGTAACAGTTCTTCTGCTGTTAAGGACGGGATCAAAAGGAGTACTAAAGCGTTTGAAATGGCTTTGTTAACTAATAATAAGGAGAAAACGAAAAATCATGTTAAAAGAAGTAAAGATGGTCGTTTGAAGAATTATAATGAAAATCGTTTGAATAAAAGTTTTGACAATAAACCATCCATAGAGAATACTGATGAAGACCATTGTTTTCACGACTATTTTGATCAGGATATTTTAGAATTTCAAGAAGACGAAATATTATATTTTAATGATGAGAAGAACTTTATAGAAGATGATAATTTGGAGAAAAAGGAACCAGCAATAGAACTGCGTATACCGTCGTTTGACATGAAAAACTTATCAAAAAATCTCACAATTTTATCGATACATTCATCCTTCCTACAAAGAGATAATGGAAGGAAATTGAAGCATGGAGGAAAAGTTCGAAAAGGAAGCTTTGCACGAGCAATGCATAACTGGTCCTTGGAATTTAATGTCTCTCCTCTCGGTTTAGATTCCTTGATGAATATATTGAACAATACTTTCGAAGGATATGAATTACCGGTTAAAACTTTATCTCAACGAACTAAAGTTGAACTCATGTTTCACACTTTAGATGAATTTAAAAACCGTAAACGTATCGAAGATCAGAATTCATTCGATGAAGTTGAAGAAATTCATTTGGATAATAATGATGATTCGGAGGCTGAGTTCGAAGCTGAGTTTGACGAGAAGATATCCTTGTGTACGGAAGATTTATTTTCAAATGAAGTTCACGGATGTATTCGTGATTATAGTAAAAGCTCTGTTCGATATGTTTCTGTAGATCAATGTGAATGTGACAATTACGTTTATGCTGGAAATAACAACCAATTTAACTGTCCGGAATGTGGTAAATTAAGATTCAGAGCATGTACAAGATCACTTTGTGATGGAAAGGGAGAAGCTCTTTGCGAACATTTAAGGTCTACAGATGGTGATGGGATCGCCTTCAAACAATTATTTTTTCGTCCACTCCTAGTTCTTATTTCAGATTTACTGCGAACTCCGACTTTTTTATGTTCTTTGCAGTATGAACGTACCGAAGAAATATTAAATCCAGCGGGTGTACAAAGTTATTCAGATCTTATGGACGGTGATGAAGTGAAACATCACTTACATGGTATGAATTCAAGATATAATTTGTGGCGTGAATCGAAACCTGAACGAAAGAATTCTGAAGAAGTTAGTTTGGTTCTTTCTGAATTTTACGATGGGGGGCAACTTTTCAAATCAACAACATGCAACTTTTGGATTCTAATGACTCAAGTTCTCAACTTACCTCCAACCTTTCGTGGAAAACTTGGAATTGGAATGTTTCTTAGTGCAATATACAGTGGTAAGCACCTTGAGGCTGAGAAATTTCTCTTCACTGATATGTATTGCGAAGAGCTGCGCTTACTATATGCTGGTGTTGATTTAGTTCTTAACGGCAAAAGTTACTATATTCAAGCCAGGTTAATATTGCATACGTTGGACTCAAAGGCTCTTGAAGCCGTTCTATGTCTTCAGTCTTCAAGTATGTCATTGTTCGGGTGTGCACTTTGTGGTATTTGTACTGGTGTTCACGATGGTGCCAAGCCAGTTTATATAGGCCATCGACAACTTTTACCTCTCAACAGTTATCTTCGTTTTATTGGCCAGTCTGGTAGATGTTGTCCGCAAGGATTTTATGACAACCAAAAAATCAACGATTCGATCGAAAATTATCCTTACGGTTCAGAATCTTTTTCTTTGGAGGACCATGAAAGCTACAAAGAAACAAGGATTGCAATGGGAGATGAAATCAAAAAGCTTCAACAACAAACTTCAGTTAAGTATAACCAAGAGCATGTGGAAAAACAAATTAGACCAAAAGTTTGGGAAGAAACTATTGAACCTTGGACAACTGAAGAGAATTCACTTGAATTTTGTCGACCTTGCGATGGAAATAAAAGAAGAGAGACAGCAATCAAAAAGTTCTTTTTTGTGAACGAAAGCATAGACTACTACTGGAGCCATCAAAGACCGAAACTTTGCGAAGATATTATCCATAGTAAAACGAAGGGTCTACGAAAAATTTTGATATATCGGCATTTTGATCTACGTCCCCATAGGCCATATAGTCGAGTAGCGTATAAAGACCACTTGGAAAGTGCCTTAAATGCAAGATATCTTAACCAAAACAACAAGACTCAATCAAAAAGACACGTGAATGGTATTCAAGATGTTTGGCCTTTTGAGAGATTACCGTATGCTAATATTTCTCACCAAGTAACCTGGCCATTTTTGCATTCAATTTGTGGAGTTATAAAGCTTTTGGTTAATACAATGCTAGGAACCAAAGATATAAAGGAATCCACCACAGTAAAGGAGGCCATTGATGATCATCTAAAGCATAAAAATAATAGTGATAACGATGAGTTGAGTGGTGGGGATGAATGGGAGAATGTTGATGAAACGAAAGCAGAAGTTGTCTACAATACTTCTTCTGTCGTCAATAAGAAGGGAAAGCAGACTCAAAAACAATTGAGATTTCATAAGGAAGCAAAATTTTATGCCTTTCGCCCTGTGAGAGTTAAACTAGGGTATGTGTGTAATAATCCAGATAGGAAACGATGCAGAGAATGGTTGCAGTGTATCATTTTGCCGGCAGGACTCGGTGAAGACTCGTGGGATATGCGAAAATTCATCATTAACGACAAGACACTTATTCCAGGCTTTATGAAGATGAATCAGAAACTAAAACTCATTTCTTGTTTCTGGGACTTTATCATTTCTGCAATGTCTGATATTGAAGATCAACATAAGTTATTCTATAGTATGGTCGGCGTTAATTTGAGGAATCTTCAGTCGAATTATTTTACAACAGAAGACATTGTTCAATTATCAAGAGATATAGAGGAAATGGTATCCATGTGGGAAGCAGTGTTTCCTTTGAAGAAAAGCACCTTTATTGTTCACGAACTTATAGATCTGGCGCCATTTATTAAGCATTTTGGTCCGCCAATGGGAGTCAGTGAATTTCCTGGTGAACGAGCTGTTGGTACTTTGATAAATAGGAAGTTGAAATGCAATGCAGGTGGTTGTTCTTTCGAAAATATGATTATGGATAGGCACATTGAATTCGAGCTTCGAAAAATGAAGCAATTCTATTCTATTAAAAATCGAAACGAACTTAAAGGCGCATGCATCTATTCTACTACGACTGGAAAATGCATTTATAACGGCGAACGGTTCAATTTATTCAAACCTGAAACACCCACAAGCAAACACGAACGTCCACCCACAGTTATTACAGAATACGAGCTTGATTTATTGAATGACACTTTAATACTAGAAGTACAACGACTTCACGGTGCAGATAATCACGAAATCTGCTCCAGAGAAAGTATTATTTACAATTTAGAGATAAAACGTCGACAACACAACAAAGATTGGAAGATTTCCGATTGGCTTAAGCATGTTGTAAAAAATGAAAAAGATTTGTTCGGCGTTGACGAAGTTAAAGTTTCAACAAGTTTACTTACGTTAAATCCTGCGTTCTTTCAAAATGCAACAATACGTGGACTAGCTTTCAGAAGTAGAGGATCGTGGAGAAGGGAAAAATTAATGCCAAAACGACAGTATGCAGCTCAAAAGTTTATTTTGAAGGGAAGCTATTCATCAGAATTACAGTACTCTTTCCGAGATAAATTAAACTCTTCTTGTTGGTGCATCTTCAAACAATCGACCTATCCTAAACTTTATGGACAAGTTAACGGATTCTTTCAATTAAATGTTGGTGATAAATCGCTTGATGGTCTTCTTTTGGCTTCTGTTACTGGCCGCAATTTCAGTCTGACTCCCAAAACAAATTTAGTAAAGATAACTAATAAAGGATCACTCAACCTAAATTCAATCTTCGTCAATATTCTGGATATATTTCCAACTAGAATCGCAACCATTCCCTTTTCAGATAATGAGAAGGCGATCAATATAAGAAGACCAAATGCATTCAATTCATACTATTCAACAAACAATAAGAATATTGGATTGTCGGAATTGATTATGATAACACTTCATCCTGAGCGATTAACTTTTCGTGAAGAGTATAATAATTAATCTTAAATAAACTAATAATAAAAGTTTTTCAATTTTAATTAAAAAATTATTCATCCAAGCTTATCATCAATCAACACTACTTTCATTGCTTTTTGAGAACCTCTAGCTATAGGAGGAGTTTTCTTATTAGGATTTTTTTTAGCTTTTGTAGGAGTTTGGGAAGCATTTTGTAAAGGAGGGGTAAATATAGCTTGAATGACGTTTTCGAACGTTTCGCGATAAAGAAACATTTCGAACATTTTAGACCTTATATTTACGACGTATTCTCTCAGGTTCTTCAATTTACCAGTAAACTTTGGGACTGGATTCTCCACAAACGAAATTTGGACTTTACTATTCGCTTTTATTTGCCTCATGATTTTTGCAGCATTCATTATTACATGAATACCACAACTAAAACCATCGTGCTGATAACACACTGGCAATGATTCAACTCTCCAGGTCGAATCCATCGAAAAAGCTCCAAAGCTATTGGATGCCTTATATTCCAAATACTTGATTAAAATCGCTCCAAGATAAAGGTCGAATGATTGCTTTCCTTCAGCAAGATTTGAGTCCATAATGAAGATACGCTTCTGCCCCGTCGATACTACCATTAAAATCCAATGATTTCCATGAACATTAAGTGGAATAAACAGAAAACGATTCGGTTGGAATAATTCTGTTAAATTAGCTGATATTTTTAAGTGTTCGTCGATGCGATCGTAGACTTTTTTCCATGTTTCTAGGTCTGTATATGGACATGTGAGTTTTACATCTCTTTCCTCCGGCTGTATCCTTCCAAGATCAAGAAGAATAGTTTCATCAAGGAAAGCCTGCGTTACCTCTTCAACAAAAATATTAGGACAATCGAAATAGAACTTCAAACGAACAAACGTATTGGAAATAACTGATTCTACTAGCCACCCTGTTGAAGATTTGAGCGATTTTAAATCATTTGCAAGAACATCCGAACGAGAAGCTCCATCGATTCGAGACACAATTGGTGATTCGATTTCATCATTATAATCATTGAAAAAAGATGATCGTTGGTCCCAACTAATAATGAATATGATTCCTTCCAAATGGTATTCTATTCCATCGTGATTGACATGAAAGCGAGGGAGAACGTCTTTTGTCTGGATGCCATCTTTAGACTGTATAGCGACAGTGTTTCTCGCTTGCGAATTGTTTTTAGATTCCCAATTAAATCTAAACCATTCTCCATTGTAAGACTTGGAAATAATAGTTGTCATAGTATCTCCTTTCTCGCTACTGTAAAATATTGACGCAATTTGATAGATGAATATTTTCCCGTTGTTTCTAAGGCGTAATATCAAAGGCACAGGCGATCTATCGACAGGCAATGATCGAAATGATACGAACAAGATATTATCATCTAGTTTTGTTACTGTTCGCTTTGCAAATGCACTTTGAATAGATTCATAAAACCCAAAGAAGTTACACTTTATAGGAAGAGTGATTCCATGTAAATAGTTCAAGCTTTTCTGATCATTTGGTAGTTTATTCGAATTCAGAAAAGTGTAATACTTCGTCAACGACTTTTGGATGATCTCATGAAAAGATATGTTCACGCAATCCAATGGGCAGAAGTTATTTTTAAACCAATTTGACTGCCACATTTCATGAGTATCTAATTCAAAGGTTGATATACTCCCACCTTTGTTAGTCCAATCTTTTACGATGATAAGTAAAAAAGCCTGATGAATATACGATCCAATAAATGGTTGAAAAAGAAGTAGCTCACGAATAGCGTACAGAAACATATTCAAGAAACAGATAATGGCAGACGTTAATTTCCTTTCTGATTCTTTCGTTTTTGATATCTGAAGTTTAGAGGCCATATCGATTTGATTTGCATACAATTCAGTTGGTACTTTGAAAACTTTAAAGAATGGTTGTCCATTCATGGAATTAGGTACTATTTTGTTGAAAAACAACCGTATTCCAGAATCAAATCCAAGAGGACCATCCAAGGCAATATTAAAATCGACAAATGAGATTTCTTCCTGCTTTTGCTCTTGAACTCCAGTTACATCTATGGGTCCTTTGATTCGATTTTTCCCGTCCTTCGTAAATATTGGCTTATCTTCTTCTGAATATCCTTCAAAAGCATCCACATTAAAATTTCCAACATATTGCGTTTCAGGAATATTAAATACAGAACCTTCCTTCATTTCATTCCTAAGATTAGCAACAGTTCTGTGATCATGAGCAGCCGCCAACAACTCTTCTTTTGGTTCCATAATACTATTAGTGCTTGAACCACCAGCAAAGCAGTCAACAGATTGACTTGGCATCATCTGTTCAACCTCCATTGCAATACTAAGAAGATTAGATACAGTTGCCTTGTCCTCCATTTCATTCCTAAGATTAGAAACAGTTCTGTGATCATGAGCAGCCGCCAACAACTCTACTTTTGGTTCCATAATACTATTTGTACATGAGGCACCAGCAATGCTGTCAACAGATTCACTTGACATCTCTTCAACCTCCATTGCAATACTAAGATTAGATACAGTTGCCTTGTCCTCCATTTCAGTACTAAGATTGGCAACAGTTCGTTGATCATGAGCAGCCGACAACAACTCTTTTGTTGGTTCCATATTATTAACAACAGAGCTGTCTATAAATTGAATTGGCACCTGCTGTTCAACCTCCATTGCAATACTAAGATTAGATACAGTTGCCTTCTTGTCCTCCTTTTCAGTTCCGCGATCATGAGCAGCCGACATTTCTTCCCTATTATTAGTTGATGAGGCAGCACCAGCAAAAAGGCTGTCAACAGATTTCACGGCGGCGAAATCTTCACTCTTGTACTCTTCTTTAGGATCCATGTTGCCATTATCAGTCAGGTCATGTTGTTCCTCGAAAATATCATCATCCGTATCATCAAACCCACCAACTTCGTCCATAGATTTAAGCACGTCCTTAATTTTAACTCTGCCAAAAATCTTTACTGCAGAAAATAAATATGATTCGAGAATTTTCGTTGGTGACATATTCGGCAGCATCTGATAACCGATAAGTAGTTGCTCTGTAAGTTTCGGCAATTGTGCAATGCTGTTTTCTTCTTCATTTTCACTTCCGCAATCCTTGTTCTCATCAAATTTACTGTCCTCATCATCTTCGTCATCATCAGAATCACTATTGCTTTCGATCTTCCTTAGAAATAAGTCTTTTTTCTGCTTTTTAAAGCTCTTAACAACTTTATTAAGTTGAGCACTGGGTGTATTACTCTTCTTTCGCTTCTTAGAACCTTTTGCTGCTCCTGTTTTATCCAGTTTGACACCACCGCTATATTTGTTTTTTGGAGATTTAGAGTCCTTCTTTTCCTTCTTTTCGTTGGTTAGTGTCAATTGCTTATCAAAAGTTTCAGCCAGGCAAGGTTGGTGATCTCTATGTCGGAGGGGATTATCACTAGAATGGAAGTTTATCGCAGCTTCAGTTATTTTAAACGAAGATCTTTCGTAGATCATTTTAGGACATTCCGTTCCAGAAAGAAAATGAAATGTTGATACCTCATCCAAAAAACTTGTAGGATTGGCTGATATTGCAGTGAATAGAGCGTTTCTATTACTGAAAAGACTTGAGTTGCTCAAGGAAACTAGAAGTTCATCCTCCCTTGAAATGTAGGAGCTTAAATCAGCATATTCAAGAGCGGCTTTTACTTCCTCCTCAGAATCGTCAAAATATGGAAGAAGTTCATTTGTATTCATTGTAGCGAGTACTTTGCAAAACGTTACCATACTACTAAAGAATTCAAAACATTCTGTTTGACTGTCGATTTTCAAAGTTCTTCGCTCGTGTTTTGTTAATACAATCGCCTTCAGTTTATCTAAAGATTGATTTGCTCTCAATTCCATGATGCTCATAACTTTGTTGAAGGCCATATTCATTTTTATCGATGCCATAACAATGGAGACTGATAGTGTATTCTTCCTTCTTTCCTTTCTTACAAAACTACGAATATTTTCCTCGGTATATTCCGAAAACTGGAACAATAGTCCACTAAACACCAGCTGGTCTTCGACAGAATACGATTGTAAATCGTTGTTTGGTGTCTCTAATAAGGTTGTTTCAAGGGCATCAGTGCCGTTTCCTGTAACAAATTGATTCTCGACGGTAACAAGCGCAGAGTCGACAAAATTCAAATGTAAATCGTTGGTCGTGGATACTAAAAAAGATGTTTTTGGGACATCACTGCAGTCTCCAGTATCAAGTTGATCCTCGACCGTACCATGCGTACCCTCGTCTAGAGTATTGTTATTTGAAGCCATCGCAAGCTGTTCCCGCCCTAAAAACGCGCTTCCAATACTAGTGGTCACAGCATTTGATTCCATTCTCAAAAAAATCTGTCTCCTTACTTCGTGACGAAAAGAATACGAATTCGCAAAAGTTGAAATAGACTCGTAAGTAATCCTAATCGATTCGATTTTAGGACTTGAACAATCAATTGCTTCAATTAATTTCAGCGAGGTCCTGTCATTTCCGAAAAGTTGTGTTTGGATACCGATATTTTTCATCAAGTTGCTATCATCAACCAATCTTAACCTTGAACTACAAAGATCTACCCCAATAAGCTGAATCCTATTACTCGCATTTTCAAACTTCTCTGATTCAGATACACGTTTCTTTCTTCCTAATGCTTTTTCTTCTATCTCCAGCCAACAGCAACAGCACTTAGTTTTCGTTTTCGAAGGAGAATTTTCATCGTATAGTACATGATTGTTTCTATTTGCTTCTGCTAATTGATATTTAATTTTGATAATTCCAGTATACATATAATCGGATTCCAGTGAAAGTGTATTAAAAATGTTCATGTAGAATTTGAGGAGGTTGCTCCATTGCTGTTTTCTGAATGATTCTTTCTCTTTTCTCAAATATAAACTGAACTGTAAAAAAGTCGAAAGGAGAAAGTCATATTCACGCTTCAATTCGGAAAGCGTATCAAGAATGCTATAGAATATATAAGTTTGCTCACTTGTTGTCATTGCTGTTTTTTTGGTGGTTTTGTTAATGGAAGCACATCCCCTAGCCAAATTACTTGAAAAGGAACAGTACTGTTCCAATGTAGTAGAAAACTGAAAAAAAATGTGCCCCTACAAGATTCGTTGTCATCTCCAATCATTTTCAAAAAAAACGTGAGCAAAAAAGATGATCAAGTCAAAGAAGACGAAAAAGTTAACTAAAGATGAACTAGAGAAGCGATTTCATGCTTTTCTTGCTTCATTGTCTGATGATGGTAATGATGATTCGCAGGCTTCGGAAAGTGAAGAAGAATTTGAATCTTTGCGAGAGTCAGAAATCAGAACTAAACTCAGCAGCATTATTTTATCTACGGAGTTAGAAAATCGCTTCAAAGATCTTTTTAATGTTCGCAAATCGGTCATTTTGCAATCTCATTGTTCAAATAATTGTGTTGATGCTAATAATAAGTTCGAAGATCTTCCTAAGAATGATGAAGAAAGTCTTCAATTATCGGAACAGGTACCTTTGGAAGAAGTAAATTTATTGAGGAAGATTATGAGTGGCATTCAAACAAAAAGAAGATCAAGATCAAAGGGAAGCAAGAAAGAAGAAGTCGACAACGTGTACAGATCACAATATCTTTCATTCCTAACTCATTGCTGGATTATAAGTGGAGCAGGTAATAAAGTTGAAGAAATTGGCAGTGTAAAAAAGTTTAACGACAAGACTAAAACAGCTCATGTTCATAAAATGGAGAATATCATATCACAAATACTTTCTGAATTCATGTTTTTGGGTTATAATGAATGCAGAATTTGTACAGCAGGTAACAAATAATAATAGAATTATTAATTTTATTATATTTAGAACCAATTAATCTTATAGGTGACGATTTTCCCAATCTGGAAGCAGGTGATGATGTAAGCCCTAGTGCATCTACTTCGAAGGAAAAACGACCTTTTGTTGGTAGGATATTGAGTAACTTTTTTCATTTCTATATTGTTCCTCCTCCTTCTGAATTTGAAATGTACTTCTGCTCGTTCAATTGTCATTAATGTTTTCCCGCCAATGATGAACAAGTAAGAGCGAGCACAAGTACCACTACTACTACCATATTATTTCTAAAAGAACTTACTCTACCCTTAATTACAATCAGTTCAATCAGAAGAAGGAGAAGCTGGTGGGGCTACAACATGCGAATCGGAACTCACATCCTCTCTCATTGGTATATTCTAATTGTTCCATAGTTATGCTTCTCATTGTCTTATTTCGTTCAATTTACAGACAATGATCAGCATGATTATGGAACAATTAGACTGCTTTCAAAAGAAGGTCAATTTAATAATATAGATAAAGCTAATTCTACTAACTTCATTAACTTCATTTTATGTAGAAATCAATAAGCACTTCACTACAAGGAACGACAAAATTCGGTGGAATCTTAATTTAAGAATCAATAAAGCTCTAAATGATGGTAAAGAGCCCCCAAAGAAATATCGAAGACGCGTAAAGGGAATACCAACTGGATGTAGCAGTAAGTTGAATCATTTGCAACCATTGGCGTGAGATTATGTACCATTCGGAGTATTTTGTTGTATGTATATTTAAATAATTTTAATTTTGTTCTTTTATTAATACTTTGTATGTTTGATCTAATACTTTATAGTTAGAAGTAGTAGATCTTCCACAATGAATGTAGTAGAAACTACTACATTTGAATTAGGTTTAGGTTAAAGAAGTAGTAGAATTACCACAGAAAATGTAGTAGAAACTACTACATTTGAATTAGGTTTAGGTTATATAAGTAGTAGAACTACCACATAAATGTAGTAGAAACTACTACATTTGAGATTAGGTTTAGGATAAAGAAGTAGTAGAACTACCACATAAATGTAGTAGAAACTACTACATTTGAGATTAGGGTTAGGTTTCAAATGTAGTAGTTCTACTACATTCAATGTGGTAGAAACTACTACATTTGAAAGTAGTAGTTCTACTACATTAAATGTAGTAGAAACTACTACTTTCAAATGTAGTAGTTTCTACTACATTTGAAAAACAAAGTGGGTACTAACCTGGGAAAAGCCAAATGTAGTAGTTTCTACTACATTTGTGCCTCAAAGTAGTAGTT